>Ga0187893_10015892_pt1 | contig 10019 bp, 6 predicted proteins | sample MA1701074metaG_FD_139574 | JGI IMG/M metagenome (GOLD analysis project Ga0187893, IMG submission 139574) | White microbial mat communities from a basaltic lava cave in the Kipuka Kanohina Cave System on the Island of Hawaii, USA - MA170107-4 metaG ... | reverse complement strand
CTAAGAGCGATTTGGAATATTCCAAGTCGGCAGGAAATCCCTTGAGCGAATTATTGAAAAAGAGACTGGTTGGTGACTCTGATGTAAACAGCGGAAAGCCAACACCTTTTAGATAATTGGACACCATATTCTGTCTGTTGAGCGCATGATTGACAGCTTGCCGGAAGTTCACATCGTTAAACCATGCGGATTTATATGGTGTCACATAGGGCTTGTGGGATTTGGGGTCGTTGCGTCGATTCAAGTTGAACATAATGAAGGTTGAGCCTAGATCTTGCCCTAAATTGAATAGCTTGAAATTTTCAGTTGCTTGCAGGGGAATTAGATCCACTACATCACGCGGGCGTAAGTGGGCCACGTCTAGTTCTTTGGCACGAAACTTGAGCAACATTGTATTTGGATCCGGAATGATTAGATAAGTAATCTTGGATAGATAGGGCAATTGTTTGCCATCCTTGTTAACCATCCAGAAATTTTTCGTAGGTACAAATTCGACACGTTGCGATGGAACGTAGCGGGACAATACATATGGACCGCTTGTAACCAATGTTTTTGGATCGAGATTGGCTGACCAGAGACGCTGAAATGCGTTTCTGCCATCTTTGCCCTTGATAATTGGTTCAATTATATGCTTTGGAGCAATTGGCATGCCGAGCAGACGCTCAAATGGTGCAAAAGGTTTTGGCGTCACGTACTTGTTTGTTAATTCGTCAACGACGGTAACCGTTGGCGATTTTCCATCAATGGTTGTGAGGTCACGCCAAGAAGTATTGCCGTAACCTTGAGCAATGATTGTATTCCAGGTGAAAGCAACGTCTTCGGCAGTAATCGGTTGGCCGTCCGACCACTTGAGACCTTTGCGCAGCCTGGTTGTATAGGTCAAGCCATCCGGGTCAACTTTTACCTCGGCAGCCAGTCCGGGTATTACATCACCGGTGTAGGCATCCATATCGAGCATGGAGCTGAACATTAAACTTGCCAGAACGGAAGATTGGACGTCAGATGCTGACCAGGGATTGAAAGTTTTTGGATCGGCGCTAACGATAGGGCGAATAAGCGATCCGCCTGTTTTGCCTGCAGGGAATCTTCCTTGTCGGACTTCAGCACTTTCAAACATGATTGTCTGGTAGGGACCGGGCGATTGTGGATTGACAAGCGGTACAGCGCTATTGCTTTGTGCCGATGGTGGCTGAACGATACCAGTTGCATGATCACCTTTTTGTTGGGCACACCCGGTTGTCACCAAAAGCGATACCAGAGAGATCAACAAAGTGTTGCGTGATTTGCTCATGCGTCCTCCATACCTGTTCAGCAGCGTTAATTGTTCAATTCTATAGAGCTTACTCTCAATTATCGATATCTTGGCAGGACAATTTAAGTAGACATTTTGATCTGCGAAGAATAAACTGGCGCTGGTGGCGGGTTTAAGAACCGGCAATGTCTAATAATTGGAAAGAGGAAAGACGATGATGCGTCACAAATTGCTAGTCACGGCAATTTCAGCGGGAATCTTATTCAGTGTTCCAGGTCAGGTTTTCGCTCAAGACAGTCAGAGCCTACCTTATCTGTACTATAACCAGATTGTTCAGAATAAAAGTAAGTATGGTTTTCCCATGCTGCCACCACCTCCGCGTAAGCCAGTTAATTGGGCAGGCGATGCTAATGAACGTGCATATAATTTGTTTTTGCAACCGGACTATAAGCAATTTGAAGCTCCCGGTGTAACCGAAGCGCAAATTCCTGTTTCTACAGATGTAACTCGAGTCAACAAACCCAATGTGGACTACGACACTCCGGGCGGCTATCTTCGTGTAGCGCCAGGCGCTTATGTACTTTGTACAAGCAGCTGTTATGGGCTTTCCGATGGGCAAAGACGCTTTGTCATGTTTGCCTTGCGGGGCAGTGTTTATTCCGTGGAGACTTACACGCATTTGACCTTGCATAAGGGCAGAATGCTTGTTCTTTCAAGCCGCGTGCCTGTACAAGTAATTGCCGGTGGCGCCAAAGTTCTTATAGCTTCCGGGGCCTCGGCAATTGTGGAAACCGCAGGCGACGGTATTACCCGTGCCTATTCATTATCAGCGGATAAGGCGACCAATAATGGCATGACTGTGTCCAAACTGGATGGTGCTGACGCAATCAAGGTTCAGCCGGGACAGGAAATTGGTGTGGCCTCAAATGGTGCCTCCGTTGATCTACTTAAGACAAGCGATGGCATTGCTCGTCGCCCCTTGGTAAGTGGTGTGGCAGAAAAGCTGGCACCAGAAATGCGCATGTGGGAGTTTTCTTTGGCCCAGATGGCCGATTACGACCTATCACTTGGCTGTCGCAAAGTGGCTGAAGCAACCGATTATCCAAGCATGCTCTTGAAGAATACGTATGGCAATATTCTGGATTATTCAGCCAAGCAGTCGGAGTTTGCCGCTCAACTAGCTCGCAGCAAGCCAACCCTAATTAAGACTACGGCTAACAAGATTAAGCAAGCCTTGAAGTTTGAAAAGGTAGCAAATTCAACAGGTGAAGCAACGAATTTTAAGGTCTTATCTAACGACAAGCTTCACTATGTTGTAAGCGATGGACAAAGCCAATTCCAATTGCAACCAAACAAAGCTAAAGCCAGTTTGCCCACCTTCAAGTTGGAAAGCGGCAAGCTTTTGGCCTTTGCCCAGAAACCCTTGAAGGTAACCACTGGCAATATCGTCACCACTGTAGATGGTGGCGCAGTAGTTCTAATTAAAAATGACAAGAACCGAGTGAAGGTAATTAATTTAGGTGATTTGCGCCGCCGGTCGGTAAAAGTCTCTGTCGGAAAACAGACGGTAAAATTAGCTCCCGGACGGGAATTGATGATTACATCTAACATGCCTGATGTTGTTGATGTCTATGATGTGCACAAGATTGGTCATCGCAGCATTAGTATTAGAAAGATAAATGAACTGGGACATGTGACACTTAGCGAAGTTTCCATTGGCGATACTATTGTGCATGAACCACTTATCAGTGCTTTCAGGGCTAATGCTCATACTCCGCAGGAAAAGAAATTGGCAGTGCACATGATTAAAACAGCTGCTAGCTTGTCGGTGGTTAGATCCAAGGGTGGGCTTTTCCAGCTTGGTCATCCGGATGATGAGTCAGGCGCCTCGCGTCACGTAGCTTCGCGTTGCAACGGCTGCATGCGCTAGTACTAAAGGGAAATTTCTGTCTCAAAAGTCCTATCCCAAGGGAAGGAAAACTGCAAATCTTTTGCTTCATACGCCAATGCTGCGGCAATTTTTTTGGCATATGGAGCCATGAGTTTGTCCAATTTATCTTGGTCAGCTTTGCCTTTAAGCTGTGGGCGTACTTGAGTTTGATAGGCCCAATCGTCCAATAGGCGAGTGAAAAGAGCCTGTTTTAGGGAGTTCTCGGTTTCGCCAAGCTTCTCGGAAGCTTTTGCGTAAGAGCATGCGCTGGCGGTAGCAAGGGCCGAACCTATTGTATTGCCGGTTGTATTCCAGCCACCGTAGCCCCAAAGTTTCTTCAAGAGATCCGGTCGCTCTAAAAGCTCTGCTATTAACATTGGATCGGCGCCATTGGCATAAGCTACATCGCACACAACACAGGGATATTGAGAAGTGGCAATGTATTCGAGCGTTTGTTTGACTGAGCGTCCCGTATTTAGGTGAGACTTGTCTTCCAGTCCAGGCAGATTAATGTGGTCGCCTTGTTCTTGTTCATTGCCGTGCACGATAACAAAGAAATCAGCACCACCATTGACCCGGTTAATGCCTGCAGCACTCAGCTGATGAGTAATGCTTTCACCAATTGTTTGTCCTTCATAAAGGCTTACACAACTAGAAGTACCGCTGGTGCTAAAACGAACAAGTGCTTTGGGTGGCGTGGGCAATTTGCTTGATAGAAACCGTGCAATTAAGGTTAACAATACTTCGTCGGCTCCTGCATAAGCTAAAATTGTGCTTTCCAAATTCTTTTCTTTGCTGAGTGTTTTAAGCTGTTCCTTTTCGGAGACATTCAAGCCAAATTGTCCTGAATCATCTTGGCTAAAAAGGAGACTTTGGAACAGTCCCTTCTCGACCTCATCAACCAATTGCAAATTAACTGCGTGATTGCGTTTCCTTGTTGCTAAATAGTCTTGCCTAATATCATCGGGAATTCTGCTCTCTAATAAGGCAACATTTTTAGATGAATCTTTGTTTGTTTCTGCCTTGTGTAATTCGCTGGACCAAGCAAATAATTCTCGCCCATAATCTTTCCAGTAAGGTTTTTCTTCCGTATTGTCGTAATTATCGGAAATGCGCATGATGCTTGATTGGGCAAGTATTGATAATTTGGGTGATGCTTTGTGCAGGTGAACAAGTGTGTCCAGTCGGGACAAGATTTTTTCAACCGTTTCATTGCTTCTGCGGGAAGTAATTAAACCACCATGTAATAAGGTATCCAGGCAAACAAGCAAAGCTTCCGGCTTGTCTTTTTTAACGGATTCATTAAGCCAGGAATAAATATCATCTATTTTTGCTGGCTCTTCCAATGAACCAAAAAACTTCCGTGGTGGCACAAGAGGCTCTAATCCAGCAATGCGGGCAACCATTTGCGGATAGACAAAGGTTACCGGTCTGTTGTCTATGGGTATGAGGGCAATTTTCATTTTACGGTTGTCCTGAATTCATATCCATTGGATCGGTTCCTTGTCCAATAGGTTTGATGTTGGAAGGCGTTGGCATGAAGTGTAGGCGTTTTCCTTTTGTGCCTTCTTCTGCTACCAAAACGCCATTTACCAAGTCCTGTTTTTCAGACAAAGCTATTGGAGTAGCAATGACAACATCGCTAAAGTCTGGTTTCGTCCACAAGGCTGCTTCAAAATAAAGGTATTGACCAACGAGATCGCCTTGAATTGGTGTTGTAACTTGTAGCTTGGCTGAACCTTCACTGTCAATTTCACCCAAGGCCACAACTTTTCGATCTGAACCTAGGCGCAATTGGTGGCCGTAAATTGGTGAAGCGCCAGTATCTTTGTCCGCCATCGCTAGAGCAACTAATTGTCCTGGTTTCCCACGCACGGTAAATTCAGCGGATTTTCCCAGAACCATATGATCCGGCAGGTAAATCTTGGCTTGTACCAGGCGATCGGAAAGACTGGAGACGGAAAGCCTTGTGCCTAAGCGGCTAATGGCAATTGGCGGCAATTGCTTTTTATCCTCTGGCTGAGACTCAAGGGCTTCTGCCATAGGTAATTTCATGGACCCTTCGGGAAATTTTAGTTTGAAATCGACTGCCTTGGCTGAATCGTTATTGTTGGAGGCAAGAGGGGGTCCAAATGGTGTCGGTGTTTTGCGCAGCAAATCGTCATTTGCTTCTTGCCCCTGTGCAATTCCCGCAGTTAGGCTAATTAGAAGGCAAGCTAAGCTCAATTGTTTGGCAACGCTAAGTTTCATTGTCCGCGGTTCAATCGTGTATGCTTGGACTTAGGCAAATAGTAGCATGTCCTTAAGGTGGCAAAGTGAGCCAAGATACCCTTCAATTCATGCCTAAAAAAATCAATCGGCGTAAGTGGTTGGCCGACAAGATTAGCTTTTGGCTGTCCGATCAAGGGCTTCTAGTGGAAGCCTTTTGGGTGGCTGCCTCTTTGCATGTTCTCTTGTTTCCTGTCTTGTGGGCGGCAGGCTGGATGCTGCCATGGCCCAAGACGCCTGTTTCGGTGACCATTATTGAAATTGACCTGCAAAAATGGCTTAAGGAAGGCAAACCAGGTAAGGTCATTCATGTGCGCCCGCCGGAACTTAATCAGTAGGACATCTATTGAGTATTCGTCTCGGTGGCGCTTAATTTGTTCAAGCGCTCCTTAATTTCATCGGCTTGTTTGGCGCGATGCGTAGCTTCCAAGATTTTGGCGTAGTCGGTGAGATTACCCTTCAGCGCATCCTTGCCCATGTCGCCAAATTTCTCGTTAATGCCAATGGCGCGGATAAGCGGTGACTCGGCTTTGTCGAATTTGTTGTCGTCTATATATGCAGCAGCCAAATTAGCGAGGCTTGTTTCTAGAATTGGGTGCTCGGCGCCAAATTTTAATTGGTCTGCTATTTGTACAGCACTTTCTAATGCGGATTGAGCTTCGGCGTAGTTCTTTTGTTTGATGTAGAAACGTCCTAGCTCATTAAAGCTGGCAGCTAAAAGAGAATCATTTTCAAACGTGCAAGTCTCGGCAATAGAAAGTGAGCCTTTGAGGGCTGCTTCTGCTTCTTTTGTTTTACCTTGCTTTTCCAAGAGCATTGCTTGCGTGCGCAAGATATGTACCTTTACTCCTTGATCGCCAATCTTTTTTTCCTTGTCCATGGCCGTTAAGCCTTCTTGGATGTATTTTTCAGCATCTGGATATTTATTCAGGTAAACAGAACATGCAGCTAAGTTGTTCAAATCACCGGCAATAGCGACATTATCAATTGGTTTTGCTTGCCGGCGAATGCCGATTGCTTTTATGTATTGTTGTTCGGCATCGGCATAACGGGCATTGAGAAATGCAATGCCGGCAATACGTTCGCTTAAGTCAGCAATTGATGGGTTTTCAGCGCCACGGGTTTTTTCCGTCATATTTAGGCAGCGCAGGTACTGTTGTTCTGCTTCTTTTAATTTGCCTTCAGCCATAAGTGTGTCGGCCAAGCCGTGAATCATATCCACTTGCGAATTGTCGCTTATTCCGGCTTGTTGGGCGCGACTTATGGCTGCCTTAAAATTGCGCTCGGCGTTTGTGAAGTCACCAAGCCCATATTGGGTTTGAGCATCTTTCAAAATACTTTGCCAGGTTGGATTGGCCAGACTTGGCTGGGTGGACAAGGCAATTGTGAATGCAATGGCTAATACAACAGGTGATTTCATTTAATAAGTCCTTCTATCAAAACGGGAACTGAATACAGTCGTAGAAGATCTCCGCTATCGCGAACGGCAGAGTTTTTCTACTATGAGATACAGGCGACGGATGCCATTTTTAAATTCCGGCAAGGGAATTCTTTCGTTGATGCCGTGCACGGTGGCTATTTGCTTTTCGTTAATTTGAAAAGGAAGGAAACCATAGGAAATTATGCCTAAGTCTCTAAACCAGTGGCTATCGGTAAACCAAGGAATAATAACAGGCACCACAGGCACGCCTGGTGCTTCTTTGGCTGCTACTTGTTTGATCACTTCGATACATTCGGTGTCATAGCGAGATGGCTCTGCTTTTATCCAATCAAGCTTAGTTACTTCCACTTGTGGATCATTGATAATGCCCTTAATTTCACTGACAAATTCATCTGGATTTACTGAAGGTAATAAGCGGCAATCAAGCTCAGCTGTAGCTTCCGACGGAATGACATTTGTTTTGTAACCGGCTTTGATGACGGTCAAGGAAAAGGTATTTTGCAGCATCGCTGACTTCATGCTGTCCTTTTGCAAAGTCTTTAATGTGTCTGGATTCTTCACGGCATTATCGATATCGGCAAAGGCTTGTTTGAGCTGTCCTTGCTCGGCAACGCTAATTGACTTGAAATACTCGCGTACAGCCGGCAAAATAATTGGCTTCATTGGAGAATCCACAAGTTTTTGCAAGGCGCGCGCCAATCTATTGGGTGCGGAATTGGCAATAGGCATGGATGCATGTCCGGCAGAGCCTTTGGCTGAAAGTTTCAACCAAAGCAAATTCTTCTCCGCTACATCAATTCCCCAATAACGGGCTTTGCCGTCTGCTGTTGTGTCAATGTAAAACCCTTCTGTTAGTAAGAACTCGGCATCTTTAACTAGTTCCGGATGATTTTCGACAAACCATTTGGCGCCCATCGCACCGCCTTGTTCTTCATCGGCAGTAGCCAGAAAAATTACATCGCGATCTAAAATACGTCCCGCACGCTTGAGCATAAGCATTGTCTCTAATTCGGCAATGCCCATGCCTTTCATATCCAGTGATCCACGTCCCCATAATTCATTGTCCAGTATTTCGCCGGAAAATGGTCCGTGCTGCCAGTCGGCTGCTTTGGCTGGTACTACATCTATATGACTTAAAAGAATGACCGCTTTCTTCTTGCCGTTGCCCTTAAGGCGCGCATAGACGCAAGCACGACTAGGGGCAGTTTCAAAAATAGTTGGTTCAATGCCGTTGGCACGGAGAATGGCCGCTAAATATTCAGCGCCGGCCTTTTCGTTGCCTGTAGGATTCAGTCCTGGTCCGTTGCTTGTATCTATCTTTAGATAATCGACAAGATAACGAATTGCCTCCGTGCTTGCTTGAAAAAAAGACAGCGGGGAATTCCCTTTGGCTGCGGCATTTGCGGAAGTTGTGAAGGCGATGCTCAAAATGGTGGCAATGGATAAGGCGCCCAAACCAAGTTTTTTCCAGCTCATATGCTGCCTCCAATGATGTGCTGCCAAGTGACTAATTGAATTAGTCCAAGTAATGTAGCAATAGGGTGATCTGAAACAAAGTTGAGTATAGTTAATAATTATTTGTCAGGGATTTGTTGGCATGGGGAGCTGCTTTGCTGCCTATATTTAATGCCTTGCCATATTGCCTTTCTTGTATGCTAGTCAGGTCGGAAGGGACAATGTAATTTTCCCGTTGATGATGCCGAGAAGGCATTCGTTGGCAAGCGCTGGATAGGCCTTTATTGTCTTTGCTGTATCCACACTTGAATTCTTCTGTTGGATGTATTGTCAGGAGAGGGCAGAAATTTGTCAGTGAGCAAGAAAGCTTGGAAGTTTCCGCCTGAGATTTCAGTTGATACAAGCTTAGTTGATGCTTCCTTTGGTTCGGATTTTTTGGCTAAGCTCTTGGTAAGGCGCGGACTAAAGACAGCTGATGCGGTAGGCAAATTTCTTGATGCCGGCAACTACAGTCCCACAAGTCCAATGGAATTGCCCAATATTGAAAGGGCCTTGGAGCGAATTGAAAAGGCTCTTGATAGTAAGGAAAAAATTACTGTCTACGGTGACTATGACGTGGACGGGGTTACAGCTACATCTGTTTTGATAACAGTGCTCAAGAACTTAGGGGCTGAAGTTGATTTCTATATCCCGCACCGTACCAACGAAGGCTATGGGCTCAATCTAAAAGCAGTGAGCATTTTAGCCAGCAAAAATCGCACGAAGCTTATAATCACTTGCGACTGCGGTGTATCTAATTTTGCTGAAATCAATTTTGCTAAGTCATTAGGTGTCGATACGGTCGTCGTTGATCACCACACAATGCCTGAGCTTTTGCCGCCGGCGACAGCGACAATTCACCCGAAACTTTTGCGTGAAGAGCATCCTTTATATAACTTGCCTGGAGTAGGGGCGGCCTACAAGCTGTGTGAGGCACTGCTAATCAAAAAGGGCATGCCGGAAAAAGCTAACGCCTTGCTTGATTACGTAACGCTGGGCATGATTGCTGATTTGGTTCCCTTGATTGATGAAAATCGTTATTTGGTTCAAATTGGCTTGCCTAAACTTGTCGCTTCAAAAAGACCGGGCATTAAAGCCTTGCTTTCGCAAGTGAAAGGCTCCGGTGGTACGGACATAGTTGGCTTTGGTCTGGCGCCACGCATCAATGCTGTAGGTCGCCTTGCCGATGCAAATTTAGCAGTGGAATTAATGACCACTGATGATGAAGCAAAAGCACAGGAATTAGCTAAGCAATTAGAGCGTGAAAATGAACGGCGACAAGAACTTTGTGAGCAAATAAATTTTGCTGCTGATCAAATGGTGTCTTCAACAGTTGATTTAGCTAACGATAGAGCAATCGTTGTTTATGATGAAGGCTGGCATCATGGAGTCGTTGGTATTGTTGCTTCACGTCTAGTAGAAAAATACAATTGCCCTGTTTTCATAGGGGAATTGCACAAAGACGAAGGCATGGTCAAAGGCTCTGCGCGCAGTGTTGACGGTGTTGACTTATATGCGGTTTTAAAAGAAAACGAGCACTTATTGCTCAAATGGGGCGGGCATAAAATGGCCGCCGGCTTTTCAGTCGAGCTAGGCAAAGCTGATGCCTTGCGTGCAGGCATTAAAGATGCTTG
>Ga0187893_10015891_pt1 | contig 10020 bp, 7 predicted proteins | sample MA1701074metaG_FD_139574 | JGI IMG/M metagenome (GOLD analysis project Ga0187893, IMG submission 139574) | White microbial mat communities from a basaltic lava cave in the Kipuka Kanohina Cave System on the Island of Hawaii, USA - MA170107-4 metaG ... | reverse complement strand
TAAACTTTTTCAATCGCGCCCCATTTCGTAACGACCTGCGCCGTTCCTTCCTGTGCGTACTTAATGTTTGAATAGATTGTGATAACAGTAATCAATGCAATTATCACAACCAATACACCAATAACTATCGAAAGTTTTCCTGACATAATATCTCCCAAGAAAAGGGATGAGGGATGAAGGATGAGGGATGAATTAAAGAACATTTCTTGTTCATCCCTCATCCTTCATCCCTCATCTTGGATTTCTGGCTTTTGTATTTTTAACCATTTTCACGAATATTGAGATTAGTTCATTTGTTTCTTCCATCAAAGGTTTCAGTCTTTGTTCTGAGACAAAACCACCATCAAGTAACAGTTCTAACCAATAATCGCTTTCTTCAAATTCTTGTAACGCTCCTTCGATTTTGCTGATAAAATCTGCATCGGATTTAGCACGACAAGCTTCTCGTAGTGTGCGCCCGGCGAAGTTCCTGAGCGAAGAAGTTGATGAGTGATAACGTGAACCGCACCGTGTTTCGGCAATGCTTCATAAAGATGAATTATCCGCAAAGCATATTCTTTCAGCCTCTTTTTCAAATCTTGTTTCTTCTTCTCATTTAATTCTTTTACATCAACATCCTCAAACTTATCTTTCTCTTCATCCCTCATCCCTCATCCCTCATCCCTGTTTTACGGATGCGTCATCTCTTCGGGCTTAACGTATTCGTCAAACTCTTCGCCCGTTATAACCCCTAATTCAATTGCGGACTCGCGCAGGCTGATTCCCTTCTTGTGCGCGTTCTTTGCGATTTTTGCGGCGTTGTCGTAGCCGACTTTTTCGTTCAAAGCGGTCACCAACATCAGAGAGTTTTTCAAATGTGCGTCAATCTGTTCGCGGTTGAGTTCGATGCCGTCAACACAGAATTCAACAAAGCCTTTGCAGGCATCGTTAATAAGGCGAACCGAATGAAGAAGGTTGTGAATCATCACGGGCTTGAAAACATTGAGTTCAAAGTTTCCTTGCGAACCCGCAAAACCAATCGCCGCGTCATTGCCAAAAACCTGAACGGCAACCATTGTCATCGCCTCGCTTTGCGTCGGGTTGACTTTGCCCGGCATGATTGAAGAACCCGGTTCATTTTCAGGCAAGATGAGTTCGCCCAAACCACAACGCGGACCCGAAGCGAGCCAGCGAATATCGTTTGCAATTTTCATCAATGAACAGGCGAGAGTTTTCAAAGCCCCGCTTGCGAAAACTATTTCATCGTGCGCCGATAATGCGGCAAATTTGTTCGGATGCGATTTGAAAGGCAAGCCTGTTAATTCGGCAATTTTTGCCGAAGCTTTTTCAGCAAACTCAGGATGTGCGTTAAGACCTGTACCAACGGCTGTTCCGCCGATTGCCAAATCAAGAAGTCCGGGCAGAACTTGTTTCAGCCTTTCAACATCGCGCGCCAACAAATTAGCCCACCCGCCAAACTCCTGCCCGATGGTCAAAGGCGTTGCGTCTTGTAAATGTGTTCGCCCGATTTTTACAACGTCAGCATATTCTTTTGCCTTTGCATCAATCGCATCGTGTACGTTTTGAACTTCGGGAATAAGTTTTGAAAACTGTTCAGCCGCCGCAATGTACATGGCGGTCGGAAATGTATCATTCGATGATTGCGACATATTCACGTCGTCGTTCGGATGAACAGGAGTTTTGCTTCCCATCACGCCGCCCGCGATTTCAATAGCGCGGTTTGATATGACTTCATTCGCATTCATGTTTGTCTGCGTTCCGCTTCCGGTTTGCCAGACGCGAAGAGGAAAGTGTGCGTCGAGTTTTCCCTCTATAACTTCGTCTGCGGCTTGCGTGATATAAGCCAATTTTTCCGCAGTCATCTTGTCGGGCTTTAGTTCATGATTTGCCAATGCCGCCGCTTTTTTCAAAATGCCGAGCGCGCGAATCATCTCGCGCGGCATAGTGTCAAAGCCGATGTTGAAATGATGAAGCGAACGCTCTGTCTGCGCTCCCCAATAAACATCTGCGGCGACTTCGATTTCGCCCATAGTGTCTTTTTCAATACGAGTCTTTGTTGTCGAAGCTGTTGTTGACATTGTTTATTAAAAATCTCCTGATAATTAGTTTTGAGTACCGACTTGCGGTCGGCTGTTCGTTAAACAAAAGCCGACCGCAAGTCGGTACTCAAAACTTTTTGTTTAATTTGCATTCTACTTTGCCTTTTTCGGTTCGGCAAAATTATATCGGATTTAAGTTTCTTTCTTTTTCTTTACGTTCGGATAAAGACTCTTTACACAATCGGGGCAGATTCCGTGACTGAAATTTACGTCGGTGTGGTCACGAATATAAACCTCTACTTGATGCCAGTAACCGCCGTCGTCTCTTATCTTCTTGCAAGAAGCGCAAATTGGCAGAAGACCTTTCAATGTCTTAATCTTTTCAAAAGCTTCTTTCAGTTCACCTGCGAGTCGTTTTTCATTTATGAGTAAATCGTACTGAGTTCGTCTGTCAAAATGTAAACGTCGGCTGAATATAAGACCGAAGATATTGACGACTATGAGCGATACCCACAACGCCCGCGTGGTGATAGGCGAAAGATTTTTGTAGTGAAAGAAAATCCAAAATATCCCAATCGTTTGATACAAAGCGGTTATAAGTTGTAACTGCAGGCGTGTTATGAATAAAACATAGATTGCAAACAAAACAGGTATGTCAACGACAAGATGAAAAAAATAATCCGAAGGTCTGGTTGAAGCAACATAAAGAACGAAGGTGCAAATCAAAAATACCCAACCGAAAATAATTGCGTCGAATCCTTTCTCTTGTTTGAGGCGTAGAAGAATGAACAAACTGATTAGAGAAAAAAGAATCATTAAGATTCTGACTGTAATTAGTTTGTAAAACTGTGTGGTGAAACCGAAGAATTGATAATCCGAATAGGAAAAAATCGTTATCGGAATTGTAAATAAGATAATGGTAATAATGGCTTGTCGTTTATCATTGTCGAGGTAGTATTGGCGATAAGAATGCTCTAACTCTGCTGAATTAAAGAGAGCCTTTATCGTATTGAACTTGGGAATTAAAATTAGGGCTTCTTCCGACATTATCTCTTTAGGGTATCGGGTGTCAGAAGTATTACACAGTTACCGCCACAGGCAAAACCAATTACATTGTGTAATTACTTGAAAGCCCGTTAAGGTTTTGTTCAATGTGTGTCGGTTCAATTTTGTTAATTGCTTTTTGCCAATGGTTCATATTCTCTACAAACTTCAGAGCCTGTGCAGGTTCGAGAGGTTTTGAGAAATAATAACCTTGTCCGTATTCGCAACCGAGTTCGCGCAAAATTTCCATCTGCTCTTTTGTCTCGACGCCTTCGGCAATCACAGCCATTCCCAAACTCTTTGCCAGCATTACAATCGTGCGAACGATTTCCGCGTTCTCGTTGTTATTTGTCATCAGCATCACAAACGAACGGTCAACTTTAAGAGTGTCAATCGGAAGACGATGCAGATAACTTAAAGACGAATACCCTGTTCCAAAATCGTCAATACTGAGTTGAACGCCGAGATTGCGAAGACGTTTGAGCATCTCGGTTGCGGCTTCTACATTATCCATCACAACGCTTTCCGTTATTTCCAGCTTCAACTGTTTCGGTTCGAGTCCGGTTGCCTTCAGAACCTCAACGATTTGCTCGACCAAGTTTCCTTGCGCGAATTGTTTCCCGGAAAGATTGACGCTCATCATCAACGGCAAATCTTTCTTCATTTGCTGCCATTTCTGCAGTTGGCGGCAAGCACTTTCGAGTATCCATTTTCCGATTGGATTGATGTAATCCGTCTCTTCGGCAAGCGGAATAAAGTCTGCGGGACTGACAAGCCCGCGTTCGGGATGTTGCCAGCGAACCAGAGCCTCAAAGCCCGCAAGTTCCAAATTCTCAAGCGAAACAATCGGTTGGTAAACCACAAAAAACTCTTCGCGTTCGACAGCACGGCGTAAATCGTTTTCAAGTTGCAATTGCTTCAGAGCGCGTGAGTGCATCTGTTTGTCAAACAATGCGTGCCGCGCTTTGCCCAATGATTTTGCCTGATACATAGCAGTATCCGCGTCCCGCAAAATTTCTTCGGGCATATTGTAACCAATTGTGCTTAGAGCAATGCCAATGCTTGCGGTTATTGAAACTTCATTCCCGTCAAGGCTTATAGGCGTCGTCAATGTTTTTTGAATTCGTTCTGCTAATGCAATCGCTTCGTCAGGATGTTCAAGGTCTTCGAGCAAAACAGTGAACTCGTCGCCGCCAAGCCGTGCAACTGTGTCTCCGGGTCTCAGGCTTTTTTCCAAACGCCTCGCAATCTCAATCAAGAGTTTATCGCCCGCTATGTGTCCCAGACTGTCATTGATAATTTTGAAGCGGTCGAAGTCCAAAAACAAAACGGCAAACATTCTGTCCAAGTGTCTGCGCGAACGCGCGAGAGCCATCTTCAAATGGTCTAAGAAAAGCGCGCGATTCGGCAGTCCTGTCAGCACGTCGTGAAAAGCATCGTGTAAGAGCTGTGCTTCCGCGCGTTTTTTGTCTGTGATGTCTTGAACCTGAAAGATAAAGTTTTTGAAATTCCCCTGCGCATCGCGTATGACCGAAGCGTTTAGCAGCGTCCAGACAGCATGACCGAGTTTGTGTGTGTAACGCTGTTCGATTTCATTTGCTTTCTTTTGATTTGCAAATAGCTGGGCGATTGAGCGCGTTGTTGTTTCGACATCTTCCGCATACATAAAACTTTGAAAACTTCGCCCCAACAACTCGCTTTCTTCATAACCCAATATCTGACAAAGCGCGCCGTTGACTTGAACAAGTTTTCCGTCGGAAGCCACTAATGCCATTCCAATCGAAGCATAATCAAACGCACTATGAAAGCGTTCTTCGCTCTCGCGCATTTCGCATAGATGGCGTTCTGCTTGTTTTGCCTGCGATTCAGCGGCGCGTGTTCGCTCGTCCGCCTGTTTGAAATAGAAATAGCATGAAGCGAAAACGATACCAATAATCGGTGCGGCGGCAATCAAAGCGCCAAAGCCGTAATGATTTACGGCAAGAAAAATCAGCCCTGCGGCTGATGAACTTGCGGTGTAGGTCATGGCAACCCATGCGTAATTCTCCCACCAGAGACGCAAGACCGATTCACCCTTTTTCAATGCTATGAGAAACGCCGTCAGCATTGTGTTCAAAAAGAAATAAACAAGCGAACAAACCAGAAGCCCGACTAAAACCGAACTCGCGTCGGAGAGTCTTATTTCAGTTAAAACTCTTCGCACAATATGAAAAAGGTCGCCTGATACATAAACTGCAATGGCAGTAATAGCGGGGCTTGCAAGTCGGCTGGTCCAACGGCGTGAAGTTCTGTAAGACGCACTGAAACCATCAACGACTGCAACCATTGTAGCCGCCGCCGTTCCCCAAAAAAGCAGAGCGAGAAAAACGAAAATATCTCCGGCCGTAATTGATGCTTTTGTCCCCGGAATTTGAATCGGAAACAAACCGGAAAGCATTATCAAAATTGAAAGGGTTGCGATGCCGAGAAATTCCAGACTACCAAGAGATTTGAGACGAAACGCGGAGTAAGCAATGACGCATATTCCCGACATCACAACCACACACCAATAGATGCGTGTGCTTCGGTTGTAATCGGACATATCAATAAATCGCATAATCGGTACGGCGTTGATTATTCGCCCAAGTTGAATGACTCGCTTAAAACAACGCCTTCGCTAAGAACGACGCCTTCGCTAAGAACGACGCCTTCACTTAAAACAACGCCTTGCCCTGAATAGACACCATTGCTGACAGTTACGCCGCAAACTAAAACACTTTCATTGCCGACGATTCCATTGGCATTGATAACACCCGAAGTTATCAAACGTGTGTTTGCAACAGGACTGCCGCTAACTGTTACTTCTTGACGAACCCAAACCAGCGTAGGGTCATAAATTCTTTGATAACGCTTGAAGAGTTCCGCGCCAGCCAAAATTTGTGAACCGCCCGCGAATATGTAGCCGCCCCAATTAAAACTCTGCCCGTTGACAGTCGAATTTTGCAAAGGCATGGTCATGCCCGAACGAAGAAGGTTGTCACCGACCTTCATCCTTCCGCTTGAAACCGCTTGCGAAATATCCGTTCGCAAAACACCTGCAAGTCGTGTCGCGCCTTCAATGTTCAGTAACCCTGTGCCTTGTTTGACTATGTTCGTATTGGGAATTTGTTGTGCGGTGTATTGAAGAATAGCTTTGACAAGCGGCGGCGTCAGACCGGGATTTTTTTGCAAAAGCAAAGCAACCGAACCCGCCACAGCAGGAGCGGCGACGGATGTTCCGCTCAAATACATAAACCCTTTTGTGCCGGAGCCGGAATGATGAAGTTGCGGATATTGTCTTACGAGCCAATCGCCGGATGATTCAGCAGAGACAATTTTATTGCCCGGAGCAACAAGGTCAGGCTTTAAGAGATTGTCGTAAACTTTCCCGCCGTTTGAATCAAACGAATAGCCCCGCGTTGGACCACGCGAACTGAAATAAGTAATTGATTCATCACCGCGGGCATCTGTTTGATGTGTGTTCACGGCACCGACAGTGATAACGGTCGGGTCATTGCCGGGCGAAGTGATGCTACCGTATCGTTCCAAACCGTTTTGAGTTGAGCCGTAATTTCCTGCGGCAGTTACAACAGTAATCCCCGAAGCTGTAGCACGACGGACAGCGCGACAGAGGGGGTCTGTTTCATAGGATTCGCTCGATGCCGCACCCAAACTTAAATTCAAGACTTTTATGTTATACAAATTTCGATTGGTTATAACCCAATCAATTCCCGCCAAAACATCACTTACCTGTCCGAGTCCGCGTCCGTCAAGTACGCGAACATCTATCAGGTTTGCATTCGGCGCAACGCCGGAAAAATCACGTTGACTGTTGTTATTAACCCAGCGTCCCGCCGCTACGCTTGCGACATGCGTCCCATGTCCATATGCGTCTTTGTTACCAGAAAGAAGAGGGTTAAGAAGTCCAAGCAAGCCTTCAAAAAGTATCAGGTTTGTATTGCCTGAAACTATGTCTGTCGAAGCGACAACACGCGAAAGACCAAGGCTGTTCTTAAACTCATTGTGGTTATTCATCACACCCGAATCAAGAACGGCTATTCCAACGCCGCTACCGTCAAGTCCGTTATACGTTAGACCTTGATAAGTACGAACATCATCCGCGCCCGTTGCTATTTCAAGATGGCTTGAACTCTGTTGAGCTAAATGGTCTGGCGAGATTCTTTCAACATCGCTGCGACCCGCTATTGTCAAAACTTTGTTTTTGGGAAGTTCTACAAGAACACAGTTGATAGAAGAGAATTGACGAACAACAAAACCGCCTTGCAGTGTTATTGCTGTAAGCAAAGACAACGACACCGCGCTTTTTGTTTGAATAAGAACACGGACTCTTTGACTCGACGGATTCAGCCAGACTAAAAGCTCGTTGCTGTTAAGTGCTTGTTGTAATGCGGGAGAAAGCTTGTTATAGGCACTGATCGTTTGAGCCGATGTTTTTTGACCAAACGGCAAAAACGCAATTACCAAACTCAGGGATAAAACTATCCCGAGCAATTTGGGGACAATTCCCAATCGGGTAATGAACCGAAAGACTCTCATTTATACTGTACCTCCGCTACGGCAGATTGCTCATATAGCGCGTAAGCTACTTCATTTGGGATAATCAGTTCGTTTATTTTTCCCAAGATTGGAAGTGCTGGTCGGGGCAAGGGAAAAATTCAAGACACTCTTCTCTTGTCGGAAGATTTAGCCGCAACGGGTTTTTCAGCAATGGCTATGCCGAAATGAGGCAGATATGCGAAAGCCGATTTTGGTATGTATCTGAGTGAATTTTTCTTCATTTGGGGAAAGTCAGATTAGTTTGAAATGTCAGATTGAACGAGTGTGGTCAAAGTGATTGACCGATGAGCTATTCATCACACGCCCAGCCTTTGGCATGTTCTACTGCGCGAAGCCAACGTGAATGCAATCGCTTTCTCTCTTCTTCATTAAACTTTGGCTCATATCTTTTTGCCATCTGCCATTTGTCGTTTAACTCTTTCCGGCTGGACCAAAAGCCGACAGCCAACCCTGCAAGATAAGCCGCGCCCAATGATGTGGTTTCAGTTACGGCTGGAACTTCGACAGGAACACCTAGGATGTCCGATTGAAACTGCATCAAGAAACTGTTTCCGACAGCCCCGCCGTCAACGCGCAAATCTTTCAGCTTGATTTTTGAATCGCGTTCAATCGCATCAAAAACATCACGTGACTGGTAACAGATGCTTTCGAGCGTTGCCCGCGCGATGTGAGCGCGCGTGGACCCGCGTGTTAAGCCGACAATCGCCCCGCGCGCGTAAGCGTCCCAATGCGGTGCGCCAAGCCCCACAAGCGCAGGAACAAAATAAACTCCGTCATTAGATTTCAAAGATTCGGCAAGTGCCTCTGTCTCTGTTGCTGTAGCAATAATTCCAAGCCCGTCGCGCAACCACTGAACAGCCGCACCCGTGATGAAAACAGAACCTTCAAGGGCATATTCAACCTTTTCATCTCCAACGCCCCAAGCAATAGTAGTCAATAAACCCGCTTTGCTTTCGACAGCTTTTTCGCCTGTGTTCATGAGGATAAATGAACCTGTGCCGTAGGTGTTTTTCGCCTGTCCGGCTTCATAACAGGCTTGACCAAAAAGCGCGGCTTGCTGGTCGCCCGCATTTCCCGCGACGGCGATTGATGAACCGAACAAATCAGTCTCGCCATAAATGTACGATGAAGGTTTTACGGCGGGAAGAATTTCGTGCGGCACATTTAAGATGCTCAAAAGCTCCCTGTCCCATTCGAGCGTGTGAATGTTATAGAGCAATGCGCGCGAAGCGTTTGAATAATCCGTGACATGCGCTCTGCCGTTCGTCAGTTTCCAAATCAACCAAGAATCAACTGTGCCAAAAGCTAACTCGCCTCTCTCCGCGCGTTCGCGTAACCCTTCCTTGTTATCCAGAAGCCATTTGATTTTTGTGCCTGAAAAATAAGGGTCGAGGACCAATCCGGTTTTCTTTCTGAAAGTCTCTTCGTGACCTTTTGCTTTTAGCTCATCACAAATTTGAGCCGTTCTTCTGTCTTGCCAGACGATTGCGTTTGTAACAGGTTCACCCGTCGCTCTGTCCCACAAGACAACAGTTTCGCGTTGGTTTGTTATACCGATTGCTCTGATTTCGCTCGCGCTCGTTTTCGATTCATTCAAAGCTTCGCGGACAAGTTCGACACAGGATTGCCAGATTTCGTTTGCGTCGTGTTCCACCCAACCTGCGCGTGGATAATGTTGCGTAAATTCAGAATAAGTTTTTGCTTTTACGTTTGCGTCACGGTCGAAAATTATGACCTTTGTTCCCGTCGTGCCTTGGTCAATAGCCAAAACGTAGCCGTCTGACATTTTTTCTTTATCTCCTGTTTCTCTCCACACACTACTTCCTATTCAACCGGTGCGCCCGCATCTTTCCAAGCCTTCCATCCGCCCGCCATCGAATAAACATTTGTGTATCCCATCTTCTGCAACATATCCGCCGCAAGCGCGGAGCGGAAACCGCCGCCGCAATACAGAATCAATTCTGAATTTTTATCTGGAAAAGTTTGAACAACATCGCGTTCAATGATGCCGCGCCCGAGATGAACCGCGCCGTCAGCGTGCCCCGCATCCCATTCGTTATCTTCGCGCACGTCAATCAACTTTACATTTTCGTCTTCGCTCATCCTCTTCAAAGTCTCTTCAACGCTAACCTCTTTTATTCGTGATTTCGCGTCATTGACAACCGTTAAAAATTCTTCGGAATGTTTCATCTGAAAATATTCTCGCCTTCTAAAATTTTCGTAAAGATAATTCAGCTTCGACGGTTTGACCACAAGCGATATGCTGATTTCATTCTTATTCTCTTTTCTAAATGACCGACTTTCGTGTTTTGTAATCGCTCAGTATTTGGTGGCAAATGTG
>Ga0187893_10015890_pt1 | contig 10021 bp, 11 predicted proteins | sample MA1701074metaG_FD_139574 | JGI IMG/M metagenome (GOLD analysis project Ga0187893, IMG submission 139574) | White microbial mat communities from a basaltic lava cave in the Kipuka Kanohina Cave System on the Island of Hawaii, USA - MA170107-4 metaG ... | reverse complement strand
TTGTGAGTGACCTGCTTGCGCCGCCTGGAAGCGCCGAAGCCCTGCGCGGCAAGGACGATGCGTCGCGCCTGTTCGAGAGACAGTTCCCCGGCAGCCATCGATGACATTGATGATAACCGAATTGCGTCCGGGGCAAAATAGTTGTATATACAAATAGTAGATGGCTATCCTGGTTGCCCAACCCGTGCCAGGCTCGCTTGCCTGCACGATGCGGCAGATCGGGCGTGAGTTTCACCTCTTCGCTCATCTGGCCGCACTCAAGCCCCATCCCGAGCTGCTGGCCGCATCCTGGGCTTTGCTGCATGAATCGATTCTGACCTCCGTGGATCGCGTCGAGGCCGAGCGGATTGCGGCCTTCGTATCGAAAGCCAATCAGTGCGGTTACCTTACCGCTCTGCATGCCTCCATATTGGCTGGTTTGGGTGAATTCCGAACTGCCTGCGCCCTATTGACAGGCCGCCCCGGGGAAATACTGGAACAACCATATCGCAAAGCGGACCGCAATGAGCGGAACGCGATATTGACCGCGCACTTCTTCAGCCGGCTGGCGATCGTTTTGGGCCCAAACCGAATTTCCCTTGCCGAGCTCTGGCTGGCTTATAGAGCGGCATGCAAGCAAGTTCTCCCTCACCGGAATGGCTCGCCGGGAACTACGCCGGCATCCGCCATGGATTGGGTACGCGCCGTTGGCGAGCGGCTGGGGGAAGAATCACTTACCGAAGCCGTCCGGCTCCGGGTCGTTTCGCACATTCGAAGCTGGGACGGTGAACGGCGGGCGCCCAACAGGAGTTGGGTTGAGAACCACCTGGCTGATTTCTCGCCGCCTGACCGCGCCGCGGCTCGTTTGGCCATGCTGGTTGCCATGGCGCCCCACCAGATCGATTCGATTGTCGTAGAATCGTTTTGTCACGCCGTGCCGGACCCAGCCGTTTTGGTTGCAGTGGTTGGCTGGGCCAGTACGCGCGCCTTGGATCGCCTGGTTTGCTTGTATGCCTAAGCGAGTGGTTCCGCTGCCCTGCGCCTGCGCGGTAATGCGCCGTGCCACGCGCGCCGTCACTCAATACTATGACGCCGCGCTAAAACCGGCCGGGTTCCGAGCCACGCAATACACAATACTGGAAACTCTCTATCGGGCCGGGCCCTCCACCCAATCCCGGATCGCGCGCATCCTGGCCATCGATAACACAACCCTTTCACGCAGCCTGAAACTGATGGCGGACGCGCACTGGATCAGCGCCACCGCAGGCAAGGATCGCCGCCAGGTCGTGTTTCGCCTGACGAGCAAAGGCAAAATACTTCTCGAACGGGCGCATCCTCTTTGGGAGCAGGCCCAGAATGAACTCAAGAGCGCATTCGGCGCTTCTCAATGGGAGCATTTGTTTCCACTCATGGACCGCATGCTGGCAACCATAGAGGACGAACGCGTTCCGTCTGCACGAGACTCGTCGTCCGCGCCATAATCATCCAATGATGGATCGCAGAACCTTTCTCTCCGCCGCCGCTGCGCCTTTGCTGCAGACGTCCCGCAAAACGGGCTCGCCCCCCGCCAACGTGATCATGTTCATGACGGATGACCATGGCGCCTGGGCGACGGGCGCATATGGGTGCCCGGAGATGCACACGCCTCATCTGGACCGGCTGGCATCGGAAGGGGCGCGTTTCTCACGGGCCTATGCGTGCACGCCCGTCTGCTCTCCCAGCCGCATGACGTGGCTCACAGGCCGCGTCCCTTCCGTGCACGGCGTGCAGGACTGGCTGCGTCCGGTGGACAGCTTTGGCGAACGCACGCGCCGCTGGCTGGATGGGCACCCCACGTACTCCCAGATCCTGGCCAAAAACGGCTACACGCTCGGCATGTGTGGCAAATGGCATATGGGCGACGACGAAAAAGCACAGGCGGGATTCTCCTACTGGGCCACGGTTCCAGGCGGCGGCGGTCCGTATCGCAACGCCGAATTCGTCAAGAACGGCGTGCGGGGCCGCCTCAGTGAATACAAGACCGACGCGGTGGGGGACTGCGCCCTGGAATTCCTCGATCAAACCAAGGGAAGGCCGTTTTACCTGCTGGTTCCCTTTTACGCGCCGCATACGCCTTTTGATTACCAGCCCGAGCAGTATCGCGCTCCCTACCAGCAGGCGCGCTTCTCCTGCTTTCCCGACACTCCCAGGCACGCCTGGCAAAATCCCGGTTTGCGGAGTCATCACAACAATCCAGCCAGCATGCACGCCTACTCAGCGCTGATCAGCGGAGTAGACGCCAACGTCGGCCGCATCGTGAAAAAGCTGGAATCCATGGGAGTGCGGGAAAACACGACTGTCGTTTTTTCCGCCGACCAGGGCTGGAACGCGGGCCACCACGGCGTTTGGGGCAAGGGAAACGGAACCTGGCCTTTCAACATGTACGAAGAATCCATTCGCGTGCCGCTCATCTGGAATCATCCGGGGCGCATCCGGCCGGGCCAGGTGCTCAGCCCGATGGTGTCGAGTTACGATTATTTCCCCACGCTGCTCGATTATCTGGGCCTGGCTTCACCCGCCGATGCGAAGCGCCCGGGCCGCAGCTACGCCGGTTTCCTGCGCGGCGAGTCGCCACGCTGGGACAACCGGCTGTACTTTGAATACTCCTTCGTCCGCGCCATCCGCACGGAGAACATCAAGTACATCCGGCGGACAAAAGAATGGCCGGGAGAACTTTATGACCTGGAACGCGACCCCGGCGAGACCGTGAACCGCATTGACGACACGTCTTATCAATCGCAGATCGCCTCGCTGAGCTCGGATCTCGACGCATGGTTCCGGCGCCATGGCGCGCCGGACATCGAGAGTTGGCGAGGGACGACGAAGCAGGAATTGACGGTTTATAGCCGCTAGAAAGTGACTATTAACCCGCCCCATTGGGCCAAATCTCAAACGAGTATCCCAGTCTGGGCCAGGATCTGCCGAAGCCGTTGAGCCACGGCGAAAGTTCCGTATTTCTGGATGTCGGCAATTACTACTTTCCAGTCATGAGGAGTGAAAATTCCAAACAGCGAATGCGCGGCAACCTTGTCCGCCCCAAACTCTTCCTGCTGATATACAGCCGGATTCCCAGTATGTTTGGCAGCGATATGAGCCTCCTCATGCTGGAACAGGAATATGATGGTTTGCTGTTGGAACTGGGCGAGGCGCGCCGGACAATAGTAAATAACCGGCAAGCCATTAACCCGCGTAGCAAGAGCACTCAGGTTTTTCTGGCACACCTCCTGGTTTGGGACTCGCGGCGTCTGTCCACTTGCCTCTGTGGCTATGGCGGCGAAAACAATTGCAAGGGAAATTGTTAATTTCATCGTGCTTTCCTTCTTGTTAATGATTGGGGCGCCGGGCGCCTCCACTGATAGAAGCGAAAAAAATGGCTGCCGGGGGGAACTGCGCTCGTGGGGAAAAATGTGGAGATGAAGGAAAAAGCGCCGATGGATCTGGACGTCGTCACCGGATGCACCAGGCGGCCGTTCATCGCCTCGCCTCAATAGGCGAAGGAAACGGCTGCCAAGGAACGCCTTAAAAGGTTGTCAGCGGATTGTGCTGCCTTCTCCCGCCAGTTTGCGCCGCACACGATTGAGATCTTGCTGGATCGATATTTCGCCGGAGCTTCCGGGCTGGAGCAAACGCTTCGCCAATTCAAGATTGGCAATCGCTTTCTGAAGTTCACCGGCGCGTTCATAAGCGGTAGCCAGGGAACGATGCACATTGTAACGTTCCTGAGGGGGAAATCCGAGAGCGGCTTTCTCCAAATCCGCAATCGCCGGACCAATACTGTTTATGCCAAGCAAGTAGTTGCCGCGCGCCAGATGGCAACGCGCCAACTGGGACCGTTCGGAGGAAACGGGCGTTGCACCAATGCCATCGAAAGTGCGCACGCAGCGGTCATAGTGATCCATGGCGAGTTTCTGGTTGTCTCTGTTCGCGGCGCCCAAACTTAAGTGCAGGTGGCCGATGTAGATTCGAACCTGCGGATCGTTCGGATCCTTGCGATGGAGGTGCTCCATTGCCGACAACGCGCGGTTGTATAAAGAGACGGATGTTTCCGGCGAAGTTCGGCGCACATGGTCACCATAAAGAACATAACTTTCAAACAACGCCATTTTGACGTCGCGATGATCCGGAGCCGCCTTCCCCAGGCTTTCGAAGACGCTGATCCCTCTTTCCAGATAACGAGCTGCTTTCTCTGAGTGTTGAGGTAGGCCGCGGGCTGTCCGGCCCAGCAATGCGTACGTATTGCCCAGCTCGAACCGGCACTGGAAGGCTCCCGTCTCTTTGGCGCATGCCGACTCCAGAACGCCTCTTGCGGTCTCCAGATCGCCGTAGCCACCGGCTATTTCTCCAAAACTGCCGCGAACATTTCCCCGGTCGTTGTGAACGGAAGCTATCGCGATAGTGAGCTCGATATCTTGCCGCTTGCGGGAGAGAAGGCGCGTGGCGAGCTGGACCGCATTGTCATATTCTCTTAAGCTGCGCTCCTTCTTGCCCAGCATTCGCTCGACATCGGCAACGTCGCGGTAGTTCAGCATCAGGTCTTTTTGTAGCGGGATGTTCGCTGAATCCGCCGCGATCAACGCCTGCTGAAGGTTGATGGCCCGGCGGAATGAAGCAAGCGCGGGTTCGAGGGAATTGTGTTTTTGTTGAAGGCGGCCAAGCAGCCCAAGACCTCGAGCGAGTTCAGTTTCCGTACTGGCGTTCTTTTTATGGTGGGCCTGTAGTTGCTCCAGTATGCCAATGCCCTCGGCCGCCGCGCGAAGCGCCTCCTCAGTCTTACCCTCGGAAGTCATGAGCGCCTCTGCCATTTCGAGGTGAGCCTTGGAAAGGTCATCCTGCGCCGCCAGACTGGAAGGGTTCGCATCCCGGAGACTCCGGAAGAGATGGATAGCAGTCCGGTAACAAAGAACCGCATTGGAGGTCTGACCCGCCTGGACGTATAGCCTCCCCAGCCGTTTTTGACTCCGGCCAAACCGGCGTTTGACCTCGTGGTTCTGAGGATCCAGTTGCAGTAGGGATTCCTGAAGCTTTAGCGCGTTTTGCTGGCTTGCGATAGCGGCATCGAATTCCGATTTGGTGGTTGGGGACAAGAAAAGCCAGGCCGCGCTGCCTGTGATCGGGGCCCAGGCCGGCCGGATCGCAAGATCCGCGAAGTAATTGTAGCTTTCCGCAAGCTCGCGGCGGAATTCTTTGCTGGATGGCTCGGAATCGCAAAGCTTCCTTTGAATCTCGATTGCAAGCTGGATCGCCTGGCGTGCCGCTTCGCTCCGCCCCTCCTGTTTCTCGATCGAAGCCTCAAGACGGGCGAGAAGGGACAGAATCAACTTGGAACTGTTTGAGGTGGGATCGAAAGTAATGAGCGAACGCGACTGCTTAATGTGAAGACGAGCCGCGTCGCGCCCACCGGGAAGATCCAACCGGGTCTCGGCAAGCCGCTCGTGGGCTCTTGCCTGCAATAGGCGGACTTTCGAGGCGCCGGGGGCTGCGTCCAGCAGGCCAAGCGCCTTGAGATAACTCTGCGCGGCTCCTTCGGTGTCTATCAGGTTTGCCTCCGAGTGTCTTCGCTGGAGATCGCCGGCCCGTATGTAGGCGTTGGCCAGATCCGCGGTCACCGAGGCGCGAAGATTCGGGTCGGTGTTGGCCTCCGTGGCAAGTTTTTCGAGAGCCGCGCTGGCGCGTCTCAAAAGGAGACGGCGCGCCTCGGTCGCGCCAGGTATATCTTCAATGGCGTCATGAACGTCTTCGAGAAGTGTTTGTGCAAGCTGTCGTACCTCGGCAAGACTCTGCTGCGTCCGGAGGTTGGCCGCGTTCACCTGCACTTGTTTTTGGTATATCGCCGCCAATCCGGACGCTATGGTGAGCACCAGAATCGCCGCGATCCCCACCGCCGCGCGGTTGCGCCGGATGAAACGGGCAGCGACATAGCCGAAAGAATCACGCCGGGCGACGATTGGGCGGTGAGTGAGCCAGGCGCGCAAATCATTAGCGAGATCCGCGACAGTCTCGTAACGGAGACTCACATCGCGATGAATCGCCTTCATGGCGATAAGATCCAGATCTCCGTTCAGGGTCTTCCGCAGTTGGCTTGCCTCTTCGACCACGTTTGCCGCATCTTCATCGGAACGGGCCAGGACGGCCTTGCTCGGCGGTAACGGGTCCCTCTCGCAAACTGCGCGTTTGAATTCCACCCAACTGGCTGACGCATCGAAACGATAGGCCCGCACGCCGGTCAGCAGCTCGTAAAGAATCGCGCCCAAAGCATAGACGTCGGTGCGCACGTCATTCGAGGGCCAGCCCAGCATCTGCTCCGGACTCGCATAGCCGGGCGTACCTATGGGCCGGCCTAGCAGGGAGTGACCTTTCTTTATCTCCTCCGATTGCGCTTCATCCAGCACCTTGGCCAAACCGAAGTCGAGCAGCTTCACCTCTCCCTTTGGCGTTACAAGGATATTGCTGGGTTTGAGATCCCGATGGATAACCAGCTTCTGGTGGGCGTACTGGACGGCATCGCAAACATCCACCAGCAATCTCAAGCGCGTTTCCAAGGGAAGCTGATGAGTCCGGCAGTATCTGTCCAGCGGCACGCCGTCCTCGACATACTCCATCACCAGATAGGGGCGCTCCAGCCGCGTGCTGCCGCCATCGATCAGCTTGACTATGCTGGGGTGCTGCAGGTTGGCCAGGATTTGCCGTTCTGTCCGGAAGCGTTCGACCAGTTCACCGGCGAATGCGATCTCTCCTATAAACCGCTTCAGGGCTACTTTTAGCCTGTAATCGTCGGTCCGCTCGGCAAGGTGAACGATTCCCATGCCGCCCTGGCCGAGCTCACCGAGGATCCGGTAACGGTCAACAATCTCTTCCCCGCCGGAGCTATCCGTCGGATCGGCGCCAAGAATCCCCCGCGCTTCGCGCAAAAGTTCCGGATCTCCCGAGCAGGCGTGCTCCAGGAAGGCATCCTGGTCCTCCGGCGGGAGCTCAATCGCTTTCTCGTATAGTTCTGCTGCCCTCTTGAACCGCTCCGCTTCGGTCATTGTCGTTTTTCTGCTGTAAATTCAGCCACGCACGGATGAACTTGACTCGTTTCTTTATGGCGTCCTCAGTCACGCCGTGGCGCTGAGCAATTTCGGCTTGAGTGAGCCCCACGAAATAATATAGGTCTACAATTTCGCTATCCCGCTCACTTCGCTCCTCGAGTCTTTTCAGCAACTGTTCCAGGAACAGAACCATTTCGGGCTCGGAATCTGCTGTCGCCAATCCATTGTGGCGAAGGTCTGTCAGAACATCGTCCAAAGTGACGCGTGCATTCGCGGGAGGCCGCTTCTGGGCTTTCCGCGTCCGGGCGTAGTCCCATACGACCTCGCGCATCTTTTTGCGGGCGAACTGCAGAAAGTGCTCGGTGTTGGTAAACGCAATCTGCTCCTGATTCTTGAGCCGCAGATAAAACTCGTTCACAATCTCGGTGGTCTGCATGCTGAGTCCTCCTCCGGACGCGCTGAGCACCTGAGACGCGATCTTCCTAAGCTTGCCATACTGTCGCCGGAAGAGGGCCTCTTCGGAAGCAGGGTCTCCGCGGTCAAGCTCCTGCAGAAGCTGCGTAATCTCTCCGACGCTGGCCCGTAGCGTTTTTTGATCCATTAGGAACCTCGTTCCAATATATTCCATGTCAAAGTCCTCCGTGTGTCGTCTAAGTGTTTGGTGTTCCGCCTGGCATGCTAAGCTCGACAGCGCAGGCCTGGGCCAGTGCAGCCCCCAAGTAGTGTCCAATTACCGTAGCGTAAACTTCGCTAGTCAGGGGTATGACTCAGAGGGCTTTTTCTTCCGCAATGGGGTTTTTCATGATCCGGGAAATTTTGACGCTCCACAAAATCTCGCCAAACTACCCGGAACTCAGCTTCGGCTTGTACCTGCGATTCCACAGCGCCAACAAGCAGGAACCAGTCGCAGCGCTTCAACGCTGCTCCGATTTCGTCATGCCACTGCTGCGCGCCACGAATATTTTTCTTGCTATAGAAGGTTCTTACTTTGTGACAGCTCAGCACGGACGCCAGACGGTCCGCGAAAACGCCATTCTTGCTCGAATGCGAGAGAAAGGCTTCAGTTGGAACGGCGCTTCGCTTGCGGCTCATCGATGGGCGCTTTCAGAAGCTCCGCGATATGCTGACCCGTCTTCACCGGATCCTCGTAGCGGATCATGTGAAGATCCCGCAGAATCCATGGAATCTGGCGCGTGGCGCGCAGCAGCACGGGAATCAGGCGTTTGCGCAAATGCCGGGCCCCCAGTGCGTATTCAATTTCGTGGGAAACCGACCGCGACTGCATCGCGTCGGGCGACGGTCGGCTCGATCGTAGCTGAGAAAAACCTTGCTGGCTGCCCTGCTCATCAGAATTCTGAGCCACAGTATAACATCGGCTTCAACGGCGCTTGAAAAGTCAAAAAAGGCGGCGCCAGGCGGCGCCGCCCTTGTTTAGTGCCAACTTCGTTACTCGGCGAAGCCGGCTTCCACGGCCAACCTTACATGGCGATCGGCGACCGCGTAGCACTCCTCAGCCGCCCGGCGCGCCTCCATGGCATGCTGGCGCTCTTGTTGCCACGTCTTGCGGGCCATCGCCGGCCATTTGGCGTCGATTCCAATCACCGGTCCCGAAGACAGGCGCCGGACTTCGGCATCGTGCGACTTGGCTTTGGCTTCAAAGTTCTCAGCGCGCAGCCGGTAGTGTTTGGCCACCGTTGCGTGCTCGGCCGGGGTCTTAGCCGAAAGCGCCATCTCATGCAGCTTCTTTTCGTCCATGCGCGGCTCGGCGCCGGACAGTCCTACCTGCGACACAGCCAGCAGCGCCAACACACCAACCGCGCTCGCTAGTTTGAAAATCCATCCCTTATTGCGTTTCATGGTTCGTTCCTCGTTCCTGTATCCATTGAACCGTGAATCGCCTCAGGCTCGATATCCGTAAAATTACGGATTCAGACCGAGACCAGGCCGTGGCGGATGGCATGCTGCACCAATTGGGCGCTGGTCCGCAACCCCAAATCGTCCATCATTTTGTACTTATGCGTTTCCACCGTGCGCGGCGAGATAAAGAGAATCGCGCCGATCTCCTTGGCCGATTTACCCTCAGCCAGCAGTTGCAGCACTTCTCTCTGCCTTTGCGTTAATTCGATCGCCGGCCGCGTGTGCCGCCGGCTCTTATCCATGAATTCATCAAGAGCGGGGGTTCGCAACTGACCCGAAACGTAAACGCCGCCGCGCAACGCTTCGCGAATCGCCGCCACCAATTCATCTGAAGCGGCATGTTTCAGCACGTAACCCGACCCTCCGGCCTCCAGCGCCCGCGTTGCGTAGGCTACGTCAGGATGCATCGTAAGGAAAACGATCTTGGCGCGCGCGCCCTCTTCCCGCAAAATGCGGGCCGCTTCAATGCCGTTCAACAACGGCATCGAGATATCGGCCACAATCACGTCCGGATCCAGGGCGCGGGCCTGCGCCAGCATCTCACGGCCGTCGGCCGCGAAGCCGGCAAGCTCGAACTCTTCTTCAAGCAGTGTCCGCAGCCCTTCCATGACGATGCGGTGATCGTCCGCCAGAAGTACCCTGGGCTTGCTCATTACCATCTTCATCTCCCAAAGGCAGCGACACGCGAATGAGCGTGCCCTCGCCAGGCGTTGATTGCAGCAGAAACGCGCCGCCAGCCAGGCGGGCCCTCTCCTCCATGCTGGCTAAACCGAGCCCGGGATGCCAGTCCGGTTCACGGGCGTCGAAGCCGCGCCCGTCGTCTCGGATCTGGAGCTCGACGCCGTTGCCATCGCATTTCAGCGACACAGCGGCCTGCTCGGCCACCGCGTGGCGATAGATGTTGCCGAGAGCCTCCTGAACAATGCGGTAAACAGCTAGTGTAGTGTCCAACAAATAGCTGGACATTTGGGGCAGCTTCAGGCATAATCAGACATGCTGCGGTCGTCGTCCCCATTCCGACTCTCTGAGGATCAACACCAGCAAGTGGAGCGATGGTT
>Ga0187893_10015889_pt1 | contig 10021 bp, 8 predicted proteins | sample MA1701074metaG_FD_139574 | JGI IMG/M metagenome (GOLD analysis project Ga0187893, IMG submission 139574) | White microbial mat communities from a basaltic lava cave in the Kipuka Kanohina Cave System on the Island of Hawaii, USA - MA170107-4 metaG ... | reverse complement strand
GAAATTCCCCAAATTGGAGGGACGCGCTCTGTCGCGTCCGATTCGCCAATGCGGTCACGACGGAGCGTGACCCTCCAACTCGCTCTGCGTCAATCTTCTGAATCAAAATGGGGAATGTCTGGAGGCAGGACAACCATCTTGGTTGTCCATGTCAGAAAGGAACAAGCTGGAAGCTTGTTCTACCCTGCTGACTTTCACCGCTCCAGCCGTCGCACCCAGCGTTCGCCTTCTTCCTCGACCCAGACGATGGCGACGCGCTGACCTTCCTTTAACTGGCGTGCGACTTCCATCAAGTCGGCCTTGCGGCGCGGCACGATGAGTGTCACTGGTTCGTCGCGTTCGGCGGGTTTGATGACGATGGCGAGAAATTCTCCGTCGCCAACGGCAACTTCCGTGCGTTTCAAGAATGTGCCGCGCAATTCGCCGTCGCGTCGAGGCGGCGGCGGCGCACTGTCTCGAGGTTCTTGGACTTGACCGAGTTGGCGTCGCTGGCGTGATTCCTCCAGTTCGCGACGCAACCGAGCGTTTTCCTCCCGCAGTTGCTTCAATTCACGTTCGATGGCGGTCTGCGGGGCGTCGCGTTTCGGTTCGTCGCGCGGACGGTCAGGCTCTTCGCGGCGCACGTCGTCTCGCGGGATGCCGAGTTCGCGCAGCCAGAATTGCCCTCCCTCGCGCGTGAACCCAAACTCAAACACCTGACCTTCGCGCAACCGACGCGCCATTGCGGCGAGTTCCGCCGAATGACCTTCGGGACGCGCGGGGATGATGAGGGTGATTTGCGCATCGCGTTCCAGCGGTTGCACGACGATGCCGAGATGTTCGCGGTCGCCTACGGCAACTTCTGCGAGCCGCACGAACTTGCCTTTGCCGCCGCCCTTGTCTTGCGCAAAAGCGGTGAACGCGAGTCCCGTCGCGAGCAGGGAGTGGAGAAGAAACATGAACGGCTTTTTCATGGAGAGTCCTTTCTGGTGGGAGAATAGCGGGACGAGGGCGGCTGACAATCTTTTTTTGAATCACCAGCAGATTCTCCACGGACGAAGCGTGCGGTTGCACTGGGTGCGCCTGACAAAATCGTCGAGATCGTTACCGATTCCGCTCCAACCCGCTTCGGAGCGGAATGCGTGAGCGTTCCGTAAAATGTTTCAACCGCGCAACAATCACCCGACCTGCTTTACTTCCGCGACCACCTTGGTCAGCGATGCTTTTGCGTCGCCGAAGAGCATGTGCGTCTTTTCGTTGTAGAATAACTCGTTGTCCACGCCCGCGAAACCTGGATTGAGACTGCGTTTCATGAAGATGACGTTTTTCGCCTTGTCCACCTCGATGATGGGCATTCCGTAAAGCGGGCTGCTGGCGTTGGTGCGCGCGGCGGGATTGACGACATCGTTCGCGCCGACGACGAGCACGACATCGGTGCGTTCGAGTTGCGGGTTGATGGCGTCCATATCGGAAAGTTTGTCGTAGGCGACGTTGGCTTCGGCGAGCAACACGTTCATGTGTCCTGGCATTCTGCCCGCAACGGGATGGATGCCGAACTTCACGTCCACGCCGCGTTTTTCGAGCAAATCCGCCAACTCACGAACTTGATGTTGCGCCTGCGCGACCGCCATGCCGTAGCCAGGGACGACGACAACGACTTGCGCGTAAGCCATCAACGCGGCGCTGTCTTCTGCTGTGATTTCGCGAACTGTGCCTGTCTTTGCGCCCGCCGCCGCTCCCGCAGGTCCTGCGACCGTCGCGCCGACGCCGCCGAATAAGACGTTGGCGAGCGAACGGTTCATCGCTTTGCACATGATTTGCGTGAGGATGATACCCGACGCGCCGACGAGCGCGCCTGTGATGATCAGCCCGTGGTTGCCGATGACGAAACCCGTCGCTGACGCCGCGATTCCCGAATAGGAATTGAGCAGGCAAACAATCACGGGCATATCCGCGCCGCCGATGGGGATGGTGATTAAAATACCAAGCAACAACGCGAGAACATTCAGCGCGATGAAAACATTCAGGTCAGGACCCGTGGCAATCATGTAAACGCTCCCGCCGAGAATGCCGAGCGCGATGATGGCGTTCACGATGTGCTGACCCTTGAACAAAATCGGTCTCCCGCTGATGAATTCCTGCAATTTCCCCGCCGCGACGATGCTGCCCGACAACGTCACCGCGCCAATCAACGTGCTCGCGTAAACGCTGATCGCCGTGTCCACCCGTATCGTCAGGTCAGGCGCGTGATAATACCGATACCATTCCGCCGCCGCGACGAGCAGCGACGCGCCGCCGCCGAATCCGTTGAGCAAGCCCACCATCTGCGGCATCGAAGTCATCTTCACCGCGCGCGCCATCCACGCGCCGACGCCCGCGCCGATGACGATGCCGAGCAAAATCAGTCTGTAATCGAATTTCTGCAAGAAAAGCGTCGCCAAAACCGCGATGAGCATTCCGAGCGACGAAGTGAAATTGCCGCGCCGCGCGGTCGTGGGCGACGCGAGCCATTTGAGGCCGTAGATGAACAGCACCGCCGCGAGCAGATACGCCAGTTCGATGAACGGCAACGCGCCACGACCTTCCGCGTGCGGTGGCGGTTGGACATCCGCCACGAATATGAAAATGTGAGCGAGTGACATCATTTCTTCGGTTCGCCCTTTTTGCCTTTGAACATCTGCAACATGCGGTCGGTGACCATGTAGCCGCCGACGATGTTGATCATCGCAAGCGCCAGCGCGGCGACGCCGAAAATTTGCTGCACGAGCGTTTCGCCCGCGCCCGCCACAATCATTGCGCCGATGATGGTGATGCCTGAAATCGCGTTCGACCCGCTCATTAGCGGCGTGTGCAGCAGCGATGGGACTTTGGTGATCACCTCGAACCCCACGAACATCGCGAGGACGAAAATGACGATGAGAATAACCAGTGTTTCGCTCATAACAATTTTGGATTTTTGATTTTGGATTTTGGATTGGCTCAGTCGCGTTTTCCCTTCAGGGTTTTAATCGAAGCAACAGTCATAGCCAAAATTTCTTCAGTTTCCTTCATCAAAGCGCTCAACTTTGATTCGTTCACATATCCGCCTTCAATCAACATCTCCAGCCAGTAAAGGGTCTCATCCGCTTCCTCTTCGACAACGCCCAACTTCGCGATGACATCCGCTCGTGACCGTCCGCGACACGCCGCTCGGTAGTTCGCTCCGATGGAGGTGCCCGACCGAATCAACTGCCGTCCGATGATCCTCGCACCTTCCTTTTGCGGAAGCGATTCAACTAATCGGAGGATTCGCAAGCCCAGCTTCTTGGTTCGCGTCTTGAATTCCTGTTCGTTCATTTCATTTCAGCGCGTCTTGCAATCCAAAATCGGAAATCCAAAATCTAAAATTTTCTTCCTTCGTGCGTGACACACGCCCCCTTGATGATTTCGTCTTTGAAATCCAGATTCAGTTTGCTGTCCTTGACCATTAGCTTGAGCAACTCGGAAATGTTGCGCGCATACATCTGACTTGCGTGAATCGGGATCGTGCTCGGCAAATTCAACGTGCCGTGAATCGTGACGCCGTGTTTGACGATTTCCTTGCCCGCCTCGGTCAGCTCGCAGTTCCCGCCCGTCTCCGCCGCGAGATCAACGATGACAGAACCCGCGCGCATCCGCTCGACGGTTTCCTTCGTGATGAGTCGCGGCGCGGCTCTGCCAGGAATCGCGGCGGTTGTGATGACGACATCGAAATCCTTCGTCTGGTCAGCGAGCCATTGTTGCTGGCGTTTCTTGTCTTCCTCAGAAAGTTCCTTGGCGTAACCGCCCTTGTCCTCGGTGTCTTTCTGCGACAACTGAAATTCCAAAAACTTCGCGCCGAGACTTTCCACCTGTTCTTTTACAGCGGGGCGCACGTCGTAACCTGAAACCTGCGCGCCGAGCCGTCGCGCCGTTGCGATTGCCTGCAATCCTGCCACGCCTGCGCCGAGGACGAGCACTTTTGCGGGGGGAATCGTCCCTGCCGCGGTCATCAACATCGGGAAATATTTTCCCAGCGACGCCGCCGCGATGAGCACCGCCTTGTAACCCGCGAGATTCGCCTGCGACGAAAGCGCATCCATTTTCTGCGCGCGGCTGATGCGTGGGACGAGTTCCATCGAGAACGCCGTGATTTTTCGCTCAACGAGAATCTTGATGAGGTCGGCGCTCGACGCGGGTTGGAGGAACGAAATCGTGACTGCGCCTTCGCGCAACTGCCCTGCCTCTTTGTCCGAAAGTTTCTGCACCTTCAACACGACATCGGCTTGTCCGTAAAGTTGCGAAGCGTCCGCGACGATTTTTGCGCCCGCCTTTTCGTAATCTGCGTCGGAGAAATGAGCGCCGCCGCCTGCGTTTTTTTCGACAAGGATTTCCAAGCCGAGTTTCGTCAACGGCGCGACGACATCGGGCACGAGCGCGACGCGATGTTCATCGGCGGCAATTTCTTTTGGGACGACAATTTTCATGCGGCAGTGACAAACGGAAACCAAAGTCTGCAGCGAGATTTCCGCGCTGAGGAGTTCCCCACGCGCGGCGAGAATACAAAACAGCGGGACTGATGCAAGGAATGAAAATGTAGTCGCAGGCTTTAGCCTGCGTGACGAATTTCGCACCCGTAAAGGGTGCGGCTACATTAATCCATCGCGAGATTTTGCGCCTCGCGCCGCATCTCCTGAAAACGCTGCTGCGAAAGATATTGCGCGACTTCCCGCCGCTCGAAAATGTCCACCGCCATCTTGGCGAAGTTGCGCGTCACATCGTCCATGAACGCAAAGAATTCGTCGCCGTTGCCTGATTGTGCCAGCGACAGCGCGCAATGGAAACGCGCTTCACGGTGATACGGTTCGGTTTCCAAAACTTTCCTGTAAGCCTGCGCCGCGTGAGAAAAACGCCCCGTTTCGCGGAGACGCTCACCATAGAAAAACCACGTCGTCGCGTCCGCCGTCGAGTTGGCGATGGCGAGTTCGAGTTGTTCAATCGAGGCTTGGCGGGAAGCGCTGAAGTTGGGCGTGGCGTTGCTTTTCGCCGAGCCGAGCCAAAAGAAAAAGGAGCCGAGCGCCAATGTGACGGCGAGCGCGACGAGTGCGGGAATGCGCGGATGTTGCAGCATGTTTTCCAGTTTTTTAACTCGCCTTGTAACCGATGTAAAGCCAGCATTGTCTGAGTGTCGCAGCAATTCCGCCCTCTCACGTCGGCGGCAACGAGTCGAGACCCAGTGTCCACATCTTCATCCACCAATACAAATAGTGACGCGCAGGCGGAAGTTTCTGTGCCCTCGGCGGGTTCCAATCCAAAATCCAAAGTCCAAAATCCAAAATCGCCCATCCTCTGGCTTTCCGCCTGCCTTTTTCTCGCCCTCGCGCAGGTGCTTTTGGCGGGATACCAGGTCGGTGTCGGCAACCAGACGATTCAGATTCCGTTCCTGAAAAAACTGGCGAACCCCGAACTCTATCCGCAAGACGCGATGATCAGCCAAACCCTCGAAGCGTATCCGAGCCTTTTTTTCCGCGCGCTCGCGTGGTTCGTGCCTGACGGAAAATTTGAAGGCGCGTATCTGTTGCTGCACCTGTTGACCGCGTTCGGCGTGCTTGCGGCGAGTTACGCGCTGGCGAGAACGATTTTCAAAAGTCACTGGGCTGGGCTTGTGACCGTGTTGCTGCTATTCGCGGGGCATCACCGAGCGATGGCGGGTGACACAATTTACTGGACGGGATTTACGCACACATGGGCGGCGTTTCCATTGGCGATTGTTGCGCTTGTGTTTTTGTATCGCGGCAAGTTGTTCTGGGCGTTCGCGCTGACGGGGCTGGTTTTCAACGTGCATGCGCTGACGGGCGCGTATCTGGGGTTCATGTTCGCGTTCTGGGCGGTCTTTGAAATTCGAAAACTTGGCGGGAAGAAGTTGCTCGCGCTGTTTGGAATCGCGCTTGCGACGGCGTTGCCGACCTTGCTCTGGATGCTGATGAGTCGGCAGTCGTTCGGTGAAGATTGGCTGCGGCTCGCGCACATTCGGTCATCACAGCAACTTTTTCTTACAAGCTGGTGGGTCGCGGGCAACGCCGACATTCCGCGATTCGCGCTGATTGCGGGACTCGGCGCGCTGGCGATGAGTTTTGTGCCGCCCGAATTTCAACGCCGCAAAACTCAGCTACTGGTTATCGCGGCGTTCATTTTATTGGCGGCGGGTTATGTGTTTTCCGAACTGCTACCCGTCGCATCGGCGATGCGGGCGCAGTTATTCCGTGTATCGCGACTTTTTTTAATTCTCGCGTTCGCGCACATCGCGTTTGGGATTGTTTGCGGATGGCGGCAAGTCTTTAGCGCAAGGTCGTCGTTCGCTCGCGGGTTGGGTTGCGCGGAATTTGTAGCGGCGACGTTTGTGTTCGCCTGTCTCGCGCTTCCCCCGTGGTTGCCGATGCTGCCTGTCGCGTTTGCGGTCGCGACGGTTGTGGCAATCGCCAACGGCAGATTGTCCACGGTTCAATCGGTCGTGGTCGGGTCGGTTGCGATGGTTTGTTTCGCTGCGTGGAGCACGATTCATTTTTCATTGGGCAAACTGGGCGAGTGGACGTTTCAGTCAACAGGCGAGGGAGCGGGGTCGGTGTTCGGTTTGGCTCTGGCGTGCGGGTTGTTGATGTGGGCGGTGTCGTGGTCGGCGAAACGGCGCATTTGGGGCGCGGCGGGATTTGTTGTGATGGCGGTGGTTGTTCTTGGAATGCGCGGAAATCTTCCGTCGCTTCTGGGCGCGGGCGCGCGGGAGGAAGCGTGGATCGCAACGCAACTCTGGGCGCGCGAGAACACGCCGAAAGACGCGTTGTTTCTCACGCCTACGGACCGCGGCGGGTTTCGTATTCATTCCGAGCGCTCGGTGGTCGTTGAGCGGCGCGACGGCACTCAGCTTTTTTTCAGCGGCGCGTTTGCCAAAGATTGGTGGAAGCGGATGACCGATGTGCGCGAGGGATTGCTCTACGACTCCGAGGGAAAGCGGGAGCTGGAGCGGGGCAAGTCGCTGGAGGCGTTTGGCGACGCGGACTTGGTGGAGTTGGCGAAGAAATTCGGCGCAACGCACGTCGTGTTGCCCGCGGGCGCGCATCGGGAGTTGCCGAAACTTTTCGAGAACGCGGAGTGGGCGGTTTATCGCGCGCAATTGCCGTCGCTCGAAGCGCCGAGCGAGGTGACCAACAAAAACCGCTGGGCGGCGCAGGAAAAATTCATGCGCGACGTGGTGCATCCGAACATCGAGAAACACCGCAAGAGCGATGCGCGGGTGCAGATTGTGGACGAGCGCGGGCGACCCGTGTATGACGTGACGTATGACATTCAACTGACTCGGCACGCGTTTCATTTCAGTTGTTCGCTGCCGTTTTTCATTTTTCCCGAGGGACAATCTTATGGCGACTTCAAACCGCCCCAAGTGAAGGAAGTGGAACTGGAACGGTTTCTGGAGATTTTCAATTTCTCGATGATTCCCTACAGCGGCAAATGGATGTATGTCGAGCCGACAGAAGGCAACCGCACTTACGCCGACCTCGACGCGTATGTGGAGTGGTGCGCGAAACACGGCATCGTGATGGAATATCATTTTCTCAACGGCTATCTGCCAGGGTGGCTGCGCGGGCGCGAACGATCCGATGACGAGCGCGGGATGCGCTTCCTGGGGCACGCCCGCGAGTTGGCGACGCGATACGGCGACCGCATCAAGTATTGGCAGGTCATCAACGAAAAAAATCTCATCCAGTATTCGCCCGCTGTGTTCGCGGAACTTCGCAAACTCGCGCCCAACGCAAAACTGGGCATCAGCGATTGCGCGAAATTTTTCTCCTCAGCGCCGTCGCCGCGCCGCGAGCAGGACATGCTCGTGGGTTTGCGCGAAATTCGATGGCTCAAGGAACAGGGCGTGAAGTTGGATTACTTCGGGTTCCACGGGCATCGTCCGTTCGGCGTCTGGTTCGACCCGCGCGAAATGTATGAGGCGCTCAACGCGTTCGCGGCGGAGGACTTGCGATTGCACATCACGGAGTTTGCGTCGCCGCTGGGCGGGCGAATCCCTGGCTCGGCGGGCGCGGTGTGGACGCCAGAGATGCAGGGGGATTTTTACGAATACTATTTCACTGTCTGCTTCAGCCACCCTGCGGTGGACATGGTCAATCTCTGGCAACTGGGACCTGTGGGCTGGCAACGCGGCGGCGGGTTGCTCGACGAAAAATTTCAGCCCAAACCCGCGTTCAACACGCTGAAGGAATTGATTCACAACAAATGGAAAACGCGCGCGTCGGGAAAACTGGGGCTTGAAGGCGTGGCGGCGTTTCGCGGTTTCCACGGCGATTACGAAATCACGCTGAAACTGCCAAGCGGCGAAGAGGTGCGCGGTAAATTCTCCGTCTCCCCCGCGTCGCCAAACCCAATCAAGCTGCGATTCGACAGGGAGAAGAAACTTTTGGAGTAGGGGAGACGTTTCTTGCTTACGCGCCGCGCAGAGAGAAGTGGGCGCCTGTTTTTTTCAGACTTCCGCAAACCGACGCGCGTCGCCGCGTTGACTGGCGGGGGCGGCATCGGCTTTTGAGCCCGTGATGATTTTGAGAATGGCTTCCTCGAGCATCGTGCGGTCGTCAAGTCCGCTGGTGACGATGGCACGATTGGTCTCAAGCAGCGTCTGCATCGCGGCGATGAGTTCGGCTTGAGTGAATTTCTGCGCGGCAATGGCGCAACGGTGAAGGCGGAACACGTTGGGGAGATTGCCCGTCTTGGGATCGCGCAGATGGGCGGACTGTTCGGGAGTGAGCTTGTTCAACTGAAATATGAAATCCTTGCCGCCGTCGAACCCCGTCCGCGGATGCGCGAGTTTGCGGTCCATCAGGTCTTTCATCCACAGCATCAGCCTGACTTGCGCCGCCAACAGCATCAGACTGCCGATGACGGATTCGCGGTGCGCGATGAGGTTGTCGAGCGCCTTCATCGCCGCAGCGGCGTTGCGCGCGCCGATGCTGTCCATCAATTTCCAAATGCTGACGGCGCCCGTGGCGCTGACGACGGATTCGACATCTTGTTCTGTAATCTCATCGCGGTCGGCGGCGTAAGTCGCGAGTTTTTCGATTTCGTTCGCGCAAACGGTGGGATTGGCGCCGACCAGTTCAATGAATAATTCCAGCGCGTCGGGGGCGATTTTTTTGCCTTCCTCCTTCAGCTTGCCGAGGACAATCGCGGCGAGTTGCTCGCGTCCCTCCCGTTTCTCAATGTCGGGCATGTCATGGAGCCTGCATGCCGCGATTTTTTCGAGCGTCTTCCACAACGCCCGTCGTTTGTCCACTTGGGGGGCGCTGATGAGCAGTGTCACGCCCTCGGGCAACCCTTTCTTGAGATGCGCGGCAAAATCGGCGAGCGCATCCACGAGCGTCGAAGATTCGCGCGCAAACTTGAGGTCGCCGACGAGGTTGGTGTTCTTGAACCAGACGACTTTGCTGCCGCCGAAAAGCGGGAGCGTGTCGAGCGCTTCGCGCAGCCGTTTCAACGCCGTGAATGCCTCGTCGAGGTTGAGCGCGGCGCCGTTGACGATTTCCAGACCGAACTCGCGGTCTTTCGCGGGCACGAGTTCGTCCGCGCACTTCTGCGTCTCCTGTTTGACGAGCAGGTCGTTCGTGCCGCCGAAGAAAAAAATTTGAGAGGAGGAGCGGGGCATGGCAGCGAAGCGGAGCATTGGAGCTGGGGCGTGGTAGAGTGGAGAGCTTGACTCCCTTGACTCCAGTTCCCCCCATCACCCCATTCTGCGAACTGGTGGGCGGTGTAGGGATTGAACCTACGACCTTTCGGGTGTGATCCGAACGTTCTACCACTGAACTAACCGCCCGTTGCGGACGCGCGGTTATAGCACGCGCGCTTTGGAGGAGCAAGAGCGGAACAGCGCAACCAGAAATTCCCCAAATTGGAGGGACGCGCTCTGTCGCGTCTCCCGCTTCGCGGGACGGTCACGACGGAGCGTGACCCTCCAACTCGCTCTGCGTCAATCTTCTGAATCAAAATGGGGAAT
>Ga0187893_10015888_pt1 | contig 10021 bp, 6 predicted proteins | sample MA1701074metaG_FD_139574 | JGI IMG/M metagenome (GOLD analysis project Ga0187893, IMG submission 139574) | White microbial mat communities from a basaltic lava cave in the Kipuka Kanohina Cave System on the Island of Hawaii, USA - MA170107-4 metaG ... | reverse complement strand
CTGCGGCGGTGGAAGGATCACCTTCCACGGCGGCAGCACCATGGCGAGCACCTCGCGGCGATCGAACTGCGTGGACGTGAAGGCGGGCTCGGCGGAACGGGTGACGACGGATCCGTCTGCCCGCACGAGCGGCATCCGTGTCGGCTCGCCCAAAGTCCCGACCGACGCGAGCGCGCTGAGCGTCGGCGCGAGATCGACGATCTGCACCATTGCATCGTTCACCTGACCGCCGCCCGCCGCGCCCGGGAGCCGCAGCACGAGCGGCACGCGCACCAGCTCGTCGTACACCGTGTGCCCGTGTTCGATGCCGCCGTGGTCGTGGAACTCCTCACCGTGGTCGGCCACGAACGCGACGAGGGTGTCGCGGTCGAGCCCGCGGCGGCGAAGCGCCTCCCAGAACGCACCGAAGGCCGCGTCCCACGTCGCCACCTCCGCGTCGTAGAGATCGCTCAGCGCGCGCACGTCCGCAGGCGAGAGCGCGTCAGGCCGGCGCTCCATGCGCTCGCGGAGCGAGTCGGCGTCGCCCGGCGCGCCGGCCGCGCCCACGACCCGGCGATGGGCATCGGCGCTCGGACGGTAGGGCGCATGCACGTCGCTCGCGTGCACGTAGAGGAAGAACGGCCTCGGCGAGGCTCGGGCGTCCAGCCACGCGAGCACGTCCGCGTGCAGGCGCGCTGCCGACACGTAGACGTCGGGGGTCTCTGTGTCCTCGGCGAACATCTGGTAGCGCCCGAAGCCACGGTCGAACCCGAAGGCCCCGGCGACGTTGGTGTTGGTGACGAACGCCGCGGTCTCGTAGTCAGCGGCCGCGAAACGCTCCGCGAGCGCTGGAACGTCCCCGCGCATCCGATCCCGCAATCCCACCGCGCCGTGCACGGCGGGAAGCTGCCCCGTCAGGATCGAGGCCACGGCGGGCCGGGTCCAGGGCGCGTGCGAGACCGCGTGACGAAAGACGATTCCCTCGCGGGCGAAACGGTCGAATGCGGGCGACGTGTCGCGCCGGTATCCGTAGCAGCCGAGCCGGTCGGCCCGCAGCGTATCCATCACGTAGAGCAGGACATTCGGACGCCGGAGCGGCGGCGGCGAGGTTGCCGCGGCGCCCCGCTCGATGCGTGCGAGCCCGGTCACCGTCGGCGCGACGACCACCGCCGGACCGACCGCCTCGAACCGGATGCCGATCACCGTGTGCGCCTGGACGTCGAGGGGAGCTGCCCATCGATCGGACGCGGCTGACGACAGCGGGCGTGGCGTGGCGCCATCGGCCAGCAACAGCACGCGCGGCGCCGCCGTCCCTGCCGAACTTCCGAGCTCGAGGCGTGCCGCCTCCGGCGCGCTCAGGTAGAAGGTGATCGACGCCCCGGCCGGCATGACGAGACGATCGTCCACCCGTTCGACGCGGGGGACCTGCGGGCCACGGGGCCGCAGCTCGATCCGCTGGATGAGCGGCTGCCCGGACCGCTCCCGCCGTCGCGTCCCCGCGGGGCGGCGCAGCGCGAGCACGTTGGGCCCCGGACGCTGCACCGCCGCGGGCACGATCCAGCGCGCTCCAGACGCGTCGTGCGTGCGGACCCTCCGGCAACGCGTATCGTTCACCTCGACGCTGATCGGCAACGCCGAGCGCGGGCGCGGCAGGACGCGACCCGCCTCGTGCGGAGCGGCGAGCTCACCCGCCACGATCACCTCCCGGTCGACGGGCACCGGACCGGCCTGGAACGCGATCGTGGCCACGCTGTCGACGACCGGCGCGGCCGACTCGCCATCCGCGAGCCGGACGCCTGGACCCCATCCGCGCAGCAGGGGGGCGGGCCGTTCACCCGGAAGCACGACCGCCGTCGGCGCCTCGTGTCCCGTGAACGGATACAAGGTGAGCAAGCTCACGCTGGTCGGGAAGCGCGGGCCGGGCGCCGGCTCGGATCGACAGCCCTCGACGAGAAGTGCCGTCACGCCGAGCACGACGGCGAACGCCGCGATCGAGCCGCGCCCGCTCACCGCTCGCCGCGGCGGCGGTACGATTCGGCGTCGATGCCGAGCTCCGCCAGCTTGGCCTGCAGCTGCTGGCGGTACATGCCCAGCTCGTCGGCCGCCTTCGAGATGTTGCCGTCGTGTCGGGCTAGCGCCTGCGTGACGAACTCGCGCTCGAACCGCTCGACCATCGTCTGCTTCGCTTCCTTGAAGGAGCGCGTCCCGTCGCTCCCGGCCGGCACGCGCGCGTCGCCATCGTGGGTGCCGGCGGCCGCCTGCGGCCGGATCGCCGCCGGCAGGTCCTCGACGTCGATCTCCGCCGCCGACGACAACGCCACCGCCTGCTCGATGGCGTGCTCCAGCTCGCGCACGTTCCCGGGCCAGTCGTACGCCAGCAGCGCGCGATATGCCGCCGGGCTCAACGTCTTTGCCTCCCGCCGCAGCCGCTCGCAGATCGCCGCGAGGAACCGCTCGACGAGCAGCGGCACGTCCTCACGCCGCTCGCGCAGCGGCGGCAGCGCCACCGACACCACGTGCAAGCGATAGTAGAGGTCTTCCCGAAAGGTCGCCTGCCGGACCTTCGCCTGCAGGTCCTGGTTCGTGGCCGCCAGCACGCGGACGTCGACCTTGATCGTGCGATTGCCGCCGACGCGTTCGAGCTCGCGCTCCTGGAGCACGCGCAGGATCTTCGCCTGCGTCTCGAGCGGCATGTCGCCCACCTCGTCGAGCAACAGCGTGCCGCCCGCGGCCGCCTCGAACTTCCCTTCGCGGGCAGTGACGGCGCCGGTGAATGCGCCCTTCTCGTGGCCGAACAGCTCGCTCTCCACCAGCTCGCGCGAGAACGCCGCGCAGTTCACCTTGACGAACGGCTTCTGCCGCCGCGGGCTGTTGTAGTGGACGGCGTTGGCGACCAGCTCCTTGCCGGTGCCGCTCGGCCCCGTGATGAGCACCGTGAGATCGGTGTCGGCCACCTTGCGGATCACGTCGAAGACGCGCTGCATGGCGGTGCTCTTCCCGATCAGGTTGTCGAAGCCGTACGAGCCCGCCACCTGCTCCTGCAGGCGCCGGAGATCGGCGCGCAGCCGCTGCCCTTCGAGCGCGCGCTCCACCACCAGCTCCAGCTCGTCGTTGTCGAAGGGCTTGGGCACGTAGTCGGCGGCGCCGAGCTTCATGGCCTCCACCGCGGTGCGTTCCGAGCCGTAGGCGGTGATCATGATGACGGCGCACTCGGGCGCGTGCTCCTTCACCCAGCGCAGGACGTCGAGGCCCGAGCCGCGCCCGAGGTTCAGGTCCGTGACGACGAGGTCGAAGCGCTCGCGGCCGAGCTGCACGATCGCGTCCTCGACCGAGCGTCCGGTGGTCACGTCGTGGCCACGGCCGGCGAGCAGGCGTTGGATCGCGATGCCGATCGCCCGCTCGTCGTCGACCACCAGGATGCGCGCGCTCACGCCGGCTGCCCTTCGAGCGGAAGCAGCACCTCGAAGCGCGTGCCTTCGCCCTCGCGACTCTCCGCGGTGATCGTGCCGCCGTGGGCGTCGATCGTGCGCTTCGCGATGGCGAGCCCGAGTCCCGTGCCGTTCGGCTTGAGCGAGAAGAACGGCTCGAAGAGCCGCGCGAGCGCGGCGGCCGGGATGCCCGGGCCGTTGTCGGCGACCCGCAGCCGTGCGCTGCCGTTCTCGCGCCCGACCGCGAGTGCCAACCGCCGTGGCCGCTCGCGTCCGGCGAGCGCATCGATCGCGTTCTCGATGAGGTTGATCATCACCTGCCGCAGTCGTTCACGATCCGCGGGTGCCACGATCCCCGGGGTCGTGTCCAGCTCGACGGTCACGCCCGCTTGCTCGGCCTTGGGCGCGAGGTCGCTCGCCACGGCTGCGACGAGCCCACCCAGGTCGGTCGGCTCCGTGCGGAGGTCTTCGCGCCGTGCATAGCGGAGGAGATCGCGGACCTGCCGCTCCACCCGCTCCAGCTCCTCGACGATCAGGTCCGCGTGCTCGGTGTTGAGCGGCGAGGTGGGGTCGCGGGCGAGCTGCTGCGCCAGGCTGCGCGCGGCCGTCACGGGATTGCGGATCTCGTGCGCGACGCGGGCCGCCAGCTCGCCGATGGCCGCGAGCCTCTCGGCGTGCGCGAGTGAACGCTCCACGGCCACCGTGCGCGCCAGGAGATCGGCGGCGTCGAGCACGAGCGCCAGCTGGTGCGCCACGGCCCCCACCGCCTCGTCGTCGTCGTCGCGCAGGCTCGCTCCCCGCAGATCGGTGGTGATGAACGCATAGCCCCAATGCCGGCGCGGGCTCACGATGCGGATGGCGGCCAGCACGTCTGCATCGGCCAGCGCGGCCATGAGCGGCAGCGGCAGCTCCTTGAAGTCGAACTGCCGGAGATGGCTCGGCGGCAGGCCGCGCCCGTCCCGCGGCCAGACGTCCGCTAGGGCGTCCATGCGGATCTCCCCCACCCGCACGACGGCGCCATCGGTCAGCAGCGCCGCTGCGCCCCGCAGCCCCATCGCGCGCACGACTTCGTGCAGCGTCTCCTCGCAGCAGGCGTGCGTGCCCCGCTCCGGGGCGAGCCCCTGCACGAACTGCTGCATCTCCGCCCAACGCAGCCGCCCGCGCCGGAACAACGCCCGCTCGATGACGGCACGCAGCCAGGTGCCGCCCGGGACGACTACGAACACGATGCCGAGCACCGCCGCGAGCTGGGTGACCATCCGCAGCGACGCGTCGGCGGTCGTCGCGGTGAGCCGGGCGACACCCGCCTGCACACCGCCCACCAGCAGGATCGACGTCAGACCGACCAGGTAGGCCGGCAGGATGTCGCCGAGGTTCCGCACCACCAGCGGCGTCGCGTAGATGAGGCCCGCCAGCCCGTTCAGGCCGTACAGAACCAGGCCCTCGGAGCACGGCTCGGGACGCACCAGCAGCTCCAGCGGTCGCGCCTGCACCACGAACGAGAGCACCTGCGCCGCGAGCACGAGCGCGAACGCGAACCCGAGCGCGACGACGTCCGCGGATCGCGCGTCCCACATGAGCCCCGGGCGCCACCAGCCGCGGCCGGCCACACGCCGCAGGTCCCCGATCATCGCCGCGCCGAGCGCCAGCAGATAGCAGTTGAACACCGTGTAGGACGCGAACCAGCCTTCGGGGGGCAGTGCGTTTCCCTCCGACCAGTGGAGATCGGCGGAGACGACCAGCCACAGCACGAGCGCGCAGATGCCGTAGTTGACGGCGAGCCAGCGGCGGCTGGGCAGTGGCCGGCGCATCGGCCACAGCCGTGCGATGTGCCGCGCGAAGGCGAGCAGCAGGATGATCGACCCGTCGATGAGCGCCGCCAGCACACCCCGCAGCACGCTCGCTCCTTGCAGCGACGGTGCGAGCAACGCCGTCACCGTCCAGGTGGCGTAGTGCACCGCGACGCAGGTCGTGAGCGCGAGCAGCACCCAGGGATAGTCGGCGAGCGCACCCTGGCGCCGGACGAGCCGCAGCACGTCCCAGGCAATGACGGCCCACAGCAGCGCGGGCAGAAAGTGTGTCGCGGCGGCCGCCGCCCGATACGCTTCGAGGCTCACGCCGCGCGCTCCCCGGCTACCGGCAGCTCGATCGTCATCGCCAGCCCGCCTTCGGCGGCGGCCGACGCTTCGATGCGGCCACCGTGCGCTTCGATGGTGCGTCGCACGATGGCGAGCCCGAGCCCCGTGCCGTGCTCCTTGGTGGAGAAGAAGGGTTCGAAGAGATGCGGGACGTCGTCGGGTGCCACGCCGGGACCGTCGTCCGCGACGCGCAGACGGACGTGCCCGTTCTCCTGGGCGACCGAGAGCGCGATGCACCCCGACCCCGGCCGCTCGCCGAGCGCGTCGACGGCGTTCTCGATGAGGTTGATGACCACCTGCCGTAGCTTCTCACGATCGCACCGCGCCATGCTGCCGGGATCGGCGGCGAGCGTCACCTGCACGCGCGCCACCTCCAGCCGCGCGCGCAGCTGTGAGACGATGCCTTCCAGGAGCTGGGGCAGATCGACCGCTTCGAGCCGTAGCTCGTCGCGGCGGGCGAAGCGCAACAGGTCGCGGACCTGTCGCTCGACGCGCTCGAGCTCCTCGACGATGAGCGTGGCATGCTCGGCGTCGAGCGGCGAGCTCTGGGCGCGCGCGAGCTGCTGCGCCAGGCTGCGTGCGGCCGTCACCGGGTTGCGGATCTCGTGCGCAACGCGGGCCGCCAGCTCGCCGATGGCCGCAAGCTTCTCCGCGTGCGCGAGCGAGCGCTCCACGGCCACCGTTCGGGCCAGCAAGTCGCTCGCGTCCAGCAAGAGTGCCAGCTGATCGGTGAGCGCGGTCAAACGCTCGGCGTCTTCCTCGAGTGTGAAGCCGCCCATCATCCCGGTACCGATGAAGAGGTGTCCCCAGCGCCGTCGCGGGCTCGCGATCACGGCGCTGCCGAGACCCACGTTCGCTTCCCGTAGCGCGTCGCGCAGCTCGACGGGCAGCATGCGCAGCTGGTTCGACCCGAACACGCCCGTGGGGAGGCTCGCCGCGGCCGCGCCCCGGGGCCATACGCGCACGATGGGATCGAGGCGGAAACGCCCGGCCACCACCGTGCGGCCGTCGTCGAGCAGGATCGCCGCGCCCGGAAAGCTCCTCATGCGAACCAGCTCGGCCAGCGCGAGCCGGCAGCACTCCTGCACGCCCTGCTCCGGCGAGAGCGTGTGCAGGAAGTCCTGCAGCACGCGCCACTCGCCGTCGGTCTGGCGGAGCATCCACCGCGCCACGAGCGCGCGCAGCGCGTCCTGTCCGATGGTGAGCAAGGCCCACAGCCCGAGCGCAGCGCCCAGCACCAGCAACGGATGCAGCGACGGATCGATGGTCGCCGTAGCGGTGACCACCGCGGCCACGATGCCGACGGTGCCGAGCAGCATGCCGACGAGCGTCGTCAGCTCCACGGCCACCGAGCCGAGACTGCGAAGCGCCACGGGGATCGCGACTGCGAGCCCGAGCGCCACCTCGAACGCCACCACCGAGAAGTCCGGGTCGATGATTCCCCACGCCACCGGAAACGCCAGCACCGCCATGCCGATCCCCCCGAGGATCATGACGACGTCGGGCCGCCGCAGCTCCCCGGCGTGCTCCGGTCCCCAGGAGCCGGGGCGCGCCGCCCTGACCAGCTTGAGGAGCGTCAACCCCCCGAGCACGGACAGGCTGAGCTCGTAGACGCGGTGCGCGAGCACCTGCTGGTCGGGCGTCGCGTCCGGACGCAGACGGAGCCCCAGCACAAGCAGCACCGCGAGTCCGCTCAGACCGTAGTTCACGGCGAGCCAGGCACGTGATGGCCGTCGCTCGGGCAGTGGCAGGAGCGCCACGATGTGACGCAACAACGCCACGGTGACGAGCCACGGCACCTCCCGAGCCACCTGCCCCCGCTGCTCCAGCATGGCGAAGGGGTGAAGAGGCACGCTGGGCGAGAGGACCGCCAGGGCCAGCACGACGTAGTGCGCGCCCAGCACGACGGAGACGATGGGCAGGAGCCTGAAGGCCAGGCTCGTGGGCGGGTGCAAGCGGATCCATCGCACGTGCCGGCGCGCGAGTACGATCCACAGCATCGCGGGCACGAGATAGAGCCCCGAAGCGATGATGCGGGTCGTCGTCATCGGCTCGTCACGCTTCGCAATCGCGGTGCCACGAAAAATCCCCTCCAGGGGCCTGTATACCGCAGCCGCTGCAACTCCGACCATGCGGCCCGGCGCATGAGCGGGGTTGCGGCGGGCCGGGCGGCGAACCTGCCGGCGGCGGATTTCCGGCCCCGTCCCGCCTGGCACGGACCATGCACTTGTCCGCCGCCAGGAGGGACCCCATGATTCCGATGACGATCGATCCGATGGTTCCGGAGGTTGCGACGCTGCTGGCGATCACGCCCGCGTTCTTCGGGGTCCTGGTGGCCCTGCTGGCGGCCGTGGCCATGGCCATCCGCGGCACGCTGCACGAGCTCGAGCGCACGGCCACCCCCCGCATCGTGGCGCCGCGCCCGATCCTGCGTACCCCAGCCCCCAACCTGGCGGCCTAGGACCGATCATGCAGAACGCGTCCACGACCGCCACAGCCTTCGAGGTCCCCGAGCACGAGCGCGGCAGCGTCCGCAGCGAGGCGTACACCGCGCTGGTCGAGCGACTCTCACGCGCCTCCGTCTCGAAGCACTTCGACGCCTACGAAGACGTCGACTGGGACGCGCCGGAGCACCACGTCGATGCCGCCGACCCGCGCTTCGAGCGCACCACCGACGACCCCTTGGGCGCCACCGCGTGGTACCGGGCGCTCCCGCAGGCGACCCGCGCGCGGCTCGGCCTGCATCTGGTCGCCTGCCAGGTGAGTCTCGGCATCGAGTTCGAGAACACGCTGAAGGTGGGACTGCTGCAATTCGCGAAGGAGGTCGGGCACGAGGCCCCGGAGTTTCGCTACGCCTACCACGAGGTCATCGAGGAAGCGCAGCACTCGCTGATGTTCCGCGAGCTGGTGCAGCGCATGGCGCTGCCCGTCCCCCGGTTGCCGTGGATCGACCGGGTCGGGAGCCGCCGCGTGGGGCGGCTCGGGCGAACATTTCCCGAGCTGTTCTTCCTCTTCGTGTTGGGCGGCGAAGAGCCGATCGACTTCGCGCAACGGCAGACGCTGCTCGGCGGCCGCGACGTTCATCCGTTGATGCGCCGCGTGATGCAGATCCACATCACCGAGGAGGCACGGCACATTCGCTTCGCGCGCGAGTACCTGCGCCGGAACGTACCGGCGCTGCCGCTCCACAAGCGCGCGTCCCTGGCACTCCAGGCGCCGTTCCTCCTCGCCGACATGACCCGGCGCATGCTGCGCCCGCCGGCCTACCTCGTGCGGGCCTACGACATGCCCCCCGACGTCGTCGCCGAGGCCTACACCCGCAACCCGCGACACCGCGCCATGGTGCTCGACTCGCTGGCCTCGGTGCGCGCGCTGTGTGCCGAGCTCGGTCTGGTCACCCACCGCACGCGCCCGCTGTGGCGGGGCCTCGGGGTGTGCGACTAGCGGAGCAGCATCCGCTCCAGCTCGTCCCGCCCACCCGCGAACACGTTCAGATCGACGAGCCCCTCGATGCCCGGTAGGCGCCCGTTGTGGGCGTACTGCCAGAACGACCAGCCGGCGTAGCTCGGACCTGGCCGGCCGAACAGGCTCCGCGCCCAGGTGGCGTGGCCGGGAATGTGCCCTTCGATGACGCGTTCGTAGCTCTCGGGCGTGAAATAGACGATCGGCTTCACGGCGTACGCGCGCTCGAGCTCGTCGAGCATCACGGCCAGCTCGCCGCGCACGGCATCGATGCTCTGCCAGCTCCGGCAGTTCCCGGCGAACTCGACGTCGACGGCGGGCGGCAGCATCGCTGGCTCGCGCGGCACGATGGCCGCGAAGTTGGCCGCCTGCAGCGCGCCTGGCGTGCAGAAGGTGAAGAAGTGATACGCGCCCCGGACGATCTGCGCCTCGGCCGCCTCGCGCCAGTTGTCCGCGAATCGGCGGTCGCGCAGGTCGCCGCCTTCGGTGGCCTTGATGAACGCGAAGTGCACGCCGGCGGCGGCGACGGCCTGCCAGTCGACCAACCCCTGGTAGCGGGAGACGTCGATGCCGCGAACGGGGAACTCCTGGCGCGACGGATAGTTCACGCGCAGAAGACCGTAGCGGTAGGCCAGGAGCGTGGACGCGCCGAGCGCGCCCAACCCGGCGATCGCCATCAGCGTGCGGCGCATGCTCCGGTCATGAAGTCGAGCAGGAGTCCGATCTGCTCGGCGAGCATGGGGCCCCCGTGCTGCACGGCGCACCCGCGGGCGGTGGCGGCCGTGAGAAACGGCGTCGGCTCGGGCCGGATGACGATCTCGGCGGCGATCGTACCCGCCGCCAGACCCGTCGGATCGATGGGCAGCGCGTCCCCTGGGCGCATGCCGAGCGACGTGGCGTTGACCACGAGGTCGTAGCCGGCCGGGTCGCTGGAGTCCACCGCCACCACGGTGGCGTCGAAGAACGCGTCGAGTTGGGCGGCCAGGCCCGCGGCCTTGCCGGTCACCGGGTCGT
>Ga0187893_10015887_pt1 | contig 10021 bp, 9 predicted proteins | sample MA1701074metaG_FD_139574 | JGI IMG/M metagenome (GOLD analysis project Ga0187893, IMG submission 139574) | White microbial mat communities from a basaltic lava cave in the Kipuka Kanohina Cave System on the Island of Hawaii, USA - MA170107-4 metaG ... | reverse complement strand
GCGAGCGCACGCTGGTGTCGTTGCTCTCGCGTACGACGGCGACGATGATGCCGAGCAACAATGCGAGCGCGGTCCCGAACATGAGGTTGAACACACGCCGCGCCGCCAGCGGCCGGGTGGGAACCAGGGCGCGATCCACCATCTCGACGTTGGCGATCTCCATCGCCTCCGAGATCCGCGACTCGTTGAGCCGGGTCTGGAGCAGCGTGTACAGCTCCGTCACCAGGGCCACGCGCCGCTGCAGCCGGGCGTCCTGGAGCTGGGCCTCCGGTACCCGCGCCAGCCGCGTCCTGGACTGGGACAGCGTCGCGTCGAGCTGCCGCGCCTGCTCCCCGAGACTTTGCAGCATCGCGTTGGCCAGGGCCGACAGCCGCAGCCGCAGGGTGGCGATCCGTTGCGTGAGCGTGACGACGTCGGGGTCGGCGGCGGTGCGCCGCGCCAGCAGCTGCGCGCGCTCGCCCTCGGCCGTCGTGAGCTGCTGCACGACGCTGGCGATGGTCGGGTTCTGGACCATGACCGGAGAGGCGGCGAACGCGGTCCAGTCGGCCGCGCTCTCGGCCGGTTGCCGCGTGCGCCGCACCAGCTCCGCCATCTCGCCGCGCCGCGCCGTCAGCTCCTCTTGCTGCACCTTGAGATCGGCCAGCCGGCGCGCCTGGTCCCCGGCCTGCGCGTCGGGGTCCACGATCGAGTTGGCGCGCCGGAACTGCTCCAGCGCCCCTTCCGCGTCCGCCAGCTGGTTGCCGTAGCGTTCCACCTGCGTTTCGAGGAAGTCCACGGCGCTCCGGTACTGCCGCTTTTGCCCCTTGGTGCGGATGTCGATGTAGGCGTCGGCGACGCCGTTCACGACGGCCGCCGCAAGATGCGGATCGGAGCTTTGATACGACACCACCACGATGCCGGCGTTGGCCTGCGGACGCGACACCTTGAGCCCGGCCCGCACCCCCTCCGCCGCGGCCGCGGGTGAGGACACCGCGATCTTCACGCGGCGCGGACCGTCGGCCGGAGGAAACGGCTCGATCGTGACGCCCGCGATGCTCACGGGCGCGCCGTAGGACCCGCCGATCGCATGCCCGTCGGGCGTCGTAACCGTGAACACCGTCGTATCGCGCTCGATCGTGTAGATGCCGGGCTCGGCATCGCGCGTCAGCTCGAGCCGGCCGAACAGGCGGTGCCGCGGCTCGCCCTTCGGCTCGAAGACCTTGGCCTGCAGCTGCAGCGAGTCCACCACGTCCTCCGCCACGGTACGGCTGCGGAGAATCTCCATCTCCGTCTCGATCGACGACGGACCGGTGAGGGCCGTGAACACGTCGGGCTGGATCCCGGCGTTGCGTTGCTCGGCGAGACGAACCGTGGCCCGCGCCTCGTACACGGGACGCTGGCGCAGCGTGACGATCACAGTCAGGGCGATTCCTGCGAGCGTCGTCGCCGTCATCCACAGCCACTGGCGCCGCACCGTCGCCAGCACGCTCATGATCGAAAACGCCGGTAAGTCTTCGGGATTCCTCAGGGCCACGATCCGCTCCGCCTCCGCAAGGGGCTATCGGTGCTGAGTTTATATAACTTAGCACGCCGTGGCGCTACGTCCACTCTGGACCTTCCTCCAGAAGTTTCACATTTTCGGTATCCCTTTGGAGGCGAAGGAAGCCGTCGACGTGGACACGCCGCTCCCGGGCCCCCTCTACACCCTCGCCTTCGTTGGCGCCGCCGCACTGACGCTGCTCATCACGCCGCTCGTTCGTCGACTCGCCGTGGTACTCGGCGTGCTCGACCAGCCCGACCCGAGAAAAGTCCATGCGGTTGCCGTGCCGCGGTGGGGAGGCGTCGCGGTCGGCAGCGCGGCTGCGCTGGCCGTCGCGGCAGCCCTCGCGGCCGGTCCGGCGCTGCGTGCGCTGCTCTTCACCGGTCCCGGCGCCTGGCGCTGGGCCGCGTTCGGCGCCGGCTCGCTCGTCATCCTCGCGGCCGGCATGATCGACGACGCCCGCGGGCTGCCGGCCCCGCTCAAGCTCGCGCTCGAGATCGTGGCGGCGGCGCTCGTCGTCTTCGCGGCTCCGTATCCCGGCGCCATCGCGTTCGGCCCCACCACCGAGCCGCACGGGCTCGGCGCGCTCGGCGCCGTCTTCGCCGTCCTGTGGATCGTCACCCTCACCAACGCCGTCAACATGACCGACGTCGTCGACGGCGTGGCCGGCGGCCTGGGCGCCATCGCGGCCCTCGCCCTGGGCGTCGTCGCCATCGCCCTCGGCCGCGTCGTCGCCGCCGTCGTGCTGCTCGCCCTGGGCGGCGCGCTGCTCGGGTTCCTGCCCCACAACTTCTCGAAGCAGCGCATCTTCCTCGGCGACTCGGGCTCGCTCGTGGTCGGGTTCCTGCTCGGCGCCGCGAGCCTCGTGGGCCTCACCCGCGACGGCGTCTGGTTCGCGCTGCCCGCCGTGCTGGCGCTGGGCCTGCCGCTCGCCGAGTGCGGCATCACGGTGCTGCGCCGCACCGCGCGCGCCATGACGATCGAGCGCCACGAAGCCGATGAGCGCTTCACGCTGACGCAGGGGCCGCCGCGCCTGTTCACGCCCGACGCGCGCCACATCCCGCACCGCCTGCTGGGACTGGGCCTCTCGACTCCCGCCGCGCTCGCCGTGCTCTACGGCGGCGCCGCCCTGCTCGGCGTCCTGGCCTTCGTGTCGGTGCGCTGGCCCATGATCGGGCTCTGGGGCGGTCTCATCGCCGCCCTGATCCTCGCCTACTCGGCCACCCGCTGGTGGTACGAGGAGCTGCGCTTCCTCGACCGCGGCGCGCTGCTGCCCTTGTTCATGAACCCATTCGTGCACCATCGCATCACCCACGCCGTCTGGGACGCCGCCGTCGTGACGCTCGCCTTTCTCCTCACGGCGACCATCGTCCCGGGCGCGGCGCCGGGACCGGCCGATCTCTGGGAACGCACCGGCGTGATCGTCGCGGCCACGGTGCTGGGGCTCTGGGTCGCGCGCATCTATCGCGGCGCCTACCTGCACGCGGGGCTGGCCGAGGTGATCCGGGCCACGCGCGCGGTGCTGGTGGGGATGTTGCTGGCGATGATCGCCTGGCGTTTGATCGTCGCCGAGCCGTGGCGCGGGGCGGGCTGGCTGCTGTTCGGGTACCTGACGCTGACGGGCGTCGTGGGCGCGCGACTCATGTTCCGGTTGCTCGAGTACGTGCACCAGCGCGCGACGCAGGGCCAGCGCCGCGTCGTCATCTACGGCGCGGGCCGCGCCGGCCGGGCGGCCCTGGCCACGATGCTCGCCAATCCTGCGCTCGGATTCGTTCCCGTGGGCTTCGTCGACGACGACGTGCGCCTGCAGGGCGCCGAGCTGCACGGCTATCAGGTGTATGGGGATGGAGCCGGGTTGCCCGAGCTGCTGCGCCGCCTCGGCGCCACCGACCTCGTGCTCTCGACGCCGGCCACGCCTCCCGAGCGCCGCGCCGCGATCGACGCCGCGTGCCGGCGGGCCGGCGTGCGTATGCTGAGCTACGAGGTGCAATGGGCCGCATCCCTTGAGGACAATTCTCCTGGAGGGAGAGGGGTGAGGGCATGAGCCCGCGCGCCCTGGTCACGGGCGGGGCCGGCTTCATCGGCTCCCACCTCGCCGAAGAGCTGCTCGACTGCGGCTGGCGTGTGCGCGTGCTGGACGACCTCTCGACCGGCCGCCGCGCCAACCTCGCCCATCTGAACGGCCGGGCGGGCCTCACGTTCTTCCAGGGCTCGGCCACGGACCGCGCGCTGATGGCGCGGCTCGTTCCCGAGTCGGACGTCGTGTTCCACCTGGCCGCGGCGGTCGGCGTGCGCCTCATCGTCGATCAGCCGGTCAAGACCATCGCCACCAACATCAAGGGCACCGAGCTGGTGCTCGAGCTGGCCGCGCGCCACGGCGCCAAGCTCCTCGTCGCGTCGACGTCCGAGGTGTACGGCAAGCTCGACGCCGCCAGGTTCTCGGAGTCCGACAACCTGGTGCTGGGGCCCACCAACCGCTCGCGCTGGAGCTACGCCGCCTCGAAGATCATCGACGAGCACCTGGCCCTGGCCTACGCGCGCGAATCCGGGCTCAAGGTGACGGTGCTGCGGCTGTTCAATACCATCGGGCCCCGACAGACGGGGCAGTACGGCATGGTGGTGCCGCGCTTCGTGCGCCAGGCGCTGAACGGCGAGCCGATCACGGTGTACGGCGACGGCACGCAGCGCCGCTCGTTCACCTGGGTGGGCGACGCGGTGCACGCCATGGTGGCCCTGGTGCAGCATCCGGGATCGTCGGGGGAAGTGTTCAACATCGGCCACACCAAGGACATCTCGATCGCCGAGCTGGCGGCGTTGGTGCGCCGGCTCACCACCAGCGCGTCGCAGATCCTGTTCGTGCCGTTCGAGGAAGCCTACGAGGCCGGGTTCGAGGACATGCAGCGCCGGCTGCCCGACACCACCAAGCTGCGCAAGCTGATCGGGTATCGTCCGACGCTCGATCTCGGCAACATGCTCGAGGCCATCATCGCGACCCAGCGGGTCGAGCTGGGACGCCAGTCCCGCCACCACGTGATCTCGCATCTCAACGGCCGGCACTCCTCGACGACGCTGCTGCCGCCGATGCCGCTATCGGCTAACGGGAGAAGCAGCCTGGGGGCGTAAGCGTCCCCCCGTCCCCGCGTCCCCGCGTCCCCCTTCCCTCCGCCCCCGGGTTGAGGGTGATCGCCTCCATCCCCGCATCCCCCCATCCCCGCTTCCCCTACGAAATCAACCTCTCTTCCCCAGTCCCGACTCCCCCACTAACTTTTTCCCCATGGCCGATTTATCCAGTCTGTTCCAGCTGGCCCAGCAGGCCCAGGGCCGTCTCACAGAGATCCAGACCAGGCTCGCGCAGGAAACGATTACGGCACAGGCCGGGGGCGGCATGGTCACGGCCACGGCCGACGGCCGCGGCCAGATTCGCGAGATCAAGATCGATCCGGAGGCGCTCAAGTCGGGCGACCTCGAGCTGCTCGAGGACCTCATCCTGGCGGCGGTGACGCAGGCGCAGCAGCGCGCCGCGGAACGCTACCAGGCCGAGGTGAAGAAGCTGACCGCCGGCCTGCCGCTCCCGTTCCAGCTGCCGCTCTAAAGCCGTCTCGTGTCGGCGATCGAAGATCTCGTGGCCGAGCTGGCCAAGCTCCCCGGGATCGGTCGGAAAACGGCGCAGCGGCTCACGTTTCACCTGTTGAAGCAGCCCGAGGACGCCGCGCGCAGGCTGGCGGACGCGATCCGCGGCGTGCGCGCCCGCGTGGTGACGTGCGGCACCTGCGGCAACCTCGGGGACGAAGACCCGTGCCCCATCTGCCAGGACCCGCGCCGCGACGCCGAGCTGTTGTGCGTCGTGGAGGAGGCGGGCGACGTCACCGCGATCGAGCGGGCGGGACGCTACCGCGGGCGCTATCATGTGCTGGGCGGGCGGCTGTCCCCCCTGGACGGGGTGGGCCCCGACGCCCTCCACGTCGAGCGCCTGGTGGCGCGCGTGCTGAACGGGGGCGGGGGGGGGGGGGCGGGGGCCGGGGGGAAGGAAGTCATCGTGGCGACCAATCCCTCGATGGAGGGAGAGGTGACGGCCACGTATCTGCAGCAGGTGCTCAAACCGACGGGCGTCCGCGTGACGCGCATCGCGCGCGGCCTGCCGGTGGGCGGCGATCTGGAGTACGCCGACGGCGTCACCATCGCGCAGGCGCTCGCCGCCCGGCGCGACATGACCGAGTCGGACTGAACGCCTGAACGTCTGGACGCCTGAACGACGAGGTTTGTGATGACGGGTGCGGCCAGCTGGTCGTTCAACGAAAACGACTACCGGCAGATCCAGCAGCACCTGCAGGCGTTCCTGCGCGACTCGAACGCCCGCTGCGCCTTGCTCGTGGACCGCACGGGGCAGCTCGTCGCCACCGTCGGCGAGCCGCCCCGCTTCGACCCCACCGCCTTCGCCTCGCTCACCGCCGCCGATTTCTCCGCCAACGACCAGCTGGCCAAGATGATCGGCGAGGCCGAGTTCGCCTCGCTGGTCCACCAGGGCGAGCGGGAATCGATGTACCTGGCCGACGTGGCCCGGCGCGTGATCCTCGTGGTGCTGTTCGATCAGCGCGCCACGCTCGGGCTCGTGAAGCTCAAGGCCAAGGCCACGGTCGAGCAGCTGAACCACGTGTTCCAGGCCATGTTCGACCGCGTGGGCACGCCCGGCGACGCCAAAGGTCTGCTCGAAGGGGCGGAAGACGAAATTGACAAGCTCTTCGGCTGATCGGGGACCTAGTCCATGTCGATGATCAACTACGCGTCCCGCGAGATCAACTGTAAGCTCGTCTATTACGGTCCCGGCCTGGGCGGCAAGACCACGAATCTCGAGCACATCTACGGGAAGGTGGCGCCCAACACGCGCGGCAAGATGATCTCGCTCGCCACCGAGACCGAGCGCACCCTGTTCTTCGACTTCCTGCCGGTCGACCTGGGCACGATCCGCGGCTTCAAGACGCGGTTTCACCTCTACACCGTGCCGGGTCAGGTGTACTACAACGCGAGCCGCAAGCTGATCCTGAAGGGGGTCGACGGCATCGTGTTCGTGGCCGACTCGCAGATCGAGCGCATGGAAGCCAACGTCGAGTCGATGCAGAACCTGTACGACAACATGAGCGAGTATGGGTACGACCTGACCAAGATTCCGTTCATCATCCAGTACAACAAGCGCGATCTGCCCAACGCCGCCCCGGTGAAGGACCTCCAGGCGGCGCTCAATCCCGGCTGGCCCATCGAAGACCCGGCCCAGCAGAAGGTGGTGCCCGATCCGGCGCATCCGGGCGAGAACGTGGTGGAGCGCGTCGGCGACGGCTGGCTGGGCCGCGCTTCCTATCACGAGGCCGTGGCGGTGCGCGGCGACGGCGTGTTCGACACCCTGAAGGCGGTCTCGAAGCTCGTCCTCAAGACGCTCAGTTAGACGGGGGGACACGAGGCGTGCGCTGGACGCTGCCCAACATCCTCACACTCGCACGCATCTGCCTCACGCCGGTCATCGCCCTGCTGCCGTTCATCTCCGGTTACTGGCCCAAGGTCATCGCGTTCGTCACCTTCATCGCCGTCGCCGTCACCGACGTGATCGACGGCTGGCTGGCGCGCAAGCGCAACGAGGTGAGCGAGCTGGGCCAGCTCCTCGACCCGATCGCCGACAAGCTGCTGCTGTTCGCCATGCTGGTGCCGATCTTCTGGATGACGCGCTATCCCACCATCCTGGTCGACTACCGCATCAAGTGGTGGGGCAGCCTGCCCGTCTGGGTGCTGCTGCTGCTCGTGGGGCGCGAGCTGGGCATCACCGCGTTTCGCTGGTTCGCCAAGCGGCGCGGGGTCGTGATCCCGGCGATCGGCGCCGGCAAGCTCAAGGCCGTCGTCCAGAACGTCTTCATCGGCGCCACCATCGCCTGGTTCGCCTGGAAGGACTACCTCGCCGAGCACCGCTTCGCCGGCTGGTTCCGCGACTTCTGGGATCAGTTCCACGGCTGGGTCGTCGCCATCACGCTCGGCATCGCCGTCGTGCTCACCGTCTACTCGCTCGCCGTCTACCTGTACAAGTACCGCTCCCTGATCACGAGCCGGGAGTGAAGCTCGAGGTCGTCACCATCGGCACCGAGCTGCTGCTCGGCGCCGCCCTCGACACCAACGCGCTGGATCTGGGCACGGCGCTCGCTGCGGCGGGGATCGAAGTCACGCGGCGCACGACCGTCGCCGACAACGCCGCCGCGGTGCGGACCGCCGTCGTCGATGCCCTGGCGCGCACCGGGACCGTGCTCACGACCGGCGGCCTGGGACCGACGCGCGACGATCTCACCAAGCAGGCGGTCGCCGCCGCGGTGGGGCGGCCACTCGTGCTGGACGAGGCCGTCCTGAAACACATCGAGGAACGGTTCCGCCGCTACGGCCGCGCCATGACGCCGTCCAACCGCGTGCAGGCCGAAATCCCGCAGGGCGCGCAGGTGCTCGCCAATCCGCGCGGCACGGCGCCCGGCATCTGGCTCGAGGACGACGCGGGGCGGCTCGTCATCATGCTGCCCGGGGTGCCGGTCGAGTTGCGCGGGCTGCTGGTGGAGCAGGTCGTGCCGCGGCTCGTCGAGCGGGCCCGCAAGGCGGGCGCGGCGCCGGCCGTGGTCCGCTCGCGCACCGTGAGGACGACCGGGGTCCCCGAATCGGCGCTCGCCGAACGCATCGCACCGATCGAAGACGGACTCGGGGACCTCACGCTCGCCTATCTCCCGTCGGTCTCCGGGGTGGACCTGCGGCTCACGGCCTGGGACATGGCGCCAGCCGAGGCGGACCGGCGGCTCGCCCAGGCGGTGGCCGCGCTCGAGCGCGAGCTGGGTTCGCGCGTCTACGGCGAGGACGCGGCCGATCTGGCGGCGGTGGTGCTCGATCGCTTGCGTCAGCGCGGGCACACGCTGGCGGTCGCCGAATCGTGCACCGGCGGCGTGCTGGGCGCCCGCCTCACCGCCGTTCCCGGCGCCTCGGACGTGTTCGTGGGTGGCGTGATCGCCTACGCCGATGCCGTCAAGACGGCCCTGCTGGACGTCCCGGCGGACGTCATCGACCGGCACGGCGCCGTGTCGGAGCCGGCGGTGCGCGCCATGGCCGAGGGCGCCGCGCGCCGCTTCGGGGTCGGGTGCGCGCTCGCCGTGACCGGCATCGCCGGGCCCGCGGGGGGAACGCCCGAGCAGCCGGTCGGCACCGTGTGGCTCGCCGCGCGCGCGGGCGGCGAGACGCGCGCCCTGCAGCGACAGTTCCTGGGCGAGCGCGATGAAATCCGCGCCCGCAGCGCGCAGGCGGCGCTCGATCTCCTGCGCCAGGCGCTGCTCGAGCGCCCCGCCCGATGACGCACCTGCTCGCTCCCGACGGCGCGGCGCTCGCCTACGACGCCTACGAGCCGCAGCGCCTGCCGCCCAGGGCCGTGCTGCTGTGGGCGTGCGGCTGGTCCGACCACCGCACCCGCTGGCGCGCGCCCGCCGAGCGCCTGACGCGCGCCGGGTACGCGGTGTACGTGCTCGATCAGCGCGGGCAGGGCGATTCGGCCGGCGTGCCCGGGCACCTGACGCGCTTCAGCCAGCTGCTGGGCGATCTCCAGGCGTTCCGCCGCCTGGCGCGGTTGCGCCACGCCGCGCCGCAGGTGCTGGTGGGCCACGACTTCGGCGCGCTCGTCGTGCTGCGCTATCTCGAGACCCAGCCGTCGGACGCCGTCCCCGCGGCGGTGCTGTCCTCGCCGTGGCTCAAGAGTGCCCGGGCCGGGCCGCTGCCCAAGCGCGTGCTCACCCGGCTGTGCGGCGATCTCTGGCCCACGCTGCGCATCGGGGCCGGGACGCGCGCGGCGGACCTGTGTCGCGACGCGGCCGTGGCCACCGCCTACGACGCCGATCCGGCGGTGCATCACGTGATGACGCCGGGCGCGTGGCGCGAGATCCGCTGGGCGCAGCGCGTCGTGCCCTCCGACGCGCACCGCATCGAGTCGCCGCTCCTGTTCCTGCTGGGCGGCCACGACCGCGTCACCGATCCCGATGTCACCCGCCGCTTCGCCGACGCGCAGCGCGTGCCGGTCGAGGTGCGCTGGTACCCCGAGATGTACCACGAGCTGCTCAATGATCCTGAGGCCGAGCGGGTCACGGCGGATGTGACGGGGTTTCTCAAGAAGAACGACCTGGGACGGTAGGGGGCGGGGGGGGGTGGGCAAGGGGGGCAGAAGGCGGGAGAGGGCGGGAGAGGGCGGGAGAGGAGTATCATCCCGAGCGAGCCCGATCGAACATCGACGTGAGATCCTCGATCGGTCCGCGACTGAAGTCGGGGCTCGGCGCTGCGCGACGCGTCTTGAAAGACGCCTGATCGGGTCCGCGACTGAAGTCGCGGCTCGGCGCTGCGCGACGCGTCTTGAAAGGCGCCTGATCGGGTCCGCGACTGAAGTCGCGGCTCGGCGCTGCGCGACGCGTCTTGAAAGACGCCTGCAGCCCAGCCCTTCAGGGCTCGTCGCCG
>Ga0187893_10015886_pt1 | contig 10022 bp, 9 predicted proteins | sample MA1701074metaG_FD_139574 | JGI IMG/M metagenome (GOLD analysis project Ga0187893, IMG submission 139574) | White microbial mat communities from a basaltic lava cave in the Kipuka Kanohina Cave System on the Island of Hawaii, USA - MA170107-4 metaG ... | reverse complement strand
TGCGGCGTGCCGGCCGGCACCACGAAGCCATGCCACGAGGTCACTTCGTAGCCCGGCACGCCTGCTTCGGCTGCCGTGGGCAGCTCTGGCATCAGCGGCGAACGCTTGGTGCTTGCGATGGCCAGCGGACGCACCTTCCCCGATTGGATGAAGGGGAGCGCGTGCGGCAGGAGGTCGACGGCCAGGTCGACCTGCCCACCGGCCAGATCGGTCAGCAACGGCGTACTGCCCTTGTAGGGAACCTGCGTCATGCGTGTGCCGGAGACGCTCTCGAACAATGCCATCGCCAGATGGTTGGAAGAGCCGGCGCCGGACGAGCCGTAATTGAGCGCGCCAGGCTTCGCCTTGGCCGCGGCGAGCACGTCCCCAAGCGTTCGCAGCGGGCCAGCCGCATGCGACACGATGAGCATCGGCGAGCGGCCCGCAAGCACCACCGGCGCGAAAGCCTTGGCGCTGTCGTAGGGGAGCGACTTGTAGAGCCACGGGTTGGCCGCGAACGGGAACTGCACCACCAGCAGCGTGTAGCCGTCGGCCGGTGCGGTGGCCGCAGCTTGCGTTCCGATCACCGTGCCGCCGCCCGGCTTGTTGTCGACGATCACGGGCTGCTTCCATGCGACCGACAGCTTGGTCGCAACGAGCCGGCCGAGCGTGTCGTTGAAGCCGCCTGTGGGGTAGGGCACGACGATGCGGATCGGCTTGGTGGGGTAGCTGTCCTGCGCCCGTGCCGGACTGGCGAAGGCGAGCGCGAGAGCGGTGCCGCCGGCGGCCGCCAGGAGCGCTCGGCGGCGCTGGAATGTCTGCATGGGCTGTCTCCGGAAGTTGTTGTGTGGCGAAGCGAATGCGAGGCGTCAGGCGTAGGCCGCGCCTTCGATGGCAGGGTGGGCGCGCAGGAAGTCCTCGTCGACCTCGATACCGATGCCCGGCCGGTCCGACGGCCGCACGCAACCGTCCGCATCGATCGCGAAAGGGGTGGCGACTAGTTCGTCGCGAAAGAGATTGCCGCGCGACACGTCGGCCTCGAAGTAGCCATTGCCTTCGATGGCGGCCAGCACGTGCAGCGTTGCGGCCATGTTGATGCCCGTCATCGACGAGTGCGGATGGACCGGCAGCTTGTGGGCCGAGGCCAATGCCGCGATGCGCATCGTCTCGGTGATGCCGCCAGTCTTCGACAGGTCGGGCTGCATGATCGACACCACGCGGTCGTCGACCAGGCGGTTGAACTCGAAGCGCGTGTAGTGGTTCTCGCCAGCGGCGAAGGGCACGCGGCCGTAGGCGCGCGCCAGCTCGTAGCTGCGGTAGTCGTGTGCAGGGAAGGGTTCTTCGAGCCAGCCCACGTTCAGCGCGTCCAGCTGCGGCATGGCGCGCCGCGCATCGGCCAGGGTGTAGGCGGCGTTAACGTCCGTCAGGATCTCGATGCCTTCGCCGAAGGCCTTGCGCACCGCGGCCACGCGCGCCACGTCGCCTTCCACCGTATCGCCCAGCCGCAGCTTCACCGCCTTGTAGCCGGCCTGCACGTGCGCCGCAGCTTCGTCGACCAGTGCCGACGGGTCCTGCCAGCCCAGCGCCACGCCGCCGGCATAGGCGGGGATCGCCTTCGATGCGCCGCCCAGCAGCCTGTACAGCGGCCAGCCGGTGGCCTTGCCGCGGATGTCCCACAGCGCCATGTCGATCCCGCTCATGGCGATGGCACACCCCGCTCCGATGCCATGGCTGGCCAGCTGGCGCGCGTAGATGCGCTGCCAGACGCCGTTGACGTCGGTCGCGTCCATGCCCCGCACCATCGGCCTGAGCGCATGGGTGACGAAGTGCGCGACGCTCGAATGCGCTCGGCCGTGGTGCGACTCGCCCCAGCCCACCAGCCCATCCTCGGTCGTCACCTTGACGACCACCGCGTCGCGCTTGAGCGTGCGGCCTACGCCCAGGCGCACGCTGTGCTCGGCCGGAACTGGAAAGGAAGTGGCCCAGGCCTGGATGTCGGCGATGGCGGAGCCGGTCGCGGCAGGCGTTGCGGCCGCCGCGTTCGACACGGACGATGAGGGCATATGACTTGTCTCCAGGAAGCGGCGCAGAGGTGGCCGTCTTGGGGAAAGTCTAGAAAACGCCTTGCATCAGGTCAATTAATATTAAATTATGCACTCAATCATTTAGACTGATGCATCCGCCTTGAGGTGTCAATGGAATTTCGTCAGATCCAGTATTTCGTCTGCCTCTACGAAGAAGGCTCGGTGACGCGCGCGGCGCGGCGGCTCAACATCGTCCAACCGGCGCTCAGCATGCAGATCGCCAAGCTCGAGGAAGAGATCGGGCAGCAGCTGTTCGTGCGAACGCCGCAGGGCATGCAGCCGACCAGTGACGGGCGGCGCATGTACCGCCTGTTCCTGCCCGTGCTGGGTGATTATTCGCGGGCGCGCGAACAGGTCATGCAGACCAGCGCTGAGTTGACCGGCCAAGTGCGCGTGGGCATGATCGCCACCATCGCGCAGGGTGTGCTGGTCGATGCCCTGCTGGAGTTCTCGGCACTGCATCCGAAAGTGGAGCTTTCACTCACCGACGGCTTCAGCGGCACGTTGACCGACGCGGTGTCGGTCGGTCGACTCGACGCGGCGATCATCAACAAGCCGCGGCCATCGCTGGCGCTCAACTCCGAGCTGATCGCCGAAGAAGATCTGCTGCTCGTTACCGGGCCGCTGCACGCGGCCTTGCCCGACACCGTGGTCTTCAGTCAACTGGCTCATCTCAAACTCGTATTGCCCACCCGTCAGCATGGCCTGCGCGGCATCATCGAGAGCTTTGGCCAAGCCGAAGATGTGGTGTTGGCCCCGAGCGTTGAGATCGACTCGATCAGCGCCATCCTCAATCTGGTGCACCAGAGCGATTTCTGCACGGTGCTCCCGCGCGTGGCCGTTCGGAGGCCGCTTGAGCATGCGTCATTGCGTGGCCATGCTTTGACTGCCCCGCGGCTCGCGCGCCAGATCGTCTGTGTGACGCATCCAAGGCGCCCGTTGAGTCCAGCGGCATCGGCTTTCGTTGCGGTCCTCGTCAAGCACGTCCGTGGGTTGGGGCACGAGCGCGCCGATCAGTGAGTGGCACTGCCGCAGCAGACAGACTTGACATGGAGGTGGCCAGCAAGCCTGTTATGTTGAATGCGAGTCCTTCGACCACCCCCGGACTGTCACGCCGGGGGGCGCGGGTTCGAGTCCCGTCCACTCCGCCAATAAAGTTTGATGTCCTTACGGGACAAAATTCGCGCCAAGACGAAGCGTAACGAGGGGAATTCCATCGACTACGTGATTGCGTCACTCAATCCGACCCTGACAGGCTGGGACGGGTACTTCCAACACGCCCATCGGCTCACGTTCTCGACAATCGACGGCTTTGTTCGCCGCCGTTTGCGGGCAATGTTGCGCCGACAAAAGCACCGACCGGGTCAAGGGCGATGCCTGCGCGATCACAAACAATGGCCGAATGCTTTCTTCGCTGATCTTGGGCTATTCACGATGTCAGAGGCCCATAAATTGGCGCGCCAATCCCGATGAGGAAACAATTGACTCGAGAGCCCGTCGCGGGAAAACCGCACACCGGGTTCGCAGGGAGGGGACGGCGAAAGCCGTTCCCTACCCCTATTCAACCACACGCTGAAAGGGACGCGCGATTAAGGGTAATTCTTCGTAGTTGCATCGGCGCGCGCCCCCCTTAGCTTTTATGCGTGACACCTAAAATGTAGCCCGTCGCCCAATCTGGCAAAACCAGGATATCCGACGGGGTAACACAGTCGCTGGTCCGCACGCCGTAGTGCAGGGCCTTGCCAGTTGGCGTTTCTGCCGGCGTGCCGCAGAAATTTTCAGCCATGCAACCCGGCTCCCGTATCCCTCGATCGGTCCGATCGATGGGTTCACTCTACGACGTGACGTGCTGCAGTACCAGCACTGCATCTTGCGCACCGGGCAAGCCTGCCTGCGCTGGATGCCGCGGAACAGGGCTGCATAGGACCAGAAAAGGAGCCGCAACCTGCGGCGCCGCCGGCGCGAATCAGCGCCGAAAACCGCCCGCGTTCAACAGCATGTCCAGTTCGTCGAATGGGTCGAATCGCCGGGCCGCGCTGGTTTGCTCCTTGAGCCAGCGCTTGAATTCGGCGTCGTCCTGCACCCGCCGCAGATCCTGGTTCATGTGGACGATGTCCTGCTCCAGCTGCTGGCGCTGCTGGGCCAGCGTGCGCGCCAGGCTGGCGGCAGTGACGGCGATATAGGGGGACAGGCCGAACTCGGCGCGCGCCTGCATCTGCACCGCGTACAGGTCTTGCTCCAGCGCCGCCACCTGGTCTTTCAGCAACAGGTTCATGGCGGCGACCTTGTCCTCGGCCATGCGCGCGAGCGAGCCGGGCTCGGCCTGTTCGACGCGTAGTTGCAGCGTCAGCAGGGCCGTGAGGTCGCGCCGCCGATAGGCCGCGTTGGCCTCGGCCATCAGGGTGGATTTGCGCTTGTGCTCCTGCGGGTCGGTCTCGCGGTCCGGGTGCAGCGCGCTGGCCAGTTGCCGAAACAGGGTGCGCAGCGCGCTCTGGGCGTCGGTTTTCTGCTGTTCGGCCTGCTGCTGGCGGGCGGACTTGGCTTTCCTGGAGCGGCGCGCCGCCTGCTGCGCCTCGCGCTGCGCGTGCGCCGCCTGGGCCTGCTCGTCCATCTCCTTCATGGCGGCCTGCAGCAGGGCCTCCAGATCGTCGCCATCGCCTGCCGCATCGAGCGGCTTGCCCAGCACCTCCTCCAGTGCGTCCTTCATGCCCTGCACGCTGGCGCCCTGCTTGGCGTCCAAGGGGTCCGGGCTGTGGCGGTCGTGCAGCGCCTGCATCTGCGCGTCCCCCTCCACGGCCAGGGCCTCGCTCAATGAAATCAGAATCTCGGTCGCCATGCGCTTTTGCGCCGCCGTCAGGCCCTTGGCGCGCAGCCGCTCGTCCAGCCACAGCGCCATGCGCTGCATCAGCGCGCTGTGCTGCTGCTCCAGCTCGGCCAGCTCGCGGGACTGCCGCGGCCGGTGCGCATCGACCGCCTGGCGCGTGGCCTCGATCTGGCCGGTCAGCGCCTCCACCCGCGCCAGCAGGCGGTTGAAGCGCTGCTGCGCGGGCGACAGGCGGCCGGTCTTGGGGCCCGCGTCGATCTTGAGCGCGCGCACGGTGACCGGCGCGGCGCTCTGGCTGTCGGGGGCGAACAGGGCGTCGGCGAACAGGTCGGGTTGGGATTTCATGGCGGCGGGGCGGGGTGGGTAGGGGAATGGGTCGGGGTATTTTCCGCGAATTGCGCGCCAGTGGCTGCTTCGGCTGCCGACTGCTATGCTATTAATAGCAGATGGCGACCACTGGCCGTGGACTGTGGCCCGATTCGACGGCTATTTCGGTGCCAGCACCGCCATCGTGATGCGCGACACGCAGGTCAGCTCGCCGGCGTCGTTGCTCAGGTCGATCTGCCAGACCTGAGTGCTGCGGCCGATGTGGACCGGGCGCGTGATGCCGGTGACCCAGCCGCTGGTCGCGCCCTTGAGGTGGTTGGCATTGATGTCGAGTCCTACCGCGCGGTAGCCTTCGGGGCAGGCGTAGGCCGCGCCGCAGGAGCCCAGGGTTTCGGCCAGCACGACCGAGACGCCGCCATGCAGCAGGCCGTAGGGCTGGCGCGTGCGGCTGTCCACCGGCACGCGGGCGCGAATGAAGTCATCGCCCACTTCCAGGAATTCGATGCCCAGATGGGCCGGCGCCGTGTCGGCGTGGATCGCGGCGAGGGCTTCGATGCTGATGGGCTTTTTCCAGATCGACATGGCAAGGGTTCTCCTGAGTGCAAAAGGTGTCGCCGCAGCGACAGGACTTGCCGCCGGCGGCGGCCGGGCTTTTAAGATCGGGCCCCGGTCCGAGGATTATGTTGGGTCTGGCGCATTTCGTTGGCCGCACAGGCGACAAGGCGCCCCGGACGGCCCGGCTGCATCGATCGGATTCCCCGCCATAGACCAACAACATGGAGACTCACGCGATGCATCGTCGCCGCATCTTGGCGCTGGCTGCGCCCCTGGCCGCTCTGGCCGTCGCCCCCGCCTTCATCCGCAAAGCCCATGCCCAGGAGGGCCTGAGCGCCAAGGCCGTGACCATAGGCTGCTCGGGCGCGCTCAGCGGCCCGCTCGCCGGCTTTGGCGCCGACCTCAAGCTCGGAGTCGAGGCCGCGATGGGCCAGATCAACGGACGGGGCGGCGTCAACGGTCGCGTGCTGCAGTTCCAGATGATGGACGATGGCTATGTGCCGCAGCGCACGGTGGACAACGTCAGGAAGATGCAGGCCGATGGCAGTGTGTTCGCGCTGATGTCTTGCATAGGCACGCCCAACAATACGGCCATCCTGCCCTTGATCGAGGAGTCCAGCCTGCCCTATGTCGCACCGCTGACCGGGGCCTCGTCGCTGCGCAAGCCGGGCGTGCGCAATGTGTTCCATGTGCGCGCCAGCTACACCGACGAAACCCAGCGCCTGGTGCAGAAAATCGTGGCCATGGGCATCAAGGAGCTGGCCATCGTTTATCTTGACAACGGCTTCGGCAAGGAAGTGCTGGGCGAGGCGAGCCAGGCGCTGGAGGCCCAGGGCGTGAAGGCCGTGGCCCAGGCCGCGCTGGCGACCGACGGCAAAAACCTCGATGCCGTGGTCTCGCAGGTGATGGCCGCCAAACCCGCGGCCGTGCTGCTGGGCACGGCGGGCGCGGCCTCGGTCGGCTTGATCACGGCCTTGCGCAAGGCCTCGCCCAACCTGCCAATGGCGGGCCTGAGCGTGGTGCTCACCAACGAAGGCCTCAAGCAGCTCGGCACCGCGGGCCAGGGCCTGGCCCTGACCATGGTGTTTCCCGACCCGAGCCGCCCCAGGATTGCCGTGGTACGGGACTACCAGAGCGCCATGCGCGCGATCGGCCAGCAGGAGTTCTCGCTCGGCAGCTTCGAGAGCTATGTCAACACCCGGGTGCTGGCCGAAGGGCTGGAGCGCGCCGGGCGCGAGCTGGCACGCGCCAAGCTGAGAGCGGCCCTGGCCTCGGTGCGCAACCACGACCTGGGTGGCTTCAGCGTGGACTTCAGCCCCGCCTCGCCCTATGTGGGCTCCAGGTTCGTCGAGCTCGGTGTGATCGGCGCCGGCGGCCGCTTGCTCGGCTGATGTCTGTCAAGATTCAAACAAAAATCGCCAGCCGGCCCTCGGACTGTGGGGTTGATGTGCTATTAATTTAATAGCAAATCAGCGCTTGCCGTTGAGCAGGGCGTGCAGCAGGATGGCGCCGAAGGTGGCCGTGCCGATGCCGCCGAGCGCGAAGTCGCCGAACTTGAGCGTGAAGTCGCCCGTGCCCAGCACCAGCGTGATCGCCGCGACGATCAGGTTCTTGTTGGCCGTGAAGTCCACCTTGTTGTCGACCCAGATCTTGGCGCCGGCCACGGCGATCAGGCCGAACACCACGATGCTCACGCCGCCCATCACCGGCAGCGGAATCGCCTGGATCACGGCGCCGAATTTCGGGCTGAAGCCCAGCAGGACAGCGATCAAGGCTGCGACGACGAAGATCGCGGTCGAGTAGATCTTGGTCGCCGCCATCACGCCGATGTTCTCGGCATAGGTCGTCACGCCCGTGCCGCCGGCGCTGCCCGACACCATGGTCGCCACGCCGTCGCCGATGAAGGCCCGTCCCATGTAGGGATCGAGGTTGCGCCCGGTCATCGCGGTCACGGCCTTGATGTGGCCCAGGTTCTCGGCCACCAGGATGATGGCCACCGGCGCGATCAGCAGCATCGCGCTGGCGCTGAACACCGGCGCCGTGAAGGACGGCGCGCCGAGCCAGGCGGCGCTGGCGATGCCGCTCAGGTCCAGCGGCTTGCCCAGGCCCAGGCCATTGGTCAGCACGGCATAGATCAGGCTCGCGACGATCAGGCCGACCAGGATCAGCAGGCGCTGCACCATGCCGCGCGTGAGCACCGCGACCAGGCCCACGCTGACAAAGGTCACGACCTGCATCCACGAGTCAAAGCCGCTGGCCGCCATGTTCTTGATCGGAATGCCCGCCAGGTTCAGGCCGATCACGGCCACGACCGCGCCTGTGACCACCGGCGGCATGAAGTGCTCGATCCAGCCCGTGCCCGCGGCCTGCACGATCGCGCCGATGATCGCGTAGACCAGGCCGCAGGCGATGATGCCGCCCAGGGCCAGGCCGATGTTCGCGTTGGGGCCCTTGCCGGCATAGGCCGTCGCGGCGATCACGACGCCGATGAAGGAAAAGCTCGAGCCCAGGTAGCTCGGCACCTTGCCGCCGGTGACGACGAAGAAGATCAGCGTGCCGATGCCGCTCATCAGGATCGCGATGTTGGGGTCAAAGCCCATCAGGATGGGCGCGAGCACCGTCGCGCCGAACATCGCGATCACATGCTGCACGCCCATGGCTGCCGTCTGCGGCCAGGGCAGGCGCTCGTCGGGCCCGATCACGCCGCCTCGCTGCAGCACCTCGGCGCTTTTTACCGTCCAGTCCCACATGCCCATGCCTCGCTCCTTGTTCAAAGTGCAGCGATGCTAAGCGCTTTTGAGCGCCCCCAGCCCTGCCGCTTCGCGTCAGGCCCCCCGAGGGGGTGCAAGAAAACTTGGGGCGGCCCGGCGTTTTCTTGCGAGCGGGCGGCACAAGCCGGCTTGCGGCAGGGGCGCTACGCCACAAAGGCCGCGACCTGCTGCAGCACCTGCGCGTCCTGCAGCAGGCGCCGGTGGCCCAGGCCCTCGGTGGCCAGCAGCCGGGCCCCGGCAATCGCGTCGCGATAGGCCTGGCCGTCGGCAAAGCGGTTGATGCGGTCCTCGCGGTCGTGCACCACCAGGGTGGGCTGCCCGATGCGCGGGCCGACGGCAGCGGGTTCGAGCTCGGGCAGCAGAACGCCTTCGCGCGCCTCGATGCGCCGCTGCATCGCGGCGCGCGTGGCCTCGCTCAGGCCGCACACCTGGGCGAACAGCCTGGTGTACTCGCGCGGCGAGGCCGGCGGCGCCAGCAGCACCAGGCGCTGCACCGGCAGTCCGCGGCTGGCCGCATAGGCACCCGCGTTGGCGGCCAGCGAGTGCGCGACCAGGGCCCGCAGCGTGTGGCCTTGCTGCCGCAGGCGCGCCGCCACGTAGTCGATCACGCGCGCAAACTGCGGCAGGTTGCTGACCGCGCCGGCGCTGCGCCCATGCGCCGGCATCTCGACGATCACCGGCCGCAGGCCCTGGGCCCACAAGCGATCGGCCAGCGCCAGCATTTGGCCCGCATGGCCGCCCCAGCCGTGTGCGAGCAACACGACCGGCCCAGGGCGCGCGACCGGCTGCGAGTACAGCGTGATGCTGGCGTCCTCGAACGGCCAGGACTCGATGCGCCAGCGGGTGTCCCACGCGCCGCGCCGGTTCATCCATTTGGGTGGCAGCGGGGTGCCGAACAGCCGGTAGGCCGCACGCACGGCCAGTGCGGGCCACAGCCGCTGCGAGGCGCAAAGCGCCAGGCGAAACAGCCGCAGGCCGGGGCTGGTTTGGTAGTAGGCCGAAGTGGCTTCGAGCGAGCTGCGTGTCATGAGGTTCTCCATCAGTAGTCGATCCAGTCGTCATTGCTGCGCGGCAGGCTGCGCAGCGAGGCGAGGGCGGCCTTGAGGGCACGGTAGCCGCCATACGCAGCGGCCAGGGCAAGCAGAATCAACATGGCGATTTCCCTTCTTGGCACGATTGTGCGAAATATGGGCGGACTTCAGGGTGCAACAACATCTTGCCGGTTTGTTTGTTATGGCTTGTAGGTTTCGAGCAGGCGCTGCCAGGAGGCCTGGGCGCGTTCGGCGGCGCGGTGGTCGCGCAGAAAGCGCGCATCGTGCAGCAGGCCGATGGCCAGACTGCTGATCTCGCTGACCAGCTGCTCGGCTTCGGTGTCGGCCCTCAGGTGCCCGGCATCGACAGCCTGCAGCACCGTGCGCCGCAGCGCCGCGCGCCAGCGCGTGCCCTCGCTCGACTCCGCCAGCAGCGCGCGCCGCGCGTGCC
>Ga0187893_10015884_pt1 | contig 10022 bp, 14 predicted proteins | sample MA1701074metaG_FD_139574 | JGI IMG/M metagenome (GOLD analysis project Ga0187893, IMG submission 139574) | White microbial mat communities from a basaltic lava cave in the Kipuka Kanohina Cave System on the Island of Hawaii, USA - MA170107-4 metaG ... | reverse complement strand
TGAAAAGCTGCGGATGTACCGAATAGGATTTTCTTTTTCTTCATTGAAAAATTTTGCATCCTTCACCACCAATTTTTTTTCAGTCGGAAGACTTTTTGCGAACGGTTTGGATCCTGTCAGCGCTTTACGGGCCATTCCGACAAACAGAATGGCAATTATTCCGTGCTTTAATTTCAATTCTCCGGATGCTACTTGGTATGGAAACTGACAATGATGCAGCATTTGAGCAACATTCATTTTGCCCAAAAGTGCAGGTGAGTTTTCATCGAGAGAATTGATACGTGAAATGATTTCATCCATATCAGCAGCATTGAATATGCTTTTCATTTAAGTTTGTTTCTATCAGATACAAATTAAAATAAAATTGCTTTATCCATTTAAATTTATAATTTCTTTGCACTAATTCATTTTTAATTCTACACTCTACATTTAGCATTTCATATTTTAATCCGTAATTCAATGAAGCCCCTTGCCGAACGTCTCCGCCCCACCACGCTGAATGGCCTTGTGGGTCAGAAGCACCTGATTGGTGAAGATAAAATTCTACAGAAAATTTGCGAAAGCGGAAGCATCCCGTCCATCATTTTCTGGGGACCTCCCGGAACAGGAAAAACCACACTTGCTTTTATTCTCGCACAGCAGACCGGAATGAACTTTTATTCACTCAGCGCCATCAATTCGGGTGTGAAGGATGTGCGCGAGGTCATCGGCAGAGCAGAGAAGGAAGGAAAAGCAATTTTATTTATAGATGAAATTCACCGGTTCAGTAAATCGCAGCAGGATTCGTTGCTGGGGGCTGTTGAGAGGGGGATCATTACATTAATCGGAGCTACTACCGAGAACCCATCGTTCGAAGTCATTCAGCCCCTTCTCTCGCGCTGCCAGGTGTATATTCTCGAAGCGCTTGGAAAAAGTGATTTACTGAAGCTTTTGAAAAATGTTATGGAAACGGATGATTTTTTGAAATCAAAAAAAATTATGCTGAAGGAAACAGATGCTTTGCTTCGGTTGTCAGGAGGTGATGCACGCAAGCTGCTGAACCTTTTTGAGCTGGTGGTAAACAGTTCGGAGAAAAGCACTGAAATTATTATTACTGATGAAACCGTCTTGCAGGTGGCGCAGCAAAAAATTGCTTTGTACGATAAGGGTGGCGAACAGCACTACGACATCATTTCGGCATTCATCAAATCCATGCGCGGCAGCGATCCCAATGCTGCGGTCTATTGGCTTGCACGGATGATTGAGGGGGGAGAAGATCCGAAATTCATTGCCAGGCGGATGCTGATCCTTGCATCGGAAGACATTGGAAATGCCAATCCCAATGCGCTGGTGATTGCAAACAGTTGTTTCCAGGCAGTGGACGTTATCGGATTTCCCGAATGCAGGATTATTTTGTCACAAACAGTGGTGTATCTTGCCAGCTCACCCAAAAGCAATGCATCTTATGCAGCTATTGAAAGCGCATTGGCGGCAGCAAAGGAGGAAAATGATTTACCGGTTCCGCTGCACCTGCGCAACTCGCCAACGAAGCTGATGAAAGAAATTGGTTACTCAAAAGATTATGCGTATGCTCATTCATTTGAAGACAATTTTGTTCGTCTCGAATTTCTCCCGGAAAAGCTATCGGGAACAAAATTTTATGATCCGGGAAATAATCAGCGCGAAAATGAAATGCGTGAGTTTCTTAAAAAGCGATGGAAAGAAAAGTACAGATATTAACCGCGAAAATTTCATTCTGAAATACAGTTGTGTAATCTTCCTGATTCCGATTGTTGGATTACTTACTGTGTATTTCGGGATCATTGAGCCAAAATTTCTGTTCTAAATGGCTCCCTCTCCCATCAAAATAACAGGGTTTTCCAATAACCCTTTCAACGTTTGCAAAAACTTAGAACCGGTTACTCCGTCCACAGCACGGTGATCGCAGCTCAGTGTTACTTTCATCATATTCGCAATGCGGAGCTTTCCGTTTCGTACAATGGGAACCTGTTTGATGGCACCTACTGCCAATATGCACGAATCGGGGGTATTGATGATGGCAGTGAATTCATCAATGCCGAACATTCCGAGATTGGAAATAGTAAATGTATTTCCTTCCCAGTCCAGCGGCTGGAGCTTTTTGTCTTTCGCTTTTTGAGAAAATATTTTTACTTCGGAATTTATCTGAGTGAGTGTTTTGGAATCGGCAAATCGCACAACGGGAACCAGCAACCCCTCATCCACCGCCACCGCCACACCGATATGAATATGGTGATTTATCCTTATTTTATCCCCCCTCCATGAAGCGTTCACTTTGGGATGCTGCCGAAGCGCAACTGCTGCAGCTTTTAAGATCAAATCGTTGAATGAAATCTTTGAATCAGTCACCAAATTTATACTCTCTCGAGCTTCATGCGCCATGTCCATATTAATTTCCATGGTGAGATAAAAATGCGGAGCCGTGTATTTGCTTTCCGCAAGCCGTTTAGCAATGGTCTTACGCATCTGTGAAACGGGAATGTCTTCATAACTTTCTTTCATTACGGCAGCCACCCCTCCCGAAGCCACAAACATTCCGGGTTTGAACCAGTCAATATCTCTTTTGGTGACTCGCCCACCATTACCTGTCCCTTTCAATCGTGAAAGATCAATTCCTTTTTCTTCTGCAAGTTTTCTCGCAAGGGGGGACGCTTTGATTCGGTCATCCTGTACGAATGAGGCTGCCGGGGTTTTTATTTTAGGTGGTTCAGGAGCAGCTTGGGTTTCCGTACCCGTTTGTTTTTCAGGTTGCGGTTTTTCCTCTTTGGAAGTTCCCGCTTTAGCTTCTGACCTTTTTTCTTCTGATTTGCTTTGGGCTTTTTCAACGGGCTTTTTCCCTTCCTCCTGTTTCAACAAGGGCTTGTAATCTTCACCCGGCTTGCCGAGTATGGCAAGGATGCCGTCCACAGGAACCGCCTTGCCTTCTTCCACTCCGATATAAAGCAGCGTACCGCTCTGGTATGATTCAAATTCCATCGTGGCTTTATCGGTTTCTATTTCAGCAACAAGGTCACCGGTTTTCACCGTATCGCCAACTTTTTTGTGCCATTTGGCAACGACACCCTCTGTCATCGTGTCGCTCATTTTGGGCATGCGTACTATTTCAGCCATGGTTTGGAAATTAGAATTAATAAAACTTAATCTCTGATGAACGGATAATCACTTTGAACATATACATCATGGTAAAGTTCCGAGGGATCAGGCAAGGGCGACTCTTCTGCAAATTTTACAGATTCATCTACGATTTCATCCACTCTCTTATTGATTGCTTCAATTTCTTTTTCACTTGCCATATTTTGTGATTGAATGGTTTTTAAAACTGATTCAACCGGGTCTTTTGCTTTGAATGTTTCCACTTCTTCCTTGCCGCGGTATTTTGCAGGGTCGCTCATGGAATGTCCTTTGTACCGGTAGGTCATCATTTCGAGCAGGTAGGGTCCATTTCCGGCACGGGCATGGGCAGCCGTTTTTTTCATAGCTTCATGCACGTCTTCCACATTCATTCCGTCCACCGGTTCTGCAGGCATATCATACGCTTCGCCAATAGTGTAAAGCTCCGTCACATTGCTGGTTCGCTTCACCGAAGTTCCCATTGCATAATGATTGTTTTCGATTATGAAAATCACCGGCAGCTTCCACAGCATTGCCATGTTAAACGTTTCATGCAATGCTCCCTGACGCACGGCTCCGTCACCCATGTAGCACACACAGATGTTTCCTGAGTTTTTGTACTGTTCAGCCAATGCAATTCCGGCACCAAGCGGTATCTGCCCTCCTACTATGCCATGACCTCCGAAAAAATGGTGTTCCTTTGAAAACATGTGCATGCTTCCCCCCTTGCCTTTGCTGCACCCTGTGGCTTTTCCGAAAAGTTCAGCCATCACCTCCTTTGGCGGAATTCCTTTGCCGATGGCATGAGCATGGTCACGGTATGCGGTAATCATTGCATCTTCTGACTTCAGCACCGACATGGCACCAGCAACAACAGCTTCCTGCCCTATGTATAAATGGCAGAATCCTTTTATTTTCTGCATGCCATAAAGCTGCCCTGCTTTTTCCTCGAACCTGCGCATGAGAAGCATATCTTCATACCATTTCAGATACATATTTTTATTGTATTTCGCTTTGGCAGTGGGTTTCTTTTCAGCCGTCATTGTGTTTGTCATTAAGCAAAGATAGGAATAGGAGAAAAATGGGAATCATGGAATAATGCCTGCCTGACGTAGAATAAGCCAACGCAACGGCATGCAGGGAATGATTGGTCATCAAACCAGCACATCTCAATATTTCTTTTCAGCCGATGCAATAATCCGTTTTTACCTACGTTATTCTGGCATGATAACAAAAATTTACGCTTATGAACAAAAACTTTACAACGGATGATTTGATTCTTTACCTCTACAACGAAACACAGCTTACCGAAACCGTCCTGATTCAAAAGGACATTGACACCAATCCCGAAACAGAAGAGGAATTCGACAGCTTAAAAAAAGCCAGACGGCTGCTCGATTCGCTTTTGGAGCGCCCTTCGAACCGATGCTTCCGGAATATTATGAAGTATTCCCGCACGTTGAGTTTGGTTCAATAACAGAAATATGAATCGGTAAAATTCCTACTTTCGGAATCGTGACAAAAAAGGAACGTTACTGGAAGGTGCTGGAATATTTTTCAACGCACATGCCTCATGCTGAAACGGAGCTGGAATATTCCGACCCGTACCAGTTGCTTGTTGCGGTGATTTTATCGGCTCAATGCACCGACAAGCGGGTGAACCTGACCACACCGGCATTTTTCGAAAAGTTTCCGGAAGCTCAGGTTCTGGCTGCAAGCAAGCCGGAGGAAGTTTTTCCATTTATCAAAAGTATCAGCTATCCGAACAACAAATCAAAACACCTGGTGGGAATGGCAAAGATGCTTGTGAACGATTTCGATGGCGTAGTGCCCGATAATGTGGATGAGCTGCAAAAGCTGCCGGGCGTAGGACGCAAAACGGCTAACGTTATTGCATCAGTTGTTTACAACCGGGCGGCAATGCCTGTGGATACGCATGTATTCAGAGTTGCAGCGCGGCTTGGTCTTACAAGCAATGCAAAAACGCCTTACGCTGCCGAAATGCAATTGATAAAAAATATCCCTGAATCGCAAATTCCCTTAGCGCATCACTGGCTGATATTGCATGGCAGGTATGTGTGCATTGCACGGAAACCAAAATGCGGGGAGTGTGGGTTGAAAGAGTATTGTAAATATTTTGAAAATAATAAAAAGAAAATCAGATGAAACTAGTATTCTGGATTATCACCTTTTCATTAATTTGTACAATTGCATTTTCTCAACATCCGGAAAACAAAAAACATAATGTTATGAAAACCATTATTCAAACCCCCTCCGCACCTGCACCCATCGGACCATACAGCCAGGCGGTGCGTACGGGAAATTTTTTATTCGTTTCAGGTCAGATTGCCTTGGACCCGCAGAACGGGCAGATGGTAACTACCAATATCAGTGTGGAAACAAAGCAGGTGATGCGCAACATCAAAGCCATCCTCGAAGCAGCCGGTGCAGGATTTGACAATGTGGTAAAGACATCCATATTCCTGAAAAGCATGGATGATTTCGCAGCCGTCAACGAAGTGTATGGAAGCTTTTTCACAAAAGATTTTCCTGCAAGAGAAACCATCCAGGTATCAAAGCTGCCGAAAGATGCCAATGTGGAAATTTCGGTGGTAGCTTTTATTGAATAAAAATTTTTTCTCTATTTCCTCTGCGCCTCCGCGTCTCCGCGGTTATACTTTTATTCAAATCAAATCAAAAATATTTTTTACTCCAAAGCTTCGCTCACAGACAAACCCTTCGGCATATTTCACTCCAATCATCCGCCCCCATTCGAGCGGGCGGAAGTACAGTGATTCAAGAAACTGTTTGGATGAAATGGGGGTTTCCGGCTCTTTGGAACGCTCATCGTAAAACTGTGAGCCGTACGCTTTGATGCACTTCATCCGCACATCCATGAAATCCGAAATATCCACCAGCACATCCGGTGTCAGAATCCGGTCCTGTATGTAATGAAGAACCAGGCGAGGGCGAAATGCTTTTTGCTTTTTTCCATTCACAGTAGTTTCAATTTTCACTAATCCTGAAAGGAAACAACTGTCAGCCACAATCCGTGCAGCACGCCCGTGGTCGGGGTGGCGGTCTGTTGGCGCATTGGCAAAAACAATTTCGGGTTGATATTTCCGGATGATTTTTACAACAGCCATCTGGCTTTCTTTTTCATTCCGGATGAAACCGTCAGGCAGGTTCAGGTTTTCCCGGAATGAAATACCAAGAATTTTTGCCGCTTTGGCTGCCTCATTCGCCCTGGTTGTTGCATTCCCCCTTGTGCCAAGTTCACCTTTTGTTAAATCAATCAGTCCGGCTTTTTTTCCCGCAGCAATATGTTTTGCAATCGTACCGCTGCAACAGAGTTCCACATCATCGGGATGAGCGCCAAAGGCAAGGATGTCGGTTTTCATAAAATATTTTTTTTTGCAAAGGTGATTTTTTTAGGTTATTTGCAAAAATGGAATATTGGAATATTGGAACGGTGGAATGTTGGAAAACTGGAATATTACCTGCCTGCAATAGCATTAGCCAGCGTAACGGCAGAAAGGGATTATTTCAGAACTCATTTTCGTATCAAATCATCATTCCACCCTTCCATCATTCTGCCCTTCCATCATTTCACCCTTCCATCATTCCACCGTTCCACTATTCCATCATTCCTCTTCTAACATGTTTCAGAATATCCTGATATTGATAAAAAAAGAATTCCTGCTGGAATGGCGGGCTAAGCACGCAGCAACAGGAATCCTCATTTACGTCATCAGCACCATATTCGTCTGCTATCTTTCGTTCAGGGGGATGATTGATTTGCCATCATGGAATGCGCTGTTCTGGATAATCATGCTGTTTGCCGCTGTGAATGCCGTTGCAAAAAGTTTTGTTCAGGAAAGCCGTGGGCTGCAATTGTTTTATTACACCTTCCTTCATCCGCAGGAAGTGATTCTTTCAAAAATCATTTACAATATTTTTTTCCTGATGATTATTTCGTTCATCAGCTTGTTATTTTATATTTTATTCCTCGGTAATATGATTCAGAACCTGCCGATGTTCCTCCTTGGAATGCTTGCCGGTTCAGCCGGTTTTTCGGCAGTGCTCACGCTCGTCTCAGCCATTGCGTCCAAAACAACGAACAGTTCTGCTCTCATGGCAATCCTAAGCTTCCCGGTTTTGCTCCCCCTGCTGATGACCGTGATTCGTTTTTCGAAAAATGCTATGGACGGGCTGGCATGGTCGGTGAATTATCCGAATCTCATCATCATCGTTGCCATTGATGTAATGATTATCGCACTTGCTTACATGTTATTTCCATACCTTTGGCGGGAGTGAAAATGGTTCAAAGTTTAAGGTTTCAGGTTCAAGGTTTTTGAAATTTCAGATTTTAAACCTTAAACATTGAACCTTAAACCTGCTCTCCCCCCGATGAAACACTGGTGGAAAATATTAGCCGCTTTGCTGATTTATTACAGCATCATTGCCGGATTGCTCATGGATGTGCCCCGCCTTGCCATCCTGAACGAAACCATCCGCAATATTTTTTTCCATGTGCCGATGTGGTTTACCATGTTTGCCTTGCTGATTGTTTCCATCATATATTCAATAAAATATTTATCAGGATTCTCATTGCAGCATGATATGATTGCATCCGAATCGGCAAAAACAGCTATGATTTTCGGAATTTGCGGATTGCTCACCGGAATGCTTTGGGCTAAGTTCACGTGGGGGGCTTTCTGGGTAAACGACACAAAGCTGAACGGATCCGCAGCTACGATGCTCGTGTATGCAGCGTATTTCCTGCTGCGTGCTTCGGTGGAGGATGAACAGAAAAGAGCGAAACTTTCGGCTGTGTACAGCATATTTGCATTTGCGCTGATGGTTGTTTTCATCATGGTACTACCGCGGCTCACTGATTCGCTGCATCCCGGCAGCGGGGGGAATCCGGCATTCAGCGCCTATGACCTCGATGATAATATGAAGCTGGTCTTTTATCCCGCAGTTATCGGGTGGATATTATTCGGAACATGGATATTTGCGCTTAAACTGAGAATCCGTAAAGCACAACTGAATTCATTATGATGAAAAAAATTTTCCTTTCCGCCTTATTTTTTCTTAACGGAATCTGCATTCATGCACAGAACACGGAATCCGTTGCAATGGCTGATGCAATACGCGAAGACGGAAAAATTTATGTGGTGGTTTGCGTGCTTGCCATTATTTTCACCATCCTGCTGATTTATCTCATTTCCCTCGACCGCAAAATTTCTTCGCTCGAAAAAAAATCATCAAACAAGAAATGAAAAAAGCTGTTTTAAATATTGTCCAACTGATTATGCAGAGCAATCTTTATTATGTTCAATCTGCGATTATCTGGGTTATCTGCGGGAGACTATCAGAATTCAATTGGGTTAATCGAAAATGAAAAAGAGTTACATCATAGCCATCGTCATCATTGCAGCCGCATTTGCCATCATCATCAGCACCGTGAGCAGCTCCGGCACGTATGCCGATTTTAAAACTGCTGACTCACATTCAGGAAAAGTTTTTCATGTGGTAGGAAAGCTTAATAAGGACAAGCCGTTTGAATATAATCCCGAAGTGAATGCCAATGTTTTCGGATTTTACCTCGTGGATAACCAAGGCACCGAAAAAAAAGTGTTGTACAATGGCGCCAAGCCGCAGGATTTTGAAAAATCGGAGCAGGTAGTGATTATCGGGAAAATGAAAAGCGATGCCTTTTATGCCTCAGAAATCCTGATGAAATGCCCTTCAAAATATGCGGGGAATGAGATGCAGAAGAAGGAACTGGAATGATTAGTTCTTTGTAATCGGTTACTAATATTTTAATATGCAATTGAACCCCTTTCCATGTTCAATTCATAAGTTGGCATATTTAAAAGATAATTTCCTTTAATTTATTTCATTTTGTTATTGCGTTTTCATTTTTTCCTTTTAGTTAATTCAGGTTCCGGCCCCCTCGCTTCTACCTTTTGTTTTTCTTTTAATTTTAAATATTTCTTTTTTTCAGCAACTTCCCATTCATTATAACTCTTTTTTTTTGGAGTATAAGACCAGTATGAATGCTCCTTTAATTGCAAGGTGCGTTTCCGGCTTTTCTGAAACAATTCATCAGAAATATCACTGCCCGCCTTTTTTTCTTTTCCCTGTTTTTTTTCATTTTCAATTTCCGATATATCTGCAAATTCAATAACCGGAATTTTCCCCATCAATAATCCCAATTCAATCAGTTTTGACAAAGTGAAATTAAAATTCCCGTTTAAAATCTGACTGACATACGCACTGCTTACTTTCAATTTCTTTGCAATGTCTTTTTGAGAAAGCTTATTCTTTTCCATATAATCTACAAGCTGCCGGTAAATCTCATTCTGGTATTTCTTAATTAGGTAGTTCGGATATTTCAACAATTCTTTTTTTGTTAACATCATTTTATTTTTTGATTTCTTTTATATTCAGCAAATTCTTTGATTATTTTTTCCAGTCGTTCTATGTCTCTTTCCTGGTTTGTTTTTTTTCCGCCAATCACTATAATTTTTCCTTGTTCGTCATGTATCAGATACAAGCGCAAATGCCTGCTTTTTGCTTCATACGCTCCAAATTTTAATTTCTTGCTTAATCTTAATTTTCTGTACTGATTCTTTGGAACCATTTTCCCATTCGCAGTATCTTCAAGTGTGGCATATAATTCTCCTAATTCCGGTTCAAAATTTTTATCCTTTTTTACATCTTCAAGAAATTCATCTATCAGCCATTTTCCATTCCTTTTCAATTAAGGGCATCTCTAAAATCTATGGTATGAGAAATATTTTTCATTTGTCTTGATCTTGAAAGTGAAATTTACAGATTTAGAATAATTAGTTTGACTGTTTTTTTTTTTTCATCGGCTGTTT
>Ga0187893_10015883_pt1 | contig 10023 bp, 10 predicted proteins | sample MA1701074metaG_FD_139574 | JGI IMG/M metagenome (GOLD analysis project Ga0187893, IMG submission 139574) | White microbial mat communities from a basaltic lava cave in the Kipuka Kanohina Cave System on the Island of Hawaii, USA - MA170107-4 metaG ... | reverse complement strand
TCGAACGCGCGAGCATCCGCTACCTGACGAACTTTGAGGATTTCTATGGCGGCGAAAGCGTCCTCGTAGTCCCGGCGGAGGGCGCGCCCGCGTTTGCCACCAACGCGATCATGCACGGTGAGCCGATGCACTCGGGAATTCAGGACTGCTGGGTCGAGGACGTGCGTTGTGCCGCCGCAACCCGCACGCTGTCCGGTGCCGCGGACACGATGAGCCTTCTCGATCATCTCGATGATGTCATCATGGAACGAGGCGCGGCAAACGGGGCCCTCGGTGTGGTGGGAGATCTCGGCGCAGACCGTTTGATTCAACACCTCGCTGGCCGGTTTCCGCGGGCGCGCGTGGGTGCCGCCGCGGGAGTGCTTTCGGAGATGCGCGCGATCAAGAGCGCTCGCGAGGTCGAGTTGATGCGCAAAGCATGCCACCTGGCCGATCTCGCGATGCAGGCTGCGATGGACGCTGTCCGCCCTGGGGTCAGCGAGTTCGATCTGGCCGCCGAGGCGAACTACGCGATGTTCAAGGCCGGCGCGGAGCACCCCGCCTTCGCGATCGCGGTCGTCGCCGGCCCGCGGTCGGGATTCAAGCACGTGGCGCCTACCGGCTACCGCGTCCGCGAAGGAGATATCGTCTACGTCGACGTCGGCGGCCGCTACATGGGCTATTGCAGCGACGGATCGCGGCAGCGCGTCTGCGGCGCGCCGAGCCAAGAGCAGCGCCGGTTCATGGAGACGCAGATTGCCATCGTGGAGACCGTAATGGGCGCAGCGCGACCCGGGGCGGTCATCGCCGATCTGGCTGGCATCGGTCATGCGATTGCGCAAGATGCAGGGTACGAGGAGTATCTGTACTTCCGCGGGCATGGGATCGGCTGCGGCGTCCAGGACCTTCCGGCGTTCACGCCCGCAAACCGCGCGACGCTGGAGGAGAACATGGTTTTCGCGTTCGAGCCGATGCTTGTACGCAAAGAGTTTGGGACCGCCTGCTGTGAGGATGTTTGGTGGGTTACTGCACGCGGCGTCGAGAGGCTCAACCACTGCCAGATCCGGTGGTGGTAGTTATCGGAGGCGTGCGCATCTCGGGCGCTCCGCGGCAGGAAGTCAGCGACCTGGCCGGAGAACTAGGCGTTTAGCCTTCATGCCCATCTGGGATGATGTCGTTCCGCCTGAAGAGCGCGCCCTGTACGAGCACGGAGGGTGGGGCGGCGTCGCCGGGTTCGGCAAGAAGCCGGCGCTGCTGGTCGTCGATATGTACACGGCTTTTGTCGATCCAGCCTATCCGTATGCCAGCCCCGACGCTGCTCAGACCGTCACGGCGATCAGAGAACTGTTGACACAGGCACGCGCGAGCGCCATGCCCGTGCTGTATTCGCGGGCGGAAGCCGCCAGGAACGTTGCCGAGCGAGGTCGATGGAAAGGGAAGGGCCGGCTGCAGCCCATCATGGCGCGGCCCGAGGCGTACCAGATCGTTCCCGAACTCCAGCCGCTGCCGACTGAATCCGTCGTGGTGAAGACTGCGCCGAGCGCGTTCCACGGCACCAATTTGGTCAGCCAGTTGGTTGTTCACGCCGTCGACACAGTGATCGTCACGGGAGCGGTCACCAGTGGGTGCGTCCGGGCGACGGTTGTCGATGCGTTCAGTTTCGGCTTTCGCGTCGTGGTTGCGGCAGAGTGCGTTTGTGACAGGGGGCCCACGAGCCACAAGGTCGCCCTGTGGGACATCTACACTCGGTACGGTGACGTGCTGCCGATGGCGGACGTTCTGGCGTACATGCGAACGGTGCGGTCGGGAGTTGCCGGCGACGCCCGAGTCACGCACGTCGCGGCATCCCATTCGCGGGGAGGATGAATCATATGAGCGGACAGCTCGCCCGGATCATGGTGGTGGCCGTAACGGGGCTGGTTCTCGCCGTTTCTGGCTTAGCCGCCACCGCCGGGCCGGCCGGCGAGTCGGTGCTGCGGATCTATATGGTCGGTGACGCCCGCACCCTCGATCCGGCGGTGGCCTCGGATTTTCCGACGGCCTCTAACGGCTATCTGCTCCATCTGCGCCTGGTGATCATGGATGGCGCGGGGAAGATCCATCCACAGGGCGCGCGCTCCTGGAACATTACCGGCGGCGGTCTGGTCTACACGTTCGAACTTGACCTGCGGGCGAAGTTTCACAACGGCAAGACGGTGACAGCCGCCGACTGGAAGTGGTCGCTGGACCGGCTGGCGCAGCCCGCGACCGGCAGCGGATCGGCCGAGGCGGTGCTGGGCGGCGTTGTGGGCTTTGACGCGGTGCGCAGCGGGGCGACCAACTCCCTCGCGGGCGTCCGTGTCGTCAATCCCACGACGCTGCAGATCGCGCTGGCGCCCGATGGCCGCGGCGGATTCCTCAACAGGCTCACGTCGTACAATGCGTCGGTTCTCAACAGGGAAGAAGTCGAAGCCGCATCGCGCGACTGGCACGAGAAGGGGGCCGCTGGCGCCGGGCCGTTCAAGCTGGCGGCCTGGGAGCGCAACGTCAGGTTCGTCTACACCGCGAACAAAGACTTCGTTCTCGGCTCGCCCAAGGTTGACAGGATCGAGATGCTCATCGTCCCCTCGGCGATCACCCGGTTCAACCTCTACGAAGCCGGCCAGCTTGATATCACCGACGTGCCGCTCGCCGACTACCGCCGCGTCGCGACCGACGCGCGATACACCGGGCAACTGCGGGTGTTCCCGCGGGCCCAAATCCTCTTCGTGGGCTTGAACCAGGGGGTCTATGAGCCGTTCAGGGACGTGCGCGTGCGGCGCGCGGTCGCGCAGGCGATCGACACCGAACGCATCGCGCGGACTGTCTTCTTTGGCTTCTACACCGCCGCCAAAGGGATGGTTCCGCCGCAGGTGCCCGGTGTCGATTCGGGCATGCGGGGGCTGCCGTACAATCCGGATGCCGCCAAGCGGCTCCTGACCGAGAGCGGCTGGGCGGGCCGGCTGCCGCCGCTGGACATGGCGATCAACCCCGCTGCGCCGGACTACCAGATGGCCGCCGAAGCGATTGCAGCAATGCTGAAGGACACGCTTGGCATTGAGGTCCGCCTGCAGCGCCAGGAGTTCGCCGCCTACCGGGCGGCGCTCAACCGCCGCAGCGTCTTCCCCTCGTTTATGCAGGGCTGGTCGGCCGCCTATCTCGACTACGGCTACTACATGGACCTCCTGCTGCACAGCCGCAGCGGCCTCAATTTCGCCAACTACCGTAGTCCTGAGTTCGACAAACTCCTTGATCAGGCCAACACCGCGCGCAGCGAGACCGAGCGCGAAGGGCTCTACCGGCAGGCGGAGCAGATGGCCGTAGGTGATGCCAGCCTGGTTCCCGTCGTGTTCACCCGATGGGCGGTACTCGTCAAGCCGCACGTGCGGGGGTTCGAGGGATCGCCGCTGTCGTTGGGCTGGACAGACCTGACCGGCGTCGAGATCCGCCGCTAGATTGCGCTGTTACGGTACGCGCTCTACCGGATCGGCCTGACCCTGCCCCTGTTGCTGGGCGCCGCGCTGCTGATCTTCGTGGCAGGACGGATCGCGCCCGGCGACCCGGTCGCTATTCGACTCGGGGACACCTATGACGAGCGCGCCGCGCGGGCCATTCGCAAAGAGTTAGGACTCGACCGGCCTATCTGGACGCAGTTCGTGCGCTACGTGGCCGCGGCGGCCCGGCTCGACTTCGGCGAGTCGTTCATCTATCCAGGGCGCCGCATCGACCGCATCGTGCGGCAGACCCTGCCCCTCAGCCTGCGTTTGACGGCCCTGGCGGTGGCCAGCGCCGCGCTCGTGGGTTTGTCGCTGGGGGTCATCAGTTCGGTGCGCGCCCGTTCGCGCCTGGACCGCGCGCTGCAGGTGCTTGTCGTCGTGGCGCTCTCGGTCCCGAACTTCGTGGTGGCGGCGCTGCTCGTGCTGGTATTTGCACTGTGGCTGCGCGCGCTCCCCGTTGCGGGGATCGGGCCGTGGCAATCCTACGTTCTCCCGGTGGCCGTGCTCGCGGTGGCGCCGACCGCGTATATCACGCGCATCACCCGCACCAGCATGCTGCGGGTCATGGCGGAGGATTATATCCGCACGGCGCACGGCAAGGGGCTGGCGCGTCCACGCATTGTCTTCCGGCACGTGCTGCGCAACGCCGCTCTTCCGATCGTGACGACCATCGGGCTGGCATTCGGGTACACGCTGACCGGGTCGTTCATCGTGGAGATCATCTTCAACATCCCCGGGATGGCGCGTGTGGGTGTCGAGGGCATCCTGCAGCGCGACTACACGGTGATCCAGGCGGTCGTGCTCGTCTACACGTCGCTGTTCATCCTGGCCAACCTGGCCGTGGATCTCTCGTATGCGTTCTTCAACCCTCGCATCCGCTACTAGCGCGGCGGCCCCCGCGCCGCCGCGCGCACCATCGATCTGGAGGTTCTTCCGGCGCGACGCCCTCGCCACACTGGCTGCTGTCTTCTTGGTGCTCATCGTGATGATAGCCTTGACGGCGTCGATCCTGATCCCGTATGCGTACGACCGGCAAGATCTCGAGACCACCCTGCGCGGCCCGCACTGGGCGCACCTGCTCGGTACCGACAACTTTGGGCGCGATGTGCTCGCGCGTGTGGCATTTGGCGCCCGCATCTCGCTGACGGTTGCGGCGGTCGCAGTGGCGGCCGAAGTAATCGTGGGGACGCTGTGGGGGACCCTAGCGGGGCTGTCGGGCGGCAACGTCGACGCCTGGATGATGCGTGTCGTCGATCTGCTCATCGCGTTTCCGAACCTCCTTCTCGCGATCCTTATTACCGGCATCTTTGGCCCAAGTCTGGTGAACATCATCGTCGCCCTCGTCACTACCGCCTGGCCGGGGATGTCGCGTGTCGTGCGCAGCGAAGTGGTGGCGTTGCGCGAGCGTGAGTTCGTCGAGGCGGCGCGCGCGCTCGGCGCGACCACGCGGCGCATCGTCGGCCGCCATCTGCTGCCCAACGTGCTGCACTTAGTCGCGGCCCGCTCCACGCTCGATGTTAGCGCGATCATCTTGGTGGAGGCCGCGCTCTCGTTCGTGGGCGTCGGCGTGCAGCCCCCGCAGCCGTCCTGGGGCCTGATGATCAACGAGGCTTTTCCGTACCTGCGCAGCCAGCCATACCTGTTGGCGATTCCGGCGGTGTTCCTGTCGCTCACCGTGATCTCGCTCAACATACTTGGGGAGTCGCTTGCGGATGCGCTTGATCCGCACCGCCGACGCCGCTAGGGTGAGGAGAATGGATTATGGTCGTTGGTAGACCGGTTGAACGACCGTCATGAGGATCCGGTTAGGGCTGAGCGTCCCCAATCGAGGCATCGTGATCGGCGCTGGCGATCCGAAGGACCTGATCGCGATGTGCGAGGCGGCCGACCACTCCGAGATGTTCGACGCGGTCTTTACAGGGGACAATTTGATCTCCAAGCCGCGTATCGACGCCATCGTGTTCCTGTCCCTCGTAGCCGGCCGTACACGCCGGGTGCTCCTGGGCACCGCCTGCATGGCCTCGTTTATCTTCCGCCATCCCATCGTCCTGGCCAACCAGTGGGCGGCGCTGGATCGTCTCAGCGACGGCCGCACCTTGCTGGTGGCCTGCATGGGCGGAGGGCCGAGCACCCGACGCGGCTTTCGCTCGCCGAGCGGCGCGAAGTGGGAGACGGAGTTTGCCGCGATGGGCATGCCCGCAGGGGAGCGGGCCGGGCGAATGGTGGAGGGTATCACTATCCTCCGGGCTCTGTGGAGTGGCAATCCCGTGACGCATCGCGGTCGCCACTATCGATTCGACGATGTCCAGATCCACGTGACGCCCGTGCAGCAGCCGTGCCCGATTCCGATCGCGAGCAATCCCATGGCGCCCTACGCCGATGAAGCGATGATCGAGCGCGCGCTGCGGCGTGTTGGCCGGATCGGCGATGGGTGGATGGTCGAGATGAGCACACCGGAGGAGTTTGGGGCGCGCTGGCAGCGGATACTTGGCTACGCTCGCGAAGCAAGACGCGATCCGCTCCCATCCGAGTCCATGATCCATTTCTACGTGAACATCAAGGACACGAGCCGCGCGGCTTTTGACGAAGCGCGGCGCTTTTACGAGTCGTACCACCTGGGGACGTTCCCCGACGAATATCTGCGCTGGCGCCTCGTCACCGGAACGTCCGAAGAGGTTACCGAGCGCATGGCGCGGTTCATTGACGCCGGATGCACGCTGCCGATCATTCGCTTCGCCAGTTACGATCCGGTGGACCAGATGCGCCGGGCGATGAAGCGCATCGTGCCCGCGCTCCGCGATCATGCCGCCCGTCGGGAGGAGTCGTCCGATGCCCCGCGTGCCGTTTGATCTCGAGGCCCGCAGGCCTTACCTGGTGCAGACCTTTAGCGATGCCGAGTACGAGCGGCGCATCCGTGCCACCTGCGAGGGTATGACGCGCGAGGGTTTAGACTGCCTGGTGCTCTACGCGGCCGGGAAAACCGAGGCCGCCGCGCCGGTGACCTACTTGACCAACTATGTGCCGGTATACGGCAACGCCTTCGCGGTGCTCCATGCGGACGGCCGCCTCACCGTCGCCACCGACGGCATCCTGCACGCCGAGCCGATGCATTCGATGATCTGGACGTGCCGCGTGGCCGATGTCCGGATCGCCCTTGGGCCGATCTACGGAGGGGCCGTAGATGAGGTGGCGACACTCGCCGCCGACGCCGCCCGGGGTGCGAAGCAGGTGGGGCTCGTCGGCAGCAGCCTGCTGCCCCACGCGCTCTATGGGGCGCTGCTGTCGCGACTGCGCAGCCTCCGTCCGGCCGATGCTGTCCTCAACGGTGTGCGGATCCTCAAGAGCAACGAAGAAGTGACCAAGATGCGCGAGGCCGGCCGGATCGCGGACGCGGCGTACGAGGCCCTTTTCGCGGCGCTCCGGCCAGGGGTCGAGGAGACGACCGTGGCCGCGGCCGCAGTTCAATGCATTCATGCCCTGGGCGGCCGCGAGGGGTTTGCGACCTCCGTCGTAGCCGGTGCGCAGGCCGGTCTGAAGCACGGCCACCCACGCCGTCGCGCGTTGCTCGAAGGCGAGATGGTCTTCACCGACGTGGGCGTCGCGTTCGATGGTTACATGTCGGACGTCAGCCGCTGCACCGTGGTTGGGCCGGCTCGCGGGGACGCGCGCGCGTTGCTTCAAGTTGGGCTTGACCTCTATCACGCAGGCCTGCAGGTCATGGGCCCCGGCAAGACGATAGATGACGTCTCCAACGCCCTGCTCGCGGTCGTGCGCGGGACCAGATACGAGCCGTATTACTGCCCCGGCGGCTTCGGTCACGGCATCGGCATGTCGGTGCTCGAAGTGCCGGGTCTCTATGCCGGCAACTCCACCGTCCTGCGGCCACGCATGACCGTCGCCTATGAGCCGATGGTGGTTGTTGAGGGTCTGGGAACCGGCGTAGTCGAAGACACGGTCTTGATCACTGAGACGGGCTACGAGCGGCTTTCGCAGTATCCGGTCGTCACCTGGACGTAAATTCGGACGGCGCAGAGGAGATACGGATGGCCAAGGTCGCGTTCTTTGGCGCAGGCTTGATGGGCGAGCACATGGCGGGCCATTTGCTCGACGCCGGACACGGCGTGGTGGTGGTAGCGCACCGCAACCGCGAGCCCATCGAGCGGCTCGTCGCCCATGGCGCCACGGAGGCCGCGAGTCCCGCCGAAGCCGCCCGCCGTACCGACGTCGCGATTACGGTGCTGCCCACATCTCACGACGTCGAAGAGGTCTTGTTTGGTCAGGGCGGATTGGCCGGCGCAACGGCGCCGGAGTATGCCGTCATCGACATGGGCACCGGCTATCCGCCCGACACGCGCCGCATCGCCGCGCAGTTCATCGGCAAGGGCGGCCGGTTCATCGACGCTCCGGTCACCGGCGGCCCGTCGGGCGCGAAGGCCGGCACCCTCACCATCATGGTCGGCGGCAATCAGGAGACGCTCGACGCCGTGCGACCGGTGCTGGAAGCCATGGGGCGGCACATCCATCACTTTGGTGAGGTAGGCGCCGGGCAAACCGCGAAGCTCGTCCAGAACATGATCGCCATCATCGCGAGCGCGGGGATCGCCGAAGGCCTGGCGCTCGCCGCGGCCGCCGGGCTGGACGTGGGGAAGTTCTTCACGATGCTGTCGTCCTCAACCGCCAATAGCCCGGCGCTGCAGCATGTCGTCCCCAAAGTGTTCAAGCGCGCCTTCGACGACGTCGGCTTTCGCCTCGACATGGCCCACAAGGACATCAAGCAGGCGACCGCGCTCGCGCGGGAGATGACCGTCCCGCTGCCGGTGGCGAACGGTGCCACCGAGCTCCTTCAGCTCGCGCGGGCTCTCGGGTTCGGAGATCTCGACAGCAGCGCGGTGATCCGCGGCCTGGAGGTCGTTCTCGGAATCGAGGTGCGCGGAAGCCTGAACGGCTAGTTGTCGCTTGCGCTACTTCAGGTCAAGGCGACGATAATGCTCCCGCATGAACCGTTGGACTTGTGTTCCCTGGCGCGTACGGATGCTGTGGAACGTCGGATCCGATTCCTGCAGCGCCCGGATCCTCTCACGCTCATCCATGCTCGGATACACGCAGTTCCAGATGACATCTGGCAGACCGGGGTCGTCGCGCGCGGGCACCCAGAGTTCGCCCGCGGGGACCCCCAAGTCGAGCAGGCGCTGCGAGGCTTCCAGCCGCGTCTCGATCACGTTGGCGCGGAGGCCGGGTCTGGCGAAGTAGCGCTGCTGGACGAGAATCATGCGAGCATCTCCTCCGGTGATTACGTTGAGCGTTCGGATGCCACCGCCCGATGCCGGGGCGGCAACGCGAAAAAGATCGCAAGCCCCAGGTTGATCAGCAGGCTCGCCGTCACGCTGATCACGGCCACCCCAAGAGCGGCCAGATACAGCAGTGGGCCCAACGCATAGGCGCGGGTGATGCTCTTCACGGCGCGCTCATTGCTCGTGTCCTCGCGCGCGTCGACCGGCGATGGATTGCTCATCGGGATGCTCCTTCAGGGCAGGGTTTGCAAGCAACCGGTGGAAGCGGTGTCTGCACGGCCGCGGTGCAAGCGCCGGTCCCATGGTTCGTCGGCGCCGTGGGTGTCGTCCTGTCGGGGGCACAGCGATGCGCGAGCGCCCGTTCACGTGGAAAGATCCCCAGTTTACCTATGCCGATGCCCTGACCGGGGCGCGGCTGATCATGCTGCCGTACCTGGTCTATGGGCTCACTGCGCCGCTACCCGGCATGGCCATCGCTACACTCCTCGCGATGATCGGCACCGACCTGGTGGATGGCACCATTGCGCGTAAAAGCGGCCAGCGCCGCGAGTTCGGAGGCATTCTCGACAGCAGCGTCGACTTCGTCGTCATTTACTCGGTCTTCACCACGCTGTTTGCCATCGGCATTCTCCCCTGGTCGAAGTGGCTGCCGATTCTGGCGACCGGTCTGCTCATCGCCGGGACCCAGATTCTGAGTGTGCGGAAAGCCAAAGACCTGACCTTTGCGCGCGTCAGGTTCGGCAAGCTGGTGGGGCAGCTGCAGTTCGTGTACCTCCCAGTGTTGCTGCTGCGAACTTTCTGGCTGCGCGATGGATGGGCACAGACCCTCGACAACGTGCTGTTCGGGCTGCTGGCCGCGGCGATGCTGGCGAATGCCGTCGACCATGCCCGCATCCTGCGCGGCTTGAGGCCATCGGACCGGACGCGTCTTGAGTGAGCGCCGTGCGCGGTGTCCCGGGTGTGGTCCCGCGGTCTTATAGCGCGATCGCGGTTCGCGCTTACTCCGCGATCGCCTCTCGAAACCGCCTCAGAACCGCGACGTGCGCGTCCGGCGTCGCCAGACCTGCCCGCATTGTTCCAACGCTGAGGTGCGTGGCACCGAGTGCGCGCCAGTCCTCCACGCCCTTGCGCCACTCGTTCGGCCCGCCCTGACCGAGGCTCACCCGGCCTTCGAGCCCCACGGTCGCGGGATCGCGTCCGGCTGCGCGAACATACTCGCGAAATTTCTCGACCAGCTC
>Ga0187893_10015881_pt1 | contig 10023 bp, 6 predicted proteins | sample MA1701074metaG_FD_139574 | JGI IMG/M metagenome (GOLD analysis project Ga0187893, IMG submission 139574) | White microbial mat communities from a basaltic lava cave in the Kipuka Kanohina Cave System on the Island of Hawaii, USA - MA170107-4 metaG ... | reverse complement strand
CGCCCACGCGCTGCCCGCGGCGTAGGTGAGAAACGCGAGCACCGTGCCGACAGCGAACGACACCGTCAGACCGATCGCGTCCGCCGCGCTGCCCGTGCCCTCCGCGCCGAACAACCTGTCGGTCAGTCGGAACACATCGTCGCTGCGCCAGCGCGCCACGTCGAACGCCGCATCGAATTGCGCCGCCGCGCGCGAGACCGGGATCGAGCCCATTTCGTAGTAGTCGCCGGTGAGCGCAATGAACGGCGCGAACGCGATCGGCAGCGCGGCGCCGAACACGACCGCCCGTGCCGATGGACCGCGGTCCGGACGCGCGGCGAGGCGCAGCAGCGGCACGCCGATGAGGATCGTACCGACGAAGGGCAGAAAGTCGGTCAGCTGATACGTGAGGTCGCTCCCGTGCGTGTCGAAGCCGGTGAGCTGGCCGGCATACTCGGAGCCGACGTGGACGAACGGAAACACCCGCTGCAGCAACCCCGCCCCGTAGATCGGGTCGATCTCCAGGCGTGACACAGTGCCGCCGCCGAGCAGGCAGCCGTACGCGTGCGCCAGCTCGTGCAATGGAACGTACAGCCACCAGGTCAGCAGCGCCGCGCCGGCGAGGATCAGCAGGCGCGGCCAGCTCCACGCCGAGAGAAAGGGCCCGAGGGCGGCGAGATAGTCGTCGACCGGCTGGCGAACGAGATCGAGCAGGCGCATCCGCGTCGGCCAGCTATCTGCTCGCGGTGGCAGGGTCAACTCGCGCGGGCAGTGGTCATTTGGAGGGCGGCGCGCCGTCGCCGCCGGGGCCGGGGCGGTGGCGGTGAGATTACCGGTCGCGAGAATTGACCCACCCCCACCGCTCCGGCGCCGACAGCGCGGCGCCCTCCAAAGAGAGGGAAAGGATATGGTATAGTCGAATCGATGGGGGGAACCTGTATGGGGCAGCTCAAACGGCCGAGGTACGCTCGGATTTGGTGCGCCGGCATCGTCCTCGGGCTGGCCGGGGTAGTTGGCGCGCGCGCGGCCGGGGCGGTGGATGTTACGCTCGTCCCGTTCGCCAGCGGGTTCGACACCCCGGTGGCGATGGCCCACGCCGGGGACAGTCGCCTGTTCGTCGTCGAGAAAGCAGGCACCATCCACATCGTGCAGAGCGACGGCACCGTGTTGGGCACGCCCTTCCTCGACATCACCACGCTGGTCTCGACCGGCGGCGAGCAGGGCCTCCTCGGCCTGGCGTTTCATCCCAACTACGGCTCGAATGGGTTCTTCTACGTCCACTACACCGACACCGCGGGTGATACCCAGGTGTCGCGCTACACCGTGAGCGGCGATCCGAACGTCGCCAATCCGCTGAGCGCGTTCCCCATTTTCGACGAGCCCCAGCCGTTTGCGAACCACAACGGCGGCGGGCTGGCCTTCGGGCCCGACGACTACCTGTACATCAGCCTCGGCGACGGCGGCGGCGCCTGCGATCCGGGCGATCGCTCGCAGGACCCGACCGAGGTGCTGGGCAAGCTGCTGCGCATCGACGTCGATTCCGGCTCGCCCTACGCGATCCCGCCCACCAACCCGTTCGCCGGCAGCATGACGGCGCGCGAGGAGATCTGGGTGCTCGGCCTGCGCAATCCGTGGCGGTTCAGCTTCGACCGCCTCACCGGCGACATGTACATCGCCGACGTCGGCCAGAACCGCGTCGAGGAGATCGATTTTCAACCCGCCGCCTCCGCCGGCGGCGGGAACTACGGTTGGGACTGCTACGAGGGCAACGGACTGTCCAGTTTGCCGCCCAGCAACTGCTCGACTACCGCGACGTGCGCACCGGCGAGCATGTTCACCTTCCCCATCCATGAGTACGACCACGACAGCGGCTGTTCGGTCACCGGCGGCTATGTGTACCGCGGTACGGCGTCGCCCGTCTTGGATGGACACTACTTCTTCACCGATTTCTGCTCGGATGAGATCTCCAGCCTCACCACGCCGGACAACGGCATGACCTGGACCCTGAATTCGTTCGGGGCCCTGGCGGGCAACTTTTCCCCGACGACCTTTGGCGAGGACAGCAGCGGGGAGGTCTACGTTACCGGCTTCTCGGGGGTGATCTACCGCATCACCGGCACCGCGTCGGCCCCGCCGTGTCCCGCGCTCCCGGCCAGCGGATGCACCTCGACCGCCAAGGGCAAGATCACGATCAAGCGTCCGGGCGATCCGGCGAAGAACAAGCTGCTCTGGAAGTGGCAGAACGGGCCGGCGCTCGAGCAGAGCGACTTCGGCGATCCGACCGGCTCGGTGACCCGCTACAGCCTGTGCCTCTACGCCGGCACCGGCGCAGCCGAGATCAGCCCGGAGGTGCCCGGTCCGACCGGCTGGCAGGCCGTGTCGACCAAGGGCTACAAGTTCCGCGACCCGGACGCCGGGGGCGACGGGATCTCCAAGGTGCTGTTGAAGGGCAACAGCGCCGGCAAGTCGAAGCTGCTGGTGAAGGGCAAAGGCGCCAATCTCGATCTCGACGCGCTGCCGCTCGACGTCGCCAGCACTGACTCGCTCCTGGTGCAGCTCATCCGCAGCGATGACCCGGCGTGCTGGGAAACCACGTTCCCCTTCGCATCGATCGACGACGACAGCCCGGCGCAGTTCAAAGCCAAGATCCCGTAGAGCGCTCCTCCCCCGTGAGCGTCTTCGGGGTGATCACCGTCTTTGTAGGGGCGTGCCTTGAGCGCCAACGCCGACACGTCGTGCTCGCACACTGATCAGGCGCGCCGTCGGCGCGCCTACGGGCCGCCCGAGGGCGGCCCCTACACGGAACGACGAATTGTCGGGTAAAGCCCGTCTGCGCGAACGGGGGAGGTCAGGAGGGGCCGCGCCGCAGAGACGGCGCGGAGGCTGGGGCTACGGAGACGCTGAGCCTGCGCCTGCGACGAGCGCCTTGAGCGGGACCTGCAGCGCCGCGGCGATCCGTTGCAGCTCCTCAGGCTGTGCTTCGGCGACGCCGTTCTCGATGGCCGACAAGCGGCCCCAGGCAATGTCGGCGCGCCGCGCCAGCACGAACTGCAGCACGCCGCGTTCGAACCGACAGAGCTTCAGCAAAGTGAGTCGCATCGCGGTCGCCCTCCACACCGATCGCGACGTATCGGCAGCAAGCGTCATGCCCGCACGCACGCGGGCTGCGCCGATCTTCGCGCGCCGTCGGCGACGTTGCTCGTCCGCCGTCATCATCGCCGCTACTCGTCAAATCGTCGCCGGACGCATTGCCGTTGCTCACAAGACGCTGTCGTCCCACCCAGTGGCGTGGCTCCGGCTGAGCGTGTTAGAACGCAACGCATCACCCGTAGGGCCGGCTGTGCAGGCCGCACCGCGCCACCGTACTGACGTGATGCATTGCGGGTGCGGCCGGCACAGCCGGCCCGACCAACTCCGATATGCGTGCATGGATTGCGGTGAGCGGGGCCCTCATCGCCGCGGGCGTCGCGCTCTTCCTCTACAAAATCCTCGTCCTCGGTTATCCGCTCAGCACCGCTGAGGAAGCCGGCACGTGGCGGGTCGACTTCGTCGTCACCGTCACCGGCGCCGGCAGCCGCACCGTGGTCGACGTCGCCCTGCCCCGCACCTCCGGGTACCAGCGCCTGCTCACCGAAGAGGTGAAGTCCGAGCAGATGCGCTTCAGCATCGGCGAGAGCGACGGCGACCGGCGCGGCCGCTGGAGCGGGCGCTTGGACGGCTCCTCGAGCCTCACCTACGAAGTCACGTTCGATGCCCTGCCCTACGGCCGACCGATCCCGGCCAGCGACCCGGGCGGGAAGTACCCGTCCACGGCCGCCGAGGCGCTGGCGGCCTCGCCGGCCATTCAACTCAACGACCCGGCCGTCACCGAGCTGTCGCGCGAGCTGCTGCTCGACGGCAAGGACAAGGCCGTGCTCGCCCAGCAGGTGTACGCCTTCGTCGCCCACGAGATCGGCGCACTGCGCAGCAGCGCGCCGATGGATGCGGTGACGGTGATCCGGGAGGGGCGCGGCAACGACCTCGGCCGCGCCCGCCTCTTCTGCGCCCTCGCCCGAGCCAACGGCCTGCCCTGCCGGGTGATCGCCGGCCTCACCCTGGCGCTCGGTCGCGAAGACCAGTTCCGCTACTGGAACGAAGCCTACCTCGGCGGCAACTGGGTGCCCTACGACACCGTCGCCCGGCGCGCCGGCGCGCTCCCCGCCGACCGCCTCTCCCTCGGCCCCTACACCGGCGCCGAGCTGGTCAAGGCCACCAACGCGAGCGCGCTCTCCTTCCGCTTCGACGTGCAGCCCGAGCTGCAGACGTACGCGCAGCTCGTGCACCGGCAGGTGTCGGCCTCCCAGCATCCGCTCGATCGCCTCTCGCTCCTCTTCCTGCCGCTGCAGGTCCAGCACACGCTGCGGATCCTCCTGCTGGTGCCGCTCGGGGCGCTGGCGATGTGCGTGCTGCGCAACATCATCGGCCTGCAGACGTTCGGCCTGTTCATGCCGGTGCTCATCGCCCTCGCCTTCACCGGCACCGGCCTCGCCTGGGGCACCCTCTTTCTCGGCGTCATCGTCGGCTTCGCGCTGCTGTCGCGGGTCTGGATCCGCCACCTCTACCTGCTGCTGGCGGCGCGCATCGCCTTCATCCTGACCCTCATCATCCTGCTCATGGCCGCGCTCTTCATCATCGGCGACGCCTACGGCATGCCGAGCAGCGGCGTCGGAGTGTTCCCGTTCGTCATCATGACCATGATCGTCGAACGCATCAGCGTCGGCCTCGAGGAGGAGGGCGTCGCCCAAACGGTGCGCCGCATCACGGCCACCCTGACGGCGATCTATCTGACCTACGGCGTGATCCACGTGCGCGGCCTGCAGACACTCTTCCTCGTCTACCCCGAGCTGCTGCTGGTCATCCTCGGCCTCTTGGTTGCCGTCGGTCGGTACACCGGCTATCGTCTGACCGAATTGATTCGCTTCCGCGCGCTCGCCGACACCCCGCGGCCGCCCGCCGAGGGCTGAACCGCCATGCGACGTCTGTTCGCCCGCGCCCGCGCGCTGCGCGCCCGCGGCGTGCTCGGCCTCAACCGGCGCAACGGGGACTTCGTGCTGCCCCTCAACCCGCGCGCCCACTATCCGCGGGTCGACGACAAGGTGCTCACCAAGCGCCTCGCGCATGCCGCCGGCATACGCACCCCGCGCTCGCTCGGCGTGATCACCCACCACCACCAGCTGCGCCACGTGCTGCGCCTGCTCGAGGGGCGCGAGCAGTTCGTCCTCAAGCCGGCGCGCGGCGCCCAGGGCAACGGCATCGTGGTGATCACCAGCGTCGAGCACGGGCGTTACCGCAAGAGCAGCGGCGGTCTGCTGAACGCGCTGGAGATCCGCCAGCACGTGTCCAGCACGCTCTCCGGCGTGTTCTCCCTGCGCGGCGACGCCGACACCTGCCTGATCGAGGAACGGGTGGTGCTCCATCCGGCCTTTGCCGACCTCGCTCGGTTTGGCATTCCCGACCTGCGCGTCATCGTCTACCGGGGTCTGCCCATCATGGCCATGTGCCGCCTGCCGACGATCGAATCGGACGGCCGTGCCAATCTCCATCAGGGCGCCATCGGCGTCGGCGTGTCGATCCCGACCGGCCGAGCCGTGCACGCTGCCTGGCGCAACCAGCCCGCGACCCATCACGTCGACACGGGCGCCCCGATCATCGGCTTCCAGGTTCCCGCCTGGGACGACGTCCTCTCCCTCGCCGTGCGCGCCGCCGAGATCAGCGGGCTCGGCTACCTCGGCGTCGACGTGGTCATCGACGTCGCGCATGGCCCGATGCTGCTCGAGCTCAACGCCCGCCCCGGATTGGCCATCCAGGTGGCCAACAACGAAGGGCTCATCCAGCGCCTGCGCCGTGCCGACGGCGTGCCGGCGTCGGAGCTGTCGTCATGGCGCGCGCGCCTGCACGCCGCCCGCGAGCTCTTCTGAGCCTGGCCGCGGTGGCCGCGCTGCTGCTGGCCGCGCCTCGGCCGGGCGGCGCCGCGGGCGCGCCGGCGCGGTGGGACGTCACCTTCGCCGTCCGCATCACCGGCGGCACCGGCGCGCCGATCGCGGTCCGCCTCGCCTTGCCGCCCGAGACCGAGGCGCAAGCGATCGGCGACGTCGCCGTCACGGCGCGCGGGCTCAAGGCGACCGTCGTGCGCGAGGGCCCCGAGCCGCACGTCCTGCTGCGCGGCAAGCTCAAGGGCTCGCGCCGCGTCGCGGTGCGCTATGCGGTGCATCGCCGCCGCCAGCTCGCGGCAGTGCCGGCCGTGCAGCCGCCGGCCATTCCCCCCGCCGAGCTGGTCCCGTTCGTGCGCCCGAGCCCGGTGTTCCAGTCGCGCTCGATTCTGGTGCGCGAGTTTCTCGAGACCAACGTCAGCCCACTGCTCGATGGCGCCGGGCCGGCGGATGTGATGCGGGCCATCTTCCAGGTGACCCGCGGGCGCCTTGCCTGGGACCGCGCCGGCAAGACCCTCACCCTCGATGTCATCCGCAGCGGCAAGGGGAAACGGATCGGCATCGAGCGCGCCTTTACCACCTTCCTGCGCTGTGCCCGCATTCCCGCCCGTCTGGTCGAGGGCCTGAATCTGAGCAGCAGCACGACCCGCAAGCGCGTCTTCTGGACCGAGGTGTGGGCCCAGGGTCGCTGGTGGCCGGTCAGCGCCTCGCAGGGCTGGGTCGGCCGCACGCCGAAGAACTACGTGGAGCTCACCCGCGACGGTCAACGCGTGCTCACCGTCGACGGCCCGGCTCGGGCGAGGTACTCCGTGCAGGCGGTGCGCGAGGAGACGCAGACGTGAGCGCCGTCGCCACGCCCCTCCCTGTAGGGGCCGCCCTCGGGCGGCCCGTAGGCGCGCCAACGGCGCGCCTGCTCGAAGGGTCACGCGCGCTGCGCGGCGTTGGGACTCAACCCCTTGGCCGCCCTCCGGGCGGCCGGGGCGCGCCAAGGCGCGGCCCTACAGGTTCTGGCGAAATCCGACCCGACGGACTCGCTACCGAATTGTCACGTAAAGGGGGGCCGGCCACGGGGGCCGGCGCTACCCGGAGATCGATCGTCGCTGCATTCATCCTTCTTCTGTCGGCTCCGCTCCGCGCCGAGACGCAGCCGGTGCGGGTCGTCCCTGCCGACGATGCCGCGCTCGCCTCCATGGTGTCGCTCGGCGCCGGACGCAGCGCGCCGGTGGTGTTGTTCGACCCGCCGGATGCGGATGTGTTGCGGCGCTTCCTCCGCCAGAGCGCCCGGCCGGTCGAGTGTCTGGTGCGCGCCTCGACGGCGCCTGCCGAGCGCGCGCTGCTCGAATCCACCGTCGGCGTGCCGTGCACGGTCGTCGACGACCTCGCCGCGCTGGCGCGCCGATTGTGGCCGCAGGCGCGCACCGCCGTGCTCGTCCCCGCCGCCAGTTACGACTCGCTGTTGCGCGGCGCAGCGCTGGCTGGGGCCGCGGGGGCCGCCCTGCTGCCGGTGACGGCCGACGCCGGCGCCGCCGACGCCGCGCTCGCCGGCTGGACGCTCGATGTCGTCTACGTGCTGGCCGACGTGGCAGCGCCGGCGTCGGGCCGCGCTCAGATCGTCCAGCTCGCCTCGCCCGAGGCCGTCGCCCGCGCGGCCCTGGACCGCCTCGGCGCCCGGCCGCGCACGGTGGTGGTGGCCAACCCGCGCGACCGCGACGGGCTCTTTTCACCGTCCGAGCTCTCGTTGCTCGCCCCGCTGATCGCGGCCGCGCACCAGGCGCCGTTGTTGCTCGTCTCCGACGCCCGCGCCGACGCCGTCGAAGCGCAGGTGCGGGACTTCATCGCCGCGCACGCGCTCTCGCCGACGCATCTCTACTTCGTCGGCGACGAGCTGGCGCTGCGCAGCCATCGCATCCCCGATCCGGTGTTGCACGGCGGCGGCCGCGAAGCCCTCGGCGGCGGCCGCGACGTGCGGGTCGAGCTCTTTTCGGAGCTGCAGCACGGGCGGCCGCAGGACTACGCGGTCGGCCGCTTCGTCGCCGAGAGCGCCGCGCGCGGCAGCGCCACGCTCGCCCACCAGCTGCATCCCGGCCCGCGCGGCGCCGACCGCGTGCGCATCCTGTCCAACGCCGACGAGGAGTTCGAGCTCGGCGAAACCATCTCGCGGACGACGGCCAGCGAGCTGCGCAACCTCGGGGTGACGGTGAAGGCCCAGTACCGCGGCGCCATCACCCCGGCGGTCATTCAGGACGCGCTCGAGCACGCCACGCTCTTGCTGTGGGAGGGACATGCCCGCGATCTGACCCTCGAGGAGCGCGGCGGGATCGCGGTGGAGCGGACCCCGCCGCTGGTCGTCCTACAGGGCTGTTACACGCTCGACCGCTCCGATCCGTTCATCCTCTTCGAGCGCGGCACGCAGGCGATCGTGGCCACCTCCGCGGCGATCTACAGCGCGTCGGGCTCCGCCTTCGCCCGCGCCCTAATCGACGCCCTGCTCTACGACGCGGCAGACCTCGGCACCGCGGTGCGCAATGCCCGCAACTACCTCCTGGCCGTGACCGAGCTGAAGAAGCGGCGCGGGCACGCCGACTGGACGAAGACGTATCGCGCCGCGCTCGCGTTCGCGCTGTGGGGCGACCCGAGCGCTCGCCCGGCGCTGACCGTGCAGCCGCCCACGATCGAGCCGGCGCGCTGGAAGGTCGACGGCGGCGCCCTCGATCTGCTCGTGCCGGCGCAGCGCCTGAAGACCGCCCGCGTCGGCCGCTATGAAGCCGCGCCGATCCCACGCGCCATGCTGAGCGGTCTCATCGTGCACGAGGGCAACGAACGGGACCGCGAGGTCAAGGAGCTCTTCTACACCGTCCTTCCCGCGCCGCCCGACGTCGGCGCCGCGTGTCCACCGGCGGCGGGCTGGGAGGTCGTGTCGCTGCTCGCCCCGCACACGCGCACGCTCTCCGTGCTGGCCCGCCCGGTCGGCTACGGCCAAGGCGCCCCGGCGGGCGAGTTCCGCCTCCCGCTGGTGCAAGACGCGGACGCCTGCGATCAGGTTCCCTCTCCCGCAGGGAAAGGGTCAGGGTGAGGGGATCAGACAGAGTCGGAGTGGTTCGGGGACGGCGCGACGCCAGCCTCGTCTGATCCCCTCACCTGTCCGCTCCCTGCGGGAGAGGCCCCCTCTAGGCCAGCGCGCCTTCCAGACGCTCGGTGTCGCCGGGACTGAGGCTGAAATACTTGGCGTCGGGGTGGTGGAACACCAGCGCGGTGACCGACCCTTCCGGCTCCATCATGAACCCCTCGGTGAGCTGCACCCCGATCTGCTGCTCCACGTCGAGCAGACGGAAGAGCTGCGCCTGATCCTCGAGGCGCGGACAGGCGGGATATCCGAAGGACACGCGGATACCGCGGTAGCGGACCTTGAAGAGATCGGTGACCGTCGTGTCGGGCGGATCGGCGATCCCCCACATCTCGCGGATCTTCTGGTGCAGGAGCTCGGCGAACGCCTCGGCACCCTCGAGCGCGAGGATCTGCAGGATGTGCGAGCGCAGGTACTCGCCGGCGGCCTTCCACTGCTCGGCGAGCGCGCGCACGCCCGGCCCGATCGTGGTGGCGAACAGGCAGACGTAGTCGGGCCGGCCCTCCTCGAGCGGCAGCGCGTAGTCCGCGAGGCAGAGCCCCTCGTTGACCGTCTGGCGCCCAAAGGCGAACGATTCCAGCGTGCGGGTGCCGTCCGGTGACAGGATATGCAGCGTCTCGCCGTCCGAGGCGGCGCGGAAGAACTTGAAGACAGCCTGCGCGGTGATGTCGGGCCGCCGCAGCATCTCTTCCTCGACCTCGCGCACCTGACCGCGCAGCTCGACCGCGCGCGCGTCGCCGCGCGCCAGCGCCTCGCCGAACTTGCCCTTGAACCCGAGGTGCCGCGTGTAGAGCATCGCCGGATTGATGTAGGGGAAGATCGCGTCGAGATCGTGGTTGCGCAGCACGTGCAGCTTCAGGTCGGGTGGCGTCGGGATGTCGTGGTCGCGCCGTACCGTGGCCTTGCGCACCGGTGCCGCCGCCGGCGCGGCGGCGCGGCGATCGGCTTCGT
>Ga0187893_10015880_pt1 | contig 10024 bp, 11 predicted proteins | sample MA1701074metaG_FD_139574 | JGI IMG/M metagenome (GOLD analysis project Ga0187893, IMG submission 139574) | White microbial mat communities from a basaltic lava cave in the Kipuka Kanohina Cave System on the Island of Hawaii, USA - MA170107-4 metaG ... | reverse complement strand
CGTCGCCTCGCAAGGACGCAGGAGTGAAGGAAATGCCGTGGCATTTTCGAACGACGAGGACGCCGCGAGCGGCGTCGACAGCCGGCGAGATGCGCACGGCCCGTTTGACACCAGCTTCCTAGCGGTCCCGGCCTTGGTGAACCGGGACCGCGGACGGCTGGTCCGGCTCCGACCGCTCCTGCCCGCCACGGCCGTCGCGTTGCTGGCCGGCGGGTGCGGGCTGCCGTCGTTCGGGGCCCCTGAGCCCGCCTCCGAGCAGGGCCGGGACATCTACTCGCTGTGGCAGGCCAGCGTGGTCGCCGCCCTGGCCGTCGGCGCCTTCGTCCTCGGCCTCATCGTCTTCACCCTCGTGCGCTTCCGGCGCCGCAACGACGACGTCCCCCGCCAGAACCCCTACAACGTGCCCATCGAGGTGCTCTACACGGTCGTGCCGGTGCTCATCGTGGCCGTGCTGTTCGGTTTCACCGTGGCGACCCAGCGCGAGGTCGAGGCCACGGGCTCCGAGGCGGCGGGCGACGCGCCGACCGTGGACGTCGAGGTCGTCGGCTTCCAGTGGCAGTGGCAGTTCCGCTACCCCGGCGAAGGGGTGGTGGTTACCGGGACGACGAGCGAGCCACCCGAGCTGGTGCTGCCGGTGGACGAACGGGCCCGCCTCGAGCTGGTGGCCGAGGACGTCATCCACTCCTTCTGGGTGCCGCGCTTCCTGTACAAGCGCGACCTCATCCCCGGCGTCGACAACGCCATCGAGATCACGCCGGACACCGAGGGCACCTACGAGGGGCGCTGCGCCGAGTTCTGCGGGCTCGACCACTGGCGCATGTACTTCTCGGTCCGGGTGGTGTCCGCCGAGGAGTACGAGCGCTGGCTCGACGACCAGCGGTCCGAGGGCGACGGCCAGGGTGAGGATGAGGGGGCCGCGTCGCCACGCGGCCGGGGTCGATGACCGTCCTCGACCAACGACCGGCCCCGGCGGTCGAGGCGCCCGACCCCGAGCATCCGGCCCGGGCCGGGGGGCTCCTGGGCTTTTTCACCACCACCGACCACAAGCGGATCGGCGTCGCCTACATGGTGACGGCCTTCGGCTTCTTCCTGGTCGGCGGCGCGCTGGCCGAGCTCGTCCGCCTCGAGCTGTTCAGCCCCGGCATGCAGGTGGTGACCGAGGGCCGCTACAACGAGCTGTTCACGATGCACGGCAGCATCATGATGTTCCTGTTCCTCGGGCCGTTCGCCTTCGGTCTGGCCAACTTCTTCGCGCCGCTCCACATCGGCGCGCGCGACATGGCCTTTCCCCGGCTCAACGCCATGAGCTACTGGTTCTACCTCTTCGGCGGGATCACCATGGTGGCCGGCTTTCTCACCTCCAACGGCGCCGCCGACTTCGGCTGGACCGGCTACACGCCCCTGTCCTCTATCGTGCGCAGTCCCGGCGTCGGCGCCGACCTGTGGATCATGGGGGTCCTGCTCACCGGGCTCTCCGGCGTGCTGACCGGCGTCAACGTCATCACCACCGTGTTCACCATGCGGGCGCCCGGGATGTCGATGTTCCGCATGCCGGTGTTCACCTGGAACATGGTGGTGGTGAGCGTGCTGGTGCTGCTCGCCTTCCCGGTGCTCACCAGTGCCGGCGCCATGCTCTTCGCCGACCGCCACCTCGGGGCCCGCATCTTCGACCCGACGGGCGGGGGCGAGCCCATCCTGTGGCAGCACCTGTTCTGGTTCTTCGGCCACCCCGAGGTGTACATCCTGGTCCTGCCCTATTTCGGGGTCATCACCGAGGTGCTCCCGGTCTTCGCCTGGCGACCGGTGTTCGGCTACAAGGGCATCGTCTTTGCCACCCTGGCCATCGCCGCGCTGTCGGTCGGCGTGTGGGCGCACCACATGTTCGCCACCGGTGCGGTGCTGCTGCCGTTCTTCTCGGCCCTGTCGTTTCTCATCGCGGTGCCCACCGGCGTGAAGTTCTTCAACTGGATCGGCACGCTGTGGGGCGGGCGGATCACCTTCCCGACACCCATGCTCTTCGCGGTGGGGTTCCTGGTGACGTTCCTGTTCGGCGGGCTCACCGGCGTGATCCTCGCCTCGCCACCCATCGACTTCCACCTCACCGACAGCTATTTCGTCGTGGCCCACATGCACTACGTGCTCTTCGGCGGATCGGTGTTCGCGCTGTACGCCGGGATCTACTACTGGTTCCCCAAGATCACGGGGCGGCTCCTGTCCGAGCGTCTGGGCAAGGTGCACTTCGTGCTCCAGTTCGTGGGCTTCCATCTGACGTTCCTCGTCCAGCACGTGCTCGGCCTCGAGGGGATGCCGCGGCGGGTGGCCGACTACCTGCCCGGTGACGGGTTCACGTTCATGAACCGGGTGTCCACAATCGGGGCCCTGCTGCTGGGGCTGTCGACGCTGCCGTTCCTGTACAACGTGTGGGTCTCGTGGCGCCGGGGCCAGCCCGCCGGCGACGACCCCTGGGGCGGCCACACCCTGGAGTGGGCCACGACGTCGCCGCCCCCGCCGACGAACTTCGACGCGCCGCTGCCCCCGATCCGCTCCAACCGCCCGGTGTGGGACCTGCGCCACAAAGGTGAAGCCGGCGTGGCCGCCGAGACGGGCCACTGAGGGAGGCCGCGCCGGTGCCGTCAACCTTCAAAGGCCCGAGCAACGAGGCCAACGTCACCGAGCCGGCCGCCGGCGACGGACGGGTCCAGTCCCGCATCTTCGTCGGGATCGCCGCCTTCTTCGCCCTCACCGCGACGCTGTACTGGTTCACCAGCTACGAGGACGCCGGGACCACCATGTTGGTGTTGTCGGCGGGGCTCGGCGGGTTGGCCGGCGGCTACCTCTGGGTGCATGACCGCAGGGGCGCCGCCGCCGGTGCCGAGCACCCGGGCGATGGCGGTGGCGGCGGGCAGGCATCGGAGGAGTACCTGCCCCACGCCAGCGTCTGGCCCCTGGGTATCGGCGCCGGCGCCTTCCTCCTGTTCAACGGGCTCATCCTCGGCATCTGGTTCCTGGTCCCCGGCGTGATCCTGGTCGGGGTGGCCCTCGTCGGCTACTGCGCGCAGTCCCGCCGCCGCGACTGACGTCCACCCGCACACCTACGGCCGCACGCGCCGACCGTCACGCGGAGCTCGAGGTCGGGCGCATCGGCGTTTCCGCGGAAACGCTCGACGACGACGACGGGCCCTCACCGCGGCGCCGCCATCCTGTCCGGCTCCCCAGTGGCGCCGGGCCCGCCGGGATCCGCCGCGGTGGCCGCAGAGCCGATCGGCGGGGGCCGGTCCCGGGCCGACAGCTCGCGGCACAAGCGGTACGCCACCAGCGCGGCCACCGGCGGGGCCACCAGCACCAGCGCCCGGAAGGCCCAGAACACCGAGTTCACCGAGAGCCCGAAGGTCGTGGAGATCACGTCGGCCCCGCCGCCCAGGAACAGCACCACGTAGAAGGCGATGGTGGCCACCCCCAGGGCGGTACGCACCGGACGGTCTCGGGGCCGGTCGCAGAGGTGGTGCTCGGCGCGGTCGCCCGTGACCCGGGCCTCCAGGAAGGGCCACAGGTACAGCAGGGTGAACGTGACCCCCGGAAGGAGGACGCCGGGAAAGAACGGGTTGGGGATCTCGAAGCCGAAGGCCCGCACCTCCCAGTTGGGGAAGATGCGCAGCGCGCCGTCGGTCCAACCCAGGTACCAGTCGGGCTGGGACGCGGCGCTGACCTCGGCCGCCTCGAACGGCCCGTAGATCCAGATGGGGTTGATCTGGGCCAGGCCACCGAGGGCGCACAGCACCGCGGCGGTCAGGAACAGCAGCCCCAGCGCCTTGGAGGCGTAGGTCGGCCACAGGTGCTCGCCCACCACGTTGGCCTCGGTGCGCCCCGGGCCCGAGAACTGCGTGTGCTTCTGGCGCACGAGGATGGCCAGGTGCCCCACCAGCAGCACCGTGATCAGCGCCGGGACCAACAAGATGTGGATCACGTACAGCCGGCTGATGATGTCCGGCCCGGGGAACTCGCCGCCGAAGATCAGCGACGCCACCCAGGTGCCGGCCAGGGGGATCGAGATGGCGATGTTGTAGGCGATGCGCAGGCCGGTGCCCGACAGCTGGTCGTCGAGCAGGGAGTAGCCGGCGAAGCCGTTGAAGATGGCCAGCACCAGCAGGGTGACGCCGATGATCCAGTTCAGCTCGCGCGGCCGCCGGAACGCGCCGGTGAAGAACACCCGGCCCAGGTGCACGACGATCGAGGCCACGAACACCAGGGCGGCCCAGTGGTGCACCTGGCGCATCACCAACCCGGCCCGCACGTCGAAGCTGAGCTCGAGGGCCGAGCGGTAGGCCTCGGTCATCTCGACGCCCCGCAGCGGTCCGTAGCTGCCGCCGTAGGTGACCAGGTTCTGGCTGGCGTCGAAGAAGAACGTGAGGTAGATGCCGGTGAGCACCAGCACCACGAAGGCGTACAGGGCGAGCTCGCCGATCATGAACGACCAATGGTCGGGGAACACCTTGCCCAGCGACCGCCGAGCGAAGCTCGCCGCCCCCAACCGATCGTCCATCCACCGAGCCACCCGCCGAGTAACCAACCGCCCGCCCCGCCCCGAGCTCACGGCGCGCGCGCCAGTTCATGTCGCCCACGCCGGATGGAAGCGGAGAGGCGCGATCGCTCTTCCGTGCGACCGACGAACGTCGGCAGCACTCGCGGGGGGCCGGGGGGGCAAAGGCTCCGCCGGAGCCCCCCCGCTGCCGATCGATCCGGCTCCGCCGGTCGATCGGCGACAGGCCCTTCAGCGCCCGCCGAAGGCGGGCACCAACAGGCTCGCCCGAACGGAGTGAGCGAAGCGAACGAGTGAGGGCGAAACCTCATCGGCCTCGGTCCCAGAAGCCGCCCCCGACCGGGTCGGAGAAGTCGCCGGTGGCGATGATGTAGCCGTCGTCGTCGAGGTCGAGCGGGAGTTGGGGCAGGGGCCTGGCCGCCGGTCCGAAGATGGGCCTGGCCCCGTCGAGCACGTCGAACGTCGACTGGTGGCAGGGGCAGAGGAGGAGCCCCTCCTGGGCCTGGTACAGGCCGACCGGGCAGCCGGTGTGCGTGCACAGCTTGGAATAGGCGACGATGCCGTCGGCCACCCATCCCCGGCGCTCCTCGGGCAGGTCGAACCGTTGGCCGGCCAGCGGGCGGATGAGCAGCGTGGGGGCGTCGGCCGCGTCGGTGCGCCCTTCGGGCCAGACGGTGAGCACGCCGCCTTCGGTCAGCTCGGCGGGCCGGACCGGGCCGCCGTCCTCACCGACCACCCGCATGCCGCCACCGCGGTAGGGCGTGCGCTTGAGGTCCTTGCCCGGGCGAGGGCCGAGCGAGCGGATGGGGAAGAGCAAGGCCGCGCCGAAGGCGGCCAGGGCCACGCCCCCGGTACGCAGGAGCAGTCGGCGGCCCTTCAGGCTCTCCTCGCCGGCGTTGAAATCGGCCCTGAACGCGGCCACCTCCTCGGGGGTCGACGAGAGCCGGCCGCGCTGCTGGGACACCTCCTCGCTGGGCATGTAGTACTTGGCCCACACCACGATGCCCAGGCCGATGCCGCCGCAGATGACGGCCAGCAGGATGCCCTCGAGCTGCGCCTGGCCGCCTTGGGCGTAAACGACGGCCAGCGCGACCGACGCCAACGCGCTGAGCCCGAAGTACACCGTCGCCCGACGCTCGGCGAACCGGCTCGGGACCAGGTCGGCGTCCGGGCTCTGGCCCACCCCGTCATCGTCGGAGGACGCATCGCTCGGGCGGCTCATGGCCGCGGCGATCCTCGGCCGCGGACCGGGGCGCGGGTACCGATCCACAGCGTGGCCGCCAGCAGGGCGCCGACGCCGAACAGCCACGATACGAATCCCTCGGGGATGGGACCTGCCCCGCCCAACGACGCCCCGCCAGGGTTCTCGGGCGAGTCGAGGTACTCGACGTAGGCGACGATGTCGTCGAGGTCGCGGTCGCTGAGCGCACCCTCGCTGAACGCCGGCATCTGGCCGGGCCCCACCCGGATGGCCGCCGCGATCTCGAGCGGCGTCGAGGGGTGCACCGACGGGGCGGCCCGGCCGTAGCTCAAGGCTCCACCGATGCCGGCCGCGCTGTGGCACGGCGCGCAGTTGGAGCGGTAGAGCACGCCGCCCTCGGCGATGTCGGCACCGGCCGGGCCCACGTCGGGCACCTCGGGACCGTCGCCCAGGGAGCCGACGTAGGCGACCAAAGCCTCGATCTCGCTCGGCGTGTAGGCGGGCTTCTTGCGCGCTGGCTGCTCCTCGGCGTTGGCCAGCGGCATCCGCCCGGTGGACAGGTAGTAGTAGGCCGCAGCCTCGCCCGAGCCGAGCAGCGACGGCCCCCGGAAGTCGCCCGCGGCGGTGGCCACCCCCGCACCCTCGGGGCCGTGGCAGCTCACGCAGCCGACCAGGTACAGCTCGCGGCCGGCCTCGATCGTCTCGTCCTCGGCGCCGGGAGCATCGCTCACCGGCTCGCCCGGAGCACCGCCGGGGCGGTCCCCGTCGTGGTCGGCGAAGGCGACGCCCTGGACGGTCAGCACCGCGGCCGTGGCCACCGCCGCCGTGCCCACCGCCACCAGCAGGGGCCGGAGCACGGTCACCGGACCAGGTAGATGGTGGCGAACATCGCGACCCAGACGACGTCGACGAAGTGCCAGTAGTAGCCGCACACCTCGACGATCGCGCCGGCCGGCGCCCGTGAGCCCCGCCCGCCGACCACGCCCATGACCGCCACCATGAACAGCACCCCGCCGATCAGGTGCAGACCGTGGAACCCGGTCATGAGGAAGAAGATCGAGCCGTAGGCGTGGCTCGACATGGTGAAGGTGGCCTCGGCGTACTCGAGCCCCTGGTTGGCCAGGAAGACCAGAGCCAGCCCGGCGGTGACCGCCAACCAGCGAACGGCACCGCGGCGGTCGCCCCGTTCGGCCGCCTTCACCGCCCCGTGCATGGTGGCGCTCGAGGCGACCAGGACCACGGTGGCCAGCGCGGTGCGGACGGTGGCCAGCTCGACCCCCTCGGGCGGCCACGCGGCGCTGGCCGAGCGCAGCGTGAAGTAGGCGGCGAAGAGCCCGGAGAAGAACATGAGCTCCGAGGAGAGCCAGATAACGGTGCCCACCCCGAGCGCCGAGGGACGGGGTTCGGTCCTCGGTTCGGCCTCGGCCACCGCCACCATCGAGTGCCGGTCTACCACGAACCCGCCGGGCGAGCCGGAGATGTCGGCATCGTTCAGCCACGGTGTCGGCGCACGCCGAGCGGATGCCTGAACGATGGTGGGCGCTACCGTCGCCCCGGTGCCGGAGCCCACGCTGTCCGACCTGCTGAGGCCATCCTTCGACCGGATCACGACCCCCGTCGTGGCCTTGGTGGTGGCCCTGGCGGCGGGGCTCTACGTCCTGGGCGTGCGCCGGCTCGGGGCCAAGGGCCGACGCTGGCCGGCGGGCCGCTCGAGCGCGGCCGGCGGTGCCCTGGCGGTGATCGTCTTCGCCACCCAGACCGGCGTCGACCGCTACAGCACCACCCTCTTCACCGCGCACATGGTCCAGCACGTCCTGCTGGGCATGGTGGCGCCGCTGCTCCTCGCCCTGGCCGCACCGGTCACCCTGGCGCTGCAGGCCTCGGGCCGCACCACCCAGACCACGCTGCTGGGCCTGCTGCAGCGCCGCCCGGTGGCCGTCCTCACCCACCCCGTCGCCGGCTGGATCCTGTTCGGGGGCACGCTGGTGGCCCTCTACTACACGGCGCTCTTCGAGCTGTCGCTGCGCAACGAGGTCGTCCATTCGATGGTCCACGTCCACCTCCTGGCCGTCGGTTCAATCTTCGTCTGGCCCCTGGTCGGCGCCGACCCGGTGCGCGGGCGCCTCCCGCACGGCGCCCGGCTGTTGGCCGTCCTGCTGGCCGTCCCCTTCCACGCCTTCGTCGGCATCGCCCTGCTCGGGGCCGAGGAGCTGCTGGCCGGCGGCTTCTACGCCGAGGCGGGCCGGGACTGGGGGCCGTCGGTGCTCGAGGACCAGCGCAGCGCGGCCGGCATCCTGTGGGCCAGCGGCGACGTGTTCGGCCTGGTGCTGGCGGCGGTGGTGTTCGTCGGATGGGTGGCGGCCGACGAACGCGCCGCGAGGCGCGCCGACCGACTACTGGACGCCGCCGCCACGGCCGGGGACACCCCCGGGCGCGAGGTCGAGCGCAACCCGTCGTAGATGGCGTTCGACGTCCTCGACGCCGGCCGCGGCCGTGACCACGAGGCCGCTCAACGTCGTCTCGCCGTCGCGCGCCCAGCCGGTGGCAACGCCGAGCACGGTCCCCTCACGCCGAGCCGTCACCGTGAACGGCTCCGCTCCGGCTGGTGCAGACCAGCCTGCGGGTGCACCCAAGAGCCCGGCCACGTCCGGGTCGGGCCGCTGCGAGCGCCACAGCTCGACCGCGAGCCCGCCCCGGCCGACGATCGTCGGTGGCCCGAGCGCCACGTCGGCCACCGGAGCCCACACCCGGCCCGCACCCTCGCGCAGCAGGTGGACACGGTCGAACGTGACCGCCGCCGAGTAGTCGGCCAACGCCGCCAGCGCGGCGGGGATGCGGTCAGGCGCCAGGTCGTCGGCCAGGGTGACGTGGGGGAAGAACGGCCAGGTGAGCGCCCGGGCCAGCGGCGCCCGGAAGACACGATCGCGCAGGTCGTGGACCTCGCGGCCGGCGCCGCCGACTGCCGAGGCGACCGAGAGGAAGACCACCGGGTTGTCGGGGTGGAACGTCGCCACCGGGCCCAGCATCACCCCGATGGGCCCGGCGGCGGCGGCGGCCGATCGCAACACCGCCAAGGCGGCCGGCAGCGCCTCGATGTTCACGTTCAACGGCGGGACGAGGGTCAGGTGCGGCGGCATGCGCCCGAGCGCACCGTCGCCCAACGCTCGGCGCAGACCGTCGATCTCCGCCGCGGCCGGGCCCGGCACCAACAGCGCGACGCCGAGCCGCACCCGCGCCATGCCGCGCTGAGGCCTACCGCCTCGCCCGGCGGCGAACGCCGGTGGTCGATCGCGGCGGTTGCGCTGACAGACCGAGCCATGGGCGTCGCCGGCACGGGCGCACGCCGATGGACGCGCGTGGCCCACCTTTGCGGCCGAGGACGCAGCCGGTCGCGTCGAGGACCGCCGAGACGTCGCCGGGACCAACGCAGCGGGCCAATTCAGTGCTCGCCGAAGGCCAGGGCGGCCAGCAGGTCCATTCGCTCGATCTCGGCCACGGGCTTGTGAAAGGTGACGACGAAGGACTCCTCGTCACCGGACGGGCCGACCGTCACCACCGTCTCGAACGCGCAGCCGGCATGGGTGCCAGCCTGCTCGACGACCGTGACCGTCTCGCCCTCGGCGAGGTCGAGCTCCTCGCGCACCCAGCGCCCGAGCTCGCTCACCGCCAACCTCGGTCCGGGCCGCGCACGCCCTCACACTAAGTCGGAACGGCCAGAGCTGCGAAAGGTGGGTCTGGCCGTCGTTGGCCTCGACCTCGGCACGGGTTGGTGCGGACACAAGCCCTCACCGATCGAGGCGCGGTGACGACCGGAGACGATCGAAGCTTGGCGCCACCGCTACTCCCCCAACGGGCCCGCAAAGTCCAGGAGTGAGTACTTCTCGGCGTGCTTGTCGCTCGTGGTCGAGGTCGTGCGAGTCACGAGCAGCGTGCCGCGCAACTCCTTGCCGAAGTAGTCCTCGATGCGGTGAGCGACAACCGCAGCCACGACGCCGCGGATGATCTCCTCGTCAGAGATCTGGATCCCGAAGGTGCGCCGGGGCAAGGACGCCTCGACCAACCGACCGGCGACCGGCGTCTCCTCGTTCGTAGATTCGATGTGCGTGAGCACCTGTTGAAGGCGAGACGCTATGAGCGACGAGAGGACAACTCGGCGCTGTATGTCCCTACGTGTCAGACTAGGGAGTGCCGGGATCGGTCCTGGCGGATCAATGTGGGCGAGAGGAGGAAGAGTACGTGACATCGACGACGGACGGACTGGCAGTGGAGGCCCCGGCGAGAGATCG
>Ga0187893_10015879_pt1 | contig 10024 bp, 8 predicted proteins | sample MA1701074metaG_FD_139574 | JGI IMG/M metagenome (GOLD analysis project Ga0187893, IMG submission 139574) | White microbial mat communities from a basaltic lava cave in the Kipuka Kanohina Cave System on the Island of Hawaii, USA - MA170107-4 metaG ... | reverse complement strand
TCAACCAAAAAGGTCAGAATGTAATTTGCATTTATGTTGCAATCGGTCAGAAGGCTTCGACGGTGGCACAGGTCGTTAAGACTTTGGAAGACTACGGTGCGATGGAGTACACAATCGTTGTGAGCGCGTCCGCATCTGACCCCGCGGCTATGCAATTTCTTGCGCCTTATGCTGGTGTCGCTATGGGCGAATACTTCCGCGATAACGGACGCCACGCTCTTACGATTTACGACGACCTTTCAAAACAGGCTGCGGCTTATCGTGAAATTTCTTTGCTTCTTCGCCGTCCTCCGGGTCGTGAAGCATATCCGGGCGACGTTTTCTATTTGCACTCGCGTTTGTTAGAGCGTGCCGCGAAGATGTCAGAAGCACGCGGCGGCGGTTCATTGACTTCTTTGCCGATTATCGAAACACAGGCGGGCGACATTTCGGCTTACATTCCTACAAACGTTATTTCGATTACGGACGGGCAAATCTTTCTTGAGTCAGATTTGTTCAACTCGGGCATTCGCCCCGCTATCAACGTGGGCAATTCTGTTTCCCGCGTAGGCGGTTCGGCTCAAATCAAAGCGATGAAACAAATCGCGGGAACGCTCCGCATCGAACTCGCGCAATATCGTGAACTTGCGGCATTTGCTCAATTCGGTTCTGACCTTGATAAAGCTACACAGGCACAGCTTTCACGCGGTCAACGCTTAACCGAAATTTTGAAACAGCCGCAATATCAGCCTGTCCCCGTCGAAAAACAAATTGTTGCGATTTGGGCGGCGACAAACAGACAACTTGATGATGTTGCCGTCGAAGATATTCGCAAATTTGAAACGGAAGTTTTGAAATTCATTGAAAATTCACACCCCGCGGTTTTGAGCGCGATTCGTGACAAGAAATCAATCACAGACGAAATCAAGGCGGATTTGAAGACAGCGATTGAAGACTTCAAAAATACGCGCTGGACCGAGGACGCATTAACCGCAAGAGCTTAAATTCGTCGGTTGTCAGTTGTCAGTTGTCAGTTGCTGTTTGATTATTCAACTTATCCTTATCAATAAAGTTGATTGATTCGACGGCACAAAACAACTAACAACTGACAACTGACAACTGACAAGAATATGCCAAGTTTGTTAGACATGCGCCGACGAATCAGGTCGGTGAAAAATACACAGCAGATAACCAAGGCTATGAAGATGGTTTCTGCGGCGAAGTTGAAACGCGCGCAGGACAGAGTTGTCGCGGCGCGTCCGTTCGCAAACAAGATGATGGAAGTCCTTAGCGAACTCGCAACACAATCAAGCGACAATTTCAGCCATCCGCTCTTGGACGCTCGCGGTGACCAAAAGTATTTGTTGGTTTTGGTGACAGGCGACAAAGGTTTGTGCGGTGCATTTAACGCGAACCTTATCAAAGCCGCTCAGGCGTTCATCAAAGAAAACAGCGACAAGCAAATCGAAATCATGCCCGTCGGACGCAAAGGCAGAGACTTTTTTGTTCGTCGCGGTTTTGTTTATGAAAGAGAGTTCGTTGGATTGACGGGCAAAGGGCGGGTTGAATACACGGACGCGATGGATGTCGCACACACGATTATTAAAAGATTCAGCGAAGACGAGACGATTGACAAAGTCTTTTTGATTTACAGCGAATTCAAATCCGTTCTTTCGCAACGCGCGGTAGTTGACCAAATCCTGCCCGTCGCAAGAACAACGGATGAAGCGGAAGGCGAAAGCGTTTCGACAGCTGTTGTCAGTTCGGTTGATTACATCTACGAACAGACACCCGAACAGATTTTCAGCACACTGCTTCCAAAACTTGTCGAAACACAAATCTTTCGCGCAATGCTCGAATCCGTAGCTTCGGAGCAAGGTTCGCGCATGACCGCTATGGATTCGGCGTCAAAGAATGCGGGCGAACTTATCAGCACTCTGACGCTGAACATGAACCGCATACGCCAAGCGGCAATTACAAAAGAAATCATTGAGGTCGTTTCTGGCGCGGCGGCTCTGTAAAATCAAAAGTCAAAAGCAGTTTATAAAGTTTCAGCCGTGTGGTTTTCTTTCAAAAGAGAATCACGCGGCTTTTTTCCACTCTCGAAATAAAACTTTTCAAAACGAAATCTTTGCATCTGCTATTATTTGAATCTGTCAGGCATCGCACGAATCGGAAATGTTCATCTTTGGTCTTGCTATTTGTTATTTGGAGGTAAATCGCAGATGCGTCAGGCAAAACTTCTTCTTGGTTTTTTATCAATCGCTTTAACCTTCTTTGCTCTTGCCTGTCATTCGGGCAGTGGTTATTCAACGCCGTCGGCTTCAAAAGAAAAACTCAATCAAACCAAAGACAATAATCCTTGGCAGAAAAAAGAACTCCCGAAAACCGCAAATCCAATTTTGCAAAAAGTGATTGATTACGGCATCGAGCAGACAACTCTCACGCATGAATACGACCCCGCTTATACTTCGATTCCGTACCCGAACGGCGACGTACCAATTGAAAAAGGCGTTTGCACTGATGTTGTGATTCGCGCTTTTCGCAAAGGTAATGTTGATTTGCAGAAAGAAGTCCACGAAGACATGAAGGCAAATTTTTCTGTTTATCCGAAAATCTGGGGCTTGAAAAAGACTGACAAGAACATTGACCACCGCCGCGTTCCAAATCTTCAAAAATTCTTTGAGCGCAAAGGTAAATCACTTGCAGTCACAGACAAGGCGGAAGATTACAAACCCGGCGATTTGGTGACTTGGGATTTAACCGAAGGCGGCTTGCCGCATATCGGTCTGGTGACAAACCTTTGGTCAGAAGAAACAAAGCGTTACATCATCGTCCACAACATCGGCGCGGGCGCGCGGCTCGAAGACAGATTATTTGATTGGAAGGTTACGGGACATTACCGTTATTTTTGAATACGAACAGGCACGCCCGAAAAAGCGGCGTTACCCGTGAGTTCATCAATCAAGGAATTGTCCGTTAAATCGTTTATGCTTGCGCCCGCGTATTGTTTTGCGATGTCGAGTTGAACGCCGTCGCGCGCGTGTCCAAAGCCGTGCGGAAGGCTGACAACATCCGGCATTATGTCCTCTGTAAATTCCAAAACCGTTTCAACTTCACCGACACGCGACCCGACGCGAACGATAGATTTATCCGTTAAATTTTTTCTCTTTGCGGTGTCAGGGTGAATCAACAGAGTGCAACGCTCGCGTCCTTTCATCAACCGTTCCGTGTTGTGCATCCACGAATTATTACTGCGAAGATGACGTCGCCCAATCAACAATAAATCAAATTCATCCGACGGTTTTGTCTTCAAACGCTCTCGCACACGCTCTAAATCGCGCACAATCAAATCGGGCAAGAGATTTATCTTTCCCTCTTCTGTCAACAATCTTTCAGGCAAGCACGGGCGCAGTTCACCTAAATCCACTCCGTGCGGCTCTGCTTTTAACTTCGCCAGACTCAAACCATCTTTTCCGTAAAACCCGAAACGCAAAGCCATGTCAATTTTTTCTTCGTGTGTGTGTGATTCATTTCCGCTTTCTTTGAAGCGGCTTGTGAGTTCTTGAAAAATCTCCCAATCGTGTTTTTGGTTTTCTGTTTTTGCGAACAGAGGCTCAGAAAATTTTGCTGTGTTGCGAACGGCTAAAAGATGAAAGACCAAATCGTAGTGGGCGGTTTCGAGTCCCGTTGTAGGCGGCAGGATTATATTTGCAAAGCGCGTCGTTTCGTTTATGTAGATGTCAATCGAAACCATGAAATCAAGTTTTGAAAAAGCCGTTTCTAAAGCTTTTCCGTTTGGCGTTGAAAGAACGGGATTGCCCGCGCTTGTTATCATTGCCTTTATAACCCCATGTTCTATCTCTTCCGCCAGAACAGCCGACGGCAATTCACCGTCAAACTCAGGAAGACCGCGAACATTGCTTTGCCAGCGATTGAAAGAACCCGCGCCGCGTTTTGCTCTTGCGAGAACATCAAACGCCGGAGTCGCAAACATAGCCCCGCCCGCACGGTCGAAATTTCCCGTCAGGATATTCAAACAGTTAATCGCCCACTGGCACACCCCGCCAAATGCCTGAACCGAAACACCCATGCGTCCATAGACAACCGCGTTCTTTGCCGTAATTAAATCCTTTGCGATTCGGCGTATGTCTTCGGCTGAGAGCCTCGTGTGTTCGGCAACAAATTCAGGTGTGTAATCTTCAACTAATAAACGAAGACGTGCGACATCGTTTTCGTTTACTAAATTATTTTGTTGAGCTTGGCTTGAAACTACATTCAAAAGCGCGAGCAAGAGATAAACGTCCGTCGCGGGCTTGATGAAAAAATGTTGGTCTGCCTGTTTTGCTGTTTCGGTTCGCCGCGGGTCAACCACGACGACTTTGCCACGTTCACGAATAGCGCGAAGGCGTCTGTTCATTGCGGGCGCAGTCATCATCGAACCGTTCGACGCTAAAGGATTGCCGCCGATGATTAGCATGTAATGTGTGCGGTCAACATCTGGCACAGGCAATAAAAGCGAATGCCCGAACATCAGCCAAGCTACGAAGTGATGCGGCAGTTGGTCTGTTGACGTTGCGGAAAAACGATTCTTTGTTCCAAGCGCGCGCCAGAAACCGGGCGCACTTAAAAGCGTTCCCGAGTTGTGAACGGATGGATTGCCTTGAAATATACCGACAGTATCTTTGCCGTGTCGTGATTGAATTTCTTTTAATCGCGCTTCGACTTCATCAAATGCTTCGTTCCAAGCGATTGTTTCCCAACCGTTCGAGGTGCGACGAACGGGCTGTTTCAAACGGTTTGGGTCAGCATATACATCTTGAAGCGCGACTGCTTTCGGGCAGATGTAACCGCGACTCAAAGGGTCATGCTCATCGCCGCGAATTGAAACGATGTTGTCGTTTAGGTCTAAAGTGATTTCCAAACCGCAAATCGCTTCGCACAAATTACAGGCGCGATAATGGCGTCGAAGATTTTCATCATTCATAGTCTTTATATTCTTAAATCCTTGCGTGTTTTTATAACACTAGACCGGCAAAGCAAGCGAGAAAAAGTTTACCTGCGATTTCACGGATGATAAAGAAAAACGACAGCTAATCCGCGTAGCGGATGGCAGAGTGTAGCCCGGTACGAAGCGCGACAGCGCGAGTGCCGGGTTAGCGTATAAGAAGGAATCCAAGCCCATGAAATGGGCGGCAGAAAATTGTCCATAAACTTCTGTCGCTCTCATTACGGACTTGTTGAAGCTCTTTTCAACCTTGCTAAGAAGTTTTGAATACTACTTTCTTGTGAAGTATATTCACACCCTGCATTCCGAATTATTAATTGAGAAAGAGAAATAACATGAGACATTTAATTTTAGTTTTATGTTTAGCTTTAACGACAATTGCGTTTTCATCGCCCGTATCGGCACAGGAAACGGAAGCTAAAACAAAATCCAAGTCGCCGACCAACGAACAAATCATCGCAGACATTCGCACTGTGCTGGATGTGCAGGTGACATCATGGAACAAAGGCGATATTGACGGGTTTATGGCTGGTTACTGGAAATCTGAAAAGATGGTTTTTATCTCCGGCGATTCGGTAACAAGAGGCTGGCAGGGCGCGCTTGACAGATACAAGAAAAATTACAACACACGCGAAAAGATGGGAACGCTCACCTTTAGCGACCTTGAATTTAACGTGCTGACAAAAACAAATGTCGTGGTCATTGGTCGTTGGATGGTTACAAAAGCAAACGAATCTCCGAAAGGACGTTTCACTTTAATTTTCCGCAAAGTCAAAGAGGGCTGGCGCATAGTTCACGACCATACATCTTCGGGTTGAAATGCAAAACTCATTTGCCAATGCTCTTGAATCAAACGCAGAGCGTTATGACGTTGAACTGAGCGCGGATGCAATCGCATGTCTTTGTGAATACTTCGCGCTCATTCAAAAATGGAACGGGCGTCTGCATTTGGTCGCACCGTGTACGGCAGAAGAATTTGCCACGCGCCACGTTCTTGAATCTTTAACCGCTTTAAGGTTTTTGAAAGAGAATTCAAACGTCGTTGATATTGGTTCTGGCGGCGGACTTCCGGTAATTCCTTGCTTGCTTGTTCGTCAAAGTTTGAATGTGACGCTGATTGAATCATCACAAAAGAAAACGGTTTTTTTGCGCGAGGCTTTACGATTGAGCGGGAACAAAAACGCAAAAGTATTAGCACAGCGATTTGAAGAAACCGAAAATACTGATGCGGATTTTGTAACCTGTCGCGCGATTGAAAATTTTAGAAAACTTTTCAACACCATTGTTGACTGGTCGCCGAAAAACGCTGTGCTTTTGTTCTTTGGCGGAAACGATTTGCGCGCCCAAATCGAAAAAGCCAATCTGAATTTTGAAGCCGTTCAAATGCCCGATTCGGAAAAGCGTTTTCTCTTTGCGATAAGGAAGTCTTGAAAGTTTATGCCTAAAAGTTTCGTCTTCAAATCTGATAAAGCGGAAGCGGAATATAAAGCCGCTTACGATGCTACATTAACTCTTTTCAAAGTTGAGTTTGAATCTTCGTTTATTGAAACAAGCTTTGGAAAAACTCATATCATCGCTTGCGGAAATAAAGACGCAGAACCTTTGATTTTACTTCACGGCATGAACGTAAGTTCGACGATGTGGTATCCGCAAATCGAAGTTTTGAGCCGTGAATTCAGAGTCTTTGCAATTGACATCATTTCAGACTCAAACAAAAGCGTGCCGTCAAAACGCATTTCAAAAAAGCATGAATACATGGTTTGGCTTGACGAAGTTTTGGATAAATTGGAAATCAAAAGCGCGTATTTCACGGGGCATTCATTCGGCGGCTGGATGTCATTCAATTACGCGCTTCATGCGCCGGACAGAGTTAAAAAACTTGCCTTGTGTGCGCCCGGTTGGTTTGTGGGAATGTCACTTATTTTCTGTTTGCGGGCTTTATTATGCGTACTGTTTTATTCGCGTTCCCGCGCATTAAATTTCATAGCGTGGACGGCAGTTGATTTTTCAAAGCCGGATGAAAAGTTTGTCGAACAGTTTAGTTTGAGTTTTAGAAACATGAAGCTTGATAAACTCAGAATCATGCCGACAGTCCCGAAAGACGAAGAGTTGAAAAAACTTTCTCAGCCGACACTGCTTCTCGTAGGCGAAAGCGAAGTCATCTACGAAGGACGAAAAGCCGTTGACAGAGCAAAACGTCTAATCCCGAATATCAAAGCCGAGCTTATCCCGCAAACAAGCCATTGTTTGACTATGGAAAATGCAGAGCGCATCAATGAAGAACTTCTAAACTTTTTCATGCAAAAATAAACGAACAAAAATTAAAGGCGGATTATCTATCAGACCAAAAAAAACTTGAGAAGCTTTTTTTAGACCATTCAAGCGTTTCCGCTCGATTCATTATAGGACTTCTTTTGTGATTAGGTTTGATTGTGTACCAAACACATTTCGGAAACACTGGATGTAAATGATTTGCAAAAACTACATCTGTGCCTCTGAATTCCAAGATATTGTAAATCCAATAAGAATGAGTGTTTCCTCTCTTATTCTCAATGAATGCAAGAGATGTATGAATGAATTGAGCGCGACCATTTTTCTTTAGAGAAATAAAATGATTGCGAAGAGGTTCTTGAATGTCAATATCAACCCAATCAGTGATTGTTTTAACTTCATATGTATCTTTTGAAGAAAGAACAAAAACAAGCGGCGTCTTGAATACACCCAAACCACTTGCAACTGTTCTCATAGAAACAACGAAATCTTTTTTTCTATCACCGTTCAAATCTGCCGCATAAGCACTTAGTACATAAGGCGCATCTATAAGCTTCATTGAATCTTTTAAGATATTTCCTCGCTCATCATAGATTGTGAGCAACATAAGAAAATCCTTACATTCTTTACAGAAGAAAATTTTCAAACGAGGAATGCCTTTATCACTTAACACAACAAAATCGTAGGCATCTTCTTGATTAACTTTAAGTTCTTTTAGCGGGAAGGATTTTGGCTTCCAATTTGTGAATGGGCTGTAATCTTCTAAGTAAGCCAAGGTGGTAATTGGAGTAGTAAAAAGAAGAATTAGAGTTAAAAATATAAAGATTTTGTTCTTCATAACTTACCTATCGAACGCAAATTGATATGATGGGTTCTCTATATCATGTTTTGTGAATTGTCATCAAGATTTTTCGTGAATCTTTGTTGACGCTCATTCCATTATGAAGGCTATACTTCTCAGTTAAATGTGGGAGCAAACATTACACTGGCTAAAAACTCTGCCTTTGTGGAAAGCCGCGCTTGGGCTTTTACTGCAAAACCTGATTGTATTTGCGATGTCTCTTGCGGCCGGACATCTGTTTATTCGTCTGTTTCGCAACCGTCGCGTTTCAGAAAAACCACCGCCGCTTTCAAGAGAAGAAATCATTCTCGCAACCAGTACGGTTTTATTGAACACGCTTGTCACGATTGTCGGCTGGCATCTGTGGCGCATCGGCATTGTGCGCTTTCGTGAAGACGCAGGTATCCGGGTTTTGGTTGATGTTCTGATTCTGTTATTTGTAATGGATTTTGCCATGTACGCGCTTCACAGAATTGCACATCTAAAAATCTTTTTTCCAATCCTGCACAGCACACATCACCGTTACGAAAACCCGCGCCCTTTGACTTTGTTTGTTTTGAACCCTGCGGAAACACTGAGCTTTGGATCGTTGTGGCTTGTAGTGATTTGTTGCTACAACTTTTCGTGGATTGGGATGTCCGTTTATCTGGTTTTGAATGTTGTCTTCGGCACAATCGGACATCTCGGAGTCGAACCTGTTCCCGCATCGTTTCAGAAAATTCCCGTTCTTCGTTACATCACAAACGGACTCTTTCATGTTCAGCATCACAAAGATTTGAATCACAACTACGGTTTTTATACGAGCGTTTGGGACAAGCTTTTCAAGACGCTTCATCCCAACTATTTCAAAGAATCCCGCGCCGATTAGAACTTTATAAAAGGAAACAAAACTTAACGCCGGGAGCGCAGACGCTTAATCGCTTACTGGGAGCGCAAGCGTCCCGCTTGCCAACGAGCCGAAGGCGAGTAAAAAGTTGAATAACGAAGAGATTAGCTAAAACTAACATCTTCGCTACTCAGCTTTTGTTCGCACTTCGCTCCACTTCGTTACGCTACGCGCTCATGGCAGACAAGGATGTCTGCGCTCCCGGCGAAAAGAATAATTATGGCTATCGAGATTGTTTCCGTTCACGAATCGTTTAGAGAAAAAGTAAAACGCGTTATCAATCGTGTGTTTGCAGTTTTGTGGAATCGTAAAACCAAATTTGCGTTAAAGGTTTTCGCTCTAACTGCTTCAATCGCAATCATTGTCGCCGTATATTTTTTTACGAACTCGTACAGCTCTTACGCACAAATTATTGACGAGCGGCTTGCGCGTGGTTATCTGACAAGCCGTGCGGGGCTATACGCCGCACCGCGCAAATTGCGTGTGGGACAGAAGATTTCACGCGATGGCTTAACTGCGCTTTTGAAACGCGCCGGTTATGTTGAAGGCGAAACTGCGAGCGCGGCTTGGAACGGAAGTTTTTTGATAAAAGAGAATGCAATCGAAATTCATCCGCATTCAACAAAAGGCGAAAAGACTTACGCAAACGTCAGCGTGATTTTCAGCAAGCAAGGTCGCATCGCCGCAGTGACAGGCGATGGTGCGGTGATTGAATCGTTCGCGCTTGAGCCTGAAATTTTGTCTAACGATTTTTCGATGAAAACAAATGTACGTTCATCGTTAGCCTTTCGTGATATTCCGCCTGTTTTGATAAAGGCGATAACGGCAATCGAAGACCGAAGATTTTTCACACACAGCGGCGTTGATTTGTACGGGACAGCGCGCGCGGCTTTGAGAAATACGGTTGATGAAGAAATAGGACAGGGCGGTTCAACCATCACACAGCAACTTATCAAGAACACATATCTCACGCCCGAACGCACATTCAAACGCAAATACTCGGAAGCGATGCTGGCTCTCGCGCTCGAACAACGGTTTA
>Ga0187893_10015877_pt1 | contig 10025 bp, 11 predicted proteins | sample MA1701074metaG_FD_139574 | JGI IMG/M metagenome (GOLD analysis project Ga0187893, IMG submission 139574) | White microbial mat communities from a basaltic lava cave in the Kipuka Kanohina Cave System on the Island of Hawaii, USA - MA170107-4 metaG ... | reverse complement strand
GTCATGCGTTCGGCCTCCCCTTCGCCGTCGGCGCGCATGCGGTAGATTTGAGGGCTGCCGGCGCGGTCGGAGGTGAACAGGATGTACCGCCCATCCCGCGAGTAATTGGGCTCGGTGTCGATGGCCTGGGTATTGGTGAGCCGTGTCGGACCTGAACCGTCCGCATTGATGGTGTAGATGTTCGAGCTGCCGTCCTTGGTCAGCACAACCGCCAGCTTCTTGCCGTCCGGTGCCCACGAAGGCGCGGAATTCGAGCCTTCGAAATTGGCGAGGACCATTCGCGTTCCATCGAGCAGGTTGTGCACAAACACGATCGGCTTCTTGCGCTCGAAGGAAACGTAGGCGATGCGGGTGCCGTCCGGCGACCACTGCGGCGAGATGATCGGTTCCTTGTGCGCCAGAATGAACTCGGGATTATAGCCGTCGGCGTCCGCCACCTGCAGTTCGAATCGATTCGTGTTCTTGGTTACGAAACAGATCTTTGTCGCGAATACGCCGATGTCGCCGGTCAGCTTCTCGTAGATCAGGTCGGCTATCTTGTGCGCCGTAACGCGCAGTTGCGACACTGTCACCGTATAGGAGAATCCAAGGATCTGCGACTGCTTGGCAACGTCCATCATACGAAAACGCACTTCGGCATGTCCGTCGGCTCTCTCGATCACGCTGCCGATGACCAGCGTTTCGGCACCCTCATTTTTCCAGTAACGGTAATTGATCTCGGCAGGTTCCGTCGGAAAGGGCCGCACGCTGCCCGCCGAGCCGAGTCTGAACATGCCGCTGCGTTGCAAATCGGCGGAGACGATCTGGCTCGTGCGCTGAATAAAGCGCTCCTCGCCGGCAAAAGGCAAGATGGTGACGGGAATCTGATTGGCGCCACCGCCGATAATCTCGATCGTCAGCTGAGCAGAAGCGTCGTGCACCCAGGCAAGGGAGAACAGCAGCCCTGCCAGAACCAGAAAATTGCGAAATTGTTTTTTCGGTCGAACGTCGGTCAGATTCATTGGTTAGGAAAGTATATCAAGGAACGTTGATCAATCCTTCGGTCGGAATACCAGTGCGAGCTCGCGGAAATTCTCCTGGAACAGGTCGGTCTCGTTAGGTACCGGCAAAGGCTGCGCCGCCATGATGGCGCGCTCCACCGCGGCGTCGTAAGCCGGCACTCCGCTGGATTTCCTCAGCGTAGCGCTGAGTACCTCGCCTCCCGGCAGCAGCACCACTTCGAACCTCGCCTCGGGATTGCCCTGAATGTTCGAAGGCACGACGACACGGCCTTTTATCTTCGCCTGAATACGCGCCTTCCAGTCATCGATCAGCTTCTGCTGCGCCGCGCGTGCGGCCGCCTCGGCGCGGCGTCTGCCTTCTTCGGCCTCGCGCTGCTTGCGTTGTGCCTCCTGCTGCTGGTGTTCGCGTTCGGCTGCCGCGGCGCGTTCCCGGCGCTCCTCTTCGCGGCGCAGTTCCTCCACGCGGCGCTGCTCTGCAAGCTGTTTCTGCTCCTCAAGCCGGCGCAATTCCTCTTCGCGCTTCACTTTCTCCTGCTCCAGGCGCTTTGCCTCTTCGTCTGCCCGGCGCTCCGCTTCCAGGCGGCGCTTCTCCTCTTCGAGCGCTTTCTTCTCCTCCTCGAGCGCTTTCTTCTCCTCCAGGCGTTTGGCTTCCTCTTCCGCCTTCTGCTTGCGCTGCTTCTCCCGCAGCTCGATCTCGGCCGGCGAGGGTTTCTGCGGTGCCGCGACCTTTGGCGGCGGTGGCGGAGGCGGCGGTGCCTTCCGGACTTCCGGAGCGGGTTTGGGCGGGGTCTCCACGATCTTTGGCGGCGGCGGACTCTCTCTCCTGACCGGCTCGGGCAACTCTTCCCACAGATCCACCATCACCGGCCCGACGATCTTCTTCTGCCAACTTATGCCGATCACCAGCATGCCGAAGAAAAGCATATGCACCACCAACGCGAGGATGCCGGAGGCGACGCGGCCGGTTTCGTCAACCGTGTGCATCGTCAGCCTGCCCGGGGTTTAGCCAGCAGTCCCACCCTTTTGACCTGGTTCTGCTGCAGCAGGTCCATCACCTGGATCACGGCCTCATACTTGACGTCCTTGTCTGCGGAAATGACCACCGGCTGATTTGGCTTCTTTGACTGTTTACTCTTGATAAGTTTCAGTAGTTCCTCCCGGTCCTTCAACGGCCTTTCCGCGCTGGACAGGTCGCGATCGATATAGGACAGCGCCCCACTGGCTCGGATCGAAATTTCGATCGGCTGCGCTGGCGGCGCGGATGCCTTGCCGATGGTCGGCAGATCGATGACACCGGGATTCATCAACGGCGCGGTGACCATGAAAATCACCAGCAACACCAGCATCACGTCGATGTAAGGCACGACGTTGATCTGGTTCATCAGGCGCGGATGGCGTCGCATGCGCGGTCAAGTTCCAGTTGCCGCGATCGGCATTTGGCCCACCGCCGCCGGCTGCGTCGAGGCATTGGCCTGACGTTGCAGGATGTTGGAAAACTCTTCCATGAAACTATCGAAACGGGTCGAGAGCCGCTCGATGTGGCGCACGAAGTGGTTGAAGGCGATGACCGCTGGAATCGCGGCAAACAGCCCCATCGCGGTGGCGACCAGCGCCTCGGCGATGCCCGGTGCCACGTGCGCCAGCGTGGCCTGCCCGACGTTCGCAAGTCCGCGAAACGCATTCATGATCCCCCACACCGTGCCAAAAAGGCCAACGTAGGGGCTGACCGACCCCACTGTGGCGAGAAAGGACAGGTGCGCCTCGAGATGGTCCATCTCGCGCTGATAGGTGGCGCGCATCGCGCGCCGGGTGCCGTCCATGAGCACCGCCAGGTTCGTTCCGGTCTGCTTGCGCAGTTTCACGAACTCGCGGAATCCGGCCTCGAAAATGCGCTCCATGCTGCCGGCGTTGTGGCGCGAGCCGGCCGCCTGCTGATAAAGCGTACCGAGATCGGCTCCACTCCAGAAGCTGCGCTCGAACTGGTCGGTGCGGCGTACCGCGTAACGAATTACAAACATCTTGCGGAAGATGAACCACCATGAAATCAGCGACACCAGCAGCAACAATGCCATAACCAATTGCACCAGCACGCTGGCGTTGGTGAGCAGACTGATCAGCGAGAGATCCTGGGATACGTTCATGTCTGAATGTCTAGCGAGTTAAACGCGGCCGCGGCGCCGGCGGGGCTGCCGGCGTCAAGCGGTCGCCTCAATCGGTGATACAACGTCATCGGCAAAGGAATTGCGCAACTCGTCCGGGACCGGCATCGGCTTCAGGCTGCCCGTAGCGACGCACGCGAGATTTACCGAAGCGCGGACCACCACCTCGCTCCCGCGCGTGATTTCCTGCACCAGCGTGACCTGCGCGCGGCCCAGTTTTTCAACCGCCGTACTCACGATTATCAGGTCGTCCAGTACTGCCGGCTTCACGTAGGCTATGTCCACATGCCGGACGATGAATACGAGCCCGAACCTGCGCGCAAGTTCCTGCGGCTCGAATCCCAGGACGCGCAGCCACTCGACCCGGGCGCGCTCCATGAAATCCAGATACGTGCCGTGGAAGACCACGCCGGCCGCATCAGTGTCCTGATAGTAAACCCGCACCGGCAAGGAAAAGTTCATGTCAGCTCTCCTGCCACAACTCGGCACCGCCCTTGCCCACCGGCAGGACGGCGCCGAAATGCCGATACGTCAGCACGGTAGCCATACGCCCGCGAGGCGTCCGCTGAAGGTAACCCTGCTGAATCAGGAACGGCTCAAGCACGTCTTCGATGGTGTCTCGCTCCTCGCCGATCGCAGCCGCAAGGTTCTCAATTCCTACCGGTCCGCCGCTGAACTTTTCCAGCACCGCGAGCAGAAGCTTGCGGTCCATTACGTCCAGACCGATCTGGTCGACGTCGAGCATCTTCAGCGCTGCGTCAGCCACGTCCTTGGTCACGCTGCCCTCGGCCTTTACCTCCGCAAAGTCGCGCACCCTGCGCAACAGTCGGTTGGCGATGCGCGGAGTGCCGCGAGAGCGCGAAGCGATTTCCGTGGCCCCGCCGGTCGCGATCTTCACGTTGAGAAGGCGTGCCGAACGCTCAACTATGTGCGTAAGCTCCGCCGGTGAATAGAATTCCAGCCGCGAGACGATGCCAAAGCGGTCGCGAAGCGGATTGGTAAGCATGCCCGCACGGGTTGTCGCACCGACCAGCGTGAATGGCGGCAACTCGAGCTTGACGGAGCGTGCCGCCGGCCCTTCGCCAATCATGATGTCGAGCTGAAAATCCTCCAGCGCAGGGTAGAGAATCTCCTCGACCACCGGTGAAAGCCGGTGAATCTCGTCGATGAACAGAACGTCGTTGGGTTCCAGGTTGGTGAGAAGCGCCGCGAGATCGCCTGGTCGCTCCAGCACCGGACCGGACGTCTGTCGCAGGTTCACCCCCATTTCCCGGGCAATAATGTGCGCCAGCGTGGTCTTGCCGAGTCCGGGCGGACCGAACAGCAACACATGGTCCAATGCTTCGGTGCGGTTTCTTGCCGCCTGGATGAAAATCTGCAACTGGCCGCGGATCTTCTCCTGGCCGATGTACTCGTCGAGTTGCTTGGGACGCAGCGCACGCTCGAGCGCTTCCTCCTGCGTCGAGACGGGGGCGGATTGTATGAGACGGTCGGTTTCGATCATCCTCTAATGCCGCGGGGCAGACGCTTGTGTGGCATCAGCCGCGACCAACTCTGAATTTCTCGATCAACCGCTGGAACCGGTCGGCATGGGAATCCGACTGTCGCGGCCGCGTCGCGACGACCGATTCGATGCGCCGGTTGACGATCCCGGCCACATTCGGCCTCGCGGCCACGAAACCACCACTTTCGAGCGGCAAAAGGGCAAAACGCTCCCTTCCGAAGTTGCTCGCGTCATGCATAGGCGGTCCCGGGATTCGCAGCAACGGACGGCGCGACCACCATGATCAAGAATGCCGCAGCGACCGGTCGAGTACCCAAAATCATCAAGAACCTGCTCCTGGCTGAGTGCGACGCCCCCAGCAGGCGCCGCGAATTGAGCGGGATTATATCCCAGCGCTCCCGCAAATCACTGCCTTGTCTTGTGGTTTTATTGTCGTTTCGAGACGACATCGCGCCGCCCTGCCGACTCGCGAATTTCAATGTGCCGTGCCGTCCCGCCGCCCCCTGCAGCACACGGGCATTCGCCGCCGCTACGTTCTCGATAGCAGTTTCAGCGCCTGCCGGATTGCCTCCGGGACCGCAGCCTCAGGAGAAACTTTCGAAAGCGCGGCACTGGCCTCCTTGTCGCTGTATCCAAGCGCACTCAGCGCATTGAGCACGTCGCCGCTCACCGACCTGGCACCGCCGGTGGCCGACAGCGTCACGCCTTCGGCCAACCTGTCGCGCAATTCCAGCAGCAGTCGCTCCGCGGTTTTCTTGCCGATACCGGGAATCCTGGTGAGCCGCGCGCCATCCTGCGTGGACACGGCACGATAGAGATCCGCAACCGACAATCCCGACAGCACCGCCAACGCCGTGCGGGCACCGACACCGCTGATCTTGAGCAATTGCCGGAACACCTGCCGCTCCTCCTCGGTGCCGAATCCGAACAGCAGGTGTGCGTCCTCGCGTACTACCAAGTGCGTGTGCAACGCCACTGTCGAGCCGGTCACCGGCAGATTGAAAAAAGTGCTCATCGGCACGTCCACTTCGTAGGCCACGCCGTGTACGTCGACGACAACCGTAGGCGGACGTTTTTCGATCAACTGCCCGGTGATGCGGCCGATCACACCAGTCTCCCGCGCTTCATTCTGTATCCGCGCGTCCCTAATTGCCCCATGCCCATGCCGCCGTGCGCATGACAGATGGCGCAGGCCAATGCGTCGGCAGCATCGGCGCTAGGATCGCCCGGCAACTTGAGCAGCCGACGCACCATCTCCTGCACCTGTTCCTTGCGCGCATGTCCGTTGCCAACCACGGCTTGCTTGACCTGCAGTGCCGTGTACTCCGATACCGGCAGGCTGTTGATAACCGCGGCACAAATTGCGGCGCCGCGCGCCTGGCCGAGCAACAAAGTGGATTGCGGATTCACGTTGACGAATACCTTTTCCACAGTGACTTGTTGCGGCTTGATCTCGCCGATCAACTGGCATAATCCATCGAGAATTGTCTTGAGGCGTTCCGGCAGTTCGCCATGCGGCGGCGTGCGGATACAGCCGCTGGTAACGTACATCAGCTTCTGGCCAACTTTGTCGAGCACCCCGAATCCCGTCACCCGCAGTCCCGGATCGATACCCAGTATCCGCATGGGCGGCATCAAATTACGGTCCAGGGTGGATGCCGTTGTGCAGTGACGACCAGCATCGCACCGAGGGCCGACGTTACGTTGGCGCTGAAACCGCTGAGTCTGAATCCCGGATCGATTCCCGGATTCCTCATGACTGCCGAGGTGTGCGACGCGGAACGGGAAATCTCATGCGGCAATATTTCAACAGATCGGGTGCGTGGTGAAAATCGCCGATTTGCGAGGCACTTCAGACATTGCGTTCCCCAAATTTCGCAGATTCCGCTTCGCGCCTCAAGACTCATCTTTCCATCACCGCGGTGGTGTGGATTTCCTGCACATCGTCGATCGCTTCCAGTGCGTCCAGGAGCCTCTGCATTTTCGCCGCATCGTCCCCTGCCAGCACGTTCTCCACCGTTGGCTTCATGGTCACTTCCGTGACTTCCGCCTTAAACCCGCGGCTCGTCAGGACGTCCTTCACCGCCATGAAATCGTTGGGCACCGTGACTACCTCGATGCTGCCGTCGTCATTGCTGATCACATCTTCGGCGCCCGCGTCCAGCGCCGCTTCCATGACTTTTTCCTCGTCGGTGCCGGGAGGGAACAATAACTGCCCGCAGTGCTTGAAAAGGAAGACGACTGAACCAGCGGTGCCGAGATTGCCGCCGTGCTTTGCGAACGCATGGCGAACGTCCGCGACGGTCCGAATGCGATTGTCGGTCATGCAGTCCACCATGACCGCCGCGCCTCCGATTCCGTATCCCTCGTAACGCACCTCCTCGTAGCTCACGCCTTCGAGTTCACCGCTGCCGCGTTTGATCGCGCGCTCCACATTGTCTTTCGGCATGTTGCTGGCATACGCCTTGTCCATCGCGAGGCGCAGTCGCGGATTGGTGGTCGGGTCAGCCCCCCCCAGACGGGCGGCAACGGTGATTTCCTTGATGAGACGGGTGAAAATCTTGCCGCGTTTGGCGTCCGCCGCGGCTTTCTTGTGTTTGATATTCGCCCACTTGCTGTGGCCTGCCATGACTTCCTCTGCGAAGGCGCCGCATCGCCGCCCCACCCGAACTGTCGCGCCAATCGGATTTCGTCACCGTATACGGCTGATATAATTAAAATTTTATCATACCACTCAATCAACTTCGGGCGCGAAATCGCACATGCAACCTCCTCTGCCGATCGCCAGATCTACCCGGGATCTTTGTCTGTTGCCCGCGCTTGCCAACCGGCACGGCCTGATCACCGGCGCCACCGGCACCGGCAAGACGGTCACGCTACAGGTGATGGCCGAGCAGTTCAGCGCGATCGGCGTGCCGGTGTTCATGGCCGACGTCAAGAGTGATCTCTCCGGACTGTCGCAACCCGGTGCGATGAACGCCAAACTCAAGGCGCGCATCGACACGCTTGCCCTTGGCGAGTTTCCCTTTGCCGGATGCCCGGTCACGTTCTGGGACGTATTTGGCGAACAGGGACACCCGGTGCGTGCCACCGTTTCGGAAATGGGCCCGCTGCTATTGTCGCGGCTGCTGAATCTCAATGACGTCCAGGCCGGCGTGCTGACGCTGGTTTTCAAGATCGCCGATGACAGCCAGTTGCTGCTACTCGACCTCAAGGACCTGCGTTCGATGGTGCAATATGTCGGCGACAACGCCAGGCAGTTCACGACCGAGTATGGAAACATTTCTTCGGCCAGCATCGGCGCTATTCAGCGTGGGCTGCTGGCCATCGAGCAGCAGGGCGGCGACCGGTTCTTCGGCGAACCGGCGCTCAACCTTGCCGATCTCATGCAAACCGACGAACAGGGCCGTGGGATCATCAACATCCTCGCCGCCGACAAGTTGCTGACCGCCCCCAAGGCCTACGCGACGCTGCTGCTCTGGTTGCTGGCGGAATTGTTCGAACAACTACCCGAAGCTGGTGATCCCGAAAGGCCAAAGCTGGTGTTCTTCTTCGACGAAGCGCATCTACTGTTCAATGACGCGCCAACGGCGTTGCTGGAGAAGATCGAACAGGTGGTCCGCCTGATCCGCTCCAAGGGCGTGGGCGTGTATTTCGTCACTCAGAATCCGCTCGACATCCCCGACACCGTACTCGGCCAGCTCGGCAATCGCGTTCAGCACGCGCTGCGCGCATTTACTCCGCGCGACCAGCAAGCGGTGAAAACCGCCGCCACGACGCTGCGGGTCAATCCGGCGCTCGACGTCGAGAAGGTCATCGGTGAACTGGGCGTCGGCGAGGCACTGGTATCGCTGCTGGACGAGAAAGGCCGGCCGACGGTTGTCGAGCGCGCTTTCATAATGCCGCCGCACAGCCGCATCGGGCCGGTAACGCCCGACGAACGCCGCGCCGCGATACAGCGCTCGCTGGTAGCGGACGTTTATGAGAGCACTGTCGATCGCGAGTCCGCGCATGAAATCCTGAAGGCGCGCCGCGCGGAGACGGCAGCCAACGTGGCACCGTCGGCCACGACACCGAAAGCCAACGAGTCGGTGTTCGACAACGTACTGGGTGGCGTTCTCGGGGGCGGCAACACGCGTCGCCAGTCGGCCGGCGAAGCGATGGTGAAAAGCGCGGCGCGCGCGATCGGCTCGGAAGTCGGACGCCGAATCATCCGCGGCGTGCTCGGCTCGATTCTGGGAGGCGGCACCCGGCGCTGATCCCGGCCGCCCATGAAGCATGAACACGCGCCGACGTCGCTCGCGGGCACAGCTTGCGTCGTCCTAGCGGCAACGGCGTTCTCCGCAAAAGCGGTCATCGTCAAGCTTGCCTACGCGTATGCGGTCGATGCATCCACGCTGTTGGCGCTGCGAATGCTGTTCTCAGCGCCGTTTTTCATACTCATGGCGCTGTGGTCGCACCGCCACGCCGCCGCAGAACCGTTGACCAGAAAGGATTGGATTGCGGTCGGCTTGCTCGGATTCACCGGATATTACCTCGCCAGCTATCTCGATTTTCTCGGGCTCAAGTACATCACCGCCGGCCTGGAGCGCCTCATCCTTTTCCTTTACCCGACGATAGTGGTACTGCTGTCCGCGTGGTTGCTGAGGACACGCGTCCGCCGCCATCAGCTCGCGGCCCTGGCACTGTCGTATTGCGGCATCGCGCTGGTATTTGTCGAGAATCTGGAGTACGCAGGAAACTCGTTCGAAGTCGCGCTTGGCGGCGTGCTGGTGTTTGCCAGCGGCGTGGTCTTCTCGTTCTACCTGATCGGCGCCGGTGAAGTGATCGGCAAACTCGGCGCAGCGCGCTTCACGTCGTACGCTATGCTCGTCGCCTGCGCGGTGGCGTTCCTGCAGTTCCTGATCGCGCACGATCTGCCCGAATTGGACTTGCCACACCAGGTCTACTGGCTGTCGCTGTGCATGGCGGTTGTCTCGACGGTGATCCCTGCATGGCTGCTGTCAGAGGGTATTCGCCGCACGGGGGCCAACCATGCGGCCATGATTGGCTCGATCGGGCCCGTGGTCACGATATTCCTTGGTCACCAAGTGCTCAACGAGCCGATCAGCTCGCTTCAACTGATCGGCGCGCTGCTGGTGCTTGCCGGAGTGACGCTGGTCAGCGTAAGAAAAAATTCCTAGACGTTGAAGCGGAAATGCATCACGTCGCCGTCCCTGACCACGTACTCCTTGCCTTCGAGTCGCATCTTTCCTGCCTCCTTGGCCCCCTGATCGCCCTTCAGGGCGATATAGTCTGCAAAGGCGATCACCTCGGCGCGGATGAAGCCTTTCTCGAAATCCGTGTGGATCACCCCGGCAG
>Ga0187893_10015876_pt1 | contig 10025 bp, 7 predicted proteins | sample MA1701074metaG_FD_139574 | JGI IMG/M metagenome (GOLD analysis project Ga0187893, IMG submission 139574) | White microbial mat communities from a basaltic lava cave in the Kipuka Kanohina Cave System on the Island of Hawaii, USA - MA170107-4 metaG ... | reverse complement strand
GGCGCCGTGGCGACGCAGGCCTGGACCGTCGTGGAGTACGGCCGGCAGGGTCTCGATCTGATGGAGAAGGACGTCGCGCCGGCCGAAGCGATCGAACGCCTGCTCTCGGACGACAAGGGCAGGGAGCAACGCCAGCTCGGCCTCATCGACATGAAGGGTCGGACGGCGGCGTTCACCGGCGCCCAGTCGAATGCCTGGGCGGGGAGCCGCCAGGGGGCGGGCTACACCGTGCAGGGGAACATCCTCGTCGGACAGGAGGTCGTCGACGCCGTGGCCGACCGCTTCGAGTCCACCTCCGGGACGAAGATGCCGCTGGCCGAGCGACTCATCCTGGCGCTGGAGGCGGGGCAGAAAAAAGGAGGCGACAAACGCTACGGATATTTCCAGTCGGCCGCGATCCGCATCGCCGACCCGCGTGACCCCGGCCGCGGCGGCGACCACATCAGCCTCGCGATCGACGTGGGCGAGCACGCCGAGCCCGTGGCGGAGATGAAACGCATCTACTACACCACCGCCCGCCGCCTCGGCTACCGGAGCTTCTCGGCCGTCGAGGGGCCCGACGTCGTGGAGCTGAAGCGCATGCTCCACGCCGCGGGCTATTGGCGCAAGGGACAGCCCGCCATCCCCGACACTCCGAAGCTGGACTACGACCGCGCCCTTTTCCGGACCGACCCTGAGCGCCTGCGCGCCGTGTTCGACGCGTTCAACGGGAAGCAGCGCGAGTTCATGCAGACGTACGGGGTCTTCGACAACGAGACCATCGAGGCGGTGGACGCCTTCCGCAAGGATCACGAGCTCGATCACGAGGGCAACCCGCGCGGTCTCGTGGACGCGGCCTTGGTGGAGGCCCTGCGCGCCGCAGCGCGCTAGCGCGCGGCGTGACGGACCTGGCGTCAACGGGGCGCGTCGATCAGGGCGGTCCAGTTGAAGACGACGTGGAAACCGATGGTGGTGCGGCCGCTGGTGGGGACGTTCAGCAGCAGGCGCTGGCCATCGGGAGAGATGTCCTCGAAGATCTGCCCCAGATCCTCGGGACGCTCGGGCATCTGGAAGAGCCGCACCGGCGAGCCGGGACGGAACGGGTCGATCTGGAGCGGGGCGGCCATCACGAAGCCGTCCGCCGCGGCGTAGAACAGCTCCTTGCCGTCGTTCCTCCAGCGCGGCTGGTACCCGCCGTCGGTCGAGATCTGCCACTGGCCGGGCGAGCCGTCGATGTTGCGCACGTAGATCTCGCTGCGCCCCGTCTGGTCCGACTCGTAGGCGATCCGGATCCCGTCGCGCGCCACCTCGGGACTATCCTCGCGGAACGGCGTCCGCAGGATCATCGTCGGCTCTCCGCCGTCGACCGGCAGGATGGCGAGGTCCTGCCCCGTCTCGGGATCCTGCGGCGAGAAGAGCAACCGCTTGCCGTCGGGATGCCACCCTCCCGTCGTCTTCCAGGTGTTCGACTGGTACAGTGTCTTCATCTCCCCGCCGCTGCTCATCGACATCATGCAGAGGTCGGGCACGCCTTTGAGCTGACAGAGGAAGGCGATGCGGTCCGAATCGGGGGCCCACGAGGCGCCGGCATAATCCCCGCTCTGCTGGCTGAGACGGAAGGAGCGATCGAACTCGAGGTCGTGTATCCAGAGATCGGCCTGCCCCTGCGGCGCGTCCAGCAGGCTGTAGACGACCTTGCGCCCATCGGGGGAGACTCTCGGCGCGAACTGGAACCCGGGGGGCCCGAGCGCCTCCAGCGGCCGTCCCTGGCGATCGTACCAGCGCATCTCGCTCGGACGCGTCGCGTCGGGGAGATAGACGATGGTCCCGTTGTCCGACGCCGTCATGGGGATGAAGTTCTTCGGTTCCCAGAAGCTCAGCTCTTCGGGGACGACGGGTATGGCCTCCCCTTCCAGACGCAGCGACGCGGCATCGAACCGGCGGGCGTAGAGGCTCCCTTCGCGGCCGTAGAGGATGTAGCCCGGCGCGACGTACAGGGCGTTGGAGGCGTCGTCGATCAGCAGGGTCGCCTCCCCGCCGTCGAGCGAGCTCAGCATCAGGCGTCCGACCTCGGAGCGCTCCGGGGAGCGCGTGCGGGACACGTAGATGAAGTGATTGTTCCCGGGGAGGAGGACCGGCCAGCGATGGGTCACTTCAGTCCCGGGATCGTACTGGCTCACGGGCTCGCTCTTTCCGCCCGCCGCCGCGATGCGATGGATGGGCGACGAGATATTGGGAGCGAAGAGCAGCGTCCCGTCGGCTCCCCAGGAGCCGCCGCGCCCGCTCGGGGCGTCGGCGAGCGTCCGCGGGGCGCCGCCGCGCAGGTCGATCGTCTTGAGCTTCTGGTCGGCGAAATAGCCGAGGCTCTGTCCGTCCGGGGACCAGAAAGGATACGAGGCCCCCGTCGTCTGCTCGACGAGACGCGCCTCCATCCGGGCGAGATTGCGCAGCCAGATCTGCCGCGTTCCCCCGGGGCCCGTGGCGACGAACGCCAGGGTCGTGCCGTCGGGCGACAGCGCCAGCCCGCCGAAGTCGAACGGGATGAGCGCGTTGTCCGCCGGAGGAGCGATGGTGGCGCGCAGGGCGGCGTGGGGCGCGGACGGGCGCGCCAGATACAGGGCCCCGAGCGACAGCGACAGGATGGCGAAGGCGCCGGCGACGACCCATCCGAGCCGCGCCTGCGTCTTCCTCCGGACGGTGACCGGGACCGCGACACCCGCCTGCGACCCGGCCTCGCTCACCCACTGCAGCTCGGCCGCGACGTCGTGGGCGCTCTGCCACCGGTCGTCGGGATCCTTCTCGAGACAGCGGCGCATGACATGGTCCAGCGCCGGCGGCGACATCGGCATCACCGAGGAGATGAGGGGCGGCTGCGACGACACGATCGATGCGATCAGGCTGGTCTTGTTCGCGCCCGAGAAGGCGCGCCTCCCCGTCGCCATCTCGTAGAGCAGGGCGCCCAGCGCGAAGATGTCGGTGCGCGCATCGGCCTCGGATCCTTCGAGCTGCTCGGGGGCCATGTACTGGAACGTCCCGAGGATCGTCCCTTCGGTGGTCAGCGGCCGCGCCTCGGGTTCCATCGCGGTCGCGAGCTGCGATGACGCGCGCGACAGACCGCTCAGAGGGGACGGGACGCCGGTGGCGGTCCGGGCCAGACCGAAGTCGAGGAGCTTCGCTCCCGACTTCGTCAGCATGACGTTGCCGGGCTTCAGATCCCGATGGACGATCCCCTGCCGGTGCGCCGCGTCGAGCGCCGAGGCGATCTGCCGCCCGAACTTCAGCGTCTCGTGCAACGGCAGGGCGCCCCGCGTCAGCCGGTCGGCGAGCGATTCGCCTTCGAGCAGCTCCATGACGAGGTAGTGGCGCGGCGCGCTCTCGCCGGCTTCCACCGGCGCCACGCCGACGTCGTAGAGCGTGCAGATGTGCGGATGGTTCAGCGAGGAGATGGCCTTCGCCTCGCGCTCGAAGCGCTGGCGGACCTGCTCCTCGCCCGCGAGGGCCGCGGGGATCGCCTTGATGGCGACGTCGCGGTTCAGGCGCGTGTCGCGCGCGCGGTGGACTTCGCCCATCCCCCCCGCGCCGATCGGAGCGAGGATTTCGTAGGGGCCGAGGCGGGTTCCGGGAGTCCATGCCATGAGGGAGCCGAGGATACAGGAAAAAGCCCCGAAGCGCATTCGGCAACGCCGCGCGCGTTAACGCGGATTGCCGCCCGCCGGACGTGTGCGGGAGCTTCGGGGCTTCGGTGACCTGCTGGTATTCCCAGGCGGGATCCACCAGCGACGGTCTCACAAGAACCGGGAGGACCGCCTAGGTGACAGGCACCTCACGTGTCGTCCAGACCGTACTGTGTATGTTCACTGGACCACCTCCTTTCTCGTGTACCGATACGATACGCGCACCCTGTTCCCCGCGCAAGGAGGGCCCGCATTGAGTAGAATCGCCCGGACCGGGGGTGGGGCCGCGGCGGTCCCGCCCGCATCGGACGCACCGCGACGCTGGGGGCTCTCCCATGGCATCTGATTCGGCCAACGGTGGACTCGATACGAAGGGCTGGGGGGGGCACCCCCGCGGTCTCTCGACGCTCTTCTTCACCGAGATGTGGGAGCGCTTCAGCTATTACGGGATGCGCGCGTTCCTCATCCTCTACATGACCACGCCCGCGGCGGCCGGCGGTCTGGGGTTCGACGTCGCCCGGGCGGGCTCGGTGTACGGCACCTACACCGGCAGCGTCTGGCTCGCGACCATCGGCGGCGGCATCGTCGCCGACCGCATGCTCGGCGCGTACCGCAGCGTGCTCGTCGGCGGCATCATCATCGCGCTGGGGCACTTCACGCTCGCCTTCAAGGCGCTGCCCTTCTTCTATTCCGGGCTTGCGTTGATCGTCATCGGGACGGGGCTGCTCAAGCCCAACGCCACGACCCTGCTGGGGACGCTCTACGGCGCGCAGGACGCGCGGCGCGACGCGGGGTTTTCGATCTTCTACATGGGGATCAACGTCGGGGCGTTCACCGGACCCATCATCGCCGGATACCTCGCCGAGGAGGTCAACTGGCACGTGGGGTTCGCCTGCGCCGGCGTCGGCATGACCCTCGGCCTGATCCAGTACGTCGTCTCGCGGGACCGGCTGCGGCACGCCGAGGCGGCTCTCGCGCAGCGGACGGCTGCGGCCCCCGAGGCGGCCGCAGCGGCGGCGCCCTCGTCATCGTTCGGCTTCACGCGGACCGAATGGCTGCGGATGACCGCGGTGCTGGTCTTCTTCGTCTTCGCGGCCATCTTCTGGGCCGCCTACGAGCAGGCCGCCTCGACGCTCAATCTCTTCACCGACAAGTACGCCGACCGGACGTATTTCGGCTGGACGATCCCCACGAGCTGGTTCGTCTCCATCCAGGCGATGTTCGTCATCATGCTCTCGCCCGTCTTCGCCTGGCTGTGGGTGCGGCTCGGACGCAGCGAGCCCTCCACCCCCTCCAAGTTCGCCATCGGACTGCTCTTCGCCGGGCTGTCGTTCGTCCTGCTCTTTCCGGCCGGGCTCATGGTGCGGAACGCTGAAGGCGCGGTGACCATCAGCGCCCTTTGGCTCGTGGCGGCCTACTTCCTCCAGGTCATCGGCGAGCTCTGCCTGAGCCCCGTGGGCAACAGCGTCGTGACCAAGCTGGCGCCGGCCCGCGTCGTGGGCATGATGATGGGGCTCTGGTTCCTCTCGATCGCCGCGGGCAACAAGCTCTCCGGGTGGATCGCGAGCCTCTCGGCGTCGGTGCCGTACACCACGCTCTTCGGCGGCATCGCCGCGCTGACGCTGGGGGCCGCCGTCGTGCTGTTCCTCTTCATCGGGCCGATCCGCAGGCTGATGGGCGGAGTGCACTGACGGCGCCGGGCCGGACCCTCAGATCAGCTTCTGCACGAACTCCAGCTCGTGGCCGTCGGGGTCGGCGAAATAGGCGCGCCGGTACCTGCCGTCGTCGATGCGATCGGTCGCGGCGATCTCCTCGCGCGACAATCGCTCGACCAGCCCCGCCACGTCCGGGTGCGCGAAGCCGACGTGCTCGATGCGCAACCCCGAGCCGTCCGAGGGGCCCGCGTCCGGGATCTCGTAGAGCGACAGATAACCCGGCTGCCCCTCTCCCGGGGGACCGAAGTGGACCCATCGCCCCGTCTCGGCGCTTCCTTCCCAGCGGATCACCCAGCCGGGAAGGAGCTTCCGGTAGAAGCTCAGGCTCCGATCCAGGTTGGAGACGTCCAGCAGCGCGTGCTCGAGATGCGTGTCCATGTCTTCCCTCTCCTGTGCGACCGGCACCCCTCATGGGCGCGGTGTCGAAGAGGAGCGTAGCCGGGGGCTGACGGAGTACCGCCTATCTTGCCAATAGATTGGCAAGCCTCTATCCTGCCGGCATGCCCGAGACGACGCCCGGAGCCCTGCTGACCGCCAACCTCGCCGCCAACATCCGCTTCGTGCGCGAGCGCCGCGGGCTCACCCAGGCGGCGCTGGCGCGGCTGTGCGGGCTCCCGCGCTCGACCGTCGCGCAGACAGAGAGCGGCTCGGGCAACCCGACGCTCGCCGTGCTGTCGCGGATGGCGGCGGCCCTGCAGCTCTCGATCGAGGAGCTGCTCTCCCGGCCGCACGCCGCCTGCCAGCTCTTCCCGCGAGGGTCGCTGCCTGTGACCGAACGCGGCCGCGACGGGCTGGCGCTCGTGCAGAAGATCCTCCCCGACCCGATTCCGGGGATGGAGATCGACCGCATCGAGCTGAAGCCCGGGGCGCGCATGACCGGGGTCCCCCACCGCCCCGGGACGCGCGAGTATCTCGCGTGCGAGCGCGGGAGGTTGACCCTCTGGGCCGCCGGAGAGCGGTTCGACCTTTCGCCGGGAGACGTCGCGGCGTTCCACGGCGATCAGCCGCACTCGTATCAGAACGCGGGCGCTGTCGTGGCCGTGGGATTCAGCGTGGTGACGCTGTCGCCGCTCGCCGGAACGGCGCGCCGTTCGTAGCTCCGATCACTCGTTCGGATCCGCCGTGCCCGGGGGAGCCCCGCAGGGGGTGCATCCGCAGTCGAAGACGATCTTCCACGCCCCGCCGGAATCGCGCCGCCAGACGGAGTTGTACGTGCCGATGGTCCTGCCTTCCGGATCGCGCACCGGGCCGGTGCTGTAGCCCAGCGTCCCGGAATCGAGCACCTCGACCCGCTCCGGCTCCCAGGAGAAAGGGGCCTTCGCTCCTTCGAACAGGGGCTTCCAGCCCTCGGCGACGGCGGCGCGGCCCCGCATCACGCCCTGCGGGCCGAAGAAGACCGCCTCTTCGGCGAGATGCGACGTGAACGCCGCGTGATCCCGGTCGGCCATCGTCTTCGCGAAGGCCCTCTCCGCGGCGCGGACCTGATCGGCCAGTCCGGCGTTTCCGGTTTGAGACTGCGCGGCCGGAACGCCGGCCGCGCACAGAACGAGTGCGAGGATCGAGATGACCCGTTTCATGCATTTCCTCCCCGAAGGCCGGACGATACGGGATCATACGCCGCCGGCGGCGGACGGTTCTCGTCCCGCGCCGGGGGAGATGCACCCCGCCGCGGCTGCGGATCCGCCGCGGCGGGGCGCATGAGCGATGGCGAAGACCGCCGTTACTTGTCCGTGGCGATCGTGCTCTTCTCGAGGAAGGGGATCTCGGAGGCGATCGACAGATCCACGAGAAGTCCGATCTGGCTCTCGGCCTGGAGGAACTGCGCGGCACGCATAGGCGAGATCTCCTTGGCGAACTTCTTGTAGTACTTCTCCATCAGGGCCAGGCGCTGCCTCTGGAGATCCATGAAGTTCTTCGCCAGATCGGCGGCAAGCTCGTCGGTCACCACGTTGGCGTTGTAGGCCTTGGCGTACTGCTTGAGGAGGCTGTAGCGCTGGTCTCCCCAGGCGGCAAGCTCGACATCGAACTGGCGGTAGATCGGCCAGAAGACATTGCCCTCGGCCTCGGTCAGGGCCAGCGCCTCGGTCAGGACCGCCGTCTTCTGCGCCTTGAGATCGGAGCGGAGCAGCTCCACGTAACGGTCGAGCGTCGCGGCTTCCGGACCCGCCGGACTCTGCGCGAGGACGACCAGGAGCGCCGCCGCGCCAAGACCTGCCATGCTCTTCATGCGTATTCCTCCTTCATGGGGGTTGCGAGGACATCGGAATCGTGGAAAGGGCAGTCTAGAAAGGCGCGCGCGCGCGCGTCAAGCGCCTCCCCGCGAAACGAGAGGACCGGCGCTCGCGGGAGCGTCGCTGCCGCTTGCCAACCCCCGCCGCCTTTGCGATACACTCGCGCAGCGGTCCGTCGATGCGCACGATGAATTCGATCAGTATCGCGGCATCGGCATCGCGAGGCGGCAGGGCAGTCTGAGCAGCCTCGCCGGCCGGCGCAAGTCGCTGCTCAACAGCCTGGCGAAGGGCGGGCAAGCCCCGACGCATCGGACCGATCTCCCAAGGAGCGCGCCCTGCCCGAACGGAAGAAGATCAATCCATGGCTGCTGGGATGCGGCATCGGGTGCGGTGTGCTCCTGCTGGCCGGCGTCGTCCTGCTCTCGATGGGCGGGATGTGGCTGAGCCGGATGTCGAAGGAGTTCGATGCTTCCTCGCAGGCGAGCACGACCCTCGACGAGCGCTTCGGCAAGCCCTCCCAGTTCGGCCCCTCCGCGGACGGCGCCGTCCCGCCGGACCGGATGGAGGCGTTCCTGGCGGTGCGCGACGCGACCGCCCCGACGCGCACGGCCATCGCCGGGATCTTCGCGAAGTTCCCGACGCGCGAGGAGGCCGAGGCGCTCGAGAACGCGCCGTTCTTCGAGAAGATCACAAGGGGCTTCGGCATCGCCCGCACCGGCATGGAGCTGCCGACGACCCTCGGAGAGTTCTTCAGGGTGCGCGACGAGACGCTGCTCGCCCAGGAGATGGGGATGGGAGAGTATTCCTACATCTACGTCCTCGTCTACCACACCTGGCTGGGACACCCGCCCGTGGACGGCCCCCTGCGCGACGGCTCGGAGGGCGCCGCCCCCGTGCCGGCGGGCGTGCAGGGACGGATTCACGACAATCTGGCGACGATGCTCGAGAACCAGGCCGCGGCGCTCCCCGCCGGCGCGCCGCAGGAATGGCGCGACCGGCTGGCGGCGGAGATCGCGGCCCTCAAGGAGGACGCCACGCGCATCCCGTGGAAAGACGGGCTCCCCGAAGCCATCGCGGCCTCCTTCGCGCCGTACCGCGACCGTCTCGAGGCGTCGTACGTCCCGGCGACCAACCTTTTCGAGCTGGCCCGCAATCGCAAGCGAGGAGCCATGCAGTACACGTCCGAGTAGCGCGGCTCCGCCCCGGGATGACCGCGAAGTGACCGGCGAGATCTCCACAACAACCAGGACCGTCTCATACGCCCTGACGGCCGCGCTCGTCCTGGCGCTCGCGGCGCTGTTCTGGGCTGGAGCCGGCATGCAGGGCCGCGGCGTCAACACCGATTCCACCCGCGTCGATCAGGACGCCTACCTGAACTACGCCCGGCGCATGAGCGACAGCGGCTACGCCGCCCTCGGCGATCGCAACCGGATGCCGATCTACCCGTTTCTCCTGTCGCTGCTCGACGGACCGGAGCTGACGCAGCCCGAGCGCTTCGAGCGCGGCAAACGATTCAACACCGCGCTCGCGGCGTGCCTGCTCGCCGTGGTCTTCCTCGCCCTCAGGACGCGTCTCGCGACGCTGCAGGCGGCGACGCTCACGGCGATCGCTGCCTTCACCGTCTTCGTCTACAGAGCCCCCTACGTCCAGGCGGAGCTTCTCTACTACACCCTCTCGTTCCTCGCGTTCCTCATGATGCTCGACCTCATCCTGCGACCCCGGCTCTGGGTGGCGATTCTGGCCGGCGCCACGGCGGCCGCGGCCCAGCTCACCAAAGCGGCGATGCTTCCGGGGCTCGTGCTTTTTCTGGCGGTGATGCTCGCGCTTTCCCTGTGGCGTCTGATCCGCCGGCGGGAGGCCCGGGGCCTCGCCGCCGCGGCGCTGGTGGCCGTCTCGTTCCTCGCCGTCGTCTCTCCCTACATCCTCACCAGCAAGAGAGTGTTCGGCCGCTGGTTCTACAACGTCAACACCACCTTCTACATGTGGTACGACACCCACGAGCAGGTCATGACCGGAACCCGCGTCCACGGCGACCGGCAGGGGTGGCCCGACCTGCCACCCGAGCGGATCCCCTCGATGTCGCGGTACTTCCGCGAGCACACGACGTCCGAGATCCTGGGACGCGTCACCGGCGGACTCGCGAAAGCGCACCGTGCCGCGATGCGTTCGTACGGGCACTACAAGTTCGTCCTCCTCTACGCGGGCTTCGCGCTCTTCGCGCTCCTGCTGTCGGAGTTCGGAGCCATCGCCGCGTCGGCCCGCGGTCCGCGGCCGCCCCGTCCGTGGAAAGGCGAGAACGTCGCCGCGGTGGTCTTCGCCGGCGGCTGGGTCGCCGGGTATCTGGTCCTGGTGGGGTGGGTCTCCGCCACCAACCCCGGGATCACGCGGCTCTCTCTCCAGGTGTTCCTCCCCTTGATGTTCGTCCT
>Ga0187893_10015875_pt1 | contig 10025 bp, 8 predicted proteins | sample MA1701074metaG_FD_139574 | JGI IMG/M metagenome (GOLD analysis project Ga0187893, IMG submission 139574) | White microbial mat communities from a basaltic lava cave in the Kipuka Kanohina Cave System on the Island of Hawaii, USA - MA170107-4 metaG ... | reverse complement strand
GCTGCCGGGCGCCGATGCGCCGCATGTCTTCGGCGTCGACGAGCTGCGCGCCTTTCTCGACGGCTCTGCGAAGCTTCCAGGCGAGCGCGTCGCGATCTTGGGCGGCGGGCGCGCGGGTGTTGCGCTCGCGGAGTCGTGTCTCGAGCGCGGGCACTCCGTCGCGGTGCTCGAGGAGTCGCAGACGTTCGCCCGGCAGATGGGCTTGCCCGGGCGCTGGCGGGTCGTCCACGAGCTGGCCGAGCGAGGCGCGCGGCTGATCGCGAACGCACGCGTCTCGGCGATCGGCGCCGATGGCGTCGCTTATCAGGACGCCGACGGACGCGTGCTGCGCGAGCCGGCCGAGGCCGTGCTCGTCGCCAGCGGGGCCGTCGCGGATGCGACGCTCGCCGAATCACTGCGCCGCCGCGGCGTCGACGTGCGCGCGATCGGCGATTGTGCGGAGATCGGCTTCATCGGCGGCGCACTGGAGAGCGCGGCGCGGCTCGCGCTCTCGCTGTGACGGCGGGGACCATGAGATTTCAGGATCGAGCGGTGATCGTGACGGGCGCGGGCTCCGGCATCGGCCTCGCGACGACGCGCGCGTTCGCCGACGAGGGCGCGAACGTGTTCGCGCTGGAGCTGCGCCCCGAGGCGATCGACGGCGCGCGAGAGGCGATCGGAGCGAACGCCGGGCGCGTTCGCTTCCACGTCGCCGACGTCGGCCGTCCGAGCGCGTGCCGCGCCGGCATCGCGGCGGCGCTCTCCGCGCTCGGTCGCGTCGACGTGCTCTGCAACGTCGCGGGCTTCTCGCGCCTGCAGCACTTCACGGACGTCAGCGAGGACGACTGGGCGCAGATGCTCGCGACGAATCTCACCGGCGTGTTCTTCATGAGCCAGGCCGCGATTCCGCACTTGCTCGCGACGAAGGGCAACATCGTGAACATGGGCTCGGTCGCGGGGCTGGTCGGCAACCCGTACAACGCGAGCTACTGCGCGACGAAGGGAGGCGTCGTGAACCTCACGCGCGCGCTGGCGCTCGAGTACAGCAAGCGCGGCGTGCGCGTGAACTGCGTGTGTCCCGGCTCCGTGCAGACGCCCGCGTCGGCGGCGACGGTGCTGCCCGAAGACGTCGATCGCGACTTGTTCCGCTTCCTGATCCCGCCGCTCGGCCACTGCAGCGCCGAGGAGATCGCGGCGGCAGTGCTCTATCTCGCCTCGGACGACGCGCGCTACGTGACCGGCGTGGCGTTCCCGGTCGACGGCGGGCGCACGATGGTGTGAGGCGAGGCGCGATCCATCAGGCACGAAAGCGCAAGTAGCCGAGCAGCGCGCGGGCCACGTCGGCCGCGATGCGCTCGTTCGGAGCCTCGGGGAGTCGCTCCTCCGCGGCGGCGCGCGCGACGCCCTCGGTGAGCACGATCAACATGCCGGCGGCGGCGCGCGAGTCCTCGATCTCGATTCTCTCGCGGTTGCGATCGAGGAGCGCCGCGAGCCAATCGACGGTGATCTCGTGATAAGTGCGACCGTCCGGCGCGGTGCGCGATGGAACTTCGAAGCGCGCGCCGAAGTCGCGCAGGAACTCGCGATTCAAGTGCGCGAGGCGCGCCCGGTGGGCCAGCGCGAGCCGCATGTACGCGCAGAGCGCCTCCGGCAGCGGCAGATCCTCGAAGTGCACGCTCGCGCGCATCTGCTCGATCTCGGCGACGAGCTGGCGCACCCGCACCTCGAACAGGTCGGCGACGATCGCTTCCTTGTTGGGGTAGTAGTGGTAGAGCGAGCCGATCGACACGCCGGCGCGGTCGGCGACGCGGTTCGTCGTCAGCGCGGCGGGCCCCTCCTTCTCGATGATCTCGAGCGCGGCCTGCCGGATGGCATCGGTCAGGACGATCGCCCGGCGCTGGCTCGGGTCGCGGCGATGCGCGATCGGATCGACGGACTTGTGCGGCATGGGCTCTCGCGGCTCCGCACGACTCTGCCGCACGCAGCTTCGCGAAATCGAGCCTGATTGCGCGGCGCAACCGCGCGTGTGCCCAATCGCGCGACATCGCAGCGTTTTTTCCGTGCTTGCGAGGCAAACCCCAGGGCGCAGAAGTCGAGTTTCAGCACTGCGCGGGCCGGTGATAGGAACGCCTTCGTTCAACGGGGGACCCATGCACCGACTTGCAAGCCTGTTCGCGCTGGTTCTTCTCGCCCTTCCGGCCGGTGCGCTCGCCCAGGATGCGGCGCCGGCGCCCGGTGCCGGGCGGGAGCTGGACGACGAGATCGAAACGATCGTGGTCACGGCGCAGCGCCGCGAGCAAGATCTTCAGAAGGTGCCGATCTCGCTGACTGCGCTGCAGGAGAGCGATCTCGAGGCGCTTCAGGTCCGCAACTTCGCCGACATCGGCTACGCGGTCCCGAACCTGACCACGAACCTGCAGCTCGGCGCGTCGACGACGCCGGCGTATGCGATCCGCGGAGTCACGTCGGGCCTGCTCTCGTTCTCGGTCGATTCGGGCGTCGGTCTCTACCTCGACGGCGTGTACGTCGCCCGCTCTGCGGCATCTGCCTTCGATCTCGCCGATATCGAGCGCGTCGAGGTGCTGCGAGGGCCGCAGGGAATTCTGTGGGGACGCAACACGACGGCGGGCGCGATCAACTTCGTCACTGCGGAGCCGCGCGAAGAATTCGGCGTGAAGCAGACCCTCAGCGGTGGGAATTTCGGGTTGTTCCGCTCGCGCACCACGCTCGACAGCGGCGCCTGGAACGGCTTCTCCGCGCGGCTGACGTACCTGCACAGCCAGCAAGACGGCTACGTCGACAACCTCGCGCGGGGCCGGACCTTCGACTACGGCACCGGCGGGATTCGAACCTCGGTCGACGACTTCGGCCGCGAGAACAACGACGCCGGCATGCTCTCGCTCCACTACGGCGGCGAGCGCCTCCGCGCCGACTACAAGTTCGACTACACGAAGCTGCACTCGTCCCAACAAGCGACGCAGGCGGTCGGCTTCAGCGACGGCGCGGGCGGGGGCTTCGCGCAGCTCATCTTCGCGCTGCAGCCGAGCGTGGGCGGCAACGGCGTGATTGCGCGCAAGCGGCTCGCGAACGTCGCCAACGAGATGATGACCGCGTCGGAGCTCCAGGTGTGGGGGCAGAGCCTGACGCTGGCGTTCGAGCTGAGCGACTCGATCACGCTGAAGAGCATCACGGGCTACCGCGATCTCGAAGAGTTCGTCGGCGGCAACGACATCGACGGCAACGAGCTGTTCAATCCCGATCTCGCGCCGATCCTCGGCTTCAACCTCGGCCCGGTCGGCGCGGCGCTGCCGCTGATCACTTCGAACGGCAAGGGTCGGCAGCAGGATCAGGTCCAGCAGGAGCTTCAGGCGTTAGGGGAGACTGGCCCGGTCGAGTGGATCGCCGGGTTCTTCTACTTCCAGGAGGACGGGACGGACCAAGGGAACCTGTGGATCCTGACGCCGTTCGCCGGCGGCGTCGCGCCGCCCGCGACGTTCACGGACCAACGCGTCGACAATCGATCGATCGCGATCTACGGGAACGCGACCTGGCACGCGCTCGACTCGCTGCATCTCTCGCTCGGCGCGCGGCAAACCTGGGACGATCGCGTCGCCGAGGACCCGACGTACGCGCCCGCGCGCCAATCCGGGAAATCGGATAACGCCGACTGGCAATTGAAAGTCGCCTGGGACGCGACCGAGAACGCGAACCTCTACTACAGCGTCGGAACGAGCTTCCTCTCCGGGGGCTTTCTGAACGGGGAGGCATTCCGCGAGGAACAGGTGCTCGCCCATGAGCTGGGCGCGAAGACTCGCTGGTGGGGCGACCGCCTCACGCTCAACGCGGCTGCGTTCTTCGAAGACTACGACGACCTCCAGGTCCCGATCTTCGCCGGCGGCGCGTTGCGCGTGTTCAACGCGGGGAAGGCGGAGATTTGGGGCATCGAGCTCGAGGGTCGCGTTCTTCCGGCCGAAGGCCTGTCGCTCACCTACGGGTTCGGCCATCAAGACTTCGACTTCATCGAGTTCTTTCCGGTGCTCGGAGGGCCGAACGAGGCCGACCGTGCGCAGCGCACGAACACGCCCGACAACACCGTGAATCTCGCCCTGCAATACGATCTGCCGGAGCTCTCGTTCGGTCGGATCAGCGCGCGCATCGATGCGAACTGGCGCGACGACGTGAAGTTCCTGCTCTTCCCGATCACCGGCGACATCGCAGCAAACGCCGCTTCGACGCAGCAGGCGCACTGGCAGCTCGGCGCGCGCGTCGGCATCAGCGACATCGCGCTGGGAGACCGAGCGCGGCTCGGCGTCGCGCTCTGGACCCAAAACTTGCTCGACGAGAAGGAGCCGGGCTTCTCGTCCGATCTCGGCCTCGTCGTCGTGTCGAAGTTTCAGAAGCCGCGCAGCTACGGCGTGGACGTGACGCTGGAGTTCTGACCCGGCGGCTCGCGTCGCGGTCGCCGGTGCGCCGCACCCCTTGCGCGAGCGTCGTTGATCCAGCGGCTGCGCTACCGGTGATTCAGGAGCGGAAGGAGCCGCATGAGCACCGGAGCCCTTGCCGAGCCGGCGCCGAGTGGAGTCGCGCGCGGGCTCGCGCTGCTCGCCGCGCTCGCGACGCAGGCGGTTTCGGTCGGCGCGACGCTCGTCGCGTTCGGCTTCGTGCTCGTGCCGATCGCCCGCGAGTTCGGCGCGTCGGTCGCGACCGTGAATCTCGGCATGGTCGCGTTCATTCCTGCACAGGCGGCGTTTGGCGTCGTGTTAGGGCGGCTGGTGGATCGCTTCGGCCCGCGCGCGGCGATGCTCGGCGGCGCGCTCGTGTCCGCGCTCGGCTTCGCGTTGATCTGGAGATCCTCTTCGCTGCTCGTCGCAGGGCTCGGCTACGTGGTCGCGGTGGCGCCGGGCACGGGCGCGCTCGGCGCTCTGCCCGCAGCGAAGCTCGTCGCGGACTGGTTCCCCGACCGGCGTGGCATGGCGCTCGGGATTTGCGGCATCGGCCCTTCGATCGGCGTGTTCGCAGCGCCGCTGCTGATCGCGAGCGCCGTCCGCGCCTGGGGCTGGCGCGGCGCGGTGCTCGCATTCGCGATCGCGGTCGGCGCGCTCGTGCCGCTGGTCGCGTTCGTGCAGGAGGCCGCGACGGGGAGTCACGGCGGGGACGGGCAGGCGCCAGCGCCGCGCGGGATGCCCTTCCTGCGCGATCGCAACTTCTGGGTGATGACACTCTGCTTCGGCGTGGGCTTCGGCGTGCTGATCTCGCTAGGGAACGCTTATCCCGCGTACGGCCAGGAGACCCGCGGAATCTCGGGCGAGCACGTCGGCATGCTGCTGAGCATTGCGGCGGTTACCGGCGTGATCGCGAGCATCGCGCTCGGCTGGCTCGCCGATCGCGTGCCGCGCGTTCCGCTGATCTGGGTCGCGCAGGCGCCGCTCTTGCTCAGCGTCGTGCTGCTCGCCATCACGCCGGAGGTCCGCTGGCTGGCTCCGCTCGCGGCGACGGCCGGGATCGCTCAGGCCCTCACGCCGCTATGGACGGCGACGATCAGCGATCGCTTCGAGCCGGGCGTGTTCGGCAGCGTGATGGGCGCGATGGGCTTCTGCATGCTGCCGCTGACGATGAGCAGTCTGCAGATCCCGATGATCGTGTTCGAGCGCAGCGGCCGCTTCGAGCTCGCCTTCGCGATCTTCGCCGGCCTGATCGTCGTCGCCGCGATCGCGGTCGCGTTCCTGCGGCCGAAGCGCGCTACTGGGCTCCCTTGATCACCGCGCCGCCCTTCATCACGAACGTGACGCGCTCGAGCTCGGTCACGTCGGCGAGCGGATCGCCGTTCACCGCGATCAGGTCCGCGTAGAGGCCGGGCGCGAGCCGGCCGACGCGGTCCTGCCAGCCCATCAGCTCGGCCGCGCTCGACGTCGCCGCCGTGATCGCCTGCAGCGGCGTGAGCCCCCAGCGCACCATGTGCGCGAACTGCTTGCCGTTCCAGCCGTGCGGGTACACGCCGGCGTCGCTGCCGAAGGCGACCTTGACGCCTGCGCGCACGGCCTTCTGGAAGTTCTCACGTTGCAGGCGCCCGATCGAGCGCTCCTTGTCGATCATCTTTTGCGGATAGCCGAGGCGCGTGAACTCGCTGAGGATGTAGTCGTCGTTGTAGACGTCGGCGACGAGCACCGTACCGCGCTGCTTCATCAGGCGGATGCCCTCGTCGTCGAGCAGCGAGCCGTGCTCGATCGACGCGACGCCGGCGCGCACGGCCCGCTTGATGCCCTCGGCGCCGTGGGCGTGCGCCGCCACTCGCTTCTCCCACTGCGCAGCCTCGTCGACGATCGCGTCCAGCTCCGCCTGCGTGTACTGCGGCGCGCCCACCGACTCCTCCTCCGACAGCACGCCGGCGGTCGCGGCCACCTTGATCAGGTCGGCGCCCCATTTCACGCGCTCGCGCACCGCCTTGCGCACCGCGTCCACGCCGTCCGCGATGCCGGACATCTCATCGAAGTGGAGATACGGAGAGAAGCCGGTCAGGTCGACGTGCCCGCCGGTCGCGCCGATCATCAGCGTCGCCACCTGCATGCGCGGGCCGACGACCTCGCCGGCATTGATCGCATTGCGCAGCGCGACGTCGATCAGCTCGTAGCTGCCCACCTCGCGCACGGTCGTGAAGCCGGCGTCGAGCGTGCGGCGCGCGAATACGTGCGCGGTCACCGCGTAGTCGACGTGGCTCTTGCGGAACAGGCCTTCGTAGTAGTCGCCCGGATCGCCGCTCGTGACGTGCGTGTGGCAATCGATCAGGCCGGGCAGCAGCGTCGCGCCGCCGAGGTCGATCACGCGCGCGCCTTCGGGGATCGCGAGATCGCGGCCGACGGCGCGGATGCGCTCGCCGTCGATCACGACCACGGCGTTTTCGATCGGCGCGGAGCCGCTGCCGTCGATCAGCCGTGCTGCGCGCACGGCGATGACGGGCGGCGCAGGAGCGGCCGCGGCCGCGGGTTCCTGCGCGGCGGCGGGGGCGGGCGGCAACGCGAGCGCGAGAGCGGCGATGAGCGCGAGGCGGGCGACGGACATCGATCCTCCCGAAGAGCGGCGCGCGCGATCGGCGCGTTGCGAGCTGCGAACGGGCGGCAGGCCGCGCGGCTGCAGCGAGTCCGGCGCAGCTGAAGGCGGCATGAGGGCGCGAAGCATACGAGCGCGCGCTTGCTAATGCTCCACGCCTTTTCGGGAGGCTCTGCATGCGCGCAAAATTCGCGGCGGCGCTCGCCGCAGGCTGGCTGCTCGCGGCGTCCAGCGCGGCGCCGGCATTCGCCGCGGACAAGCCGAGCGTGCGGCTCGCGACGACGACGACGCTCGAAGAGATCGGCCTGCTTGCTTATCTGCTCCCGAAATTCAGCGCAGACACCGGCATCGCGGTCCAAGTGCTCGCGGTCGACGCGAAGCGCGCGTTCGAGCTCGGCAAGCGCGGCGAGGCGGACGCGCTGCTGGTCGACGACCCGGCGTCGGAGCAGTTCTTCGTCTCGCAGCGAGATGCGCTCGAGCGGCGGGAGGTCGCGATCGCCGAGATGCTGATCGCGGGCCCGCGCACCGATCCAGCCGAGATCGGAGATTCGGGCAGCCCGCCCGGCGCGTTCAAGTCGATCGCCGACACGAAGGCGCCGTTCGTCTCGCGCGGCGACCACTCCGGGACGCACGCGCTCGAGCGGCGGCTGTGGAACATGGCCGGCCGCGTGCCCGAGACCGGCGCCGGCAGCTGGTACCTCAGCGCGAACGCGCGCATGCCCGCGGCGCTCGCGCTCGCGGGCGAGAAGCGCGCCTATCTCGCGATCGACCGCGCCAGCTGGCTCGCGCAGCGCAGTCACTACGGGCTGATCGAGCTCGTGAACGGCGGCGCGGCGATGGAGAATCCGATCAGCGTCCTCGTCGTGAACGACCTCAAGCACAAGAGCGCGCGCTACGCGCCGGCAAAGAAGCTCGCCGATTGGCTGACGGGCTCTCAAGGCCGCACGCTGATCGCGCGCTTCGAGATCGCGGACAAGACGCCGTTCGCGGTGCGTTGAGTGCAAGCGCCGTTTCGGCGCGGCCCGCTGAGCCGTCGGGCGCGTCGCGCCGTTCAGGCGGCGGGTCGTTGCTCGCGGCGAGCCTGGATCAGCTCCCACGCGAGCGGCGCCAGCGAGATCGCGACGATCGCGAGCACGACCGCCGAGAAGTTGTCGCGCACGAACTCGAGCCGGCCGAAGTAGTGGCCCGCGAGCAGGCACGAGAGCACCCAGGTCGCGCCGCCGGTCACGTTGTAGATCGAGAACGTGCGCAGATCCATGCGCCCGATGCCGGCGAGGAACGGCGCGAAGGTGCGCACGATCGGGACGAAGCGCGACAGGAAGATCGTCTTCTTGCCGTACCTCGCGTAGAACGCCTCGGTGCGCTCGACGTACTTCCGATTCAGCCAGCGCGAGCGCTCGGTGAAGACCGCGGGGCCGAGGTACGCGCCGGCCGCGTAATTCACGAAGTCGCCGATCACCGCGGCGAGGATCAACAGGATCGCGGTCCAGGTCACGTCGATCGGCGAATCGGGCAGCGCCGCGAGCGCGCCGGTCGCGAACAGCAGCGAGTCGCCGGGCAGCACCGCGAGCAGCACGATCCCGCTCTCGCAAAAGACGATCGCGGCCAGCAGCACGTAGAGCGACGGGCCGAAGCGCGCGGCCAGCTCCACCAGGTGCTTGTCGATGTGCAGCACGAAGTCGACGAAGCCCTGGATCCACTCGAGCATTCGCGCTCCTCGGCGCGCCGGCGCCCCGGCGTGAGTAGCGCGCGACCGGCCCGCGTGACGGCGGATGATCCGTCACCTCGAGCGCTGGCTGCGCGTCGAGTCTGGGCGTATCCCTGCAGCGAACGAGCTGCATTGAAACCCGGCTCGGAACGCTCGTAGACTGCGCGCCGCGCCTCGGAGTGACCCGTGATCGAAATCGCTCAGGTGTCGCGCCTCTACCGGCGCGGCGCAGACGAGGTGCACGCGCTCGAGGACGTCAGCCTCTCGATTCCGGCGGGACGCTTCGTCGCGCTGATGGGTCCCTCCGGATCCGGGAAGTCGACGCTGCTGAACCTGATCGCCGGGCTCGACCGGCCGACGCGCGGCGAGGTGTCGGTCGCGGGCCGCCGCCTCTCCGAGCAGAGCGAGGACGAGCTCGCCGGTTTCCGCGCCGCGCACCTCGGCTTCGTGTTCCAGTTCTTCAACCTGATCCCGGTGCTTTCCGCGCGCGAGAACGTCGAGCTGCCGCTGCTGCTCACCCGGCTCGGCAAGGCCGAGCGCCGCCAGCGCACCGATACCGCGCTGCGCATCGTCGGCCTCTCGGAGCGCGCCGAGCACATGCCGGCGCAGCTGTCGGGCGGCGAGCAGCAGCGCGTCGCGATCGCGCGCGCGGTCGTCTCCGATCCCGAGATCGTGGTGGGCGACGAGCCGACCGGCGACCTCGACGCGAAGAACGCGGAGGAGGTGCTGGCGCTGCTGCGGACGCTGAAGCAGGACTTCGGCAAGACGGTCGTGATCGTCACGCACGATCCGCGCGCGGTGCGCTGGGTCGACGAGGTGATCCATCTCGACAAGGGCGTGCTCACGGGGCGCGAGCCCGGCGGAGCGGGCCGATGATCCGCTTCCTCCCGCTGGTCGCACGCAACCTCGGCCGTAACAAGCTGCGCACCGCGCTCACCGGCGGCGCGATCGCGCTCGCGATCGCGCTGGTGTGCGTGCTGCGCACGATGCCGATGGCGTTCGACACGATGCTGAACCAGATCGCACGCAACACGCGGGTCTCGGTGCACAACTCGGCGGGCATCGTCTACTCGATGCCGTACGCGTACCTGAACAAGGTGCGCACGATTCCCGGCGTGATCGATGCGGTCAGCTGGACGTGGTTCGGCGGCGCGACCGACCCCGACAAGGGCGTCGAGTTCCCGAACTTCGCCGTCGACGCGGACCACATCGGCAAGGTGTACGAGGACTACGGCATCGATCCGGCCGAGCTCGACGCATTCGTGCGCAATCGCAGCGCCGCGCTGGTCGGCAT
>Ga0187893_10015873_pt1 | contig 10025 bp, 3 predicted proteins | sample MA1701074metaG_FD_139574 | JGI IMG/M metagenome (GOLD analysis project Ga0187893, IMG submission 139574) | White microbial mat communities from a basaltic lava cave in the Kipuka Kanohina Cave System on the Island of Hawaii, USA - MA170107-4 metaG ... | reverse complement strand
TGTTCGAGCGTCTCCAGCACTCGGCCAAGCTGGCGGTCGAGATGTACCAGATCGGCGTAGTAGTAATGACGGTAGTTTCGCCACGTGTCCGGAATCGCTTTGCGTGCGCCTTCGGTACGCGGAAAACACTTCGGCGCGGCTGGATCGTCAAGCCATTCCATAGGCGCGGGCGCTGGGATGGCGGCGGCATCCACATCCTTCATGTAACGCGCCGGAGGGCAGAAAGGACTGTGCGGCTGGACATAACTGATATGCGCCAGAAGCGGCTTTCCGCGCGGAGTATCGCGAAGGAAGTCGAGTGCGTGGCGCGTGATCCATTCCGTTTGCGAGACTTCGTCGGGGAAGGGGAGCGTGTACTGACCTGGATTGTTGAACGGATGCTCACTGGTGGCCCATCGGAAGCCGGAGCGAATCTCCTTGATCCGGTTGCTGAGATTGATGCGTCGCTCACCGTAGGATTTCATTTCGGGAATCTCGGTGGCCCAGATTATCGCGAGCACGGAATTGTAGTGCTCCTTGGCTTCCTTCTCCACCCAATCGAGCCAGAAGCCCGCGCGCGGGTCTTCGGTGTTGTGAACGACGTCGTATCCGAACGGACGGTAATCGGGGTGCACACCGTGAAAATGGACGTTGTGATGGATCTTGCCAAACGCACCCGTGCCGTATCCGGATTGCTGGCAGAGGCGCATGAAGGTCGGAATCGCAGGATCCAGTTCGTAGCCGTTTTGAAGCACCCCGTGGCCGCGCGTTGTCAGCCCGGTGGCAAGCGAAGCACGGGAAGCGCAGCAGATCGGGTTGCTTGTGAACGCGTGCGTGAACGTGACGCCTTGGGCCCGGATGCGATCCAGGTTGGGGGTGGGAATGATTTTGCTGGTGGGTTTTTCCAGCCACCGTGCCGCGAGCTGGTCCACCATGAAGAAGACAAAATCCGGCTTGCCTTGCGCCGGCCCGGTTTGAGCCGCCGCGGTGGCGGCGCCGGCTAACGTGGGAACGAATTCACGTCTATTCATAATCAAAAAGCCACTTTCAATCCGAATTGGATGTCGCGAGGCGTGTTGACCTGGGAGTTAATGACCCCGGCGGCCGGCGCCCCGATGCTGATATTCGGCAGTCCGAATTCCGGGCGATTGAACGTATTGAATGTCTCAAAGCGGAACTGGATATTGAATCTCTCCTTGATGGGGATGTTCTTTGAAAGCGCAAGGTCGAGATTCGCCATGTTTTGAGAACGCAGCCAGGAGGCGAGCCGCGCGACGTTTCCATATGTGTAAGGCGCCGGAACCGAAAAAGCGGAAACGTTAAAAAAGCGATCTAAGCGATCCTGGGCGCGGGCGCCATTCTGAAGATCCCCGCCATTGTAGTTAGGCCGCTGTGCGCCGCCGTTGTTGCCCAAAGTGTTGGTGGAGGTGCGAAGGGCCAAGGGAACTCCGCTGCGCAGCATGGCGATGCCATTCAATTGCCAGCCACCGGCAATGAAGCGCACAATCGGGTTTTCCGAGCCCCAGCGTTTTCCTTTGCCAAACGGGAATTCGTAAATCCAGTTGGAAGCGAAAGAATGGGGCGTATCGAACTGCGCGGGGGCACGTTCCAAGCTTCGATTGAAGTGATTCTGAACGCCGGCGTCGCCGAAGTCTTCGCCAGGAAAGCCGGCTCCGGCCGTGGACGAAACGACATCGTCCAGCAGCTTCGACCACGTATAGGAAACCATCAAAGAAACCCCGGAGCGGAAACGGCGCTCCGCCTTCCATTGCAGCGAGTGATAGGTTGAGGCTCCATAGGAGCTATTGCCGGCAGTTACTCCCGTGAAATGCGGATACGGTCGCAGCAATTGGCCGCGCTGCACCTGTCGCTGGCTTAGCGCGCCAGTATCAATCGTCGATCCGAAGTAAGGATTATTGACCAACTGCCGGAGTCCGTCACCCAAGGCCAAATGCTCATCCGGAAGCTGATTGACGTTTAGCGGGCCGAACAAATGAAGGCCGCGGCTGCCGGCGTAAGCGAGCTCAATGACGAAGGCGAGCGGGAGATTGCGCTGGATGCTGACGTTCCATTGCTGGGCATAGGGGGATTGCCGGTCGGGGTCCATCATGACGACCGCTTGTCCCGCGAGCGTGAGCAGGCCCTGCGTGTTGCCTGGAGCGGCGACGAAGCCATCGGGATAAGGGTCGGAAAGCAAGTTGCGGGGGGTGATGCCATCGATGGAACTGAGCCACGTGGTGGAAGCATCGAACCCGCTGCGAGGCGTCGAGCTGTTGTTGACGGCCCCTCCCTGTACAGGTCCGAAGAAGAGGCCGTATCCGGCGCGAAGAACCGTCTGTGGGGTAACCGCATAGGCGAGACCCAAGCGCGGCGCGAAGTTCGTGTTGTCAGGATTGTAAAGGAAACGGGACCGTCCTTCCACGCCGGGGAAAGTAAGGCCGCCTGTGAAGCGGGCGTTTGTGATGGGGAGGTTGGCGCTGCATTCCCAGCACCAACTGGTCACACGATTGAATCGCTCCGTCCACGGGCGGGGATTATCGTAGCGTAGTCCCAGGTTCAACGTGAGCTTCTGGGAAATCTTCCAATCGTCCTGGATGAACGCCCCCCAGGTGACCGTTTGAACGTTCACGCCGCTGCCGCCGCTTCGAATCGATCCGCTGCCGGCGCCGATCAGAAAAGAAGCATAGCCGACGCCGGCCGTGGCGCTGGCAGCCAGTGGATTCGGCCCCTGCGTGAAATTCGGCGCGAAAGCGTAGGAGTGGTTGGCGAGGAAGAAGTTCCGGGCGGACCAGCGTTTGGCGCTGTTGGCGAATCCTGACTTAATCGTGTGCTGGCCGCGGACCCAGGTAAGATTGGCGCTTTGCTGAAAAGTATCGAAGGAGTTGCCAAGTTGGGCGCAACTGCCGAGGAATCCGCCGCCGACATCGGGGATGTTCACGCTCACTCCCATACCGCTCACGGCGATACCGGGGAAACATGGCGTCAGATCCGGCTGGAGTCTGCGGAGGTAGCTGGGGAAGCCGAGCTGAACGGGGTCGTAGTTCAAGCCGGGTGAGGCACGCCGGATGAAGTAGCGCAGGAAGCTGGAACTCCCATCAAAGATCAGGTTGGAGCGAAGGATGGCGTTGTAGTTCAGCACTGCCTGCCGCTGAAGGTAGTCGTCTTTGCCGCTGCTCGGCGTCACTTGGCGATGTTCGTCTCCGTAGAGATTCGGCCGGTCATTGAGAGTATCGTTGGCTGAGTACCGCAAGAAAATCTTGTGATTATCCGAAAAGGAATGATCGCCACGGATCGAGATGAGATCCTTTCCGATGCGAGTGCTGCGCGGGGAGAAATAGTTATTCACGCTGGTGATGGGGTTGCCCGCCGTGTTGGGCAGCGGAGTCAGACCGAGCAGAGCGCGCGAAACAGGATTGATGCGGGCGGCGGGGATGAGGTTGCCTGCAAAAGCATCGCGGATGAATAAGCCCGGCCGGGCAGGATCGGGGCGGCTTGTGAGCGGATCAAAAATCGCGATGACCGCTCCGGCCTGATTGCGTGTTGCGGAGAAGTTTCCGGCACGCTGTAGCTCGGTGGGGAGAGTTCCCTGAACCGTCATACCGCGGGTCCATCGCAAGCCTTCGTAGGCGAAGAAGAAAAACGACGTGTTTTTGCGGATGGGGCCGCCGAAGGTGCCGCCGAATTGATTGAATCGGAAAGATGGCTGCTCGCGTCCGGCCCGGTTGGCGAAGAAGTCGTTGGCATTGAACGCATTGTTGCGGAGGAATTCGTAGAGCGCTCCATGGAACCGGTTTGTTCCAGTCTTGGTGACGACGTTGACAATCCCGCCAGAGGTCTCTGAGTACTCCGCGCTGAAATTGTTGGTTTGAACCTTGTATTCAGCCACCATGTCGACGGAGGGAAACAGGCCGGGACCATTGAATCCGGCGGTGGTATTGGTGCCGCCGTCCATCTGGAACTGGTTCTGGTTGGAACGGGAACCGTTGATGGAAACGAACTGGTCGGCGTACATATCGACGGCGACGCGCGAAAAGCCGCGGGAGGCGCGCACTCCCGGCACGAGCGTGGCGAAGCTGTAGGCGTTGCGGCCGCTCAAGGGCAGTTCGACGATTCGCTTGTTCTCAATTAAGTGGCTGAGCGATGAGGAAGAGGAATCTAGCAGCGGCGCTTCGGCGGTGACGTTGACCTGCTCGGTGACCGAGCCGATTTCCAATACGAAATCGAGGCGTGCCACCTGAGCGACATCCAGTTTGACCGCGGATTGGTTGATGGTGCGGAACCCTTCTTTTTGGAGGACGACGTCGTAGGTGCCGGGATCGAGCAAAGGGATGCTGAAGAAGCCGCGCTCGTTGGTGGTGACAATACGCCGGAGTCCGGTGGCGGAATTGGTGGCTGACACCTGGACTCCAGGGACAATGGCCTTGGAGGAGTCGGTGACAAGGCCGCCTAGTTGAGCCTTCTCGGTTTGCGCCATCAGCAAGACGGCTGCGGCCAGAAACGCTGGGAAAGTGTGACGCGTTGACATGGAAATCCTCCTTGAATCAGTGTGTGGAATGCGTTTGCGGAGCATACCTCCGCTCCAGGATTGCTGCGAGCCGGAAATTCCAATTTGGTTTCAATTGATGGTAAGTATACAAGAGTCTCATGTCAGCCGACCTTGTCTGTTTTCAGTCCACGTGCAGCGCTCGATTTCCGGTCACCGAAGTCATTTACAATTGCCCGCGATGCGGCGGGCTTCTCGAGGCGGTCTACACCATCGACCGCGATCCGGCCGGGTTGAAGCGTCTGTGGCTGGAGCGCCGGCTCAGTAACGCGCCGCTCGATCAAAGCGGCGTGTGGCGATTCCGCGAGTTTTTCCCATTCCTGAACGATTACCGCCACGCCGTCACTCTACGCGAGGGCAATACGCCGGTGCTCGATGCGCCCTTAGCCGCCCGTTACGGGGGCCTGAAGCGGCTTGCTTTCAAGCATCAGGGTTTCAATCCCACCGGCTCGTTCAAGGACAACGGCATGACGTGCGGAACCGCTCAGGCCCTGCGGCTCGGCATGAGGCGCGTAGCGTGCGTCTCCACCGGAAACACCTCCGCGTCCATGGCGGCGTATGCCAGCGCCGCCGGGTTAGAGCCCATCATTTTCATTCCACACGGCAACATCTCCTATGGAAAGCTCGCCCAGGCGCTTGAATACGGCGCGCGTACGCTGCAAGTGGAGGCCAACTTCGATCAGATCCTTGCCCTGGTGCGCGTGCTGGCCGAACGGCTAGGCATCTACTTGCTCAACTCGATCAACCCTTTCCGTATCGAGGGGCAGAAGTCCATTATGGTGGAGCTGCTCGAACAACTCGATTGGCGTGTTCCGGATTGGATCGTGCTCCCCGGCGGAAATCTCGGCAACACTTCGGCTTTTGGTAAGGCGCTGCGGGAAATGAAGGATCTTGGCCTTATTGATCGACTGCCGCGGCTGGCCGTAATACAGGCCGAAGGCGCCGCGCCCTTTTACGATCTGCTTCAGCAGCCGGACCGTGCCGCACTCCAGCCAGTGGTGCATCCGGAGACTTTGGCCACCGCCATCAAGATCGGCGATCCGGTCTCCTGGCCGAAGGCGCTGCTTGAGGTCACCACCACAGGCGGCGTAGTTGAGAAAGCCACGGAACAGGAAATTGCCGATGCCAAAGCCCAAATCGGACTATGCGGCATCGGCTGCGAGCCGGCCTCGGCCGCTACACTGGCTGGAATTCGCAAACTGGTTGCCGCCGGCGTCATGGATCCGGAAGCGGAAGTAGTGGCCGTGCTCACCGGCAACGTACTCAAAGATCCCGACTATATCTACCGCTATCACACCGGGCAGTTGCAAGCGCCGGGAGGCGAGGCCCTGATTTCTTCATTCGGCAACCGGCCCACGGTAGTGCCTAACGATTCCGATCAGATTGCCGCCTTGCTCGGGTCAGAGCGTTCTTAGAAACGCGATGAGAGCTTTCTTGTCCACCGGGGAAAGGTTCAGCCCGAATTCGTGACCCTTGACCGCGCGCGTCTTTACCCCATTCCCCTTCCATGCCGTGGGAACGTAGTCTTGCCTCAAGCGAGCTGCGTCAAACCAGTCTTCAAGTGTCGCTACGGAGCCGTTATGCTCGAACGGCCCGCGGTACCAAACGCCTAGCAGTGAGGGGACCTTATAGTAGCCGGTGCCGCGCCGGGTCCTCAGCGCCAGCGTGGGATCGGTGCCGGCGGAAACCTCCATCACGTCGTAGTCGCGCTTGTGGGCCGGCGGAATGGTGAATCCAGGCGCCGGAGTGAGCCTGTTGTTTGTATAAAGCGGTGGCGTGTGGCATCCCGCGCAGCCTTCCCGCTCGAAAATTTGGCGGCCGCGGCTGGACAGCTCGTCCGGCAGGTTGGGATTTGCGGGCGGTTGAAGCGAATACAGATAGCGTGCCAGAGCATAGAGCTGCTCATCGCTGTAGCGGGCGCGCTGGAGTCCGATCTTGGCCGTGTCGAGCTTAGCCGGGTCAGGAAGCGATGGAGAAAAAAGCTTCACCGGCATGAACCCGCCGTAATCCGTGAAATCGTCGGCGGCCTGGTTAAGCGCGGCATAGCGCATCAGGTCGCCGATGTTGCGGTGACGAACCAGTCCGGTGCGATCCAGGTAACGCCGGTTGGCAATGCCAATCAGGTCGGGAATCTGAACTGGAGAGACGAGGCTTGTTCCGTGGCGCGCTAGAACGCCAGGCGGTATCGAGTCTTGCAGTGCGTAGATTTGCATGTCGGTGAGTGTGGCCGGCTCCATCGTATCGGGCCGTGCCCAAGGCGCTAAGTACAGAAACTTAAGGATGAGGCGGTCGGCGACGGTGCCGCGGGCGCGAAACGCCAGGGTACGGTCGAAGGGAAAATTACCTTGGGCGCCCTTGACCAGTGACCCGTCCGGCATCACGCGCGTGTGGCACATGCCGCACGCCGCATTCCCCACTTCGACGGCGCCCTTGCGGCGAACAACGTATCGCGCAAACGGCATGATGCCTTCCCGAGTGACCGGAACTCCGGACTCGCGGTACCATACCCGATCCCGCACCATCGCCAGGGATACAATTTCCAGCGCAAGATCGTTTTCATAACCTACAGGGGCGTCAAACACCAGTTCGCCGGCCCTGCGCCAGTCCTCGTCCGTGCGCAGCCGCGCCGCGTCAAACACAATGGACGGCTCTTGTTTCCGCAGCCACTCCAGGTAATCCTCAGGCCCTCGCCCTGGAGCGTAAATCGGGTAGCTCTTATAGATTGGCATCACCGGGATTCGATAGTAGAACTCCGCCGAAATGTGAACCGGAGGCTCCTTCAATCCCGGTCTCGGCAATTCCAGTGAGGCCAACTCCTTTGCCTCCCACGTCTTCGGGACAGGCGCCGCCAGAGCTGCCAAAACGAATCCGATCAGACAACAGTGCATGGTATTCTCTCAGAATCGGTAGTGCAACCCGAGTTGGATGATACGGGACTGGTTGCCAGGAAGCATACCCGTGATCCGGCCGAATGCGGCATTGCCCCGCGCCAGATTCTGCGGTTGCAAAGCGAAATTGGCGTGGTTGATGAAGTTCAGCATCTCAGTGCGGAACGCCAGCGAATGCCGCTCCGCAAGCCGGAAGTCTTTGATGATGGAGAGATCCATAATGACGGCGCCCGGCCCGTAACCGGCCGTCCGGCCTGCATTCCCAAATGTGAACGCCGCCGGTTGCGCGAATGCCGCGGTGTTGAACCACCGCTCGACCTGCTCGCCCTTGGAGCGATTTCCTGTAATGCTGGGATCGCCGATTACATTAGGGCGCAAAGACGGAGAGGAGGCCCCGGTTCCATTCACCAGTTCCGTTACGCCATAGGGCGGGCCGCTCCGTAGCTCGGCGATCACCCCGGTTGACCACCCTCCCAGCAACTGCTTCCATACCGGATGATCGACGTGCAGCGCTCTTCCACTCCCTATGGGCAGGTCCCAGACCGAGCCCCAGATGAAACGGTGTGAAACGTGGTTCCCCGCCAGACCGCGGTCTCCCTGACGGTTATAGGCATTGGTGAAGGCGCTTCCAGCGCCTAGTTCGGATAGAGCCACAACATCGTCTATGAAGCGCGGCCAGGTGTAGTTGGCCTGGAACAGAAGCCCACGCGAATAGCGCTTTTCGATCTTGAGGTTCATTCCGTGGTAATTGGAGTTTCCGATCGCCGGGTTTGCGACCACTACATTGGTGAACTGCGGGAAGGGCCGCAAATTCTGCCTGTTGCCGGGCCCCATCAATTCCGGCCGTAGTTGATTTATGGTGAACGGTATGATAGAGACCAGCTTATGCCCCAGCGTTCCCAGGTATCCGATCTCCATCAACAGATTGCGCGAAAGGCTTCGCTGGACGTTGAAGTTGAGGGTTGACAGGTACCCGTTCTGGCGGTCTGGCTCGAAGAACGCCACTTGGGTGTTGGTTGGGCGACCGGCCGGAACAGCGCCGAAGCCGGGCGCGAGAGCCGCTTCCGACGGAGCCTGTACCTCAGGCAGACCGTTTCGTAGCAGGAAGGCCGGAGTAATCCCCATATCCGGCGAGGCGAAAGCGCCCTGAAGGCTGAACCCCAGGTTTGCGGGTCCTCCGGGCACACCCCCGAAAGCCGCCGCGTATTGCGGAGAATAAACAACGGCGGCGCCGCCGCGAACAACCCAGTTGTCGGTGACTTTCCAGGCAAATCCTACGCGCGGCCCGAAGTTGTTCCAGTCGTGCCGGTGGGCAAACCTGTTGAGGCCGTTGCGGCCGGCGAACGTCACGATGCCCGGAGTTCCGGAAACAGGGTTGATTTGAAGGCGATCGAACGAGTTCTGCCGGTTCCCGATAGACTCCCAGCGAGGCTGGTCCCAATCCCAGCGCAAGCCAAGGTTCAGGGTGAGCCGCTTGTGTGCTCTCCAGTCATCTTGAACGAAGCCTGAAAGCGTCAGCGAGCGGAAGCGGGCCGGCAGGGTTTCATTGCGCTGGCCTTGCACAACCCAGCCTAGTAGCAGCGCGGCCAGCGAGTTGCCCGTTGCCTGTTCGCCAAAAGCGAAAACCCCGCCGGCCTGGTTGAAAGTTGTGTCCTCGACGGTGTTGGGCCGCCACTCGAATCCGAACTTGAGTTCGTGGTTGCCGCGGATGTGAGTTACATTGTTGGTGAGTTGGCTGGTGCGCAGGGGATTGTTGATAAACCCACCACTGATGCCCATCCCCTGGAACCTAGGCCCCAGATTGATTTGCGGCGGGAATCTGGGATTCGTTCCGCGAATTCCGATCTGCTCGGCCAGCCCCATATTAAATCCACCCGGCTGGCCCGTTCGGCCTCGTGAATTGTTGAACGTGAAACGAAGCTCGTTGATCGTAGTTGGACCAAATTGGCGCATCCAGGTTGCCGATGCGCTGTAGCGGAGATAATAACTGCGCGACTCAAAAGGATCCATTCCTGATGGGAAGACCGGAAGCAAGTGCTGCCGGTAGTCCAATACCAGCAGGCGCCCGAAAACGCGATCCTTGCCGCGGTGGTTATAGTCGAGCCGGCCGACGTAGTTGTCGCTATTGCGCAGCGCTCCGTGGTTTCGCACGTAGTTGCTATTGCCGGAGGCCCGGCCCGGTACGTTGGGCTCAGGGTAAAATGCGGCCAGGCGCGAGCCAAGCGGGTCCAGCCGGCTGGCGGGGATGACATTGCCCTGAAACGGTGGCCGGCCCGCTGCCCCGGGATCGCGTATTATCGTCGCGCTTCTTGAAAAATCTCCGCGAGTCTCGGCCGCCGCCGGGAGATTGAGTATGCGTGTTCTTGGATCGTTCCGCCGCTGGCCTTCGTAATTGAAAAAGAAATGAGCCTTGTTTTTGCGGATCGGCCCGCCGAGACTTACACCGAACTGGTTGTAGCGAAGCCTGGGTTCCTCCAATGCGAAAAAGTTTCGCGCATCCAGCTTGTCATGCCGGAAATACTCGTACGCGGAACCATGGAACTGGTTCGTGCCCGAGCGGGTGGTCAACTGGACCACACCCCCGCCGGTGCGTCCCAACTCGGCCGCGTAATTGC
>Ga0187893_10015872_pt1 | contig 10026 bp, 9 predicted proteins | sample MA1701074metaG_FD_139574 | JGI IMG/M metagenome (GOLD analysis project Ga0187893, IMG submission 139574) | White microbial mat communities from a basaltic lava cave in the Kipuka Kanohina Cave System on the Island of Hawaii, USA - MA170107-4 metaG ... | reverse complement strand
CGTGGCCCCGGGGACGCCCGCGCCGTCGGCGCCACGGACGCGCACGGCGATGGAACCGGTGCCGCGCACCGGGGCAGGCGTGGGAAGCGCCCGCAGCGCCTCACCGAGATCGCTCGCGGGCGCATTCCTGGCGGCGGGCCGGAACTCCGGCGCGCGTTCGACGGGGGCCGGCCGCGCGGAGCGCCCGCCGGATTCGCGCCCCGCGCCCAGGAGGTAGCCTGCGGCCCCGCCGGCAAGGAGCGCGACCACGGTCACGATCCACCCCTTCATGGGGGCAAGAGTAGCACAAGCGCTCTAGGCGAAGGAGGGGGGCGGGGGCTCGTCGTCGATCTGGGCGCTCTGCTGGTAGTGCTTCTCCAGCTTCTCGAAGTGCGCCTTGAAGTGGTCCTCGATCCCCAGGGCGCGGCAGAGCATGGCGTCGTAGATCAGATAGAGCGCCAGGAAGCAGTCCTCGAAGCGCGCCATGAAGTCGCGGGCGGCGATCGGGAAGGGATAGCGCGGCTCGAACACGGCGAGCCAGCCTTCGCCGGCACCCTTCGCCGCCGCGAGCATCCCCTGCAGCGACAGGAGGCGCGACTCCGAAGGCCCGTCCACGCCGAGGCGGACGAACGTCAGGAGCGCGTCCACCTGGGCGCGGTGGTCGGTGTAGACCTGCTCCAGGAGCGCCAGCTCCTCCTGGCGGCCGACGTGCAGCTCGAGCCCGAGGCCGTCGCGGTCGGCGAAAAAGCTCAGGTCGAAATCGGCCACGTGCCGGCCGCGGCCGGAGCTGGAGCGCAGGTTGGGGAAGCCGCTCCCCCGCACCTCGTTGGGGCGGAGCCCGTAGAGCGCGCAGCGAAGGCGCTCGGCGTCGCCGTCGTGGGTGCGCGGTTCGCGCGCCAGCTTGCTGAAGGTGTAGGGATCGGTCTCGTAGACCTCCGAGACGGTCTCGAGGCAGCCGGTCACCAGCACGCGCAGCTTGGGGTGGATGTGGGAGCGGATGAGGCGGAAACGGAAGTCGAGGTCCGCCTCGGTGAAGATGTCCTCGTAGTACTCCGGAAAGAGGATCTCCGTGTAGCGCTCACCGTCCGGCATGGCGTTGGGGATTTTAGCCCCCACTACCAATTTCGGAGATATCCGGTCACCGCTGCAGGGGCCCCGTCCGGGTCGACGCCGACGACGAAGAGCGCCTCCGCGCCTCCGGCACCGCGCAGCAGGAGGCGCCATTCGCCGGCCGCCAGCACGCCCGGAGGGGACTGGAGCAGATCGAGCCGCAGGCTCTGGGGCCGCGCGGTCACGTCCAAGGAGGTGCCGTCCGGCAGCTCCAGGCGAGCGGGGAGGTGCGCCTCCTCGACCTCGAGGATCAGCGCGAGGCCCGCGACGATGGCGCAACCGCGCGGCACCTTCGAGGTGACACGCGCCCAGGGGCGCTCCAGGAACACGTACTCCAGGGACGCGGAATCGGCCGCGGCACCCGCGTCCCAGATTCCCACGCCTCCGTAGGCGAAGGAGCAGCGCAGCGTTCCCTTCGGTCCACGCCAGCGCACCGCCGCGGTCAACCGGTCCGCGGAGTGAAGCGTCTCCTCCAGCGAGCCGGCGGAAGCCTCGAAGCGGGCGAGGTTCTCGATCACGCCGGGTTCGGTGCGGCGGAACCGCACCAAGAGCCCTCCCTCGCAGGGGGCGGCGGAGACCTCCACGCGCGGCCCATGTTCGGGGGAGAGGGCGCAAGCGGCGGGCAGGAACGCCGCGAGGAGGCAGGGGAGCGCGCGCACGGCGGGATTGTAGAGCAGGCGGTGGGGTAGACTGCTCCCCTCACGCCGTCCGGGGCGACCGTCGCGCCGGAGCGGGCGGAGGAAGACGACCACGCCGTTCGCCCCGCGCCCTGTGCGCGCGGGACAGGCCGGGAGGTGCCATGCGCTCGCACGTCGACCGCATCAACATGATCGAGAACCTGATGAACCTGCTCCAGCAGATGGAACTCGATCCCGAAGGCTCCCTGCGCCGGGAGACGGAATTGCTCACGGCCTACGCGCTCACGCAGATCGAACGCCACCTTTCGGAGTTCAAGTCGGGCGGCCGCGGTCTCGCGCCGTGAGGGTGCGCATCCCTCCCCGCGCCCGGGAAGGGGCGCGGGGAGGGCCGTGGCGTCAGGCGTCGAAGTAGAGGTGGAACTCGTAGGGGTGAGGCCGGATCGAGACCTGCTGCACTTCGTTGGTGCGCTTGTAGTCGATCCAGGTCTCGATGAGGTCCTTGGAGAAGACGTCGCCGCGCAGGAGGAAGTCGTGGTCCCGCTCCAGGCAGTCGAGGGCCTGGCCCAGGCTGCCCGGCGTGTTGGGGATGTCCTTCAGGATCTCCGGCGGGAGATCGTAGATGTTCTTGTCCATCGGCTTGCCCGGATCGACCTTGTGCTGGATGCCGTCCAGGGCCGCCATGAGGATCGCGCTGAACCCGAGGTAGGGGTTGCAGGCCGGATCCGGGCAGCGGAACTCGAACCGGCGCGCCTTGTCGGAGACGTTGTAGACCGGGATGCGCACCGACGCCGAGCGGTTGCGCTGGGAATAGGCGAGATTCACCGGCGCCTCATAGCCCGGAACGAGGCGCTTGTAGGAGTTCATCGTCGGGTTGGTGATCGCGCAGAGCGCCGGCGCGTGGCGCAGCACTCCGCCGATGGCCCAGAGCGCCTCCTGGCTCAGGTCGGCGTAGAGGTTGCCCGTGAAGAGGTTGCGCTGGCCCTTCCAGAGGCTCACGTGGCAGTGCATGCCGGAGCCGTTGTCGCCGAAGAGCGGCTTCGGCATGAACGTCACCGTCTTGCCGTGCTTGCGGGCGACGTTCTTGAGGATGTACTTGTACTTGATGAGCTTGTCGGCCATCGACACGAGGGTGTCGAAGCGGATGCCGATCTCGGACTGGCCCGCGGTGGCCACCTCATGGTGGTGCGCCTCGCACGGGATCCCGCACTGGATGAGCGTCAGGAGCATGTCGGTGCGGATGTCCTGGAGCTGGTCGGTGGGCGGGACCGGGAAGTAGCCTTCCTTCGCGCGAACCTTGTAGCCGAGGTTCGGACCCTCGTCGCGCCCGGTGTTCCACTTCCCCTCGGCGCTGTCGATGGAGTAGTGGCTGAAATTCTGCCCGCTGTCGTAGCGCACGTCGTCGAAGATGAAGAACTCCGCCTCCGGCCCGAAGAACGCCTTGTCCGCGATCCCCGTCGACTGGAGGTAGGCCTCGGCGCGCCGCGCGACGTTTCGGGGCGCGCGTAGGTACTCCTCCCGCGTGATGGCATCCACGACGTTGCAGCTGATGACGAGGGTGGGCTCTTTCATGAAAGGGTCGAGCCAGGCGGTCGCGGGGTCGGGCAGGACCACCATGTCGCTCTGGTCGATCGTCTTCCAGCCGCGGATGGAGGAGCCGTCGAAGCCGCGTCCCTCGGTGAAGAGGTCGTCGTCGAGATGGCTCACCGGGATGGTGAAGTGCTGCCAGGTGCCCAGGAGATCCATGAAACGCAGGTCGAGGACCTTCACGTTCTTCTCCTTGGCCAGGGCGATTACGTCTGCGGGTTTCATCCATTCTCCTTGGCTTGCTAGATGGCGTCGGGGCCGCGCTCCCCCGTGCGGATGCGGACCACATCCAATAGTTCGGTGACGAAGATCTTGCCGAAGCCCGACCCCTCATTTTCGTCCAATCGGCCCGCTGCCTGAATCGCGGCGAGGGTGGGCGCCACGAACCCCTCGTTCACGGCGATCTCGAGCTTGACCTTGGGGGCCGGGGGGGCCGCGTCGGGGGCGCGCACCACCCCGCGGCACTCCGTGACGGTCATGCGGTAGACCTCGGCCTTCGCCAGCGCGGCCGCGACCGGATCGAGCCTCTCAGGCGCGATGACCGCGGTGATCAGCTTCACGCGCGCCATCCTCCCCCGCCCCCCTCCCAGGATCCATCCGCGGAAACGTCCTCCGCCGGCGGGCCCGAACCTGCCTACGCGCTTGCCGCGCAAGCGGTTACGGCGATCGGGCCGCATAGCCTCGCTGCATGGCGGCATGAATTGGCGGCGCCGAATTGCTAGGATCGCGCCCGTGCGTCGCCGCGTCCTGGGAATCATCTTGGCCGGAGGCAAGGGGGAGCGCCTCCAACCCCTCACCCTCTACCGCTCCAAACCCTCGGTCCCGTTCGGAGGCATCTACAGGCTCATCGACTTCGTCCTCTCCAACTTCGTCCACTCCGGCGTCAAGTCCGTCTACGTGCTCACCCAGTTCAAGAGCCAGTCGCTCAACGAGCACCTGCACCGCGCCTGGGCCGGGACGAACCTCATGCCGGGGAATTTCATCATCCCGGTCCCGGCGCAGATGCAGACGCCCCGGGAGAACTGGTACCTGGGCACCGCGGATGCGGTCTTCCAAAACCTCAACCTCGTGCGCGAGACCAAGCCCGACCAGGTCTGCGTCTTCGGCAGCGACCACATCTACTTCATGGACATCTCGCAGATGATGCGCGCGCACATCAAGACCGGCGCGGAGGTGACCATCGCCTCCATCCCGCGGCCGAAAGAGGAGGGGCCGCGCTTCGGCGTGATCGAGAGCGACGCGACCGGCCGCGTCGCGGCGTTCCACGAAAAGTCGCCGGAGCCGCCGACGATCCCGGGCGATCCTGCCCGCTGCTGCGTCTCGATGGGGAACTACGTCTTTTCGGGCAAGGTCCTGGAAGAGATGCTCGTGGAGGACGCGGCCGACCGCGCCTCGTCCCACGATTTCGGCAAGGACATCCTGCCCGCGATGGTGAAGGCGGGCCGCGCGGTCTACGCCTACGACTTCGAAAACAACCGCATCCCCGGCAGGCCCGAGGACCAGCGCAACACCTACTGGCGCGACGTCGGGACCCTCGAGGCCTACTACGACGCCAACCTGGATCTCAAGGATCCGGTTCCCCAGCTCGACCTCTACAACCGCGAGTGGCAGGTGCACACCACCGGCACGAACTCCGCTCCCGCGAAATTCGTGACCGACGGGGACGGCCGCACCGCGCGCGCCACCCGCACCATCCTGGCGTCGGGGAGCGTGCTCTCCGGGTCCGAGGTGATCGACAGCGTGCTGGGACGGAACGTGCGCGTACACTCCAACGCGCTGGTCGAAAGCTCGATCCTCATGGACGGGGTGGTGATCGAGGCGGGCTGCCGCGTGCGCCGCGCCATCCTCGACAAGGACGCGCACATCCCGCGCGGCGTCGATGTCGGCTACGACCGCGCCGCCGACCGCGCCCGCGGCTGGACCGTCTCCGACTCCGGTATCACCGTCGTCCCGAAAAACCCCCTCCTGCGGCCGATCACGAACCTGGATCTCTGAGGGGACGGACCCACCCGGCACGAGGCTCGCGGTGGCAAAATGGTTCGATGCGCGTCTCGAACCAGATTCTCCTCGCCTGCGCCGCCGCCGCCGCTGCCTCCCTCGCGATCTTCCTGCTCTCCCGGTGGGAGATCGGCAAGGTGGAGCGCGACGCGGAAGCGATCCTGGAGGAGTGGACGGAAATGGAGGCGCTGGTGGCTGCGCTGACGAACCTGGAGCGTGCCTCTGCCGAGCCGGCCGAACGCGGGCACCTGCACTCCGGCGCGAACGAGTTGCGTTCCCTGGCAGCGGGCGATGCCGGCCTCGCCGAGGATCACGAATCCCGAGAGGCGGAAGTGTTCCGCAAGATGGCAGGGATCCTCGATCGCGCGGCGGTAGCGACAGGAACGGATCTGCCGGGGCTCTGCAACGAGGCGCACGCGCTGCTCCCGGTGCTCTGGCTCGAGGACAGCGCCCGGGTCGCGCAGCGGGCCGTCCAGATCGCCCGGCGCCAGGCGGACATGCGCCGGCTCCACTTCGCCTGGGGAGCCGGCCTGGTGCTCTTGCCCCTGGTCATCCTCCTGCGCCTGCGGCGAACCGTGTTGCGTCCCTTGGCGGCCCTCCAGGCCCGCGTCGAGGGGATTGGCGGACTCGCGCGCACCGGCAAGGGAATGGATGGGCTCCAGGCCGCGGTGGAAGCCATGGCTACCGCCGTCGAAGAGAGGCGGGCACGCCTCGAGGCGGAGGTCCGTTCCCGGACCGACCAGCTCCGCCATGCGGAACGGCTCGGCGGGCTCGGCCGCATTGCCGCCGCGGTGGCGCACGAGCTGAACAACCCGCTCGGGAGCATCGGTCTCTGCGTCGACGGGATCCGGGAGAGCCTGGGGCACGGCGAGGGCGAGCGGGCCGTGATCGAGCGGAAGCTCGCCACGATGCGGAAGGAAATCGACCGCTGCACGGTCACGACCCGCAAGCTCCTCACCTACGCCCACTACCGGCCGGCGGCGCGGGAGCGGGTGGAGCCGGGCCGCCTCGTGGAGGAGGCGTTCGACCTCGTTTCCGGTCATGCGCGTCGCGCCCAAGTCCGCCTCGGGGCGGCCTGCTCCCGGGAGGGCGCCGTCCTCGAGGGTGATGCGAACCAGCTGCGCCAGGTGATCGTCAACCTTCTCCTGAACGCGATCGACGCGTCGCCGGCGGGCGGGGAGGTCCACGTCGAGTCGTTCGTGGCCGGAGGTCGCGTCCGGACCCACGTCAAGGATCGCGGGGCGGGGGTGCCGCTCGCCGCGCGGGATCGGATCTTCACCCCCTTTTTCACCACCAAACGCCCCGGCGTGGGGACCGGCCTGGGACTTGCGATCTCCCGCGAGATCGTGGAAGCGCACGGTGGCGGACTCGCCTTGGGATCCCCCCATCCGGGGTGGGGCGCCGTCTTCGAGATCGATCTTCCCGCCTGCCAGGTCCCTTGAAGTCCCGCCGCACCCCTTCCCTCGTTCTCGTCGACGACGACGAGACGTTTCGCGAGACGCTCGCGGAGAATCTCCGGCGGGAGTTCCCCAAATGCAGGACGGCGCATTCGCTCGAGACCGTCATGGAGGAGTTGCGGCGGGAGGAGCCCGACGTCCTGCTGCTCGACCTCAACCTCGGTTCGGCGGACGGGCTCGATCTGCTCCCCCGGGTGCGTGAAGGCTTCCCCAGCGTCGAGGTCATCGTCGTCACCGGATTTGCCACGGTGGACGCCGCAGTCGAGGCCATGCGCCGTGGAGCGTTCGATTTCGTCACGAAGCCGTTGCAGCTCCAGGCGCTCGTCGCCAGTATCTGCCGTGCCGCGGAGAGGCGGGGGCTTTTGCGCGAAAACGTCGGCCTGCGCCGGATGCTGGGGAGGGGGGTGGGGGCGGAGCTGGTAGGCCAGAGCCCGGCGATCGAGGAGGTGCGCCTGCAGATCCGCCAGGCGGCCACCTCCGACGCCCCGGTTCTCATCCGCGGCCCCAGCGGGAGCGGCAAGGAACTCGTCGCCCGGGCCGTGCACGGAAGCAGCTCGCGCGCCAGAAAGCAGCTCATCACCATCAACTGCGCCACCCTCCAGGAGAGCCTTCTCGAGAGCGAACTGTTCGGTCACGAGCGCGGCGCCTTCACCGGCGCCTCGGAACAGCGGCAGGGCCTCTTCGAGGCGGCCCACGAGAGCACGCTGTTCCTCGACGAAATCGGGGAGATGCCTCCCCCGCTCCAAGCGAAACTCCTGCGCGCCATCCAGTTCGGCGAGGTGCGCCGGGTCGGGGGCGTCGCCACGCTCCGCGTGGATGTGCGGATCCTCGCGGCGTCCAATCGCGATCTCGCGGGTGCGGTGGCGACGGGCGGATTCCGGGAAGACCTCTTCTACCGCCTCAACGTGCTCTCCATCGCGATTCCCCCGCTGCGGGAGCGGCCCGAGGACGTCGAACCCACCTTTCGCCACGCGGCCCGCCGGCTCGGGCTGCGGTATGAGCTCACGCCGGAGCATTTCGAACAGCTTCGACGCTACTTCTGGCCGGGCAACGTGCGTGAGATCGAGAACCTCGTGGAGAGGCTCAAGATCCGCGAGGAGGATGGGCCCCCGGCACCGGGGACACTCCCGTCCCTCCTGAGTCCTGCCCTGCCGTCGAGCCCCGTCCCGCGCACGCTCGCCGAAGTGGAACGGGTCATGATCGAGGAGGCCCTGCGGCGCCACGCAGGCGACCGGAATCGCGCCGCCCAGGAGTTGGGAATCAGCCTGAGAACTCTTTACTATCGTGTCGCGCAGTACCGCGGCGCGGAGCGGGAGCCGCCCGCGCCTGCATAACTTGCAGTCCTCCCTGCAATTGCTGCACGGGCGGACTTTTCCTTTCGGCTCGATTTCCCCCCTCCCCGTTTGGCGCGCCACTTGTGGAAATGAACCCGATGACACGACCGGGGCGTGCCACGGCAATCGTGCTGGCAGTCGGCGCGCTGTTCTGCCTGGCGCGCGCCCACTTCGTCGGGATCTCGGATCCGAGCGAGGGGCGCTACGTCCAGATCGCATGGGAGATGGTGACGAGCGGCGACTGGATCACTCCGCGCTGGAACGGGATCCCGCACCTCGAGAAGCCGCCGCTGGCCTACTGGGCGGGGGCAGTGGGCATGACGGTATTCGGCACCAACGAATTCGGCGCACGCATCCTCTCCACCCTTGCCCTGATCACCAGCGCGGTCCTCTTGGCGGGGATCGCGCGGAGGGTGGCGGGGCCGAAATCCGCGCCCGCAGCAGCGGCCTTCTGCCTGCTCCCCTACCCGGTGGCGCTCGGCTGCGCCCTCCTCACCGACGGGTTCCTTCTCCTCGCCACGGTCCTCTTCTACGACGCACTGTTCCGGCGCATGGAGGAGGGCTCGCGCCGCGCCCTCAACGTCGTGCCGGTCGCCCTGGCCATCGGCACCCTGGCGAAGGGCCAAGCGATCCTGCTCTTCACCGTGCTTCCGTTCCTTTTCATGCGCACCGGATTCTTCTGGGAGATATTCCGGCCGGCTCGCCTCCTGCTCCTGCTGGCGTTGGTCGTGCCCTGGATCGTGGCCATCCAGGGCCGCTACCCGGACTTTCTCGCCCTGCACACCGGAAAGCTGGCCGCCTTCGTCGCGACGGGGAAGCAGCATCACCACGATCCTCCCTACATCTACCTGGTGGCGGTGCTTGCGGGGATGTTTCCCTTCACGCTCTGGGCCTCCCGGGGCATCCGAGGCCTTCCGCGGCCCCACGCTCGCGTGCTCGCGCTCTGGTTCGGCTTGCCGTTCGTCTTCCTCTCCCTGGTGCCGAGCCGTTCGTGGACCTACATCCTCTCCTCGACACCGGTGGTCGCGCTCCTCGGGGCGCGGGGGATCGAGCTGGGGGCCATTACCAAGGCGAGGCTCTCGGACGGTAGGATCGGGATGGCAGGAGGCGTGATCGGTCTCGCCGTCGTCCTCATCGGCCGCGGCCGGTTCGTGCCTCCCGACGTCGTCATCGTCGGTCTGATCCTGTCCGCTACGTTTTTCGTGACCGGATCGACCCTCTGGTTTCTGGCGAAGCGCTCCCCCCGCCTCACCGCCGTGATCCTGAGCGGACTCCTCACCCTCGGCCTCGCCGCCGCCACGATGGCCGACGAGCCCGCGTTCCGCATCTACCGGGGACTCGCAAGGCGCGTTGGGGAACTCGCCGGACCGCGCGGCGGGGTCGCCATCGTCGCCGCCAAGATGCCGTCGGTGCCTTTCTACCTCGGGCGTTTCGTGACGGTGGCCGCCCTGGACGACCGGCTCGCCAAGGAGGCCCTGCTCTGGGGAGGCTCGCCCTGGTTCCGCCCGGACCTTTCGATCGAACGAGTGCTGAGGGAGAATAGGAGCGACGTGATCATCGTCGATGGCAAGTGGCACGCCCAGTTCGCGCCGACGCGGACGGTCCTCCACCGCGCGGGCGAATTCGTCGTCCTCGCCCCGGATTCCGCCCCGCGGGACGATCCGCCCCGTTGAACGAGCAGCCGCCCAGCCCCCCCGCCCCGCCCGCGGCCCGCGACCAAGCCCCGATCGGCGGCTCCGCTCCCCGCCTCGCCTTCCTGGTCCCCGCGCACAACGAGCGGGAGTCCCTGCCGGTTCTGATCGGCGAGATGCGTGCGGCGGGGGCCCGCACCGGAAGCCCCTTCGAGATCCTCGTCGTGGACGACGGCTCGGACGACGGCAGCGCGGAGTGGCTCGAGGAGGAGGCGGCGCGCGGGGAGCACCTGCG
>Ga0187893_10015871_pt1 | contig 10027 bp, 13 predicted proteins | sample MA1701074metaG_FD_139574 | JGI IMG/M metagenome (GOLD analysis project Ga0187893, IMG submission 139574) | White microbial mat communities from a basaltic lava cave in the Kipuka Kanohina Cave System on the Island of Hawaii, USA - MA170107-4 metaG ... | reverse complement strand
TTCTCGCCCGTAAAAAGGAGGTTGTCCCTGATCTGCGCCTCTGTCAGCCCGAGATCCGCCAGGCGGTTATAGCGCATCGCGGTTGCGGAATGGCAGGTCAGACAATAGTTGACGAAAACCTTTGCGCCGCGCTGGATCGACAGCACATCGCTGGAATCAATGTTGGCGCGATCGAGCGGGATGTCGCCGCCCGCGGCAAGGACGGCAGCCGGCGCCAATAGCAACGCGAGAATGAACCTTCTCACCGCGTCACCCTCTCCGGCTCAGGTTTGGTCTGGTCAATCCTGGTGAACCAGGGCATCAGCACAAAGAACAGGAAATAAATGACGGTGAAAATGCGCGCCACCACGGTCGCGCGCTCCGCGCCGCCCAACCAGCCGCCGAACTGGCCCCACACGTTGGTCGGCACCGTGCCGAGATAGCCCAGCACGACGAAGGACATTACGAACAGAGCGAGCGCGGTCTTGTAGACCGCTCCGCGGTAGCGGATCGACTTGACGGCGCTGCGATCGAGCCACGGCAGAAAGAAGAAGACCATCACCGCAAGCCCCATTGCGAGCACGCCGGGAAACTGCGAACCGAGTAACGGCGGCACAGCGCGCAAAATTGAATAGTACGGGGTGAAATACCAGACCGGGGCGATGTGAGTCGGGGTGTTGAGCGGATCGGCAGGCACGAAATTGTTGTGCTCGAGAAAATAGCCGCCCATTTCCGGCGCAAAGAACACGATGATGCTGAACACCATGAGGAACACCACGACGCCGAAAATGTCCTTCACCACGTAATAGGGAAAGAAGGGGATGCCGTCGAGTGGAATGCCGGTCTTCGGATCCTTCTTCTTCTTGATTTCGATGCCGTCCGGATTGTTGGAGCCGACCTCATGCAGCGCCACCAGGTGCGCGGCGACCAGTCCCAGCAGCACCAAGGGGACCGCGATTACGTGAAAAGCGAAAAAACGGTTCAGCGTCGCGTCGGAAACCACGTAGTCGCCGCGAATCCAAACTGCCAGATCCGGACCGACGAACGGGATGGCCGCGAACAGGTTGACGATCACCTGTGCGCCCCAGTAGGACATCTGGCCCCAGGGCAACAAATAGCCGAAGAAGGCCTCCGCCATCAGGCACAGGTAGATCAGCACGCCCAGCAGCCAAAGCAACTCGCGCGGCTTGCGGTAGGAACCGTAAATGAGGCCGCGAAACATGTGCAGGTACACCACCACGAAGAACAACGATGCGCCGGTGGAATGCATGTAGCGTATCGCCCATCCCCAATCGACGTCGCGCATGATGTATTCGACCGAAGCGAAGGCCTGCGCGGCATCGGGCTTGTAGTGAATGGTGAGAAAAATACCGGTGATGATCTGCATCACCAGTACCAGCATCGCCAGCGAGCCGAAGTAGTACCAGAAGTTGAAGTTCTTCGGAGCGTAGTACTCGGATAGGTGCGCTCTCCAGGTCGCCGTCAGTGGAAAGCGCGCGTCGATCCAGTCGAGCAACGCGGTCATCTTGCCCATCGCGTCATGCTCCTTTGCTGTCTTCGCCGATGAGCAGACGCGTGTCGCTCAGGTACGTATAGGGGGGAACCTTGAGGTTTGCGGGAGCCGGTACGCCTTTGTAGACGCGGCCGGCGAGATCGAACTTGGAACCGTGGCACGGGCAGAAGAATCCGCCCGGCCAATCTTCGCCGAGGCCACTTTCTGCTCCGGGAGCAAGCTTCTGCGACGGCGAACAGCCAAGGTGAGTGCAGATGCCCACCAGCACCAGATATTCGGGCTTGATGGAACGGGCTTCGTTTTTCGCATAATCTGGCTGCATCGGCATGGAAGACCTGGGATCGGCCACCACCGCGTCGAGCTTCGTCAGGCTGTCGATCATTTCGCGGGTGCGGCGTACGATCCAAACCGGCTGGCCGCGCCACTCAACTGTCACCATCATCCCCGGCTCGACCTTCGACAGATCCACTTCGACCGGAGCGCCGGCAGCCCTTGCCCTTGCGCTCGGGTTCATGCTCGCAACGAACTGTAGGGCGAAGGCAATACCCGCCACGCCGCCCGCGGCGCTGGTGGCGGTCAAGAGAAAGCGTCGCCTGGGGCGATCGACGTTGCTATCAGCCATGGTCCGGTCAATCGGGTTTCAAAAGCGCTGCATTTTACAGTAGGTGGCCGGGATAATTACACTGCGCGTTCGTTAACTATATGTAAAATAACGAAAAATAGGTGTCCGGGAAAATGGGCGCCGGTTGCTTTCAGACCCCCGGTTATGGTCTCTGGGCCGCCTTTTTGGACGCGCGGTTTCGGCATCCGCTGGTACCATCGGCGCCTTGCCGCCGGTGGCTGACAGTGGCCGCGCGAACATGGTCTGAACCGTTTCGAGGACGAAAATGAAAGTCAGAGTTAAATGGATCGAGAATGTCACCTTCATGGGTGAGACCGAAAGTGGTCATGCCCTGGTCATGGATGGAGCGCCGGATGGCGGTGGCCGCAATCTTGGACCAAGGCCGATGGAAACAGTGCTCGCGGGTACGGGCGGCTGTACCGCTTACGACGTGGTCTCGATTCTGCGGAAGGCGCGGCAGGATATCAGCGATTGCGTACTCGAGCTCGAAGCTGAACGCGCCTCGGCGGACCCCAAGGTGTTCACGCGCATCCATTTCCACTTTGTCATCAAGGGACGCAACGTCAAACGTGAACACGTCATGCGCGCCATTCAACTATCGGCGGAAAAATACTGCTCGGCGTCGATCATGCTCGGCAAGACCGCCGAGATCACCCACGATTTCGAGATCGTCGAAGTTTGAGTCCGCGGATCAAAGCCGGTAAGTCGACACCGTCATCAGGCGCGAGGAAATCCGCATCGCCCGCTTGACCGGCCCCGGCAATTCCGCGGCGCCGTGGGCGAGCGCGGTATCGGCATGGCGCGCCTCGTCTTCCTTCATCTGCGCGACGATTGCGCGGCTTTTTCGATCCTGGGGCGGGAGCTGCTCGAGATGGCCGTCGAGATGGCCTTCAACCTGGCGCTCGGTTTCGGCGAGAAATCCCATGTTCCACTTGTCTCCGAGCAGACCCGAGAGAGCGCCGATGGCAAACGAAGCCGAGTAGAAAAACGCGTTGAGCATGCTCACCCGCCCACCGAGCTCGTCGATGCGCTGCGCGGTCCAGGCCAGGTGCTCGGTCTCCTCCGCGGCAGCGCGTTCAAGGGTCTTCCTGGCGCTTTCGCCGCGCGCGGTCAGTGCCTGCCCCTGGTACAAAGCCTGTGCGCACACTTCACCGCTGTGATTGACCCGCATCAGTGCAGCGGCGTGGCGTTGGTCCGCCGCGCTCAGTTCCGGATTCGGCAGATCGTCTCCAGGAACCGGCCGTAACGAAACTGCAGGCCCCCACAGGGTGCGCAGCGCACGGTCCAATCCGATTATCAGGCGGTCAATATCTGAAGTCACGATCCAATCACTTCTTGCGCATGAAAAACAGGAACAGTCCGCCATTCTCGGTCGAGGACAGTAATTGATTCCCGGTCTGCTTCGAGAACGCCTGGAAATCGCGCACCGAGCCCGGGTCGGTCGCGAGAACTTTCACTACCTGTCCGGAACGCAAATCGTTGAGCAACTTCTTGGTACGCAGTATCGGCAACGGGCAATTGAGTCCGCGCGCGTCGAGTTCGCGATCGAAGTGAATCTCGGTATCCATCTCAGGCTCTTGCATCGTCATTTCTGCCGCTCAACCAGCCGCCGCAACCGGCATGCCCTTGCCGACCCATGCACTCATTCCGCCCTCCAGGTTATACACTTCCCGCCAACCCCTGCCGCTCAAGAACGCGCATGCTTGCGCGGATCGCGCGCCCGACTGGCAGTAAAATACTACCGCACGTGCGCGGTCGATCTCCTCGAACCGGGCGGGCAGGAGGTGCAACGGGATGTGAATCGCGCCGGGAATGACGCCGCGGCTGACTTCCTGTTCGGTGCGCACGTCTACAAGCACGAAATCGCCGTGCTCCTGCATTTTCTGCATGCGCAGTGGATCGATGGCGGCAAAATTGCTCATGTAACGAAGCGGTGCGAACGTCCGGAATAATACTGCTTTGGCACGATCGTCAGAAGATGCTGATGTTGCGGTCAAGGAGCATTTGCGACAAACGAGTATTCGCCGCTTCCAGCCGTCCTACAAGAAGCTCAAGAAAGGCCGCGTTGAACGCATGCTTGCAGCTTTCCGTCGCCTGTGCCAGCGAATCGGCGCTGACCTCGATGACCGTAATGTCATTGACCGAGGTAACGCTCGCGGTGCGCTGGAACACGCGCTTTCCAAGATAGGCCATTTCTCCGAAACACTCGCCTGTACGCAGGATGTTAAGCAGTTTGTCCTGTTTGGTGACCTTGACCTCGCCCGCGGCGATGATGAAGAACGCAGTCCCGATATCGCCCTCCTTGATCACGGAACTGTTGGGGGAATAGCGTACCCAGTTTGAAATCCGCAATACCTGCCACAGATCGACGTCTGAAAAGGTGCTGAAAAACTCGAGCCGCCGCAGCGCATTGAATTTCTCCGTTTCCGGGACGACTTCCTCCGGTTTTTGCAGGTTGTCGAAAGTATCGGCAAGCGCCTGTGCGAACTCCTCCCAGGTCTGGAAGCGTTTGGAGATCTCCTTCTCCAGCGCGCGGCGCACGATGGCGTCGACGGCGGCCGGGATCTCGGGGCGCAACATGCTCGATGGCGGTACATCGACGTGAATGATCTGATAGACCATGCTGTAGTTGTTGGTGGCCTTGAACGGCAGCGTCCCGGTGAGCAGCTGGTACATCACCACGCCCAGCGAAAAGATGTCGGTCTGGTGATTGAGCGTGAATTCCTGCAGTTGCTCCGGCGACATGTATGCCGGGGAGCCGATTCCCGATACCTGAGTGGTCTCCGCCGTCATCGTGAGCGCGGCGCCGAAGTCGGATATCTTTATGTCGGTCTCGCCGGTGAGCAGAATATTCGCCGGCTTGATGTCGCGGTGAATGATGCCGTGACGATGCGCGTAATCGAGCGCCTTGCAGCACTTGAAAATGATCTCGACCACGGTCCTGACCGGCAGAAGGGATTCGGGCTGGGTGAATTGTTCGAGGGTGCCGCCCTCGACATATTCCATCACCAGATAACTGCCCTGTTCGTCGGCGACCGCGTCGTAGATCGAAGCGATATGGGGATGGGAAAGCTTCCCGGCGAGAGAAGCCTCGGTCAGGAACAGCTTGTTGAAACGCTTGCCGTGGTCCTTGTCGCCCAGGGCATCTGCCCGCACCAGCTTGATCGCAACCTGGCGGTTGGCAAATTCGTCGTTCGCCAGATAGACCGAACTGGTTGCGCCCCTGCCGAGCTCCTTGATGATTTGGTATTTGCCGATCTTATCCATGATCGTTGTGCCGGAACTCCTTGCTGCCAAGGAGGCATGCCTTGATATGATAGGAAACTCAAAGCCATTACGCGAGGATTTTGAGTGAAATCAAGGCGATCGCGCCTGCGTTGGACTATCGGGAGGAATCCCGGGAGCGTGCCGGGGTCATTCCGTGAGTAATGCCGAAATTTACCGTCTCAGGGACGGCGCCGGCCTTCCATGTCGATTGCCACCAGTTCTTTGAGGCGCGCCTCGACACTGGATTTCTGATAGAAGTCGCCGTCGCCGGCGCGCTGCGCGATTTGCAGTTGTTCGATTGCAGCGGGTAAGTTTCCGCGCAGCACGTACGCTTCCGCTTGCGCACGGTGCTGTAGCAAGCGCTTTCCCAACGCGGTGTAGCCACGCGACTGCAATTCGTAAAGGCGCGCGTCGGGCGTACGGGTCTCGATCCTGCCCGCAAGGAAATCCACGGCTTCCGCCGCGCGCGTGGCATCGAGCAAGGCGCTCGCGTAACCGTACACCAACGCCCGGCGGCTGGGGTGGGTACGCAGCCCGTCGCGATAGGTCGCCAGCCCCCTCTCCAGCTCGCCGCTGCCAATGAGGGTCTGCGCCGTCAAGGCCTCGATCATCGGGCTCTTCGCCTTCAGATTCTGCAACACGGCGACCTCTTTTCTTGCCCTCGGCAAATCGCCTGCACGCAACAGCGCTACAACCAGGCCATATCGTGCGGCTGCCTCGCTGGTGAATTTTCGGCCCGAAAGCATTTCGTCAAAGCTTTTCGCCGCAACACGTGGATTGCCTTCAAGCGCGGAGAGACGGGCGCGGACAAGGTGAAATTCCAGACTGTCTGGCACCTGCCTGAACGAAACGTCCTGAATGCGGCTTTGCACGTCGGCAATGCGCTCGAACGTGAGCGGGTGAGTGCGCAAATAAGCCGGCGCGCCCGTTTCGTATACGCGCGTTGCCTTCTGCAGGCGCTCAAAGAACACCGGCATCGCGTGCACATCGAATCCGGACTTTTCCATTATCTGTAAACCGATGCGGTCCGCTTCACGTTCATTCTCGCGGGTGAAGTTGAGCGCCGATTGGATCGTGCCGGCCTGCGCCGCGGTGATCGCCGCTGCGGAGACTTCCGGATTCGAGCGCGCGGCAAGGATTGCCACCGCCAGTGCCGCCATCGACGCGATTCCGGCACGCTGTTGCGCGGCGACCATGCGGGCAAGATGGCGCTGAGTGACGTGGGCGATTTCATGGGAGAGCACGCTCGCGAGCTCGGACTCGCTCTGCGCGCTGCGCAACAAGCCCGAGTGCACGCCGATGAATCCGCCCGGTAGGGCAAACGCGTTGACGGAGTTGTCGGCGATCCCAAAGAACTCGAACGGCCCGGCCGGGTCCGGACTGTTGCCGACCATCCGATAACCAACCGCGTTCAGATAATCAGTGACTTCCGGATCGTCGATATAGGAGGTACTGGCGCGGATCTGGCTCATGATGCCCTCGCCGAGCTTGCGCTCCTGGGCAGGCGACAGCGCGCCTTGTGAAATATCGCCGAGATCTGGCAATTCGCCGGCCAGGCCCAATGCGGGGACGAGCAGGACGATCGCAATCACAGATCGAATTTTCATGGTGCTATGATAGCGCCACCTCTCATCAAGTTCCTTGGCCGTGTGGCAGCGGCAGATAAATCGACTGGATTTCAGTTTGGGCGAACTTACACATTTCGATTCCCGCGGCCAGGCACACATGGTTGACGTGGCGGAAAAACAGGAAACACGCAGGGTCGCAATCGCGGCCGGCAGAATTTCCATGCGTGCCGAGACGCTGCGGATGATCGTCGAGGGCGATGCGGCCAAGGGCGATGTGCTCGGCGTGGCGCGGCTCGCGGCGATTCAGGGATCGAAGCGCACATCGGAATTGATCCCGCTGTGTCACCCTGTCGCGCTCACCAGGGTGAGCGTCGATTTTGAAGTCCTTCGCGACCAGAACTCCCTGGAATGCATTGCGGTTGCAGAAACCGTCGGCCGCACGGGGGTGGAAATGGAGGCGCTTACCGCGGTCAGTATCGGATTGCTCACGGTCTACGACATGTGCAAGGCCGTCGATCGGGGCATGCGCATCGAAAGTGTCGGATTGCGCGAGAAGCGCGGGGGCAAATCCGGGCACTGGATTGCCGGAACCAGCGGCGCGTGATTTGCAGGAACCGGCGTATGCCGGATCGGTCTCAGTAATGGAAGACGGTTGCGCCATTTCCCGTCCGCCCCTGTTTACGGTATTGGTCCTGGTGGGCGTTTTTCTCACATTGTTTTCGCAGGCCCGGGCGGATGAGTCGCCGAATGTCGCGGCGGGGAGGCGACTCGCTTTCGAGATCGCCAAGGGCAACTGCCTTGCCTGTCACAAGTTTCCGGGAGACCCAAGCGCGAATACGATGGCGAACATCGGCCCGCCTCTGCTGTCGATCCGGTCCAGGTTTCCGGACCGCGCGCGGTTGCGCGCTCGCCTATGGGATCCGATGCAGAAAAATCCGAATACGGTCATGCCGCCGTACGGCAAACACGGAATCCTGAGCCGGAACGAAATCGAACTGATCATCGACTACCTGTATACGCAATGAACCGCCCAACAACAGCAGGCTCGCGAACCCGATCGATGCGCAGATCAGCCCTGCGAGCGTTCGCGGCGTTTATGGCGGCGGCATTGCTACGGCCGCTGCAATCGCTCGCAGGCGGGTGGAACAAAACCGCATTCGATGCCAAGGCAGTCGCCGACGCTCTCAAGGGAATCGGTGTCGCCACAACGGAAAACGGTGACAAGATCGCCTTCAAGGCGCCGGAAATCGCAGAGAATGGGGCCATCGTTCCGTTGGAGATTACCTGCGAAATCCCCGGCACTCGGGCGATCTATATTCTGGTCGACAAGAACCCGCAGCCGCTTACCGCGGTATTCGAGTTTGACAATGGTGCGGAAGCTTTCGTCGCCACCCGGATAAAGATGGCCGAATCGTCCAGCGTACGCGTCATCGCCAAAGCGGGCGGCAAATTTTACGCCACCATGCGGGATGTCAAGGTCACGATCGGCGGCTGCGGCGCCTGAACGCCGGAACAGAAAAAGGAAATTACCAGATGGCCGATCCGATGAAAATTCGCGCGCAGTTGCAGGGAGACCTGGCCGACGTGAAGATCCTGATATTTCATCCAATGGAGACCGGCTTGCGCAAGGACGGTGTCACAGGTCAGATCGTGCCCGCGCATTTCATCCAGACCCTTATCGCCACGCACAACGGCAAGACGGCACTCGAGGCACAATGGAGCATGGCGGTGTCCAAGAATCCCTTCCTGCACTTTCGCGTGCGCGGGGCGAAGCCGGGCGACAAGATCATGGTGGGCTGGGTGGACAATCGGGGTGGCAAGGCAAGCATTGAGACCACGCTCGGTTGATTTCTCCGGATTGACCTCAGGCATGTGCGCGAACAGGATTCTTGCAATGCTCGGCGTGCTGGCGTGCTTGTGGCCCGCACCGGGTGTCGCCGGCCCGGACCAGGATCGCGCGTTCATGATCGCGCTTTTCAAGGACCGATTTCCCGGGATTGCGCTCGACGAGTACGTGAATGGCGCCTTGATGCTGAGCCCGGACGCCAAAGCTCAGTTCGACACCATCATGGAATTTCCGCCCTTCCAGGGGGAGATCGACAAGGGCAGGACAATGTGGGAAAAGCCGTTTGCAAACGGCAGGACTCTCTCCGGCTGCTTTGCCGACGGCGGCCGCAATGCCGCGGGAAATTTTCCCTATTTCGACGAGGCATCGGGCAAGGTCGTCACCTTCGAGATGGCGATCAACCGCTGCCGGCGCGAAAACGGCGAGCATCCGTTTGATTACGGGGACAGGGAAACGATGGGCGTGCTGACTGCGTACGCACGCACGCTTTCGGACGGCATGCGAGTGCACGTCGTGGTGAATGGTCAGGCCGCACAACGGCGTTACCAGTCCGGACGCACATTCTATTTCCGGCGGATTGGCCAGCTGAATCTCGCCTGCGCGTCGTGCCACGTCACTTACGCCGGTAATTATTTCCGCGACGAGATCATTTCGCCGGCCATAGGGCAAACGACCCACTTCCCGGTATTTCGCGGCGGGGATAACCTGAACACGCTGCACATGCGCTACCAGCGTTGCATGGAAGCGATGCGGGCGGTCCCGTTTCCCGCCGGCAGCGAGGAACTTAACGATCTGGAGTACTTCCACTCCTATTTGAGCAATGGCCTGCGGTTGCGTGCATCGGTTTACCGCAAATAGGCTGCATCAGCTGATTTTTCCGCACCGGCGTGCCCACTACCAATCGGCGAAGCGTCCGTACTGCCAGAAATGCGGTTGGCGTGGCTGAAGATTGCCGGCCATGGTATTGACGACATCCACGTACTCGAACGCAAGTATCGCCGTCGTGCACATTGCCAGCATGGCAACGCCGACCAGCGCCAGTATCTGCGCACGCCGGCCGCCGGCGTCACGTTCGCCCCCAGGCACAATTGCCTGAGTCCGCCCGACCAGCCAACCGGCGATCACGCACAGCAGGATCTGGCTGTGCGGCATGATGAGATTGCCGCTGAGCAGCGAGTCGGTGAGCCCCATCACCAGCGCCGCGCAAAGACTCGCGGTCAACGGATTCGCGT
>Ga0187893_10015870_pt1 | contig 10027 bp, 8 predicted proteins | sample MA1701074metaG_FD_139574 | JGI IMG/M metagenome (GOLD analysis project Ga0187893, IMG submission 139574) | White microbial mat communities from a basaltic lava cave in the Kipuka Kanohina Cave System on the Island of Hawaii, USA - MA170107-4 metaG ... | reverse complement strand
GGGAACGCGCCGAAGTTTTCCGATCGAGAGGGAGCGATCCTATCGATGGGGGACGTGAACTCGAAGGACTTTGTGGGCAAGCTGTGCGAACGGCTCATCGGCTCAGGCTCCGAGCCGTGGAAAACCTGGGAGCCGCACCAGCGCGTCCGCCGCGCTGTGGCCCTGGCCTTGGGCGAGATCGGCCACAAATCTCCGAGTGTCCGGGCCGCGCTCGAAAAGGCGCTGCTGGATCCCGCCGAGGAGGTTCGCGCGGCCTCCTACATTTCCCTCAACAAGCTCGTCGCCGGCGGGCTGAGCAACGTCAAGGAAGACGTGATCTTCACGGGAAAGGACGACTCGAAGACCCAGATCCGGATCGAGTTCATGGCCAAGGTGCCCAGGGACATCCTCGTGCGATTCCACCAATCGATCAAGAACTGGCTGGAAGCCAACGCCAGGGACACCTTCAAGGACCCGGACTAAAAACCCCCGGCCGTTCATGGTTAATGGTCAATCGTCGATCGTTAATCGATAATCGTTAACGGTTGATATGCGGATCGTGATCGTCGGGGGCGGGGTGGTCGGTTCTAACCTCGCCAAGCAGTACGGGCGCGAGGGGCACGACGTATCCGTCGTGGATCCGGACCCCGCGGTGACCCGTCGACTGTCGGAGCGGCTGGACGTTCTGGCGGTGACGGGATCGGGGACGAGCGAAAAGTCGCTGCGCGAGGCGGGCATCGGGGAGGCCGAGATGCTGGTCGCCGTCAGCGGGTCGGACGAGGTGAACATCCTGGCCTGCCGGTTCGCCAAGGAGTTCGGCGTCAAGCGGAAGATCGCCCGCGTGCGCAACGCCGAGTTCGGAGGACCCGAATCGAAGGTCAAGCTGAAGGAGCTGGGCGTCGACCTGGCGATCCACCCCGAAGAGGAGATCGTGCGCCAGGTCCGGCAGGTCCTGCGCGTTCCCGGCACGACGGAGGTCGCGATGTTCGCCGGCGGGAGCGTCCTCCTGCACGGGTTCAAGGTGGCGGCGAGCGCGCCGATCGCGGGAAAGCACCTTGCCCAGCTGGCCGAGCAATTCAAGGACGAGAAGTTCCTGATCGCGGCGATCATGAAACGGAACGTACTCACGATCCCCACCGCCCAGACCCTCATCGAGGTGGGCGACATCGTGTTCGTCATCTCCTCCGAAGCGACGTTTTCGTTCGTCCAGGCGATGATCCTCGGACAGCGGGAGAAGCTGGAGAAGGTGGTGATCTCGGGCGCCACCGACATCGGGCGCCGGCTCGCGGGGCTGCTCGAGGACGAGCTGAGCGACGTAACCCTGATCGAGGCCGACCGCGACCGCGCGGAGCTGTCCGCCGGCGGACTGGACAAGACGCTGGTGCTCAACGGCGACCCGCGGGACCGCGACATCCAGATCGAAGCCGGGATCGCGAACGCGAACTTTTTCATCGCCGTCGGGGAGGATGACGAGGAGAACATGCTGACGTCTCTGATCGCTCAGCGGAACGGCGCGCGGCACACGATCTGCCTGACCGAAAATCCCGACTATATCCCCGTGCTGGAGTCGATCGGGATCGACGTCGTGCTCAACCCCCGCGTCATCACGGTGAGCAAGATCCTGGAGCTGATGCGCAAGGCGCGGATCGTCTCGGGCGCGCGCCTTCACGAGAGCGACGCGGAGGTCCTGGAACTGGAGGCGGTCGAGAATTCGCGCGCGATCGAGGCGCCCCTCAAGGATCTGCGGTTCCCCGCGGGGGCGATCGTCGCCGCGATCCTACGGAACGGAACCATGGAAATCCCGGACGGTCGCAGCCGGATCCGGGCGAGGGACAAGGTCATCGTCTTCTCGAAAGGCGAGGCGCTGCCGGCGGTCGAGAAATTGTTCTCCTCCCGCTAGTCGGTTTCGGATCGGGGCCCCCTACGCCCGGCCGAGGGCGGCCCCCTTCCGCTTCTTGCCGTCCGCCTTCCGTTTTTCGTTCGAGTTGCTAGAATGTGCGCCGCTCCATGAGCGTGCGAGTCCGGTTCGCGCCGAGACCGACGGGGAAACTGCACATCGGCGGCGTCCGCACGGCGCTGTTCAATTTTCTTTTCGCGCGCCGGGAGGGGGGGGCGTTCATCCTTCGAATCGAGGACACCGACCGGCAGCGATCGAAGGACGAATTCACGCAGGGCATCCAGGATTCGCTGAGGTGGCTGGGGCTGAACTGGGACGAGGGCCCGTTTTTCCAGAGTCAGCGCACCGAGCATTACGATTGGGCGGTCAAGGCCCTCCTGGACAAGGGGCAGGCGTACACCCGCGAGGACCCCGGAAAGGGCGAGGCGGTCGTCTTCAAGATTCCGCGGGGTCCGGTCGAGTTCGAGGACCTGGTCCACGGAAAGATCAGCATCGATCTCACCAAGGACCCGGACCTCGTGATCCGCAAGTCCGACGGTTCGCCGACCTACAATTTTGCCTGCGTGATCGACGACGCGGACATGCGGATCACGCACGTCATCCGGGGTGACGACCACATCTACAACACTCCCAAACAGTTGGCGGTGTACGCCGCGCTGGGCCTGGCCGCCCCTCGCTACGCCCACATCCCGCTCATTCTCAACCCCGACGGGACGAAGATGAGCAAGCGGGACGACGTGCCGGCGTTCGCGCTGGACTACAAGGAGCTGGGGTATCTCTCGGAGGCGGTGATCAACTTTCTCGCGCTGCTGGGGTGGTCGCCGGGGAACGATCTGGAGCTGATGACGGTTTCGGACATGGTCAAGCTCTTCAGCATCGAACGGATCAACCGCAGCCCCGCGAAATTCTATCTGGAGAAGCTCAAGGCGTTCAATCGCCACTATCTGAAAATCCGACCTTTGGAGGAACTCGTCGAGCTGGCGCTGCCCTACCTGCGCGGCGCCTACGACCTCTCGGCCGTCCATCGGGAGACGATCGCCGAGGCCATCCGGGTGAACCGCGACCGGCTCGACGTGCTCCCGGACGCCGTCGAATTGACCCGATTCGCCCTCGTCAAGGATCCGCCCGTCGACGAAAAGGCGGAGCAGAAGCATCTCCTTCGGGACGGCGCGGCGGAGGCGCTCAAGCGATGCCGGGACCTGTTCCGCGGATTGCACTCCACCGGCAAGTTCACGGCGGATCGGATCGAGGGCGGGATCAAGGCGATCGCGGCCGACCTGGGCCGCAAGCTCGCCGAGGTGGCGCAGCCCGTCCGCGTGGCCGTGACGGGGATCGATCGGAGCCCGCCGATCCACGAAACGCTCCTGCTGATCGGGGGCTCGGAGACGGTCCGTCGGATCGAGGCGGCGCTCGCGCGGATTTCCGCGAAGAAGGTGGGGGCATGAACGCGCCGTCGGTTCTAGTGGTGGGATCGGTGGCGATCGATACGATTCTCACGCCGAAAGGGCGGGTGGAGAACACGCTGGGGGGCTCGGCGGTGCATTTTTCGCTCAGCGCCCGCCATTTCGCCCCGGTGAGGATGGTCGGCGTCGTGGGGGAGGATTTCCCCGGGTCTCACATCGAAAAACTGCGCGAGTTCGGCGTCGACACGGTCGGCCTGGACGTCCGTCGGGGCGCGAAATCGTTCCGGTGGAAAGGCCAGTACGAGGGGGATATGAACGTCGCGAAGACCCTGGACGTGCAACTCAACGTCCTGGGCCAGTTCGAGCCCGAGCTGCCCCCCGCCTATCGGGATTCGGCGTACGTCCTGCTCGGGGCCTCGGCGCCGCGGACGCAGAAGAAGGTGCTCGGACAGCTCGAGTCTCCCCGGTTCGTGCTCGTGGATTCGCGCGATTTCTACATCGAGCGCGAGCGCGAGGCGCTGGCGGAGGTCGCGTGCCGCGCGAAAGCCCTCTGCCTGAACCGCGAAGAGGCGTTGATGTTCGCGAAAAAGACGTTTCTCGTCGACGCGGTCCGCGAGCTCCTGCACATGGGTATCGAAACCGTCATCATCAAAAAGGCGGAGCACGGAGCGCTGCTGGTGACGCGGGAATTCTGGTGCGAGCTGCCGTCGTTCCCGACGGCGGAGGTCGTCGATCCCACGGGAGCGGGGGATTCGTTCGCGGGGGGATTCCTGGGGACACTGGCGCGCGAAGGAGTGGGGGGCGCGACCCTTCGGCGGGCGCTGCTTTACGGCGTGGTGATGGGATCGTTCGCGTGTGAAGGTTTCGGATCGTCCCGGCTCGAATCCCTCGAAAGGACGGAAATCGAGGAGCGGGCCCTGCGGTTGCGGCAAATGGTGAGCGTGTAAAATGGCGGAAGAAAAAAAGGAATGGCTGGTCGGAGCTCCCGAGTTCAAGGACCGCTCGTTCACGGTGTCGGAGGTGCGCGAGCTCGTCAAATCGGGCAAGCTGCTGGGAACCGACCTCGTGCTGAGGATCGGGGACGTCTGGAAGTCCGCGCAGGACTATCCGGACTTGTCGTCGGTCCTGGGCCCCGCGCCCGCGCCCGCGACGGCGGCGCCGCGTCCCGCGATCATCGTGCGGCCGTCGCGGCCGCCTCAGCAGCGTACGACGCAGACGAAGCTTCCGGCGAAGGCCGCGGCTCCGCCGCCGCCGGCCGCTCCGCCGCCTCCTCCCAACGTTCCGAGGATCGTCATCCGGCCTCCGGCTCCTCCGCCGCCCCCGCCTCCTCCTCCGGAACCTGAGCCCGAGCCCGATGCGGCGGCGCCGTCCAAGGACGAGACCGATCTTGACGCCCCGGTTCCGGCGCCCGCGTCGGCGGACCCCGAGCCCGCCCCCGCGCCGTCGGACGAAGACACGGACGTCCAGCCGCCGGCGGCCGAGAAGCGGCCGGGTCGACGCCCTCGGACGGGCCGCCAGCCGCTCGCCCCGCCCCCGCCCGAGTTCGTGGCGCTGGAGATCGAGAGCTTCACCACAGACGAAATGCTCCGCCGGGTCAGGAACATCTTCCACCCGCTCAAGTTGCTGACGTGCCTGCTCATGATCCTCGTCGCCTTCGCGACCGGGGGGCTGATCAAGGTCGGCAGCAGCGATTTCACCCTCGTCATCGCCTCGTGGATTTTCTTCGCGGTGTTCGGCATCTTCCACGGAATCGCTTCCCTGATGACGCGATTCGAAATCGAGGGCGCGCGGGGCTTCCACCTGCTCGTGCCGTTCCTGAAGCGTGGGTTGACGCTGGCCGTGAACGCGGGGATGGCGCTGATCTTCCTGGGGACGCTGGCGCTGCCGACGCTCGTCGCGTACGACTTGGAGAAGGGGATGGGCACGCTGGTGCTGTCGATGACGGGTTTCGCATTCGTGTTCATGAGCATCTTGTTCACGATGACCGGAGGCTACCTGAACGCGATCCTCGCGGTCGAGGTGTGCGGCGTCGGCAAGGCGTTCTCCCGGCTGCTCGAGATCTATCGTCTCGGCTTCCGCCGGGTGCTCGCCCATACCTGCGTCATGGTCGTTTTTTCGTACGCTCTCTTCCTGATCTTCTTCATGCCGGTCATGGCACACGGCGTGCTCTGGATGTCGGACGGCAAGTTCCAGCCTCCGGCGCCCTTCATCTTCCTGCTCTTCGGATTCGCGACGGCGTTCGCGGTGTCGGCGCTGGGAACGTTGAACGTCTACTCGTATTTGTGGATCACGAAAAACGTCAAGAGCGGCGCGGAGGGGGAGACCCCCGAATCCTCCACCGCGGCGACGGAGGCACACACGCCGGTCGATGCCACGACCGATGTGGAGGAGCCGACCGAAGCCACGCCGGCCGCGGAGAGCGAGGAGGCCTCGCCGCCCGAGCCCGGTGAGCCCGTTACCGATCCCGACTCCTCCAGCGGCCAGTAACCAGCGGCCCGCCGGCAATAAAAAAGCCCGGCAGCACCTACTTTCCCGCCGGAGATATTCCCAGCAGTATCATGGGCCCGTAGGGCTTAACGACCGTAGTCGGAATGGAAACGGGTGTTGCCCCTACGGCATCGGGCCACCAGGCGACGGGGAATCTAGCAGCGGATACCGGACGAATCAAGGATTCGAAAGTCATTGAATTGGCTTGACTTTGCAGGGGGGATTCGCGCGAATAGATTCAGTTTTCAAGGGGATGCTGTGGGAAGAGGCTTCACGCTGATCGAACTTTTGATCGTCATTGTCATTATTGCGATCCTCGCGGCTTTGCTTCTGCCTGCGATCACGGAGGCGATTCGCGCCGCCAAGGAGACCCAGTGCCTGAACAATCTGGGACAGATCGGAAGGCTCGCCGAATTGTATCGGAAGAATTTCGGAGGGCTGAAGTACATGCTGCCCGCCCAAGGCGACGGGTCACCCCTGACGGGTCGGCCGTGGCTGGACCTGATCCGGACAACGGTCGTGGATAACGCGGACATGGCGCTGTTCCGGTGCCCGCTGGCCGGCACCTCCGGAGGCATCACCTATCTGGGGCCCAAACTGGACGTGAATAAGGCCTCGGCCTACCGGATGAAGCAGCCGATCGGTGGAGATCCGGATGGCGAGCACGGTAGCCCCACCAGCGAATTCGGAATCAACGCCCTGACAAAGGGCTACCAGGTGATTAAGCTCACCAATCTGACCAGCATCGAAGGGGAAACGTACGCGAATCTGGTGGGCCCCTGAGGCGGGGCGGGATCGATCCCACTCCGGCGGGAAAAGCTTGACTTGACGTGGGGGATTAGGTCAATATTGAAGACAAAGACCGGCAGGGTCGGTCGGCACTTATATCCCTTATTTCTGAGGTCAACATGAGTTCCAAGAGCAAGGGGTTCACCCTGATCGAGCTCTTGATCGTCATTGTCATCATCGCGATCCTCGCGGCGCTGCTTCTGCCGGCGATCACGGAAGCGATTCGCGCCGCCAAGGAAACCCAGTGCCTGAACAACCTCGCGCAGATTGGTCGACTCTCCGAACTGTATCGAAAGAACTTCGGAGGGCCGAACTACCTGCTTCCCGCGAACCCGGCAGGCGGCGCGCTCAACGGCCGGCCGTGGCTGGACAAGATCCGCACGACCGTCGTGGACAACGCGGACATCGCGCTGTTCCAGTGCCCGCTCGCGGGCAGCGGAAGCAGCATCACGTACCTGGGCCCGAAGAAGGACATCAACAAGGCCAGCGAGTACCGGATGAAGTCGCCCGTGGCCGGCGACCCGGACGGCGAGCATGGCGCTCCCGTCGGCACGTATGGGATCAACGCCCTTACGAAGGGCTACCAGGTCGTGAAGCTCACGAACCTGGCCGCCGTCGAGGGCTTCCCGTACACCGACTGGGTCCAGCCGTAGCTCGGTCGCCCGACTCGTAGCAGTTTCCTCGGCCGACGCGGAGTCCCCGCGTCCATGCCGCGGCATGTCGCAGTTCGCCCGAGCGTCGGTCCAAGTCCGGCGCCGACAGGGCGGGGCGTTTTGGTATTGGGTGGTGCGATGAGTCACGAGTGGCGAGACGCGAGAGGAATCGACGCCGCGGTGCTCATGGCGGTCGATGTGATGCTTGGGACGCTCTTCGTCCCGATGATTTCGTACACCGGCGGCTGAGGTCGCGGGACTCGATGCCTCATAAATCTGGGGCAGATCGGCAGGCTGGCCGAGGTGCAGAGAAAGAACTTCGGCGGGCCGGACATGTTTCTGCCGTCCAGGCCTGACGGGCGCCCGCTTCTGGGGACGAGCCTGGCGATCACGGACGCGTCGAGTCGCGCGGAATTCAAGCCCTGAACAGAGGGTATCATGCGGCAGGTTTATCGCCTGCGGATCGGGTGGGGCGGGCGCCGCACCTGTCGAAAACTTCGCGATAGAGGGTCGAAACTTTATGGTCTCTTATTTTTTTTATGGAGGTCCTTATGATCGCGAAAAACGATCCGGGCGGCTTTACGCTCGTAGAGCTGCTGATCGTCATCGTCATCATCGCCATCCTTGCGGCCCTGCTTATCCCGGCCATCGAAGCGGCGCTCTTCGCCGCCCGGGAGACGCACTGCCTGCGGAACCTCAATCAGATCGGCACGATGCTGGAAATCTACCGGAAGGATTTCGGGAGCCGGCAATACCTGCTGCCCGAAACGACCGGACGAGATTTCCATCGCAAGCTGCGGAGCACCGTCGCCGATTCCGGGGCGAACGACTTGTGGGAGTGTCCGCTAGAGGGCGACGCGACCGACCCTCTTCAGGTCGATTACCGCGGCCCCGTCTCGAACGTGAACCGCTCGGGGAGCTTCCGGCCGATCGACCCGATCGCCGGAGACGAGCCGTCGAGCCACGGCGATCCCGCGCGATACGGCGTCCAAGTCCTGACCAAGGACCGACGCGTCTTCAGGATCCTCTCGACGGAAAGCGCGGATTGGAACAACTTCCTCTCCAAAACCGCGCCGTAATCATCCTCTGATTCGGGCTGCGGGGGGTCTTTCGGCCCCCCGCGGCGTCTACTTAGCTGCGAGCGGCGAGCCGGGAGCACCCGCGGTCCCGCAGCTCGCCTCTCGCAGCTCCCCGCTATAAACTGGTGACTATGCGTTTCCTGTTCCCGGTTGTGCTGCTTGCGGCGTGCGCGACCACCCCTGTCAAAGGCCCCGACCCGTTTCAGGTCGACCCCGGGAAGGAGCTCGACATCGAGACCAAGCTCGTCCCGCAGGAGCGGCTCATGGAGGGCGAGATCGCGACGGTGACGATCCGGATCCGGAATCGGTCGAATCAATTCGTGCTCCTGCGGTCGCTGGAGGATGCCGGCGCGGGACTGGCGCATCTCTGGCAGGCAAGGCGGCCGGGGAATCTGGCCTGGGACAAGGAGTTCGATATCTATGCTCACGACGACAAGGCCGCCGGTTCGACGGACGAGGTGTTCAATGCCGGAATGCTCGTCCCCGCGATTGAGGAGAGGGGCAAGAGGCACTTCGACGAGCAGGAGCTCGGGTTCCGGTTCCGGCTGCTCGACCTTCCCCGTATCTTCAAGCTCCGGTACTGGGTTCTCCCCAGGTCGATGGTGCTCGACAGGGTCTATTTCCCGGTCAGCGTCCCGGCGAAAAACGCGCCGGCGGACGCCGATCGCATCACGCGCTACCAGCTTCCGACCGACTATTACCTCTCGAACTACGCCCGAGAACGGCAGGTCGGCGACATGGCCTCCGCGCTTCAGAAGGACAGATTCATCTTCTCGCCGGACGTCGAGGCGACGAAGCGCGAGTGGACGCTGACGATGCGGGTAAAGGCCGACGTCCCCGCGCGGCCGTTTTCGAGGGAAGCGGCGATCGGCCTGGCGGGGATCAACGCCCCTGCGAAAACCACCTTCTCCTCGCGGCTGGAGGCCTGGATCCTGCAGGAGGCCGACGGCCGCTGCGTCCTGGTGCGCAAGGAGGGGGTTTCGAGGATTCCCTCGACCGATTTCGACATATTCTTCGACCTGGACTCGCGCGAACAGCGCGCGGTGGTTCCCAAGGGGCACGTCGAATTCCAGTTCCTCGACGAGTCGCGGATCCTCTTCGACGAGTGGTATGGACATCGACCGGACGACCCGGCCCGCGACATCCGCAAGACCCAGGTCGGTGTGATCTTTTCGCCGAATCTGGGCGAGGATCGCTATGCACAGTATCTGGTGCTGCCCGACTCGCGGGTCATCGATTTCCTGGAGAGGGCGGGATTGGATCCGAGAATCGTTCTGAAGCGCGGCCCGGCGGGCTCGATCCGGGTCCGGCTCAAGTAAGCGGTAAGAATCTACACCTTCGAAACTCTCACCTAGATAGACTGGACCGGAAGCGTGACCAGGTCGTCCACTTCGAAAGTCTCCGTCTGGACAAACCCCTCGCCGTAGGTCTTGCCGATCAGCATGCCGTAGTATCGCGCGCGGCTGCGCACCCAGTCTTCCATGCTCGCGCCGCGGCGCAGCCCCGCGGCCGGCTTCTCCTCCGGCGGAAACTGCGTCTCAAAGGCGAGGATCGCCTTGATCTTGGTGTCGATCTCCTCGGTGATGTCGACAACGAAGCTCAGGGCCGCGGGCTCGCGCCAGCGGTGATTGCGCAGGACTTTGAAGGGTCGGTGGGGCTCGAGGCGGCCGAGACGGTCGTCGAAGTTCCTCAGGCCGGCGAAATAGCAGCCCTCGAAGCAGAGGCGTTCCGCGGCGGTGT
>Ga0187893_10015869_pt1 | contig 10028 bp, 7 predicted proteins | sample MA1701074metaG_FD_139574 | JGI IMG/M metagenome (GOLD analysis project Ga0187893, IMG submission 139574) | White microbial mat communities from a basaltic lava cave in the Kipuka Kanohina Cave System on the Island of Hawaii, USA - MA170107-4 metaG ... | reverse complement strand
ATGCGTGGCAGAATCGAAGGAACAGCGAACGTCACGCCGTGAACTGGCAGTTCCGAACTGCCGACGCACGAATCAAGCTCCGGCGACTATACCCGCAGCTTTAGGCGTGACGGAACACTAGGCCGAGACCCACAGAATCCGTTACCGTCCGACGAAGTCCATTCCGGCGCGGGCGCGGATTTGATCGGGGTCGAGCCAGGCGCTCAGCGCGCTGCGCAGTCGGGCGTCGGCTATTTGAAGCCGCAGCGTCTCGCGAAGCTCGTTGAAGGCGTCCTCGACCGGAGGCTGAATGGAAACGAATTCGACCACCATCACCGACGCCCGGTCCTTGAGCTCGAACATCTTCAGTTTGTCTTTTCCGTCCTGCATGGCGAAGCAGCCGTCCACGACTTCATGGGGAAGGAGCCCCACGGCCCCGGCGTACACGCCGCGCGAAGTGCGTCCGCCGGTCGCCTCGTTCGAGGCTTTGCGGGCAAACGGCTCGGGTTCGAAGAATCCGCTGTCCGCGCCGTCGGGTGTCGCCTTCATTGCGGCAAGTTCGGCGTCGGCTTCAAAACCTTCCTTGAGCGTTCCCGTCGCGGCGCAACCGAGAAGCGACTCCGCGTGGGCTTTGGCCGCCTCGTACGCCCGAAGCTGACGCACATCGGCGACGAGACGGTCGCGCACATCGTCCACCGTCTCGGCCGGATGACCGGGCTTCGCCTCGATCACACGAAAAACGAAGTGATTTCCCGTTGCCGATTCGCTCAAGGGCAGCGACGACGTTTGAAACGTCGCGAGGTAATCCGCGGGATTGGTTCCCTCGGCCTTGGGAATTTCGGGAATCATGGCTTGCGTCCGGGCGACAATGGAGCCAAAGGACTGTACTGTTCCGCGTTCGGGGCGGAACGCCGCCGAACCGATCTCCTTGACCTTTGACGCATCTTTCAGCGGGAAAGAATCGGTCGTCGCCACCGTGACCGCGCCCGGAAAGTTCATGGTGGAGGGCAAACGGGAAATCAGTTCATCGTAATAACCCGGCGTGCCGCCTTTTTCTGGTACGACCTTGTAGCCGTCCTTGCCTCGATCAGCCTCCAGCCAAAGCTCCGATGACTGCTGGATGAGCCAATTGGCGACGCGCTCGGCGGCTTCGTCGGCGGATTTCTTTCGCACCAATTCAACGGCGACGGACTCCGCCTCTTCCCAATCCATGTATGGCGATGGCGCGGAACCCGGCGGACCGACAATCAAGCCCGCCTCGGCGGGGTCCTTGGGCATTTGATCCGCCCGGCGACGGAAGGCCGGGTCCTTCGTTCGATTTTCCTCGAAAAACGCCCGCGCCTTCTTTTCAATGTTGGCGACGCCGATCCCTCCGGCGATCGCGTTGCGGTCGATCCGGGCGTATTGAACTTTCATCATAGGTGGAACGAAATAACCGAAATTCAACCCTTCTCCCGGTTCCCTTTCACGGTACTTGGCTAGGTGTTCCTTCAATTCGTCATCCGAAAGAGTCGCGTCCTGGTCCACGAACGCCTTAGCCCGAAGCAGCACGGCGTTGACCTTGACGGTTTCGAGCACGTCGCGAACGGTGCTTTTCAGCTCGGCCTCGCTGGGGACGGCGGCCCCGGCGACGGACAGGGCCGTTGAAGTGACGGAGCGATATTGGGCCAACGCTTCGCGGATGTCGGCAGGTCGAACCTTCAGCACCCGCGCGACTTGAGTGATCTCCTCCGCGGTCGGCCTATTTTCCGCCTTGACCGCGGCTTCAGTCGTACCCACTCCCAGGAGGTTTGCCTCGCGGTTCAGCAGGATCCAATCGATCGATTCCAACGCTTCGTTTCCGACTCCCAGTGGTCGACGCCAGTCCAGACGGAGGGCGCCTAGCAGCTCGGCCTGATTCTTGGCAACCTGCTGATCCTTGAAAGTAATGTCCCCGTACTTGCTTTTGGCGACTGTGTAATTGGTATCCGGGGTCAAAAGGCTGTTCAGAGCGCTTCCGCCGATGAAGACGATCATCAGAGCGACCATGAAGACCGCCAGCATTTCCTTGTTATATTTGCGAAAAAACTTCATCATTGGATTCTAACTCCTTATTTTCCAATATGTTACGAACGAATTGGGCGAATCATTCCAATATAGCGTCGTAGCCGTGAATTGCAATTATCATATTCCGGCGCCAATTTTATCCAATTTGACATTTTCAATCAACTTTGTTACATCGGCCCCCCCTAATGGTTGACCGGACCTAGAATCGGATCAAAGACAATCCGATAACCCCGGTCGATAGTTACGGAAGTACCGGGAACGAGGGCATGAAGTCGGTCGGAAATGGAAAGCGGGAACCTTGGGTAAGAAAGTCACAACCTCGAAAACGACCTCCGGGCCACCGGACCTTGTGATCGTCGAGTCGCCGGCAAAGGCCAAGACGATTAACAAATACTTGGGATCGGGGTACGCGGTCATGGCGAGCATGGGTCATGTCCGCGACCTGCCCGCCAATGACATCGGGATCGCGTTCGAGAACGAGTTTGAGCCTACCTATGAGTTGCTGCCGGATCGTCGCAAAGTCATTGTCGGTCTGAAAAAGGCGGCTTCGCATGCCCGGCGCGTGTACCTCGCCACCGACTTGGACCGGGAAGGCGAGGCGATCGCGTGGCATCTTGTCCATGCGCTGGACCTTGATCCCGCCTCTGCCAAGCGCGTGGTGTTCAACGAGATTACCAAGACGGCCATTCAGACGGCCTTTTCCCATCCGCATGACTTGGACCTCGACAAGGTCAATGCCCAGCAGGCGCGGCGATTGCTGGATCGGATCGTGGGGTATCAGCTTAGTCCGCTGCTTCAGAACAAAATCGGCAAGGGGCTCTCGGCGGGTCGCGTGCAGTCGGTTGCTGTCCGGTTGATCGTCGACCGCGAGAACGAAATACGCGCGTTCGTTCCCGAAGAGTCGTGGAAAATTTCGGCCTGTTTTTCCACGGACACGGTTAAAGCGGACGCGCTTTCCCGCGCCTGGGAGGAATTCGTCTCCACGGGGAAGGGAAGCGAGGGAGGTCCAACCCAAAAGGAAAGAAACGCTTGGCTGGCCAAACATGGGGCGTTCACCGCGCAGTTGGTGAAGGTAGGAGGAAAGGACTTTGATCCCCGCGGTTCGGACGAGGCCCTGCGGACCGCCGAGGCCGTCGGATTTGTTCTGGAAAAAAAGGAAGAGAGCGATTTCTCGCCGTATCAGGCGAAAGGGTTGAAGACGATTACCCTGAAGGGGCGGACGGACGTTTCGCAAGCGCCGGTTTTTTCCGTCGGGGACCTGCAAACCAAGCGAACCGCGAGCAAACCAAGCGCGCCGTTCACGACGGCTGCGCTGCAGCAGGCGGCTTCCAGCAATCTCGGGTTTAGTCCCTCGCGCACCATGCGCGTCGCGCAGCAATTGTATGAAGGCGTGGACCTGGGACATGAAGAAGGCCCGGTCGGACTCATCACCTACATGCGTACGGACTCGACAAATCTGAGCGCGGATTCGGTTCAGGCGGTGCGAAATCTCATCCAGAAGGAATTCGGCGAGCGGCACTTTCCGGGCAAGCCCAATGTGTACGGATCCGCGAAAAGAGCGCAGGAAGCCCACGAAGCCATTCGACCATCGGACGTCACACGGACGCCGGAATCGCTGCGGGGCGACCTCACGGCTGAACAGCACAAATTGTACGAACTTATCTGGCGTCGATTCGTCGCGTGCCAGATGACGAACGCGGAGTGGGACAGCACGACGGCGACCATCACGGCGGCGACCAAACTCGGCGAGGCGACATTTCGAGCTTCGGGCCGGCGCCTTGTGTTCGAAGGATTTCTCGCCGTCATGGGCAAGGACATCGAAGACGGTGAAGCGGCTCTTCCTGAATTGACGAAGGGCGGGAAGGTTTCGCCGCTCGAAGTGGCGCCGCAACAGCAATACACTTCGCCTCCGCCGCGATACACGGAAGCGGCGCTGGTGAAGAAGATGGAATCGGAGGGGATCGGCCGCCCGAGCACGTACGCCGCGGTGATTCAGACGATTCAGGATCGGCGCTATGTGGAGCTGGTCGACAAGAAACTACGCCCGACGGCGCTCGGCGAAGTCGTGACCGAAAAGCTTAAGGTTCATTTCCCGACCATCATGGACATCAAGTTCACGTCCTACATGGAGGAGGAACTCGACAAGATCGAGGAGGCGCATCTCAACTGGGTTCACGTGCTCCGGGAATTCTATGAACCGTTCAAGGATTCCCTTGACAGAGCCCATTCTGAGATGGAACGCACACGGGCCGAACCCAGCGAATACACCTGCAAGGAGTGCGGCAAGCCGATGGTGTATCGCCTGGGCAAGAACGGGCGATTCCTTTCGTGCAGCGGCTATCCGGATTGCAAGACAACGATGAACGTCGATGCCGAGGGCAAGCCTGTCGCGGAGATCGTCGCCAAGGAGCCTTGCAAAGTCTGCGGCAAGCCGATGATTCTGCGCAAGAGTCGAATGGGCCCGTTTCTTGGGTGCACGGGATATCCGGAGTGCACGAACACGATGCCTTCGGATGAGAACGGGCATCCGCTGAAAAAGGTGCGCGCGGAGGACATCAAGGAAGAGTGCCCAGAATGTCAGTCGCCGATGACGGTCAAGTTTTCGCGCGGGCGGTCGTTTCTGAGTTGTACGGGGTATCCGAAATGCAAATCCACGAAACCGATGCCCGCGGGAATCTACGTGGAGAAACCTAAGCCGGAGGATGCGGGGGTCGGATGCGACAAGTGCGGCCGGCCGATGGTTATTCGAAAGGGGAGGCGCGGACCTTTCCTGAGCTGTTCAGGATTTCCGAAATGCCGGAACGCGATGCCAATGGAGAAGCTTGATCATCTGAAAGCGCTCGCCGCCGCAGGGGAAATTCCCGAACCTCCGCCGCCGGGTCCAAACGGCGCCGGACGAAACGGAAGCCGAAAATCGGCTTCGCGGAAGGGCGCAACAGAGAAAGTGGATGTCGCCTCGCTGGGCGCGCCGCCGTCGGGGTTCGCGTGGACGCGGACGGGTCGGCCGGTGGTCGAGGTCTGGCCGGAAGATCATCTTACTTGTCCGGATTGCGGATCCGAGGTCATCGCGAAGTCGGGTCGGTTCGGACCCTATTTCTCCTGCACGGGGTATCCCAAGTGCTCGTTCGTCGCCAACATGCGCGGTGAGGCGAAGAAACACGCGGAGGCGGAGATGCCTCGGCCCGTAAAGCCCAAGCCCGTGCCGACGGACATTCCGTGCGACGAGTGCGGCGAGCCGATGGTGATCCGCACGGGACGAACCGGACCCTTTCTCGGTTGCAGCAAATATCCCAAGTGCCGAAGCAGCAAACCCCTTCCTGAAGGCGTTGCGGCGGGAAGCTGATCGACCGGGCGCCCCCGGGTTCGAGTGGTCTAGTTTTGCGCTGTCACTTGATCTCAGTACGATCAGAACTTGATGGGCAAGCGACTGCTAATCTGGTTGGGATTCCTGATGGTTGGGTTGGGCGTGGCGGGCATATTTCTGCCGCTGCTTCCCACCACTCCGTTTCTTCTGCTGGCCGCCTACTTTTTCGGGCGGGGAAGCTCGCGCTGGCACGCGTGGCTGCTTCGTCACCGCCACCTGGGGCCTTACATCCATTCCTTTCGAAGTCGGCGCGGACTGACTACACCGCAAAAAATCCGTATCGGCTGTTCATTCACGGTGTTGATCGCAATCAGCTTCTATTTCGCGCCCTATCCCGGTTTGCGGGTTTTTCTCGTTGTCCTTTGGGCTTTCTGGATGTTCTTTCTCTTGCGAGTTCGGCGCAATGAGGATGCACCGGTGGTAGCCGAAGCTGTCGAGGAAGAGTCCTCATAGTCCATCCCTTCGTGGCGCAGAATGCTCGCTGGGGCGGCGTTCATCCACGACGCGAATAATGCGTCTCGCAAGAGAAGAAGAGTTCTTCGATCCACGTCACGGAGCCGCACCATTGTGTATCCTTGCCGACCCCAGGCTCCCGAGGTCGGCGCGAAAACACCGGGCGCCTTGGCCATGACCTCCCGCTGTTGAGCGAGCTTGAGTTTGAGCGTGCCGAAGTCGTCGCCGCCGCGGCGATAGAGCGTCGCAAAGATCTTTCCCTCGACCCGGAAGTCGGGATGTCCCATGTGCGCACTCTCGGCGACACATGGGAGCCCCAAAGCACAACGGCGGAATTGAGAGGAAGTCATGGGCGCTCCGTGAATACAATCAATCATCTTACCGCCATTCGTTGCGTCCCGACAATCGGAGGCCATAGAGTCGAGGGATCACATTGCGCGAGTATTCCAATGATTTGCTTTCCGCGGGTGGTTCCCAGGTTTTCGCGGACAAGAATAACCCCATAATTATCTATGGATGACAGCTACAGGAGGGAACAATGAGACACGTGGTGGAAAGCCGCGTGTGCGTAAGGATATCGGAGTTGTTGCCGAAGATCGAGGGCCCACCGCCGGATTTCCGGATGCGGCGACGGGGAGATTAGTACGCGTCGCGGTACGCGATGAAGTCCTTGATGAGCTGTTTGGTGATTTTCCCCGGTTTTCCGTCGCCGACGGGACGCCTGTTGACTTCGACGATGGGAACGATTTCGGCCGCCGTACCGGTGGCAAAGATTTCGTCGGCGGCATGCAGGTCGTGACGGACCAGCGGTTTTTCCAACACGGTCATTCCCCGCTTTTCCGCGAGTTCCATCACCAAGGCCCGCGTGACGCCCTCGAGAATGCCCTCTTCCGTGCCCGGGGTGTAAAGTTTTCCTTCCCGAACGAGGAAGATGTTGTCGCCGGTGCATTCCGCGATTCGCCCTTCGACGTTGAGCATGATCGCTTCGTCGGCGCCGGCGTCCTTGGCTTCGAGCTTGGCCATGACGTTGTTCAAGTAATTGAGCGATTTGACCCGCGGCGAAGTCGTGTTCGGATGGTTTCGGGCGATGCTTGACACGATGCAGCGAAGCCCGCGCTCATACACCTCCGGCGGATACAGAGCGATCTTGTCGGCGATGACGATAATCGTCGGGCAGGCCGTGTGCGTGACCGAAATCCCCAGCAATCCCACGCCCCGCGTCGCCAACAGTCGGATGTATCCGTCGCCGGTGATGTTGTTTCCGCGGAGCGTTTCGTGCATGGCCTCGGAGACGCCTTCCGGGCTCATGGGAAGCTGCAAGCGAATCGCCTTGGCCGATTCGAAAAACCGCTTGACGTGCTCCGGTTCCTTGAAAATCTTGCCGTGGTAAATGCGAATGCCCTCAAACACGCCGTCACCATAGAGCAGGGCGTGGTCGAAAACGCTGACCACCGCCTGCTCGACCGGAACCAGACCGTCGCCCAACCAGACCTTGAGCCCGGGCTTCGGCGCGAAAATGTTTTCAGGCATGGCGTTTACCTCGGTTTCGTTGAGCGTGACGGTTTTCATGATCCGACCTTTGTCACAAGAGCCTGGGCGGTGGGGCGGGAGGTGGTCACCTCCTTGATCGTCCCCTCGCTTAATAGCACGCGCCGATCGGCCCGTTGCGCGACCTTGGCGTCGTGCGTCACCATGACGATCGTCTGCCCGGCGTGATGAAGCTCCGAAAGCAATTGAAGGATCTCGGCACCCATCGCCTCGTCCAGATTACCCGTCGGCTCGTCGGCAAGCAAGAGCGCCGGTCGATGAATCAGGGCCCGGGCGATGGCCACGCGCTGCTGTTCCCCACCCGAAAGTTGCCGCGGTCGATGCTTCGCCCTGGCGCCCAACCCCAGGCGATCCAACAATTCCAGGGCTTCGCGGCGAAACCGGCTTGATTCACTTCGCCACGACCAATACGAATGACGCACCATGCCCGGAATCAACACGTTTTCCAGGACGTTGAGTTCGGGTAACAGATGATAGAACTGAAAAACAAACCCCGCGTCTTCGTTGCGATATTTCGCCCGCGCCGCTGCAGATTGCCGCACGAGGTCGATGCCGCGGAATTCGATCGACCCTCGATCCGGCGCGTCGAGCCCGCCGAGCAAATGTAACAGAGTGCTTTTTCCGCAACCGCTGGAGCCCATGATGACGAGAAAATCGCCTTCGCCGATCTCCAGCGAGGACCCGCGCAAGACCTTCACCTCGGCCCGGCCCGCGCCGAACGACCTGTGAATCCCCCGGGCGACGAGCAGCGGCTTATTCATATCGAAGCGCCCGAACCGGCCAGACCCGCGCCGCCACAAACGCCGGGATCAGCGACCCCACCATCGACGACAAAATCGCGATTCCCCCGATCCAAAACACGTCGACGCTCTTCACCACTTCCGGAATGCGGTCAAAGGAATAGACCTCCGGGCTCCAGACCCGGAGCTGCGGATCTAATTGGGCCAGAAAATCCTGAATGCCATTGATGTTCCATACAAAAATGGACCCGACGAGGATGCCCAATAGCGAACCGAAAATCCCGACGGCCGCAGCGTAGGCGATGAACAAGCCGCCGACTCCGCCCCCGGAAGCGCCCACCGCCTTGAGGATGCCGATGTCCCGTGTCTTTTTCTCAACGATCATGAAAAAAATGCACCCCACCAGGACGATGGCGACGATGCTGATGAGTCCGAAGAGGAACGTGACCAGGACCTTCTCCTTTTCAACCGCCTGAATGAACGGCCTCTGCAAATCCTCCCACGTGTACGCTTCCACGAAGGAAAGCGCTCGCGAGTCCGCCTCCAACACATCGGATCCCAGCGAACCTCGAAACTGAAGCCACGCCCCCGCGATTTCGAGTTTTGCGTGATCCAGATCAACGCCGTCGTTCAAGGCAATCAATAGCTGATTCGTCCGCGGCTTGGTCGATCCTCCGTCCACCAGCAGCTGAGCGTCCATCGCCACCTGCTGCTGCAACAGATCGAAATCCATGTAGACGCTCATGCTGTCGATTTCATAAATCCCGGTCCGGGAGTCGTCCACGTATCGAAGAGCCAGCTTCACGGGAGGTTCGCCCGTGGGATTTCCAGCAGGACTCAGCGGAACCAGCGTCAGGGCGATGTCCGTTCCCCGAGCCAGCGAACGATCGAAATTCCCGTCGGGACGGCGATAATTCAGCAGATCGCACCCTGCGATGATCCCGGGGCGCTCCGGGCCGAGGTACCCGGGTTCGCCTGACGCAACCGCAAAGACTCGCGGAGCGCTTACAACGGGCAGGATCCCCGGATAGAGCGCCCGTTCGAACGGCATTTCATCATATTCCTGAATCGCCTTCGGATCGTTTTCCGATTCATGCCACTTCCGATTGGCTTCCACGAGGTCCGGCGGCAATCGAACGATCCCGTCGTCGCCGATCCCCGCCACCGGAATTCCCTGGGGCCGAAGCGTCGTAGAACCCGGATAATACCGGTTGTAGTACAACCCCTTTTTGAAATCGTTGGCCTGCACGTATTCATCCAATCGAATCCCGAGGACTCGCGCGGGTTTGGTCCAGGTGGTGGCGGGCACGCGGAATATGCCGTAGGTATAAATCACCGGCGTCGCCAGTTTCACGATTTCCGGAAGGTGTGCGTCCAAATACGCGCCGAACTCCTCGTAGTACGGAAATCCTTGCAGCGAACCCGAATCCAGCACGATTTCGCTGTGAAGCCCCCGCGAGCGGGCCCGTACCGTGTCGAGGAAACCGCCCATCACGCTCATCACCACCAGCACCATCGCCGTGCAGAGCATCACGCTGGCGACGCCGAAAAAGGCGATGAGCTTTGTGTGAAGATAACGCCAGGCGAGGAAGTATTTGTACATGCGTCAAACTCGTACTGCTTGTAACTCCTTTGACTCTGCTAATACGCGACCATTCACCGACGAGGGATCATGGGAATCCACGCCCGCCGGCGGGCGCGACCGCCAGTCTTCATTACGATCGCCTGCCGACTATAATAAATCCGGAAGAACCTGACCATGCAGCCGCAACAGGAATTCACAATCATCCTAGTGTTCCGTCACGCCTAAAGCTGCGGGTATAGTCGCCGGAGCTTGATTCGTGCGTCGGCAGTTCGGAACTGCCAGTTCACGGCGTGACGTTCGCTGTTCCTTCGAT
>Ga0187893_10015868_pt1 | contig 10029 bp, 10 predicted proteins | sample MA1701074metaG_FD_139574 | JGI IMG/M metagenome (GOLD analysis project Ga0187893, IMG submission 139574) | White microbial mat communities from a basaltic lava cave in the Kipuka Kanohina Cave System on the Island of Hawaii, USA - MA170107-4 metaG ... | reverse complement strand
TCTTCGCCCCGCCTCAGCAAACAGGTAAAGGAGTAAGGAGTAACATTTATGCAAAAACACAGCAAATTCATGACCCTCTTAGCTGGCGTCTTCGCCATTGCGTTGATGATCTCAACCTCCGGTCTGGCCCAAAGCCCCGACCCGTTGGCCTACATCATCAAGTCGCGGGTAAGCGGCAAGGTGCTGGACGTGCCAGGCTTTTCTTCCAGCGACCACGCGCAGATTCAACAAATCGCCGACAACGGCGGCGTCAACCAGGAATGGCGGTTGGAGCCGGTCAGCGGCGGGTATTTCAAAATCATCTCGCGCTGGAGCGGCAAGGCGCTGGACATCCCCGACGGTTCGTTTAACGACAACGTCGTCATCCAGCAGTACACCGAACACAACGGATTAAACCAGCAGTGGGAGTTGGTGCAATTGGCTGGCGGTTACACCAAGATCGTTTCGCGTTTGACCCGCAAAGTGTTGGACGTGCCGAGCGGCAATACCGCCAACGGCGTCAAGATTCAGCAGTTCACCGATCACGGCGGTCTCAACCAACAATGGGAGTTGATCCCCGTCACGCCGGTTTACAAGGTCGTCTCGCGCGCGACCGGCAAGGTGCTGGACATGCCGGACTTCGCCACGGACAACCACGCCATCCTGCAGCAGTTCACCGACAACGGCGGGGTCAACCAGATGTTCACCTTTGTCCCGAACGCCAATGGTTATTACAAGATCGTCGTCGGCTGCAGCGGCAAAGTGCTGGACATCCCGAATGGTTCTGACAACAACGGCGTCCTGATCCAGCAGTACACCGATCACGGCGGGACCAATCAGCAATGGCGGCTGTCGCCGGTGGCCAACGGTTGGTACAGAATCATCTCGGTTGACAACAACAAGTCGCTGGACATCCCCAACAGCTTGCCCAACGACGGAGTGCAGATTCAGCAGTTCAACAGCCATAACGGCCACAACCAGCAATGGCGGTTGGTGCGCGTTCGCAGGTCATAATCGAGGATCGAAGATCGAGGATCAGTGCTTATATTTTCCTCGATCTTCGATTCTGACGTAACGAGAGGCTCGGTGAGGGGAGCGCAAACCGCCCCGGCATGCGCCACTTCCTCACCGAGCCTCTCTCCAAAGCCCACGCAGACTCACGCAGTCCGCGCTACGGTTTTCTCAGCGCGAAACCTTAAGCCCCTTCACCGCCCGTTCAAGCAGCCCTTTTGAAACCTCATCCCATTGAGCGGCGGCTTTGCCACCCGCCGCCAGATCAGCGGCGGTCAATCCCATCTCGCTCAAATCCTCCATGTAAATGATCATCAACTCATTCCGCTTCGCCTCATCAACCAAATGAACCAGCCGTTGTGAGAGGACCTCGTCGCTCGCCATCCGATAGCCTTTGCTTTCCAGAAAAGCGCGAGCGCGAGCGCCGTCGGAATCGGGCCGCCCCTGATTGCCTTTGATGTTCCGGGCGTAAGCGTCCGCGATGAATTCCAGCCCGCCGATGCTGACCGTCTTGTTCGCCTTGTAGCGATAGCTGTAAGTATTACTCGGCAGGTAGCCTTCGAACTGCACCCAATACACTCGCTTGATCCTGCCCTCTTTGTCTGCGTCAACAAAGAAGTGTTGTTCGGCGCGGGCGACCTCGTAAAGAATGAAATCGTGGCCGCCGACGTATTTGAACGCCTTGTCGAATTCGAGTTTGACGGTGGGCGTTTCGGTAGAGGTCAGGACCTGGTCTTTGACCTTGCGAGAAAGCTGTTGCGTGGGTTTCTGTTCGGGCGGCGATGAAGCGGATTGCGCGAATGCAGGCGTGAACAAAAGCGCCAAACTGGTGATGGTTACAACAAGCCAGAAAACTCTCTTCATGTTTTGATCTCCTTTGTGATGGAATTGCACAGAGGATACGAAAAGGCGTGAGTTTGCGTTTCAGGTCTTTCGCTCAACCTCTATCAGGTTGTTCCATAAAGCGATTGGCGGAACGCCCGCATAGCCGCTCTCCTGTCCGTCATTGCATTCAATCGCAATCCACTTCCCCTCCACCGTTTGCGCCACATCTACGACGAGAAACGGCACGCCGATGCGACTTGCGACTTCGCCCGCGAGGCTCATCGCTTCTTGCTCCTCCGCTCGCGTCCATTGGTATGAGGAGAACCCTGCCCAATACGGCCCCGCCCCAATGCATTCGCCGCGGCGCCAGAAGGTCCGAAATTCAAAGGACGGCGGAACCTTGTCGCCCGTAGCTCCATCAACCGGTCGCAAGCGGACATACTCGCGGCAGACGAACGGCTGCCAATGAAGAATCGGATCGCGGCGGTAGAGTTCTGCGACACGATCAAATTCTTCGGCGGAGCGAATGATCGAGAGTTCCGCCTTGTGGCGGCTCGTTTGACGGCTGCCCCTCACGAATACGGGCCAACCAAAAAGCTCTTCAACCACATCTCGCGCCGGCGGCTCCGAAAACCAGACGCTTCGAGGCGTGAGTTCCCGGATTCTCGGATACCACTCCGTCAACTCGCTGGCCAGCCGGTATTGCTCCGGCGAATGGATCAACCGCACACCGGTTGCCTGAAGTTCGGCGTAAAGCTGGCTGTAGTTTGTCGTGACGCCGAAGCGGCCTATCGCTGAGATGGTATCGGGCCGCCGCCACGGTCGCCGGCAAGCGAAGAACCGGTCGAACGAAAAGTCGTAGATCGAGAGCCCCGTCTCTGCGCAGGCGATCCAAACGGTGTCTTCCAGTAAAAACAAGTCGAGGCTGGCTGCGTTTTGTTTCACGGGTTCTTGTCCTCTCGCAAATATTATTGTCAACGCGAGATTTTAATCCCCTTCACCGCCCGGTCAACCGGCAGTGAGCCATAACCCATAACACCGCCAAATAGTGGCCCACTTGGATCAGAATTCAATTGGCGGTGGCCCGATCAGAGCCTAGACCGTGGCTTCCTTGGCTGGCTTGGGCTTGCGCCTCACCGTCGCTTTCTTAGTCGCGTGCGGCGAATTCCCCCAGTAATTTCGCTTGTGATTTCAGTGCTTCATACAGCCGCTGTAACTCCCCCACGCCAATCACCGTCACCACTTCCCAGATTTCGTGGAACGATCCGGTCAGCCGCTTTCCAGCAAATCGTTTGTCGCGTTCATCCGCAATGACCAGAAAGATTCGTGAGCGCTGCGCGTCGTAAGCGTGTTTCAACCGGGTGAGCGCACTGTCCACGCTCCCTGAAATCTGCACTTCAAAGACGTGGCTCAATCGCGGAGCCGCCGCGCTGTCGCGCCACACCACGTCGAAATACTCGAACTCGGCTTCAGCGTGTCGCCCCAGCAGCAGTCCGATCTCGACCAGCATCGCCTGCGCCTCTTTGTGCGTCAGTGTCTTGCCTTTACGTTCAAGGCGAGCGGGCTTTGCGTCAAGCTGCATCTCTTCGGCCTCGACGCGCTTCAATCCTCGCGCAGTGATCTTCCACTGGTTCTTCTCGCGCCGCAATTCACCTTTCTCTTCAAGCTGACGGCCTGCGCGCTGCACGACCCGATGCCAGCGACTGCGGCCATCTTCCGTCCGCTCGCTCAAATCCTGAAGGTTGAGTTGCGGGAAGTAGCGCGGCAGACGCTCGTAAAGGTAGCGCAGTTGATCGCTGCCGCCGGTGGCTTTGAGTTCCTGAAGGATGGGAAGTTCGAGTCGTGATGTTTCGGGGAAAGGCATCTGATTGAGAAGCTTCGGCATTATCGGAGCGCCGGATCGCATCACGCACCACAGCATTTCTTGTACTTCTTTCCGCTGCCGCACGGACAGGGATCGTTGCGGCCAACTTTGACCGCAGGCTTGATTGACGCCGTAGACTTTTCTCCAATTCGAGGATCAAACGAACCTTTTTCAAATAAGGCGCTGTATGCAGGGATGCTTTTCTCGCTTCTTTTTGCCCGCCTGTCTGGTTCTTCGTAACAAGCCCACCATTCCATCTCTTCAATCACGTTCTCCACCAAATGCAGGTGTTTATCCCCGCGCAATCGAGCAAGCGCAGCCTCTTTGCCAAGAGCCAAATCCCTGTCAACATCATCGAGGCCTACGACGCCCGTATGAACCAGTCCTTCGGCATATGCCTTTTTGATTTTGTCGTAGACCTCTTCCGGATAAAGATCGGTTGCGCTGCAAACAAGCTCGTCCCAAACGGCAGACGGCTCTTTCTCCAGCTTCCCATCAAACAGACTTGCGAAATAGCTCATCGCTTCTTCGCGGGACATATCTCCGCTGACGACCAGCGCGAGCAGCGACCTGAGCGCCGAATCTCTCGCAAACTCATCCGCATCTCTGTTCTCCACCAGTTGCTTTATCAAGTTCGTGTCGCCACCACACACGGACGCGAGAATCTGAGGCAGCCCTTCAGTCTTGGTATCAACAAGCAAGTCGCTCACTGTCTTTGAAGGAAGCGAGGCGATCCTGACGACCAGCGGATAGGCTCTTTGCTCGCGGAACTGCGCCAACAGATAGAGCGCATACAAATCGATCTTGCCCCCCGTTCCGATGAATTCTCCTGGATGATCCGCGACTCTTTCGAGAACTCCCAGGAGATGCGGCGTGATCTCGTCCTTTTTGGCGATGGCCTGCTCCAACGCCTCGCGCGGGAATTTGCGGTCTTTGTGGGCTAAAGCTTTCAGAATCTCTTCGATTGTCATGTTGTTTCCTTCTTGCGAACAGCGGCGCCGACGCAATGATCTTCCGCTCAACGCCCCCGATCACACCTCAGACTCACTAAAGGCAATGGCGCACGGACGCGATCAGGCTGTCAGTAAGCCAGAGACTCTCGAAACCGCCGATTTTTTGTTCATTAAATTTGTAGACAAAGGCTATAATCGCTGCGCCTCAAAATCAACCATCCCAAGCGGAGTGACAGGGTGAAAGAACATGCTCTCAAAACATTGATCATCGAATCGCTAACCAAACAAGGGTTCCAAGTGAAGGAAGACAGGATTTTCTCCCCTTCAAACTTGGACAAAGAGGCGATCAGAAAGTTACACGCCCAAGCAGTAATACATCAGATTGAATCCGCGGAGCCTGCTCTAGCGAAATACGAATCAAAGTTGCTTTCTCGCGTAGCTCATGGAGTAGAGATTATACCCGATCGAATTTCTCCGCGATTGATCGAAGTGAAATCAGATACGGAAGACGCTCTACTTTTCCGTTATGCGGCGCTTCATTGGAGCATCCCCATCTCAACAGGTTACGGGCGTCGTCTCCGCTTCCTCGTGATTGATGATCAAAATGACAAATTGATGGGAGTAATTGGCTTAGGCGATCCCGTATTCAACCTTGGCGCACGCGACAGATGGATCGGTTGGAGCAAGCAAGCACAACGAGAGAATCTGAATCATGTGATGGATGCCTTCGTGCTTGGGGCAGTGCCGCCTTATTCACAATTTCTCTGTGGGAAATTGGTCGCAATGCTCGCAACAAGTAATGAAGTCAGGCTGGCTTTCAAAAGAAAGTATGGCGGGCAGCAATCTCTCATAAGTCAAAAGAAGCTCGATGCCAGGCTGGCGCTAATTACTACGGCTTCTGCGCTCGGTCGTTCTTCTATCTACAATCGCCTGAAGTATCGAGACCGATTGTTGTACCACAGTGTCGGGTTTACTCAAGGCTTCGGTGAATTTCACTTCTCAAATGGGGTGTACCAAGCAATCGCGGAACACGCAGCGGCACATGCTGAACCAACTGCCAAGAATGAGCTTTGGGGAAAGGGATTTCGCAACAGACGTGAGGTCGTCAGAAAAAGCCTTATCAGTCTCGGCATCAAGGGCGATTGGACATATCACGGTGTTCAGCGCGAAGTCTTTGTTGTACCTTTGGCGAAGAACACAAAAGAGTTTCTGCGCGGCGAGCATTCCAGATTGTTTTGGCTTGATCAACCAGTTGAAGATCTAGCCGATTTTTTCAAGGAGCGATGGCTATTCCCCAGAACTCAGAATGATCAAGGCTACAAATCATGGAATCGTGAAATGTGGCGGCTCTGGCCTGAAAAAGGTGAAAACGACTTATGACACTGAATGAAACGCCATTTGCTGATCTTCCTGCCGCGCTTGTGGAAGAGGTTCTCAAACAGACTACGGATGTCGGCGATCTGCTGTTGGAAACCTTCCGCCAAGTCAAAGAGGAACGAGCTGCGCGACGCCTGGCTCTGTCAGAGCATGGACTCATTTTGAACGAATCTACGCTTGGCTATCCGCCACTTCCGACAACTTGCGCGACTGATGGTTCATATGCAATCGAACGATTATTGACCACCGATTTGGCGGCGGCTGCGGCTGTTGCAGTAGAAGGACTCACACCACCTTCGGAAAGAAGACATTGGGAACAACCCTGGCATACTACTTTTGTTTCAGCAGAAACCCATCATGCCGATACGGCAACCGTTTTGCGTGCCGTAATGCTCGGCAACGAATTGCTGCTCGCCACGCGCGCGCCACACGACTTGGTGATGCTCGATGCTACGCTGACGCTGCCGATAATCTATTTCAATCAGGCTTTGAATCAAGCTCCTGAAGCACCGTCGCTTAAGTGCTCGCAGGAATTTTTGAAGCACTGCGCTGAGTACCTGCAAGCTTATTTGACCGCGCTTCAGTCGCACCGCTCTGACAAGAATTACATTGCCTTGCCTAAATATTCGACTCGCCGCGAAATCGGTAACGCAATGGAGTGGCCTGGGGAACACGACGACCGGGGAATGCTGACACTTCTGTTGCAGCCAGGTGAATTGACCAAACCTCAACCGTTAGAACAGCCAAAGGCAGAATGGCATCTCAATACAGGGCGCGTCCCCGAACGGATGCGCCAGCACGTTGGACAACTCGCAACAGCGATTGTGGCTGGCCTGAAACAGATTCATATCTTCTACTACAAGCCCCAGGAATGGTTGCCCGCGCTCAGAGTAGAAGTGGCACAGGACATCGCGACCAATCGCCATCGTTTAGCGACAGTGATTCAAGGACTCAAACATCAATGTGCTGCACCAGGAATGTTTGAGCCGTATCCGCTTTATATGGCTGACCGTACCGTAAAGGCTTTAGCCAGGTCAGTGCCGGCATTTCGCCAGGTCGCCACGCAGCGAATTTCGGAGAAATACGACGGCGATATTGGTGAGGTCTTCTTTGCGATGCATGGCTATCGCAGCGAAATTGGAGGATAAATTGATGGCCGAGCAAAAACAGAATTTGGATGTACTGATAGACCAGACTGAAAGGATAGGTGTCGTTGGCTCGCCTTCCTCGACTTCACAACTGACGCTAGACATTCTCGGCACGGCAGTCACGCGCAAACTGGTTGGCGAGTTGGCGATCTTCCGTTTTGTGCAAGACTCTTTGCCTCATTATGCGCTCGGTCAAATCACGGAAGTAAAGCTGCGCAACATCTGGCACGAAGACCCAACAATGCGTAGCTTGATTCGCCAACGCGGACGAGTTGATGCTGTGAGCGAACGGCAAGACACGCATCAGGGGCAGATGGTCATCAGCGCCGTTTTCCGCCAAGGCGGCCCGGGCGGTTATGAGCCTAGCATTTTGGGTACCGTGCCTTCCACTGGCACACAGATTCATCTCGTAACCGACGAGGTTCTCGATGTGCTCCTACAACCTTATCGTCAGCAGATTTTCTATTTGGGCCACGTCTATGGCTCAACACCAAAGTTGCCGCTCTGGTTCAAACATTTCGGACAGGGGCGGGAAGGCGCAGGAGAAGCTTACCACTTAGGCATTTTTGGCAAGACTGGATCAGGTAAGTCCGTGCTGGCGAAGATGCTACTACTGGCTTATTCGCGCTATCCTGGTATGGCGTTGCTGGTCATCGATCCGCAAGGAGAGTTTTCCAAAGACATGCAACGTCACAAGGGAAGCGGAGGCTTTGCGCTGCCTGTTGGGGATGTGGCGCGGCAACTTGGCAAGAAATCAGTGGTTTTGACGGTAAGGAATTTGGTTCTAGACACCTGGGAGCTTTTTGCCCAAATACTTTTTGAGTCGCCGTTTTTCGAGCGTCTGACCATTCCCAAAGGTGAGAACCGCGAGATCGCCTCCCAGGTGCTCATGGAGAAACTGCAAAAGGCACACATCAAGCTGAACGAGCTTCATCAACGGGCATCTTTCAACACAGCCTGGAATATACTCGGCGATGAAAAAGTGCAGAAGGTTTTCTATCGCACGGACGCCTCACGTAGCCGCTTCGATACAGCTTTGCACGAAGCTGACCCAGACGAGTTCTTCAAGGAATATTGGCAACCAGTGACCGAGCTTTTCCGTGAAGACCGCCCAGAGGCTAGAAGCATAAACAAAGCGTTGAGCTGGCTAATCGGGACAAACGCACAGGGACAGATCATACAGAATCGCCCGATTTTGGTCATTGATCTTTCAAAGGAACAGACACGAGATCTTTTCTGGAATGATCAGATTCAATCCCTTGTTATCAAACGGCTGCTGGATCGGCTCACACAGACTGCCGAATACTTTTATAGAGAGAAAGATGAGCAAAGCCTCAACACCCTGGTCGTCATTGATGAAGCGCATCGTCTTGCGCCACGTGAGCTGCCACGCGATGACCAAGCGGCACGTGAAGTGCGCAAAGTTTTAGTGGACGCCGCACGGACGACGCGCAAATATGGGTTGGGCTGGCTTTTCATTAGCCAAACGTTATCAAGCCTTGATCCCGAAATTCTCCAACAGCTTCGCATCTTCTTCTTTGGTTTCGGCTTAGCTTTAGGGCAGGAGTTTCAGTCGTTACGCCAACTGGTTGGGTCATCAGGAACAGCACTCGACCTGTATCAACTCTTCCGTGATCCGCATTCAGCCTTTGACGTTGCCAGCCGCCAGTACTCGTTTATGACGATTGGCCCCGTCAGCCCGCTTTCGTTTTCCGGGAGTCCGCTGTTTCTCAATGTGTTTAACAAGGTCGAAGACTTTCTTGCCGCGAACAATCTGAAAAAGTAAGTCAAGTGACCTGTTGAAAGAGTTTTGTACAAGCCCGAAGCTTTATCCGACGTTATTGATTGTCAGGCTCCAGCCAGCCACTTTATAGCCATCGAGCCGGGAGATCGCGTGCTGGGCGTCGGCGGCTGAAGCCGGCTTGACGAAATCCGGTTGTCTGGGACTCGCTTCTTCGGCGGCGATGACGCTGGCGAGGTCGGGGCGCGACGCTTCGGCGCCATTCGTTCGACCCGGACTGATGCGCTCTTGCAACTGCCGCCCGATTTCATCAATCAGCGCATCTTCGTCAAACGGGTCGAGACCGGACGCCGATGTCACGGACGGCTCCCGCTCCAACGATTCTCCCCGAAGAGCGGAGCGCAACACCTCTCTGGTTATCGTCAACAACGACACCCTCTCACCGTTCCGCTCCGCTGTAGCCCGGATCTGTCGCGCTGTGCGAGAGACAAGCGTGCAAAGCAGGAACCGGTTCAGGTGTTCGCCGGCCTGTCCTGGGGTGTCGTCGCTTCGGCTCTGCGTCATTGGTGGTTCAAGGATGGTGTGGCTCTGATTGCTATTGTCCATTTCATTCTCCCTGGGGCAGGTGAGGAGTCAGCCAGCCTGATTTAGCAGGCTTGGTGACTTGGTGAGTTGCGCGCGCGCTTTCGGCTACGACCGGCTACGCGCCCCGACCGCGCGCATGGATGAGCCGGCGGACACGATCCGAGAACAAAACGTCTATCTTTTGCGGCTCGATCACCGCTGTCACCTCGCCCAGGCCGAAGGTCGGATGCATCATCGTTTGCCCTTTGCGATAGGTGCGTGTCCAATCATAAGGCGGGCTGTCTTTAACTGAGGAGCGTTGCCCGGTTGAGTTCTTGCTGTTTCTGAACCGGCTGTCTGTGCCGCATTGGGGGCAGTTCACCCGCGAAATCTGCCCTTGCTTGCTGATCGAGACCACCACGTGACCCCGTTCCTCGCCGCATACCACGCATAATTTCTCCACCCGATCGCCAACCGCGTACTGATGTTTTTCCATAAACTTTCCTGCTTTTCCAAATTGGCGGGGCTGAGTGGGACGCCGCTATTCAGACCGCCAGCCCGCGACGG
>Ga0187893_10015867_pt1 | contig 10029 bp, 8 predicted proteins | sample MA1701074metaG_FD_139574 | JGI IMG/M metagenome (GOLD analysis project Ga0187893, IMG submission 139574) | White microbial mat communities from a basaltic lava cave in the Kipuka Kanohina Cave System on the Island of Hawaii, USA - MA170107-4 metaG ... | reverse complement strand
GGCTGGCGGCGGCCGGCGCGGTCGTCTTTTTCGGCTGGGTGGCGCGGTACAGGCCGGTGATCGACGATGATCCGGCGCTTCACGCGAGTCTCCACGTCGTCATCGGAGCCGTCGTCGCGGCGGCGCTGCTGGGGTGGACGCTCGTGCGAATGGCGACGGAGCCGTGGCGCGAGCTCTTCCTGGGGGGCTTCATCCGCATCGTCGGCACCGTGCTCCACGCGGCGCTGGCGGTCGGGCTCGTGTCCTGTTTCTGCATCTGCGTGGCGCTGGTGGGCCAGAACCCGGACCGCCGCTTCCGCGGGTGGGACCTCTTCCCGCGCGACGTGTACTACCTCGACACGGTGCCCGTGCTCATCGATCCATCGACGATCGTCGCGATCGTCGCGGCGACGCTCTTCGTGAGCATCGTCTTCTCCGTCTATCCCGCGATCCGCGCGGCGAGCTACGACCCGATCGAGGCGATCCGCGATGAGTAGCCGATTCCCGATCGCCGATTCCCGATTCCTGCGCTCGCGGGAAGCGAGAACGGCGGCGGGCATCGGGCATCGAGAATCGGGATTCCACCCCGCGACCGGAGGCTCCCCGTGACCGGAGCCTTTCTGCACGTGTCCAACATCGTCAAGGACTACGCCGCGGGCGGGACGACGCTGCGCGTCCTCAAGGGCGTGTCGATGGCGCTCGCGCAGGGCGAGATCGTCGCGATCGTCGGGCCGTCGGGCGCGGGCAAGAGCACGCTGCTCCACGTGATGGGCTTCCTCGACCGGCCGACGGAGGGCGAGGTCTGGTTCCGCGGGCAGTGCGTGTCGACCCTTCCGGAGAAGGAGCAGGCGGCGCTGCGCAATCGCGCGTGCGGCTTCGTGTTCCAGATGCACCACCTGCTGCCGGAGCTCTCGGCGCTCGAGAACGTGCTCGTGCCGCTCATGATCCGGGCGGGCGTCTTCGAGTGGCTCGGCTCCGGCCTCGCCGCGCGGCGGAAGGCGCGCGAGCTCCTCGAACGGCTCGGTCTCGGCGCGCGGCTCCACCACCGGCCCAGCCAGCTTTCCGGCGGCGAACGCCAGCGCGTCGCCATCGCGCGCGCGCTCATCGGCGATCCGGAGATCGTGCTGTGCGACGAGCCGACGGGGAACCTCGACGCGGCGACGTCGCGCGGCATCCAGCAGACGATCCGCGAGCTGTCGAAGGAGGCGGGGCGCACGTTCGTGATCGTCACGCACGACATGACGGTCGCGTCGCTCGCCGGACGGATCGTCCGGATCGAGGACGGCGCGATCGTTTCGAAATAGCGAAACCGGCCCCCGTTTTTCGCGACTCGCGGCGCACCCATGCCCTATAGTTATGGTCGCGGGGCATGGCATTCATCCGGGTCAAGACGGGGCCCAACAAGGGGAAGGTCTTTGAGGTCAAAGACCAGGTCATTACCATCGGCCGCGACGAGTCGCAGACGATCCAGATCCTCGACCAGGGCGTCTCCCGCGCGCACGCCGAGATCTTCCGCCTCGGCGACATGTGCTTCGTGCGCGACCTCAACAGCACGAACGGCACCTACGTCAACAACGTGAAGGTGAACGAGGAGGCGCTCAAGGCCACCGACGAGCTCCTCATCGGCACGACGATCCTCCTCTTCGAGGACGCCATCAACGAGAGCTCGCACGGCGTCGAGTACGACGACGGGGGCGAGCGGAGCCCCGAGACGACGACCCTCGCGCTCAAGACGGAGAAGGCGGCGGGCAAGGCGGTCGGCCGCGAGATCACCAGCCGCAACCTCACCGTCACGACCGAGATCGGCAAGGTCCTCGGCGCCGCGCGGGAGCTGGGCCCGTCGCTGCGCCGCGCCCTGGAGGTGCTGGCCGACGCGGTCCAGGCCGACCACGGCTACCTCTTCATGACCGACCGCGCCACCGGCAAGCTCGTCCCGCGCGCCAGCGTCGAGCGCAGCGACGAGGGCGGCGAGAAGAAGGTGAGCCGCACCATCGTGAAGCGCGTCCTGACGTCCGGCGCCCCCGTCCTGACGACGGACGCGACGCTCGACGACCGCTTCATGCTGTCCGAGAGCATCGTGCTCAAGAAGATCAAGTCGGTCCTCGCCGCGCCGCTCGTCGTGGGCGACAAGGCGGAGGGCCTCCTCTACTTCCACGCGGCGAAGGTCAACGCGACGTTCAAGGTCGAGGACCTCGAGCTCATCGCCTCGGCCGCGCTGCAGATCGCCCTGACGATCACGAGCCAGCAGTCGGGCGACAAGATCCGCCGCAGCATGCTCTCGACGATCCGCTCGCTCGTCACCGCGATGGAGATCGTCGACCCGAAGAACCAGGGCCACTCGGAGCGCGTCGCGGACTACGCGACGGCGCTCGCGGTCCAGATGGGCGTGCCGAGGGCCGAGCTGCACGCGATCCGGCTGTCGGCGCTGCTGCACGACGTGGGCAAGCTCGCCGCGCACCAGTCCGTCACCGGCGTGCACCGGGACAAGGTGCACGACCAGCACGTGTACGCGGGCGAGAAGATCATCGCGGGCATCGAGGGGTTCGAGGAGATCCTGCCCGGCGTGCGCTACCACCACGAGCGCTCGGACGGCTCCGGCTACCCCTACAAGCTGAAGAACGACCAGCTCCCGCTCATGGCGCGCATCATCATCGTCGCGAACCAGCTCGACAATCTCTGCACGCACGGCGGCGCGAACGGACAGGGCATGGTCCCCAAGGACGCGATCCGCGAACTGGCCAAGGGCGGCGGCACGATCTTCGACGACGAGGTCGTGAAGGCGCTGCTCGTGGTCGACCGCAGCGGCCAGCTCTACCTGGGCGCGCGGCTCCTGGAGGAGTAGCCGCGCCGCCCGACGTCTCAGACGTGGGACGGGGGACGGGGGACTCGCCGGTTGCTAGACTCTCTCCGTGACCGACACCGTCGCCGTCTCCATCCCCAATCCGGGCCCGCGCTACCTCGTCTCGTTCGACCTCCGGAAGCTCCGCGCGGCGGACACCGACGTGCTCGTCATCGGCAGCGGGCTCGCGGCGCTGCGCGCGGCGTACGAGGTGGCGTCGCAGGGCCGGCGCGTGCTCGTGGTGACGAAGCGCGGGCGCCTCGACTCGAACTCGCGCTACGCGCAGGGCGGCATCGCCGCGGCCATCGACGAGTCGGACACGCTCGAGTCGCACATCGAGGACACGCTGACGGTCGGCTGCGGCCTGTGCGACGACGCGATGGTGCGCACCGTCATCACCGAGGGCGCCGACTGCGTGCGCGAGCTCATCGCGTGGGGCGCGCGGTTCGACCGCGCGGGGAGCCGGCTCGCGTTCGCGCGCGAGGGCGGCCACAGCCGGGCGCGCGTCCTCCACCGCGGCGACCGCACGGGGCAGGAGCTCGCCGAGACGCTCGTGCGGCTGTGCGAGCGCGAGAAAGGGATCGCCATCGAGGAGCAGTCGTACGCGATCGACCTCCTGACGCGCGGCGGAGCGTGCATCGGCGCGCTCCTCTGGGACGGCCGGAAACTCCGGCCCGTGATCGCCTCCGCGACGATCCTCGCGACCGGCGGCGCCGCGCAGATCTACCGCGAGACCACCAACCCGCCGATGGCCACGGGCGACGGCATCGCGATGGCCTACCGCGCGGGCGCGGAGCTCATGGACCTCGAGATGATGCAGTTCCACCCGACGACGCTCTACCTCGCGGGCGCGTCGCGGTCGCTCGTCACCGAGGCCGTGCGCGGGGCCAGCGGCGTCCTGCGCGACCGCGCGGGACACGCGTTCATGAAGGAGTACCACCCGATGGCGGACCTCGCGCCGCGCGACGTCGTCTCGCGCGCGATGCTCGCGCAGATGCTGAAGACGAACGACACGCAGGTCTACCTCGACGTCACGCACATCCCGAAGGCGGCCATCCGCCGCCAGTTTCCGAACATGTTCGAGGTGTGCGGCCGCTTCGGCCTCGACGTGGCGAAGGACCTGATCCCCGTGCGGCCCGCGGCGCACTACACGATCGGCGGCGTGCGCATCGACGAGAACGGCCACACGAGCGTGCCCCGGCTCTACGCGGCGGGCGAGTGCGCCTCCGGCGGCTTCCACGGGGCGAACCGGCTCGCGTCGAACTCGCTGCTCGAGTGTCTCGTCGTCGGGCGCCGGGCGGCCCGCGCGGCGATGGAGGAGAAGCCGCTCGACGGCGCGCGCGACGTCTCGTTCCAGGGACGCTTCATCGCCGAGGGGATCGGCGTCGAGGACCTGCGCAACTCGCTGACGAGCCTCATGTGGCGCAGCGTGGGCATCCAGCGCGACCGCGAGTCGCTCGAGGACGCGATCGAGCGCATCGCGTTCTGGTCCGGCTACGTGCTGCGGCACGGGTTCGTCGAGCCGGCCGGGTGGGAACTGCAGAACCTGCTGACGCTCGGGCAGGCGATGGCGCGCTGCGCGCTGCGCCGCGAAGAGTCGCGCGGCGTGCACTACCGGTCGGACTTCGCGAAGCGCGACGACCGCCGGTGGCGGAAGCACATCGTGGTGGAGAGCTGATTCCCGACGGCGTGCAAAGCCTGCGGCAACCTGCATCGGCAATCAGGAGTCGGGAATCGTCGCGTCACCGCCACACCCACCCCTCCCGCTGGGCCTTCTTCGACAGCCATCGTAACCCCCACAGCACGACGAGGTTCACCGGCAGGAAGAAGAACACGTGCTGCGACGTGTAGAGGCCCGCGTCCACCGTCGCGGTCGAGAACGGCAGCAGGGCGAACGCGGAGCCGAAGCCCATGCTGTCCTTGCCCATGTCGACGGCGATGTGGACGAGCTGGCCGACGAAGAGCGTCGCGAACGCCTTGAAGCGGAAGTCCTCCGCGAAGAACATCGCGATCGCCCACGCGACGAGGAACGCGCCCAGCGCGGAGTGCGACGGCGCCCACGCGAGGAAGGGCATCCAGGGCGCCGCCTCCATCGGCTTGCTGATGAGGTCGGGAAGAAAGACGCCGAGCGCGAGCGTCGCGCGCGCCGAGGGATCCGCGATGAAGCTGCCGGGCAGCCGCGCGGAGACGTAGTGGGTGAGGAGGTCCGCCATTACGTTTTCTCCACGCCCGGCGGAGGCGCGTCCGGGGGCGCGTCCAGGCGCGGCGCGAAGCCGGCGAGGCCCGGCCGGAACCGCTTGAGGAACCACCAGAGCCACGCGACGAGGACGACGCCCGAGATGCCGTAGACGCCGCCGCGCTGGAGCCGGTACGCCGGGTTCACCTGCAGGCCCTTCGGCGCCGCGACGACGAGGTCCGGTTTCCGGAAGACGCCGCGCACGGACACGAACTTGCCGTTGCCGGGCGTATGGTCGGCGCGCACGCGCACCGTGATGCCGTTGCCGATCGTGTTGAAACTCCCGTCGGGGAAGTTGCCGGCGACTTCGCGCGGCGGCATCCAGATCTCGCGCCCGTCATACGTGTCGGGCTCCCTCAGGCAGCGCGCGACGTCGATGCGCGTGTCGCGCATCACCCAGCCGGCGTGCGCGCACAAGGCGACGAATCCCGCGACCGGGATCAGGACCTTGAGCCACCAGCGACGGTTGGAGAGCATGTCCGCCAAAAAACGATATCACGCTGTCAGGATGGCGGGCAGCAAAAGAGCGTCCGCGGGCGCGATGTAACCGGTTCATGCGCAACGTATTGTGCGGCGCGGCGGCGCGCGGGCGTGGCACGCCTGTTGCAAATCCATCGCGGGACACACTCTCGGAGGAACCATGGGCAAGATCGTCGGCATCGACCTGGGGACCACGAATTCCGTCGTGGCCGTGATGGAAGGCAAGGAAGTCAAGGTCATCGCCAACAAGCACGGGTCGAACCTCACGCCGTCGGTCGTCGGGTTCACGGACAAGGGCGAGCGGCTCGTCGGCCAGCTCGCCAAGCGCCAGGCGATCGTCAACCCGAAGAACACCGTCTACTCGATCAAGCGCTTCATGGGACGCCGCCGCAACGAAGTGCGCGAGGAAGAGAGGATGTTCCCGTATGCCGTCGAGGGCGGCTCCGAGGAGCCCGCGCACGTCCGCATCCGCGAGAAGTCGTATTCGCCGCAGGAAATCTCCGCGATGGTCCTCACCGATCTCAAGGAGACGGCGGAGGCGTATCTCAACGACAAGGTGACCGAGGCGGTCATCACCTGCCCGGCGTACTTCAACGACGCGCAGCGCCAGGCGACGTACGAGGCCGGCCGCATCGCCGGCTTCACCGTGAAGCACGTCTTCCCGGAGCCGACCGCCGCCGCGCTCGCCTTCGGCATGAACAAGAAGAAGGGCGTGCAGAAGATCGCCGTGTACGACCTCGGCGGCGGCACGTTCGACATCTCCGTGCTCGAGGTCGACAGCGACACCGGCGTCATCCAGGTGCTCTCCGTCAACGGCAACACGCACCTGGGCGGCGACGACTTCGACCAGAGGCTCATGGAGTTCGTCGCCGACGAGTTCCGCAAGGAGCACGGCGTCGACCTGCGCAAGGACGCGCGTGCGCTCCAGCGGCTCAAGGAGGCGTGCGAGCGCGCGAAGTGCGACCTCTCCAGCATGCAGGAGACGGAGATCAACCTGCCCTACATCGCCGGTCAGGACATGCACCTCACGGCGAAGATCACGCGCGCGCAGCTGGAGCGCCTGATCGGCGGTCTGGTCGAGAGCTCGCTGCGCCCGTGCGAGCAGGCGCTCATCGACGCGAAGGTCAAGGCGTCCGACGTCGCGGAGGTCGTGCTCGTCGGCGGCTCGTCGCGCATCCCGATGGTCCAGCGCCTCGTCAAGGACTTCTTCGGCCGCGAGCCGAACCGCAGCGTCAACCCGGACGAGGTCGTCGCCGTCGGCGCCGCGATCAAGGCGGGCATCCTGTCGAGCGACGTGAAGGACATCCTGCTCATCGACGTGCTGCCGCTGTCGCTCGGCCTCAAGGTCGAGGGCGGGCTCATGGTGAAGCTCATCGAGCGCAACAGCGCGATACCCACGGAGAAGAAGCAGGACTTTTCGACGGCGGCGGACAACCAGCCCGCGGTCACGATCGAGGTGTTCCAGGGCGAGCGCCCCATGGCGGAGGACAACCGCAAGCTCGGGCAGTTCGACCTGGAGGACATCCCGCCCGCGCCGCGCAACGTGCCCAAGATCGAGGTGACCTTCTCGCTCGACCACAACGGGATCCTCTCGGTCAAGGCGCGCGACAAGGGCACGAACAAGGAGAAGACGCTGACCATCAAGGGCACGACCGGCCTCTCCGAGGACGAGATCAAGAAGAAGGTGAAGGAGGCCGAGGAGTACGGCGACAAGGACAAGCAGCGCAAGGAGCTCGCCGAGGTGCGCAACCAGGCCGACCACCGCCTCTACGGCCTCGAGAAGCTCCTCAAGGACAGCGCCGACAAGATCTCGGCGGACGACAAGGCGAAGATCGAGAAGGCCGCCGAGCGGCTCAAGACGGCGAAGGAGAAGGACGACGTCGCCGAGCTGAAGCGGGCGATGGACGAGGCTGAGACGGCCGTCCACGAGTTCAGCCGCAAGCTCTACGAGAAGGCGGGCGCGGCGGCGCCCGGCGGCACCGGCGCTCCGCCGCCGCCCGAGGGCCCGTCGACGGGCCAGGGCAAGAAGCCCGGCGACGAGAAGATCATCGACGCGGACTTCGAGACGAAGTAGCCGTCACCGGTGGGCGCGCTCCCACCCGTCGCGGCCGGGGTCGTCCGGAAAGCGGAGGACCGGCTTGCCGCCGGTGTCCTTCCACCACACGGTGTTTTCCGCGTTCATGATGAACGTCATGCGGCCGGTCTTGCCTTGCTCCGCCGGGTACGCGACGAGCGCGAACTCCGAGCGCGAGTGCACGGCGCCGTAGAAGTCCGCGCCGTCGGTATCCTGCCCGAGCGGCTGGTCGCGCTCGTTGCGCTCCATCGCGCGGAAGAAGTAGCCGGCGCACGGCTTGGGCTTCCCGGCGGCGCCTGGCCGAGCGCGCACGCCTCCCGGACGGGCGCCGCGTCCGCGTTCGCGAGATCCTCGTCGATCAGCTTCATCATCCACTGCGGGTCGGGCTTCGCGGGCACGCGGATGTCGCCCGCCGTGATCGGAACCAGGGCGCGCAACGAATAGACGTCCGCGGTCCAGAAGTCGTTCACCAGGTTGCCGTCGCGGTCGTTCGAGTGGAAGTCGGCCTGCGCCGTGGCGAGTTCCTTCATGCAGGACACCGCGGTGCGCTCGTTCGCGGCGATGTCCTCGGCGGCGGGCTCGGGCGCCGCCCCCGCGATCGGCATCACGTGGGCGAACGCGATGTCCGCGTCCTCGCCCTTGCCGCCTTCCCTGCCGTCGGCGCCCCGCGTGAACACGCGCGGGATCTGCCACCCGGCGTCGTACTGGTAGTCGCGTCCCCACGGGTCCAGCGGCAGCTTGCCGCCGAGGAGGAAGCCGCCCTCGGGCCACGCCTTGACGCCCGGGGGCTTCTCGACGAGGTTCCGGAGCGACTTCGGGTCCTCGCCGTTGAGTTTCTTGTACATGACGCAGGCCGCGCCGATCTGGGCCAGGTGGGCCCGCGCGGTGATCTGCTCCTGCGTGAGGCGGGGCGGGTCCTGCGGAAGCGCGACGGCCACCAGGGCCAGCGAGAGCGCGACGGCGCGGACGATCATGGCGTTCACCTCCTCCGCTATGACGACCGAACTCCGCACACCGTGGTGTCGGGCGCGCGTAGTATTCACAACCTCGCAGGCCTCGCAGCTTCAGGAAAACTTCCATGGTCTGCGGGATTGACTCGACCGTCCGGGCGAGCGAAGATAGGCGGACCTCGCAAACCGGCTCCCATTTCCGTCCAGAAGACAGGATGATCGAGGTCCGCAACCTCACGAAGGTCTATCCGGGCGTGGTGGCCGTGGACAACATCTCGTTCACGGTGCACCGCGGCGAAATCGTCGGCTTTCTCGGCCCCAACGGCGCCGGCAAGACCACGACGATGCGCATCCTCACCTGCTTCATCCCGCCCACCGTCGGCAGCGTGAGGGTCGCCGACCTCGACGTCGCCGCCAAGTCCCTGGCCGTCCGCCGCCTCGTCGGCTACCTCCCGGAGAACAACCCGCTCTACATCGAGATGCGCGTCTCCGAGTACATCGACTTCCGCGCGCAGCTCAAGGGCGTCGCGCGCCGCGAGCGCCCCGCCGCGGTCGGCGCCGCGATCGAGAAGTGCGGACTCTCCGACGTCAAGGCCCGCATCATCGGCCAGCTCTCGAAGGGCTACCGCCAGCGCGTCGGACTCGCCGACGCCATCGTGCACAACCCGGAGCTCGTCATCCTCGACGAGCCGACGATCGGCCTCGACCCCAACCAGGTGCGCCAGGTGCGCGACGTCATCCGCGAGCTCGGCGAGCGCCGCACCGTGCTCCTCTCGACGCACATCCTCTCGGAGGTCGAGAAGATGTGCGGCCGCGTGCTCATCATCAACCGCGGCAAGCTCGTCGCCGACGGCACGCCGCACTCCATCGTCAACAAGCTGACGGTGACCGGCCGCGTCAAGCTCGAGGTGCGCGGGAGGGGCGACGAGATCAAGCGCCTCATCGAGCAGGAGCCGAACGTCAAGACCGTCGTCTGGGAGAACCACCACGACTGGCACGCGTTCCGCATCGAGTCGCGGAACGGCGCCGACGTGCGCGGCGACGTCTTCCAGTGCGCCGCCCGCAACAAGTGGGACGTGCTGGAACTCGGCCTCGAGCGCGTGTCCCTCGAGGACGCGTTCGTCGAACTGACGATCGGGTCGCTCGTGACGGACACGCGCGCGAAGTCGACGACGGGACGGACGCCCGCGGTCGAGGAGACGAGGCCCGACGCGACGCCCGCGCCGACGGAGGCGACGGCCGCGACGATCCCGGTGCCCGCCTCGAAGCCGCCGGAGAAGACGCCGTGACGAACTACGCGGCGCTCGTGCGGCGGGAGCTGTCGGTCTACTTCGTCAGCCCGATGGCGTACATCATCCTCACGGCGTTTCTGCTGGTGAACGGCCTGTTCTTCTACCTGCTCATGGACTACTTCGCGGCCAGCCGCGTGGCGGTCCAGTTCGGGCAGGTGCAGCTCGTGATGGTCAACCTG
>Ga0187893_10015866_pt1 | contig 10029 bp, 5 predicted proteins | sample MA1701074metaG_FD_139574 | JGI IMG/M metagenome (GOLD analysis project Ga0187893, IMG submission 139574) | White microbial mat communities from a basaltic lava cave in the Kipuka Kanohina Cave System on the Island of Hawaii, USA - MA170107-4 metaG ... | reverse complement strand
GTCGCTCGCGATCATCGAGCGCATCGGCGACCGGCAGACAGTCGCCAACCTGCACAACGAGATCGGAGCGCTGGAAGAACGCCAGGGCCGCTATCACGAGGCGCTGGCGCGCTACCGCCAGTCGCTCGCGCTGCTGCGCGAGCTCGGCAATCAGCGCGCGCTGGCCGAGAGCTACAACAACGTCGGTTTCACCTACTATCAGCTCGGCGACTTCGACAACGCAGCCGTCTATGCGCAGCAGGCCATGCAGCTCTATGAGAAAACCGGCAACCGCGAGGGCAAGATGTTCGCCGGGCAGACCGTGGGCCTCCTGGCTCTCGCGCGCGGGCAATGGGACGCGGCGGAGAAGGCGCTGCTCGCGGTGTTGCAACTCGGCCGGGAGTTCAAGGACCCGCTGACCGAGGCGGTGGCGCAGGGATACCTTGGCCGCGCCGCACAGTACCAGGGGCGTTACGCCGCGGCGCAGAGTTCGATACGGGACGGCCTCAAGGCCTTGGCGCCCACCGGCGATGCGCGCGGGCTCGTGGAACTCAAGCTGTTGCAGGCGGACCTGTCGTTCGAGCTCGGCATGCTGGACAAGGGCCGCGAGGCGCTCCGCGAGGCTCAGGACCAGCTCGAATCCTCGGACAGTTTCGAGCAACGCGCCGAATGGCTACGTCTGAACGCCATGAATCATCTGCTCGCCGGTGAAACCGCGGAGGCACGACGCGTCTTCGACGAGGCAACCACCCAGGCGGGCAAGACCGGTAGCGCCGTCGCGCACCTGGCAATCGGCCTTGGCGCCGCGGATGCCGCGCTTGCGGCGGGGAATCACGCTGCCGCCCTACCCAGGCTCGAGACACTGCACCGCGATGCGAAGGCGCTCGGTCATGTCGCGTTGCTGCTGCAAAGCGGCGAGCTCCTGGCGCGCGCCCAGGAAAGCGCGGGCCGCCTGGCGGCAGCGGAGAAACAATTGCGGGCGAGCCTGCGCGACGCGGAGAGCTGCCGGCCCTGCGCGGGCCGTTATCGGCTGCATGCGCGCCTTGCGGCCGTGCTTGACAAGCTGAACCGCGGGCCGGAAGCGAAGCAGCAACTTCGCGCCGCAGTCGACGAAGTCGAGCGCCTGCGCCGGGGTCTCGACATGTCGCAGAAGGAATCGTTTGCTCAACTGGCAGAGGTAAAGAAAATTGCGGGACCCGCAAACGCCGGCAAAGCCAACTGAGACGGGCCAGTCGCCCGCACTCGAACGGATCGCGGAGCGCGTTGAGCAGATCAGCGCCCGGAACGAGCGCCTGCTCGAGCGCATGATCGAAGGCGAGAAACGTTTCCGCGGGCTCGCGAAAGCGGTCTGGAAAGTGCAGGAGGAGGAGCGCCGGCGGCTCGCCCGCGAGCTGCACGACGGCATCGGGCAGACCCTGACCGCGCTCATCAATCAATTACGGCGCGTGCCTGCGGGCGAGGACGCGCAGGTCGATCTCGAGGCCGCGATCCAGGTCGCCGAGCTCGCCCTCACCGACGTTCGCGAATTGTCGCGACTGCTGCGCCCGCCGGTGCTCGACGATCTGGGCCTGGAAGCTGGCCTAAACTGGCTCGCGCGGATGCTGCGCGCGCACAGCGGGCTCACGACGTCGATCGAATGGCAGGTGGGAGAAGACGAGCGGATGGATCCGGAGTTGGAAACCTTGATCTTCCGCATCGCGCAGGAAGGTCTCAACAACGTGCTCAAGCATTCCGGTCAGCTCGAAGCCCGCCTCGCGGTGCGGCGTCACGCCAATAGTCTCGAATTCACGATTGCCGACGCCGGCCATGGTTTCGACGTCGCGCAAGTGCTGTCGCCTGCCGGTGGGGCCGCCGGGCTGGGACTCCGCGGCATTCGCGACCGCGTCGAATTGTTCGGCGGTCAGTTCGCGGTCGAATCCGCGCCCGGACGAGGCAGCCGCCTGCGGGTCGTCCTGCCGCTGCCCGGGACGCGCGCGTGAGCCATCGCATCCGTGTGCTGGTCGCCGACGATCACCGGATCGTCCGCGAAGGCATCGTGAGCCTCTTGCGCGACAGCGGCCAATGCGAAGTCGTCGCCGAGGCGGCGAACGGCCTGGAGGCGGTCGAACAGGCGCTCGCGACTCGGCCTGAAGTCGCGCTGATCGACATCACGATGCCGAGACTGAACGGCCTCGAAGCCGTGCGCAGGATTCGCGAGGCGCTGCCGGACACCAGAATCCTGGTGCTGACCGTGCACGACGACGAGGAGTACGTGGTCCCGATCGTGCGCGCCGGCGCGACTGGCTATCTGTTGAAGAATGCCGCGTCCACCGAATTGCTGGCGGCGGTGCAGTCGCTGCAGGCGGGCCGGCCGTACTTCGGCCCGGAGGCCACGCGCGCGATGGCCGAGCAGCTGCAGCATCCCGATGTCGAATCCGCCAACCCCTATCAGCGACTGACACCGCGGGAACGCGAGGTCTTTCATTTGGTGGTCGAAGGCAAGGCCAGCAAGCAGATCTCGCGCGAGCTCGGCATCAGCGTCAAGACCGCCGAGAACCACCGCGCGCGCCTGATGGAGAAGCTCGGCGTCCACAACACCGCCGAGCTCGTCAAATACGCCGCCCGCAAAGGCCTGCTTTAATGGTGCCGGGTCGCAGATTCGCAGATTTGAAGTCAGTTACTCGTTTCGTTACGTGGATAGCGCGCCATCAGTTGGCGAATCGCGCTTTCGCAACGATCTAGCCGCCTGGCGACGGCACAAATAGTGGCGACCCTTGCCGCGACGGCTTCGTGAGATATCCACGCACGGGCGGCCGCGAGACCACGGGTCTTGTTGTGCGATACAAGCAGCTCGGGTGAATAGCCGAATCGAACGCCACATTCAATCACCAGCTCATCCAAGCTCCTGACACGCGAGCGATGCTTCGCAGTTTGTCCCCTGACTTTGGCCACGAACTCGTCGTCTCCCAGAATTTGCTTGTGGACAGGATTTGTGGCTGGTGAACCCTCGCCCCAGCGACACGGATCGTCGCTACTCATCAAGTCGCGATAAGCGGCGAACGCGCGGACTGGATCCGCCGCCAACAGCTTCATGACGAAATCAGTTATCACCCAGGACTGCTCGCGTTTCCCGAGGTATACGCGATGACTTGACCATCGATAGGCTGTGGGATCGGTCACCAGTCCGCCACGCACCGGATTCATATGAATGTAACGCACCAGTGTGATCAAGTAATTGTCGGCGTCGACCAGGATACAATGATATCGCCGCTCGAAGAAATGGCCTGTCGTCGCGAGGCTTGACTGCACCGTCCGCGCATACCGGCTCGCAATTTGCAGAATGATCTTGCCCAGCGGCGCGTCCGAAACCTGCACCAGCATGTGCAGGTGATTGGTCATCCAACAGTAAGCGTGAACGCGCGCTGAGAGCTTGGTTGTGACCTCTGCGACTACGGCATCAAGCAGATCACGATCGCGCTCGGAAAAGAAGATCGGTTGGCGGTGATTCCCACGCAGGGTGACGTGATAGAAACCATCTGGTACATGCAAACGGAGTTGACGTGCCATCCGGCATCTGTCTGGCGGCATCACAGGGAGTGCCGACATGTTATGACTCGACGACGGTTGCAGCTCGATCAATTTGCGTGCGAATTCGCAAGAAACTGCGAATCTGCGACCCGGCACCATCAAAAAAAGAGGCCGAGCAGGGCCCGGCCTCTGGTCGAAAGCGGCCCGGTCTTTATGGGAGCGCTGGCAGCGGCGTGATGTGAATGGCGTTGCTGCTGACGCCGCCGCTGACCGCGCTGTATTCGCTGGGTTTCGCCGCGATCGGCAGGTTGAACAATGCCCTGCCATCAGGACCCGCGACCGCATTCAGGGTTTCCGTCGGCAGGCCCGTGGCGACGCGGGTCAGGCGGACATTCACGCCCGGCAACGGCTCCTGGTCGTTGCCGATGACCGCGATCTGGAGTAACTGCAGCTGGCCGACCGGACCCTCGCTCAGCAGCACCGGTTCGAGGATCAGTGTCGCGGCGTCGTCATCGTCGTCATCCTTCTTGCCGCCGCCGCCGCCGCCGCCGCCACCACCGCCGCAGTTGCGCTTCACCTGGATGTTGCCGCTGTCAATCTGGTTGTCGGCGGCGCGATTCGCCGTCGAGTAGTTGCAACCCTCGGTGCATTCGAGGTGGAAGCGATCCGGTGGCCCATTGTAGTGCTTGTGGTCATCGTCACCGTCGTCGTCGTCACCGTCGCCGTCATCGTCGTCGTTGCCAGGCTCGCCGTTGTCCTCGACGCAGATCCGGAACCCGGCCGGCGCACCGTTGTATGTCCCGGTGGCGTGGAACTCGAGCGCGCGGCTGCTTTCCATGATGCCGCCACAGGAACCCTGCACCGCGCCGATGCTGGTGACTGTTGTCAGCTTGAGCTTTGCGCTGATGCCCTTGTCCTGCAGTTCGAGTTTGCCGATCGGGCCGCTGTCCTTCTGCCTCACATTGAAACCGAAGTTGATCTTGCCGCCATTCGTGGACTTCAGATAGCCGCCGCCGGTCGATTTGTCGCCCACGCAGGGCTTGGGCGGCAGATCGCGGCAGAGTTCGAGCGTCCAGGCGTCGATCTGACCCTCATCCAGCACCGGGAAGCTGTCGGTGACCGTCAGGGTCCAGTCGCCGTTCGCATCCTCGGCGTTGAAAGCCGCGAGCGCCTCGAAGGGCCGGAAGCTGCCGCCGCTCTTCCAGTCGGTGCAGTTAACCTGCCGCGCGGCACCATCGTCGAACTCGATGTCGATGCCATCCTCGCCGGTGCAATTCGCGCCGTCGAAGAGCGTGATCTCCGTACCCGCAGGACTCTTCAGCTTGAAGTTCAGGTCGCCCATGAAGCTGTGCTCGCCGGTCAGGTCGCGGATGTTGACGTCCGTGACTGGCTTGCTCGCACCGCTGACCGTCGCGGTCGTCTCCGAACCCACCACAGGGAGGATCAGCGACGGACCTGCGATTTCGGCCGGGTAGGCCTCGCACTGCTGTGGCGGCGGAGGCGGCGGAGTGCCTTCACCGCAGGTAAAGACCTCGACACGGTCCACGTACCAGCCATCGTTGCCGTTGCAGCCGTCCTGGCCGAAGTCCCAGCGCAGGCGGATCGTGTCGCCCGGCTCGACTCCCGCCGCCGCCAGGTCCACCTGTGACTGGCCCCAGTTGTTATCGCCCGATATCGGATTGGCGCCGTTGAACGCTTCCTCACCGCGCTTCGGGTTGGTGTTCGGGCCGGTGATGTCGTTCAGCGCCCCATTGTAGGGGTTGTGAACGAAGGCCGTTCCCGGGACGACGGAGTAGGCGAGTTGCGGGATCGGCGTGAAGATCCCGCCGTTGATGCTGATCATCAGGTTGCCGCCGTCGAAGCCCGCCTCGGTGAGGAAATAATGCTCGAACATCAGGAAGCCGGGGCCGTCCGCCGCAACGGTGATCTCCGGGCTGATCATGAAGAGCACGCCGGACTCGTCGTCGTCCGAACAGTTGCCGAGGTCAACGCGGTTCTCCTGGAACATCACGCTGCCCGGCCGCGACTCCGGCAGGTTGCCGGAGCGCAGGAACCAGGGCCTTGTGTCGAGCTGACTCTTGGTCAGCGGGGTCTGGCCGATGGTCCAGCCGGCCGGAACGCCGGATTCCCAATCGACCGCGAATTGGCTTTCGACCGTCCCGCCGCTGCACATCGGCGCCAGGGTGGGATCTAGCGGCGCGACGAAACCGCACTGCGCGGCGACGTCGTGGCGCATTTCGACCGCCGCAATCGCGTTCTCGACCTGCTGGCAGTCGGCGGCCGTGATGACCTGGTCTGAGTCCTCCGGCACCGGGTCTCGCGTGTCGTCATTGCCGGTCGTCCCGGGTGCCGTCATCAGTTCGGCATTCGTGACGAGCTTCTTCAGCGGGACGCCGATCAGGTCGGAGCAGGCCATGAGCAGCGAATCGGCGTTCTCGTTGAAGTTGGTCGCCGGCCCGTTGTAGATGGAATTCGCGCGCCAGAAGATGTGCGCCGCCTTGGTGAGTCCGATACGGGTCACGGTGACCGGGTTCGCGAACGGCGTGCCGTCGTCTTTGAGCGAAACGGTTTCGCCGTCGACGAGCAGCGCGTAGGCGCGGTTGTTGATCGAGGAATTGACGTGCACGCCACCGGCGTCGCTGGCGTCGCAGTGATACAGATTTGACGATCCATGGCCCGGATTGCCGAGGAAGAATTCTCCCCCGGAGCAGCGCGGCCGCCACATGTCGCGGATTCCGGCGTCGGCGAACGGCGGCAGTGGCGTAAATGCGAAAGCATCTTCACCAATCAACCAGCGGATCGAGTCATCGTCCTGCGGCAGCTCGCTCATGAATTCGGAGCACTGCGAGTCGTCCTCGGAACGCGGCCCGTCGTTGCCTGTCGCTGCCGTGCCCTCCACTCCCTCGCGGTTATTGATCTGGTCGACGGTCTCGCCAAAAATGTCTGAGTAAGACTCGTTCAGCGCGCCGGACTGATACGAATAGATCAGGCCGCTCGTTTCCTGCGTGTACGCGTGTGTCCACTCGTGGACGATCACGTCGTCGGCCGAGGTGCCACTGCAGTAGTTGGTCGAGGTGCCGTTCCAGTTGGCGTTCGGGCAGACGATCGTCGGGTCATTGTTGACCGTGATCATCGTCGCGTCGGTGCCGTTCCAGGAGCGGTAGGTGCCGCCGCTCAGGTTGAAGAACAGGTTGTAGGCATGGCCGGCGCCGGCCACCTCGTCCTCCTGGGCGGGCTGGACCGCGGGCCGCGGGAACCCTTCCTGCCAGGTCGGTGGTGTCGCGATGTTGACCTCGTGCACCCGCCGTTGCTTCACGCCATGGATGCCGCTGATTTGATCGACGACCTTGCCGGTCAGTGCGTCGATATAAACGAACTCACGCACCTGGTTGCCGACGACCTGCACCTCGTAGGCAAGCCGATTCTCGCCCGTCGCGCCGCGCGTCAGGTTGGTCCGGAAGACCACGAGCTTCGCCGACTTCACGGACAGTGCCACATCCTTGAACGCCGAGGGCTGCTGCTGCCCAACCCGCGCGATCGCGAACTCATTGGCGTCGCTGCGACCGACAATGGCCTTGGTCGGAACGTCGACACTCGGGATGAACTTGCCGTTGATTGCCGTCAGGCGGCCATCGGGGCTCACGTGACCTTTCAGCACCGCGCCGAGCACCGGCACGCCTCCGTGCACCTGCTGATAGCTGACGTGACTGTGACCGTACTGGTCCTTCTCGACGCTCGCCAGCTTCAATTGGCGCGCGGGGTCGTCGATGCCGAGCAGGCCGCCATGCTCGGCAAGAAATGCCGCGACCTTGGTCGCGGGCGGACGATCCGCCGGTACCTCGGGAAACAGGTCGCCACCGATGCCGGCCCGGATCGCGCTGATGCTGCCGGTCGCGCTGTCGCTCGTCACCACCACGTCGCCGGCCGACTGCGCCGGCAGCGCATCTTCCATTGCCTCCGCTGCGGCGGCGGCCTGCGTCTTCACGGCGGCCGGGTCCGGCACGCGCGAACCCACGTTCGCGGTTTCCGTCTGGCCGGCGCCATCCGCCGATCCGCCCATGAACAGCCACATCGCTCCGCTGATCAAGAGCACAGCGAGCACGACGATTAATCCCGTCAGGACATATGACGCGCGACGAGTGCGTGAGTCGTTCATGGAGTTCCCATCCCCTTCCGCCGGCGAGATTCGACGCATGGAGTCTCCACGGGCGGACCGCGGCGCTGCCATAGGGGGTATTCCTCTGGCCGGGTAGGGGATTCACCTCATGGATCGAAAGCGGGTCCCGCCGGACGATTGCGGCAGTCGTCGCCGCGCACGGCGACCGCCTGGAGCCATACGATGAACAGACATACGCAATTGCTGGCCGTTGCACTGGGACTCGGCATCGCCGCGCTGCCGATCGCAACGCCTGTCGCTGACCCATTGCCGTCCGTCGAGCAACCGGGCCTTTCCCGCCTGCTGGCGGTTTACAACGGCACCGCGTTAACCCGCGGCATCGCGACCTTCGACGCCATCCCGACTGCGGCGCAGGCCGCGGCGCTGCGCGACCTCGGTCTCGTCACGCAGCCGATGAAGCATATCCCGCTCGCACTCGTTTACGGTCCCGTCGCCGCGATGCAAAGCGCCGTCGCGAGCGGGCGTGCGAACGACATCTATCCCGACGAACGGCAGGAGATGTTCAACACGGCGTCGTCGGATGCGATGGGCGCGGGGCCGCTGCGCGCTGCTGGCCTGACGGGCCAGGGCGTCACGGTCGGCGTCGTTGACAGCGGCTGCGATGCGAGCCATCCGGACCTCGCCGATCACGTCGTGCACAACGTCAAGCTGATCAGCGGCGAGTATGTGAACCTCGCGCCGGACAGCTCGAATACGATCGTCATACCGTTCGAGATGGGCCCGTACCAGAACAGCGATCTCGGCAGCGGCCACGGCACCCATGTCGCGGGCATCATCGCCGCTGACAGCACTACCGATCCAACCGGCGGGCGCTATGGCGTCGCGCCGGACGCCGAGCTCGTGTGTCTCGCGATCGGCGAAGTGCTGTTCACGACTGCGGTCGTGACGGCTTACGACCATCTGCTCGACCAGCCCGACCTGTGGGGCGTGGATGTCATCAACAATTCCTGGGGCAACTCGTTCCGCCAGTTCGATCCGCGCGATCCGGTCGCGGTCGTGACGAAGGCGGTCGCCGACCTCGGCGTGGTGGTCGTATTTGCTGCCGGCAACAGCGGTTATGAAAATGCCGAGATGAGCCTCAATCCGTTCAGCCAGGCGCCGTGGGTGTTTTCGACCGCGGCCGGCAATCTGGCGTACCAACGCGGCGACTTCAGCTCCAACGGGCTGATCTTCGATAACTCGCAAGGCGTTCAGCCCGGCGCCGGCGGACACACTGTTTTCATCGGTGACCGCGTTGGCATCTATCACCCCGACTTCACCGCGCCCGGAGTCAGTATCTCGTCGACCTGTGGCACAGCTGGCGCCGCAGTGTTGGCCTGCCCGCCCTATGGCAATCGGAACGCATCCGGCACCAGCATGGCATCGCCGCATGTCGCGGGCGCGGCAGCGGTGCTCTTGCAGGCGAATCCGAATCTGACGGCGAGCCAGGTGCGCTCGGCGCTCCAGGCGAGCGCGACGCCAGTGTACGGCACCGACGGCAACCCGCTGCGGTTCTGGCAGGTCGGCTACGGTTATGTGGATCTCGAAGCCGCGGTCGGGCTGGTGACCGGTTCGGGCTGGTCCAAGCGGCTCGCCAAGGCGCAGTCGCAAGCCGACGCACGCGTGCGCAATGAGGACGGCTTTGGGGTGCTGCGCTCGGACTTCTGGACCTACGACGCGCCGCGGGTCGCACTCGCCGGCAGTGACCAGCGCACCTATGCGACGGCGGTCGCCTCCAACGTGACGCACCTGAAAGTCACGCTGTCACACCCTTCGGGTGCGGTGCTCGGCGAGAACCTGATGGAGTACACGGTCACTGTCCGCGACGCGGCAGGCCGGCTGCTCGGCGTGACCACGGAAGCGCCGACGGGCGCCGGGACGGCGAGCCTGTTCATCAACCTGAAGGCGTTCACCGTGCCACCGGTGACTTACGGCGCGTTCACCTTCGAGGTGAGCGGCGAACTCGCGGTGTCGGACCCCGATACGCTCGACAGCGAGTCGCTGCTCGGCCGCATGGTGACCTTGCAGGTCGCGCAACTGCGGACGAACTGAAACGGCACCGTCATTTCTTCAACGCCGCGGTCTCGACGAACCCCCGCCGGCAGGCGTTGCACGGCGACACGAACTGATACGTCGTGCCGCGCCCGTTGCCGATCACGACGACCGCGGTGCCGACGGGATATTCATCGAGCACCTGCGCATTCTTTTTCGGCTCGGCGAGCACCGGCGCGTCCCGCGCGAGCGTCATCAGGCCGCCGGGCGCGACGTCAACTGCGTTGCCTTTGAAATCGATCCAGGTGCGTTCGTAGGCGCTGCCTGACCATTCGTAATGCGTCAACTCGCTGCACGGCAACAAGCCCGTACAGCCGCCGCGGAGCGCCGCATAC
>Ga0187893_10015865_pt1 | contig 10030 bp, 11 predicted proteins | sample MA1701074metaG_FD_139574 | JGI IMG/M metagenome (GOLD analysis project Ga0187893, IMG submission 139574) | White microbial mat communities from a basaltic lava cave in the Kipuka Kanohina Cave System on the Island of Hawaii, USA - MA170107-4 metaG ... | reverse complement strand
CTAACCCATGTGTCCACTCATTAAAGTCCCCGAGCACGATCCGCGCTCCTTGTAACTCGGGATTCGTGAGAATTTCCGGGCCGACTAACTGACGAGCCTGGTAGCGTCGTTCGGTGAACGCTAGACCAAGGTGAACATTAAAGACATGGAGCAGATCCCCGTTTGGCAGATCGATATCTGCACGGAGACACCCTCGTGGCTCATGCTTACGCCAGCTTATGTTATAGTTACGTATCGCTCTCAAAGGCATGCGGCTTAATACCACATTTCCGTACGTGCCCCCTGGCAACTGACGATTCTCTCCAAGACAATATTCATAAGCTAATTCTTCAGCGAAGAAGCACGCCTGATTATATTCTCGTACGCCGTTCGAGACACAGACAACCTCTTGAAGGGCAACAATATCTGCGTCAATCTCACGTAACACGTTGACGATTCGAGCTGGAGAGACGCGGCGATCAAGGCCGCAGCATTTGTGAATATTATAAGTGGCAATGCGAATACGATTGGATGTTTCTCTCATTCTGTGGTTTCTCTTGTTTCTTCCTTTCCTGAATTTATAATAAAAATGAATCTATGATTCATCCATAATTTGTTGAGTCCGCTTACTCAACAAGATAGGAAAGAGGTGTCACATGAAGTCGATTTGGAATGGAACGATAAGTTTCGGATTGGTCAATATTCCGATCAAGGTGTACTCTGCGACGAAAAGCAGCGAAATAAATTTTCATTATTTGCACGAAGAGGACCTAGGTCGTATCAGTACTGAACGCATCTGTAGAAAGTGTGGACAGGCGCTTGATTATAGCGAACTCATTCGTGGCTACGAGCATCAAAAGGGTCAATATATTTCACTCACGGAAGAGGACTTTGAGAAAATCAATGTAGAGTCAACGAAGACTATTACTATTATGGATTTCGTCGATCCGCAAGAGATCGACCCCATGTTTTTTGAGAAGCCATATTATCTAGCGCCGGATGAAAACGGCGAGGAACTCTACGCCTTGCTCAAAGAAGCCCTTACGCGGACGCACAAAGTCGGCGTAGCGAAATTCTCTTGGTACGAGCGTGAGCATTTGGCGATTGTGAAAGCCAATGAAGATGTTTTGATGCTTAATATCATGCATTTTGCTGAAGAAATTTCACAACCAGAAGGACTCACACGTTCCTCTGCCAATGTGCAGGTCAGTGAAAACGAATTAGCATTGGCAGAGCGTCTCATCGAGGCCATGACAGCTCACTTTGCTCCTGAGCACTACAAAAGTACATACTTGCAGGATCTGCGCGAGCTGATTGATAGGAAGCGTGCGGGTTTTGCAACTGAGGGCAACCCCATACCCAGAGCCCCGACACGAGTGGCTGAGCTTATGTCGAAGCTAAAAGCTAGTGTCGAGCAGGCGGAACAACGCCGCAAAGAGCACTTGGCTGCGTAGAAAGACCCGGAGAGCGGGTTCATCCCTTCTCATGCTCGTAATCGGAGTAGGAAAGCGATGAATACTGTGTGGCAAGAGATATGGAACAGTTTACGGGCAGATTTCTCCGATCTCCCAGATGCGGCGCACGTAACCCAGATCATCGTGCGCTTGTTGCTTGCGGCGATTCTTGGCGGGCTCTTAGGATTCGAGCGGGAACACGCAGGGAAGGCGGCAGGAATACGGACGCATATGCTTGTCGCTCTTGGAGCCGCGTTTTTCATCCTTATTCCTTCACAAGCCGGGGTGCCAGTTGCCGATTTGAGCCGAGTGCTACAGGGAATCATCACCGGAATCGGATTTATCGGCGCTGGGACCATACTCAAGTCAAGCGAGCAAGGGCAAATCTACGGATTGACTACCGCAGCTGGCATCTGGCTCACTGCTGCGGTCGGCATTGCCGCGGGCATGGGACGAGAAGCCTCAGCTGTTTTGGGTACAATCTTGGCGTTTATTATTCTTTCTTTCATCCCACGGATAAGGTAGAAATTCAGCATCCTCGCTCATACCTTAGCCAGAGTTGCCTTTTCAACTGTACAGCTGGGAACGTCTGCAGCGGCGTGAGAGTGACAACCTAATGGTGTCGAGGTTCCTGCGATTCGCGAGTCTCAATTTTTGAGACCCGTCGCCTTATTGGCGTTCCAGATAGCGTTCGCACGACTTTTGCACCTTCTCCTGTCTTCAAAGTGTGAGGTTCTCTTATGCCAAAGCGTGATCATCCGCTGACGAGCTCAGCTATAACCTTGATTCCTGAATCCCCGACTTTAGCCAAGGTGCGCGAGGCGGCTGCGGACTGCCAAGCCTGTGACTTATGGCGCACCGGCACCCAAACGGTCTTTGGCGAAGGAAGAACCCAGGCAGAGGTCATGTTCATTGGTGAACAGCCGGGTGATCAGGAGGATCGTGCCGGCAAGCCGTTTGTGGGGCCAGCCGGGCAGTTGCTTGATCAGGCATTAGTGAAAGCTGGCATTGAACGCGACAAGACGTATGTCACTAATGTAGTGAAACACTTCAAGTGGGTGGCGAAAGGCAAGCGCAGGATTCATCAGACTCCAGATGCCTGGGAAATTGCGGCTTGTAAGCCCTGGCTCAATACAGAAATTGCCTTGATCAAACCACAAGTGATTGTCTGTCTCGGAGCAACTGCCGCGCAGGCCCTGTTGGGAAAAGAGTTTCGCGTTACTCGTCACCGCGGGGAGTTTATCGAGTCCCCGCTCGCTCCCTTCGTGATTGCGACGGTACACCCTTCAGCAATCCTCCGGATACCAGATGAGGCTGCTCGGGTGGCGGCCATGAACCAATTCATTGAAGATCTCAAAAGGGTGGCTACCCAACTGCATCATTGAACAACTCTTACAGCTCCCCTCGTTTGTGTCTGCAAAATTTCCACAACTCTGTGGGAAAATACCCACAAAAGAGACTCGCCCAAGAGAATTTCTTCGAAAGATCAATAGGTTTGTCTGACTAATAATGGCATGTACGTTGCTCCCAATGTCGAGCTAGTGAATTTCTCACTTTCTGACATGACAAATGAATTTTTGACAAGGAGGGCGTAGAAAATGCGCATTCGTGCTCAGCCATAAAATGGAACTGCAGCAGAGTCCGCTTTGTTCTCAGACCTAGTCGACGTCAACATGACTTTACATCGTTATTACAGTCTCAACTTCAGGGGACTGAACAAGAAAGGAAGAAGAAGTATGAAAAAAAGCAAATTATGGCAAGCGTTTCTTGCCGTCAGTATCTCGGCACTCGCAGTTCCGGCTTTCGTCCAGAGCCAGACAGCTGCTGATAAACCATCAAGCGGAAGCGGTATGTCTTCCGGCACAGGCACCCATGGGACCCCGGGGAGTCCTGGTTCCTCCAGCATGAAGAGTGGTACCGGTTCTGATGCGGGAACTGCAGGCTCAGGCGCCACAAGCGGAACCACAGGCTCCTCGCGGACAATGGGGAGTCCTAGCTCTCCGGGTAGCAGTATGGGAGCCACCGGCTCTTCTAGCATGGGTGCCGGGGCCGACCAAGCAACGAGTGAGACGGATCGCACTTTGAACCAAAATATTCGTCAGGCTCTCACTGCCGACTCCTCGCTCGGCGCTTCGGCCAAAAATGTACATTTCAAGACCGATAACGGCAAGGTGACGTTGCACGGAACCGTGGCGACGGAGAAAGAGAAGGACGCTATTGAGGCGAAAGTGGAGAAGATGACTGGTGTCAAAGATGTAGACAACCAACTGGAGGTCGGGGCCGCGTCCTCGAGTGCTGCCGGTAGTGGCAGTATGGGCTCCACCAGCAGTACGCGGTCAAGTGGCAGTAGCACTATGGGGTCGCCGAGCAGCGAGACTCGCTAAGTTGCAAGCAAGAAAAGCCTCGCTTAGTCTGCTTATACAAGCGAACGGGTGAGGCACTGTAGAGGGGCTCTGATCGGGTGGTAGGGCACCTGTTTAGAGCCCCTGGCAGCAGCTGAACTGATACAATGCCCGATCCGCAGATTCTCAATCGACGCGAGGCTATTCTTCGTGTGACGACAACGGCGATCTAAGGAGTGGACCGGGAGCCGTGGGCCTGATGCTTGTGTGGTCCTGATGCCTGTATTGATGCCGTGGGGTATGGAGGCACACGGCAGAGCTATAGACAATTTGTACGACTGGGCAAAGCAAGCTACTGTATCAATCCAGTTCGCCTCCACGCACTGCGGCAAGCAATTCAAGCGTGTTGCAGCGCGGTCGACGAATGATTCGCGATAAGCCGCCCATTCGTCATTTTCGTTATTTCAGTACTCTAAATCAGACCACGTGACATTCGTACACTTCGTGACTTCGAGTGACAAATCCCCCCTAGCCCCCTTTGACAAAGGGGGGAACAAAACGCCCCCTTTCGTAAAGGGGGCCGCGCGGAGCGCGGGGGATTTTGATCAGGGACTGTACCAATCTCCTGTGGTTCGATTTAGATCCGCTCATGACTTATGAAGGGGCAGAGTAATAAACTTGTCCTACTCCTCGTCTCGTCCATGCACCTCAGCGGGTGGACAAGTCGCTTCAATCGCGGTGAAGGCGTCGAGGATCTTAAACCGGTGAAGGGAGTCTTTGGGGATGACCCAAGAATCGCCCGGTTCGAGGATGACTGTTTGCCCTTGGATTTGTAACTCGGCCCGCCCTTTAATAACGTAACCAATAGTTTCATACTTGCGCCGTGTCGGCGATTTGGGTTTGCCGGGCTGCTCCTCCTCCCAGAGACGCATCGAGAGTTTTACCCCCGAGGCTAAGTACTTCTGACCCTGTTTCCCTCTAGGCGAATAACGAGAATTTACTTTGATGATGGTCGTATCATCATGTGTTGCCGAGGGTGTCGCGATATTAGCAGGCGGAAATACTTCCGACTCTTTTTTCAGAATAACTCGACCGTCATCCATATCAAGTGACGGTTGGAGGGTTTGCCCTGCGGCGGTGGTCTTAGGGGGGGAGGAAGATGGCGCGGAAGGGCGATCGTGCGTCCAGCCATTCTGCTGCCACTGAGCGACCCGCTCGTCAATATTTACTGCTCGGTGGCGTCGGAGAATATCGTTTACCTCGCCGGTCAACTCATCGGCAACTTTTACTGTGAGCACCGTTCCGCCTCGACGAACGCCTTCAACGTAAGAGTGTGCCTGATCCTCGGGGATTCCGAGGTCGGTGAATGCACCGATCAAGCCGCCGGTTGCTGCCCCAAGGGTTGCTCCCGCGAGAGTTGCCGCTAGCGGACCAGCAGCGATAATCGGGCCAATACCCGGAATGGCTAAGGCCCCAAGTCCAAGTAATAAGCCACCAAAACCACCGATTGCCGCACCTGCTCCGGCACCAGTCACCGTCGCAGTTGGCTCTTCCGCCGGCTGAAAGTTTATGAACTCACCCTTAGTGTCGTTTGCGACGACGCTGATGTCTTCACGCGGAATGCCGGCACTGACTAGATCCGGCACAGTATTCAGGGCGGCGGTGAAATCATCGAAGAGCCCAACCAGTATTGCCATAACACGATCCTCCGTTAAACACGAACCTACAGAGAACTCTTGCCCTCATCCACGGTCCCTTTCCAGGGAACCGGAAAGGGACTCTATGGAGGAAGGAGTGAAGTATCTTTGCATACGCTATGCGGCGCGCGATGTCGTATCCCCGCGGATCCTCTCCCAGGCGTATCGAATAGCGTCCTTAAAGTCGCCCCAAGCCCCCTGATTGCGCTTTTCCCACTCGCGCCGCACCTCAGTTTCAATCGCGCTCCAGTTTTTCCCAGCGTACCGCTGGTCATTGGCCAGCGCGCACTGCATGCTCCGCCTGAGTAAGGTTGTTAAAATACCCGATAATTGTCTTAGCCATAATAGTTACTCCTTACAGAGAAGAGAAAGTTCTCCTATCGTCTCTTCGCGATGCGCTTTCCTAGTCTGTCCACCTTAAAAAGGCTGCTCTTTTGCTAGAATAGGAAGGTTGACAAAGGTAAGAGATGATACCGTTCAGAAAAACCCATTCTCTCCTTGCGAGGACACATACGCTTTACGTCTTGGAAGAAACTGCAAGAAGAGTACCATCTTCTCCTATAGCTGAGGCTGGATAGTTTTAGTGGGGAGCGAGAAAAATCTACTACGATTCGTTCAGGGAAAGCAAACAGGAGAGGCGAACGGCTAGCGTTGAAAGCCCGGTGTCCCTACACCTGCCGAGAGAATCATACAGGACAAGTGGCAATTCCCCTACGAAGGGTGCTTCGCCTGGGCATTCTTTAAGGAACCTTTAGGCGAATAAGGATATTTCTTAGGCTGTCGGCAGGCTGACCCACCAGCCCCAGAACTCTACGATTGCGCGAATGAGTGCAAAGTAGGTGTCGAGATCATTTGGCTTCAGCAGGTAGCAATTGGCGCCGTGGTCGTAGGACAGATTAATGTCAGAGTCCGCGCGGGAACTCGTGAGAATCAGCACTGGGATCAATTTGAGCGCAGGGTCATTGCGAATTTCCACGAGCACGGTGCGGCCATCTTTGCGAGGTAGATTCAGGTCGAGGAAGATCAGGTCTGGCCGTGGGGAATTTGCATGCCCCTTTTCTCGCCGAAGAAAAGCCAGGGCTTCAATGCCATCTTGGACGACGCTTACCTGCGTGCGTACGGAGGTCTCATTGAGGGCTTCGATCGTCAACCGCGCGTCACCGGCGTTATCTTCCACGAGCAAAACGTGCATTCAAGCGCTCCTTTCTCCTTCCATCCCCCTAATAGTGAAAAAGAACGTTGTCCCTACTCCTGGTCGTGACTCTGTCCAGATCCGCCCTCCGTGACGCTCAATGATCTTTTTACAGATGGCCAAACCTAGGCCGGTGCCGGGATACTTGTCCCGGGGATGCAGCCGTTTGAAGAGCTCAAAAATCTGATCAGTACAAGATGGTTCGATACCGATGCCGTTGTCACGCACGGCAAACATCCAGGCGTGCGGCTGTTGCTCTGCCCATACATGGATATAGGGCAGTGCCGCGTTGCGGAACTTGAGCGCATTATCGAGCAAATGCTCGAATACCAGCTGAAGTTGGGCAGCGGTGGCGGACACAGTAGGTAAAGGTTTATGAGTAATCACCGCTCCGCTCTTTGTGATCTCCTGCTGAACTGCTTGCCACGCATTCGCAAATACGACTTCGCAGTCTGTAGGACTAAAAGGCTGGGGCACGGTCTCGACTTGGATGTAGTCCAGCAAGTCACTCAGTTGAGCTAGCATGCGGTTGGCTCCTTTGACGGTATAGCTCAGGTAGAGGTCCGCCTGTGCGTCGAGTTTGCCTTGATAACGCTTCGCGAGCAACTGAGTGTAGAGGGCTACCATGCGCGCCGGCTCTTGTAGGTCGTGGGCGCTAATGTAGGCCACCTGCTGCAGGTCGGCATTCAGACGCATCAGGGCGGCCGTACGTTCTTCGATGCGCTGATCGAGTTCGGCATTAAGCGTGCGAATAGCCTCGTTCGCCTGCGCCAGCTCTGCAGTGCGTTCCTGAACGCGTCGTTCTAACTCTGCGTGCGCTTCTGTGAGTCTGCACTGGAGAGCCAGCTTCTCGATGGCATTATGAATTGCATGACGAAGCCGCGTCGGAGAAAGGTCTCCCTTCACCAGGTAGTCCTGTGCGCCGTTCTTCATGGCCTGCACAGCGACTGCTTCATTTCCGACACCGGTGATAATCACCACCGCGCACGGAAGCGTTTCGGTCTCTCCTTTTAGGGCCTGCAGGAACGCGAGCCCGTCGTAATCGGGCAGCCGATAGTCCAGCACCAGGCACGTGGGTGGAGTGGTCTGACAGAGTGCTAGTCCCTCCTTGCCGGTCTCTGCTTGCCAGATTCCATAGTCCGCCTCTGGGTCTCGCTGTAGAGCGCGGCGCACGACTTCCCGATCCTCTGGGCTATCATCGACGATGAGCACGGTCCATTGTGGCTTCGTCATCGTGTACCTTGCAGATTCGTAACGTGAAATACGGGACGAGGCGGTAGCACAAACCCATTCCTTAAAGAATTTTCTCAGGGGGAGAGTGCATTTGTTGAGTGATTATCGAACGATTGATTCTCTATGCAAGACCGAGACGTGGCCACAGGATAGTTATAGTCTATAAGTCTTGCTCCTGCATCTGGCACGAAGCTTGCTCCGCTCTTTGGTGTATCCAGGCTGACAGAGAGTCGCAAGGACAAAGGAAGAAAAGACCAATGATTGATCAGAGTAAAATAGGCATCCGTTGCCGGACTATTCGCTTCGTGCGCACCGTTGAAGGGGACCTTCCCAAAAACAGTGAAGGTACTATTCGTTGCGAGATAGAGAATCTGGATCGCCGTCTTATTTTCGTGCAATGGGATCAAGGATTTACAGTTCCAGTTTTTCCCCATGAGATTGAAACGTGTGTTGAGGTAGACGCGAGACTATAGAGCTGGTTGGTCGTCGAGCAATGAGAACTGTCTGTGCGTGTGATCTCGATAGTGCACTGATCTCGACCTCACAGCGCCCAGTGCAGGGGCAAAGATATAGGGCTGCAAGCCTACCGGCAGAAACGAAACTGTACTCGCACACCCGAACCTCAAGGGGTGATAGCGAACCAGAACCAACAACGGTTTGTAGTCCACAAAAGATTCCCTAGACCTGAAAACGCACTAGGAAAAGAATCTGGAAGGTCGAAAGGAGAGAGTCATATGAAGGCTACGTTCGCTCTACTGCTGACGGCAACTCTTGCTGTAGGTATTTGGATAGCGTTCATTGTCCGTCCACTCCTCCCGTCGATCATTCCCCACAGTAGTGAGAGCGTGGAGCTGCGTCTCGATCAAGAGGATACTGCAGCGGCGCAGTGGGTCAGAGGTATTGTGCGCTCTATTGATCTTGCTACCAGCACTGTTCTGCTGCAAACAGAGGAAGGACCAATTGAGCTCTTTGCGCCTCCCCTGGTGCTCTTCAGGCTGACTGAGGGCGAAACCGTAAGCGTCTACATTGCCGCAGATGAGTTAGCCACGACGGTAACGATCTAGTAATGGAGAAATATCTAGACGGGAATTCGGCGAACCAACAGTGCCTGGGGCATTCGGAAAAAGCGGGAAACCGATAGAGCCGTGGGAGAGAACCGCACGCGCTGATGTAACCAAGCGAGCTCCGTTTACAAAAACACGTAACGCAGGGAAGTCATAGGCGAATCCTCTTCGCCCTCAGCAGAAGACGGCAAGAGGCCTCATGATCTTTCCGCCATGCATCGCCTCAGGGGCAAAAATCTATTCTGTGTCGTCTTTCGCATCGCGACTCTCGACGTATAGATTGTCAAAAATTGTCACACTATCGGCTAGCGTCGAAAGTCCAACTTTTCCTATGTCAAAAGTTGCGTCGTCAGCCTCGAAGAGAGGCTGATTGTCAAAGAAAATCTGAAAGTGCACATTCTGTACGGTGATCCGTAAAGTATGCCACTCGCCAGAACTCACCTTCGCGTTCTCTCCAGCGATCGGCTGACGAACACCGTCAACAATTTTGTAGAGCTGCACGTCATTCGCAAGGGCGTTGGCGCGAACCATGTAGAAGCGGTCTTCGTTTTGGAAGCGCACGATAATACCGGCTGCTTGCTCGAGGTGACCGGAGATCGTTTTGAACTGGACAGTAACATCAACATTCTTAGCGACCAACTCATCATAAAGAAGGAGCGGAAAGCGAAAATCAAGCTCGTCGATGCTCGTTTGCGCGAGGACCTTCGTGCCGCTGGGGGCTGAAGGTTCTGTTTTCACTACCCAGGAGACTTCTTTGCCCATGCCACTCAAGACCGGGACGAAGCCAGCGGGAACTTTATCCAACTCGAAACTATCAAAATCTATATCTATTTTGCTACTCAGCGTGGCATTGTGCTCTTGTTGTGCACTGGCTGTAACAGGTGGGATTAAAGCTATTACTACGGTTAAGTGACCGAGAAGAACCAGAAAGAGCCAGGCTCCGCGATTCCGCAGGGAATCTACGGGCGATACTAGGGAAGTTCTCATATTCTGAGGGAATCTCACTTTTCTTGAGCCGTATCACTTTCTGGCGACGACGACTGTGTTTGCGCACTTTCCACGGTTCGTT
>Ga0187893_10015863_pt1 | contig 10031 bp, 6 predicted proteins | sample MA1701074metaG_FD_139574 | JGI IMG/M metagenome (GOLD analysis project Ga0187893, IMG submission 139574) | White microbial mat communities from a basaltic lava cave in the Kipuka Kanohina Cave System on the Island of Hawaii, USA - MA170107-4 metaG ... | reverse complement strand
CGTTCTGCTGAATTTCTGGGCGACCTGGTGCGATCCCTGCGTGGAAGAATTTCCCGATCTGAGCAAAATTGCCCGCGAGTTTCGCCCGCGCGGCGTGGAGGTCATTTTAGTCGCGATTGAGGAGCCGGAAGAGATAGCGCGAAAAGTCAAACCTTTTCTGCAGGCGCAGGGCGTAACGTTCCCAACGTATTATAAAAAAACGCGCGACGACGAAATTTTTATCAACACGCTTGATCGAAATTGGCGCGGCGCCATTCCGGCGACTTTTATCTATGACGCCAATGGTCTGCTGGCGAAAAAATTTATTACGGCGCAGAGTTTTGAAACTTTTGCGGCGGCGTTGCGTCCTTTACTACAAAAATAATCGATCTTGCACCTCAACTGGGTAAGCGTCATGAAAATCGGCATGATTTGTTATCCCACGCACGGCGGCTCCGGCGTCGTGGCTTCGGAGCTTGGTCTGGCGCTGGCGCGGCGCGGTTACGAAGTTCATTTTATCAGCTACGCCGTGCCCTTTCGTTTGCGTGAATTTCATCCCAATATTTTTCTGCACGAAGTCGACGTTGCCGCCTATCCGCTGTTCAAATATCCGCCGTATGATCTCAGCCTGACCACCAAAATTGTCGATGTCGCGCAGGAATATGGTCTCGATCTGTTGCACGCGCATTATGCCGTGCCCCACGCCACCAGCGCCTATCTCGCCAAACACGTGCTCAATTCCAAAAAACTGAAAGTGATCACGACGCTGCACGGCACCGATATCACGCTGGTCGGCGCGGACAAATCTTTTTTCAGCATGATCAAATTCAGCATCGAGCAGTCGGATGGCGTGACTGCGGTTTCGAATTATCTGAAAGAACGCACGATTGATGAATTTCACATCAGCCGCGATATTCGCGTGATTTACAATTTCATCGATCCCGGCAAAGGCGAAGAGCCGAAGACGACAGTTTGCCGGCGCGAGAAGTATGCGCCGAAAGGCGAGAAGGTTTTGATGCACGCCTCCAACTTTCGCCCGGTAAAGCGCGTGAGCGACGTGGTGAGGATTTTTGCGAAAGTACGCGAGCAAATGCCCTGCAAGCTTTTGCTCGTCGGCGAAGGCCCGGAGCGATTGTTCATGCAGCAGCTCGTCAAAGAACTCAAGCTGCGCGAAGATGTGCTGTTTCTCGGCGAAGTGGATTACATCGAACAAATCCTGCGGTGCGCCGATCTCTTTTTGCTGCCCAGCGAGCAGGAAAGTTTTGGTCTGGCGGCGCTCGAAGCGATGAATTGCAGCGTCCCAGTGATTGGCGCGCACACCGGCGGCGTGCCGGAAGTAATCGTGCATGGCGAGACCGGTTTTCTTTTTCCGGTCGGTGAAATTAATGCGATGGCGCAAGCGGCGATAGACTTGTTGCGCGATGGCGACAAATACCAGCGTTTCGCCCTCGCCAGCCGGCGGCACGCGCAGCAATTTGCGATCGACAAAATCATGCCTGAATGGGAGAGGTATTATCAGGAAATCATGGCGTGAGACTGGTAACTGGTCGCTAGTAGCTGGTCACTTGGTTGAAAGTGTCCGGAGCGAGCAACTAGCCACAAGCAACCAGTATCCAGAAAAATGTCTTGACTAAAATCGGAAAAAAAGTTATCATAAAGCTGTCCCTTTTCAAATAACAGCAAAAACTTATGATTCAAAGGAGGTTGTAAAATGCGGAAGTTTTATTCGTTGTTGCTTCTCGGCGTGATGTTGATTTTTGTATTTGGCTTTGTAAATAATGACGGCAAAAATGCGAATACACCGGCGGCCAAAGCGGCGCCATCTTCAACTTACACGGCGACAACGGTCGTGGCCGGCAGCACGGTAAGCGGCACGGTGACGTATTCCGGCACGGCGCCGGCGCCCAAAAAGTTGGAAGTGACCAAAGACGTGGCAGTGTGCGGCAAAGAAGGCCATGTGGATGAAAGCCTGGTGGTTGGCGCGAATAAAGGCATTCAAAATGTCGTCGTGTCGATCAAAGGCATCAAACAGGGCAAAGCCATGGACGCGCTCGGCGCCAGTTTCGTGCTCGACCAGAAGGTTTGCGCGTACAAACCGCATGTGCTCGTGGTGCCAATCAACAAACCGGTGAAAATTATCAATAGCGACGGCATTTTGCACAACATTCATACCTACGGCAAAAAGAACCCGCCGAAAAATATCGCGCAGCCGAAATTCAAAAAAGAATTGACCGAAACTTTTGCGCACCCGGAAGTCTTGCCGGTGAAATGCGACGTCCACGGTTGGATGAGCGCGTGGATCGTCGCGGTCGATCACCCGTATTACACCGTGACCGATGCGACCGGTAAATTCTCCATTGCGGATGTTCCAGCGGGAACGTACACCGTTGAGTTCTGGCAGGAAAAATTGGGCGTGCAAACCAAACAAATCACAGTTGCCGCCAGCGGCGCGACAACGGCGGATTTTGCTTATCCGGCAGCAAAGTAGCGAAACCTTGCGGGTGAAAATTTTAAAGGCGCCGTCTCGACAATGCCTCATGGTCGAGACAGCGCCTTATTGTTTTTAAACCTTTGCGTCAGTCCGACGCCGAGCATGTTCATTTCTCGAATTGCCGTGATCCTAAAATTATTTTGTCGTAATGGCAATCACGCCGCAAGGATTTCCTGAGCCAAAGCGCGTTTGTGCTTCCAAAGGAGAATGATACTCAACAAGAGCGATAGTCGCGGCAGCGATGCGCGCCAATTTTTGCTCTCCTATCATACGGACGCCGTTGAGAAACACCACCGGCTCTTCCATCGGTGATTTGCATCCCCGGCCGTAAAGAATCCCTGGCCGCAGCTTGCTGATGACATCATAAGCTGTGCTCGATCCGAACGCACCAAAGGAATCGGCAATTTCCTGCGCCGTCAAAATGTTTCGCGAAAATGATGAAGACGAATAATGATTGGCCTGTCTGGCGGCGCATGAAAAAAACAACAAAGCGGCAATGAGCGTGAAGAATTTGTTCCACATGATAGCTTTCTTTCCGTGCTGATAAACCCTCTCACTAATTTAACCCTTTTTCGGTTCTCACGAACGATTTGTGGGATTGCTTGAGGGCAATGAAAATTTTTTTTAAAAAACCAATACGAGAACTGTATCTATTATTAAGGACACAAAAAGAGCGGTGATTTCCCCATTTGAGGGCGGAAAATTTTCAACTCGAGATTGTAATACGTTTTACGAATTTACGCTTTAAAAACTACTTCCCTTTCATCTGCCGATTCAGCTTCGCGAGTCGAATGAAGAGTTCTTCAATTTTGCGATTATACTCCGGCTCCGGCAAATTGTTTTTGCGCGTTTTGAGATTTTCAATCTCGGCGAGCAGTTGCGCCTTTTCTCTGGCAAGCGGATTGTTGGCGTCAACCGCCGGCTGCGGCGCGGCGCTCGCATTTACGGCGAGAAAGCTGCGAGCGGCGAGCTGTCCGTCGCCACTGTTCGCCGTTGGGGTTTCGCTGCCGCTGCCGTCGCCGTTGTCATCCAACAGCGCATGTTCGGGGCGCAGGCGATTCGCGCTCTCATAAAATCGCACCACGCGATCGCGGCTGTAGTCAAACGCTTCGAGCAACGACACCTGTCCGTTTTTGTCGAGATCAGCCTCCTCCGGCTGCAGAAACGCTTCCACAAAATATTCGGGAAACGCCGTCGTATATTTCTCTTCCCCGCTACGGGTGGCGGTGATCACAACGCGACCGGCCTTCGACAATTTTTCAATAAACGGCCCGCTCGCCGCGGTGGTGTTGACAAAAATCTGCCGCGATGCCGGTAGGCGACCCAGCATTTGCGCCCAGTCCAGCTCGCGCAAATCCGGGCCCTCAAGATTGAGTTTCGCCCAATCGCCGTCAAACGTGCCGTGGCCGAAAAGAATCACCGCCACGAGATCCGACTGTTGCGCGTTGCCTGCCAGTTGCGAAAAAAGCGCCTGGATTTTTTCCGCGGTGCATGGCGAGGTCGCAAACGGTAACCCGGCATTGCTCTCGACAAACACACTGACTTGTGCCGAGGAGAAACCCTGTCGAGTCGTCAACATGTCGTGCAGTTGGCGCGCGAACTGCGCATATTTTGCCGTGAACCCCGGCTGGCCGCCTTTCCCGGCGACGATGATGACGTGATCAGCGGCGTGCAGGCGAAACGGCAGAAAAAATAAAATGAGCCAGCAGGTTTTAAAAAACTTTGCCCACAAATTTTGCAGGCAGCAAAAATTCAAAAGTGTTTTCATATTGACAAAATAAAAAAGAATTCGGCCAAAAGCAAATGGGATAGCGCAGACATCCTGTCCAATGCTGCTAACTTTTCAGAAAGGCAAAACGATTGTCGGCAAAACCATTCAAAAACAATGACAGAAAAATGAAGGGCAGAAATGTGTGGGCTGGTTTTCATCAAAAAATGCTTATCGTCGCCCAGCGAGAAACTTAAATATTTTTCTGCCCTCCATTTTTCTGTCATGACTTTCTTAAAAAGTTAGTGACATTGGGCATCTTGTCTGCCCCGCGCACGGGGCGCTACGTTTTCGACGTTATTTTTTGTTGCGCTTGAACGTAAAATTTATTATTCTATGCGCTTCCGGTGCGGTCACGCCGCTAGATAGACGGCAATGATTTAAGAATCGTTTATTGCATTAAAAAGGCTGAGCTCACAAAAGTTTTTGTAAGTTAAAGATGAGTACAAAAAATTCCGCCGCCATCGCTCTTGCTTTTGTCGAGAAAATCAACGCGCATGAGTTCATTCCAGTTCTTGCAAGCGATAAAATATTCTTCCGGGCAACATGTCATGCTGGAAGCGTCTTTTTTCAATGCAAGCACTGTGCTTGATTAGAAAAAAGATCGTTCCACGATGACAGCATAATGTTACTTGCGGTACTAACCCGGCAATCGGGTCAATCGGTGAATAATTACAATCTTCCCATGCCCTCTGGATCCAGTTCTGATCAAGCAGTCCATGCCGACTCCGGATTCGACGCCGCCGGCCCCGAATTTTCTCTGCGGCGCAAAATCGGTTTTTTGCTCGGCCTGCCGTTGTTTCTTTTTTTAATGTGGCCGGCGCTAACACCAGACCTGAGCGAACCGGGTCGTCGCTTGCTCGCCACGAGTGGCCTCATGGCGTTCTGGTGGATCACCGAGGCGATTCCGATTCCGGCGACGGCGCTGCTGCCGTTGTGTCTTTTTCCGTTGCTGGGCATTTTGCCGATGGCCGAAGTCACCAGAAATTACGGCGACGAGAATGTCTTTCTTTTTCTCGGCGGCTTTTTCATTGCGCTGGCGATGCAGAAATGGAATTTACACCGGCGGCTGGCGTTGCACATCGTTCGTCGCATCGGCACGGCGCCGCGTCGCCTCGTGCTCGGCTTCATGTGCGCCACCGGCTTCATTTCGATGTGGATTTCCAACACGGCGACAGCGATGATGATGTATCCCATTGCGTTGGCGGTGATTTTGCAATTGACGGCACAAGAACGCGATTCACCAGCAACCAGAGACCAGCAACCAGTAAACAATTTCCGCACCTGCATGATGCTGGCGATTGCCTACGCCGCGAGCATCGGCGGCCTCGGCACGATGATTGGCACGCCGCCGAATCTCATTTTCGTTTCCGCCGCGGAAAAACTTTTTCCCGGCGCGCCGCGCGTGAATTTCCTGCAATGGATGACGTTTGGCGTGCCGCTCGTTCTGGTGTTCATTCCGCTCGCGTGGTTTCTATTAACGCGGCTGCTCTTTCCAGTGACCGGAGATTTATTTTCCGGCGGCAAAGATTTGATTGACGCCGAGATCAAAAAACTCGGCCGCATGTCCGCCGGCGAACGCGGCGTGCTCATCATCTTTTTGTTAACCGCGTTCGCGTGGGTTTTTCGCGTGGATTTGAAATTGGGATTTGCCACGATTCCCGGCTGGGCGAGCCGGCTGGGGATTGAAGATAAAGTTTCCGATGCCGCGATTGCAATGACAGCGGGGACGATCCTGTTTGTGATTCCCACCAATTTTAGACGCGGCGAATTTTTGCTGGACTGGGGAACGGCGGTAAAAATTCCGTGGGGCATTCTCCTGCTCTTCGGCGGCGGCATTGCGATGTCCGCGGGATTCAAAGCCACCGGACTTTCAACCTGGCTGGGCGAGCGGCTCACTTTGCTCGGCGCGCTGCCAACGCCGGCGCTGATTGCGGCCATTTGCCTGTTGGTCACATTTCTCTCGGAATTGACTTCGAATACCGCCACGGCAACGATTTTCATGCCGGTTATGGCAGCGACCGCGCAGGCTTTGCAACTCCATCCGTATCTGTTGATGGTTCCAGCGGCGCTGGCGGCGTCTTCCGGTTTCATGCTGCCGGTCGCCACGCCACCAAATGCGATTGCATTTGCTTCCGGCTACATCACCGTGTCGCAAATGGCGCGCGCCGGTTTCTGGTTGAATTTGATTGGCGTGATTTTAGTGGCCGCGGCAGTTTATCTCATCGTCGTGCCGGTGTTTGGAATTGGCACGCTGCCGACGTGGGCAAAATAATCTGAACGCCGTGAAAAACTGCACCCAAATAAAAACGCCAGCGAACGCCACAAAGTTCACCGGGATTTTTTTAAAAAAATGTGAGACAAAACTTGCCTTTTCGGTGTCTTTATTATTGAATCTTAAATTGGACACTCAACCTTGTTAAGAAGGCAAAAGATAGAAAATTTTAAAGATGGTTGCAGCTAAGATTATCGCTTTCATTTAAAGCGCCCACAGCTAAAACTCCCTCCTCCTCTCGCAGGACGCCCCGCTCGCACACGGTGAGCCGGGGCGTCCATTTTTTTGGGGGGACAGCAAGCGAAGGCCTAACTGGGCGCGACGAACTTTCAAATTCAAGAAATTCACTTGTTCTTACTCCCGCGCTGTTTCCCCGTTGCCTCAAAATCCTTTGTTGACTTTCCAATTTTTCTTGTTTATATTGCGTCATTAACCTGAGCCGAAACCCCGATTTCTTTACAGGAGAATTCCTACCACGGACGGAAGCAGTCGGGGTTTGGTGTTTTATTACAATAAAAGCCTTTTTCGTAGTGGCTCCCATTTCGTTACAAGCCGTGTCGTTTTAAGTAAATTTAGATGGACAATCTGCCCATGCTTGTTGGCCAAAATATAGCTCGCCGCGAAGGGCGCGACAAAGTCACCGGCCGCGCGCCGTATGTCGATGACCTGCAATTCCCGAACATGCTGCACGGCAAAACCATTCGCAGCACCATCGCGCACGGAACGATTCGCCAAATCAAATTCGATCCCGGCTTTGAGTGGTCACGCATTATTGTTACGGATTATCGGGATATTCCCGGCAAAAACGCCGTGGCGCTGATTGAATATGACCAACCGCTTTTAGCCGAGAAAAAAATTCGCCATCAGCAAGAGCCGATCTTGTTGCTTGCCGCGGAAGATCGCGAAGTCTTGGAAGAAGCAGCGCAGCATATTGAAATCCTGTATGATGAAATTTCCGCAGTTTTGACGGTTGAAGAGGCGCTGGCCTGCAAACAAACGATCTACGGCGAGAATAATGTCTTCAAAGATATTTTGATTTCGCGCGGCGACCTCGCCTCCGGTTTTGCTGGCGCGGATTTCATCGTCAAGGCAACTTATCACACCGGCCCTCAGGAACACATTTACATTGAAACGCAGGGCGTCATCGCCCTTCCCGAAGACGATGGCGGCATCAAATTAATTGGCTCGATTCAGTGCCCGTATTATGTACACAAAGCGTTGAAAACTGCATTCGCTTTGCCCGATGAAAAAGTTCGCGTCATTCAATCCACCACCGGCGGCGGCTTCGGCGGCAAAGAAGAATATCCGAGCGTGATTGCCGGACACGCGGCATTGCTGGCGCGCAAATCCGGTCGCCCGGTGAAAATGATTTATTCGCGCGGCGAAGACATGGCCGCCACTACCAAACGCCATCCGGCGGTGATTCATCACAAAACCGGTGTGACAAAAGACGGTAAGCTCGTTGCGGCGGAAATCGATATCGTGATGGACGGCGGCGCATATTGCACGCTGAGTCCCGTCGTCGTTTCGCGCGCCTCGATTCATGCGCTTGGCCCGTATAATTGCCCCAATGTGAAAATTCGCGCGCGCAGCGTCGCCACCAACACCCCGCCAAACGGCGCCTTTCGCGGCTTCGGCGCGCCGCAAGTTTGCTTCGCCCACGAAATGCAAATGGAGAAAATCGCCAAAACCATCGGCATGGACGCGCTCGAATTGCGGAAACGCAACATGCTGAAATTGGGTGATACAACAGTGACCGGACAAACGCTCAAATACAGCGTTGGCTCCGAAGAAGTTTTGCAAGCCGCCGTCGAAACTTCCAACTTTCTCGCCAAACATGAAAGTTACAACCAACAACCGACCTCGGACCTCGGACTCAAGACCTCGGACAAGAAAAAAGGCATCGGTTTATCATTCTTCTTCCACGGCGCGGGTTTCACCGGCAGCGGCGAAATGATCATGAAAGCGATGGCCGGCGTTGAGTTGCTCCCGAATGGCCGCGTTCGCATTTTGACCGGTTCCACCGAAATCGGGCAGGGCACGAATACGATTTTTCCGCAAATCATTGCCGAAGAGTTGGGCTTGAGTTTGGAAGATGTTGAAATGGAAGAAACAAATACGGCGAAAGTTCCGGACAGCGGCCCGACCGTGGCTTCGAGAACGTGTATGGTGGTTGGCCGCGTGATTCAACAAGCCGCAAAAGATTTGCGCGAGCAGTTGGAAGAATTCGTTGCCGGACAACTGCGCCAGCAGCCGATTGAACTTCGCAACAAAGAATTTTTTTCCAATGACAACCGCGTTATGTCTTTCGCCGAAGCCGCGCAAATGTACGTGCAAAAAAATGGCGCGCTGCAAGTCTTTCGACGCTATGAATGCCCGCCGGGCCATCAATGGGATGACAAACATTATGTCGGTGACGCGTATCCGGTTTACGGCTGGGGCTGCGATGTCGTCGAAGTTGAAGTCGATACTACGACGTTTGAAATTTTCATCAAGAAAGTCGTGGCCGCTGCGGATGTCGGCAAAGCCATCAATCCGGTGCTGACCAAAGGCCAAATCGAAGGCGGCACGCTGCAAGCGCTCGGTTATGGCATGATGGAGGAAGTGATCATGAAAAACGGCAAGATGGCGAACGACCGCTTGACCAACTACATGCTGCCCACTTGCATGGATGCGCCGGAGATGGACGTCATTCTCATCGAGAAACCCTATCCGCACGGCCCGTTCGGCGCCAAAGGTGTCGGCGAGTTGCCGATGGACGGCGGCGCGCCCGCGCTGGCTGCGGCGATTTGTAATGCGCTGGATATTGAGATTAGGGAACTGCCGTTTACGCCGGAACGAATTTTAAAAGCAATCGAATCCAAAGGCGTTGACGATTAGTATTGGCAAAGGATATGCGAGCAATAGACAAAATACTGGCTCAAATTGAAGCCTGTATCACGCAAGGCAAATATGAAGTCATCGAAACCGACAAAGTCGAGCTGAAAGACTTTTCCGGCGGCGTTTCTGCCGAGCTTTACAGATCGGCATGCGCTTTTTTGAATGCGGAAGGCGGGATGATCATTATCGGCATCCATGAATCGGAAAAGGACAGGCGCTATTCTTTTAAAGGTTATAATCCTGAAATCGAAAATGCTTTGAAGGAATTACCGAAACAATTTCGAAATCAGCAAAACCAACCGATCGATCTGGCGCTCTCTTTTCCAAGCTTTGCGATTAGAGATTTTATGGGCGGCAAAATTGGCGTGGTGTATGTGGAAAAGCTGGACGAAGAACAGAAATATGTTTTTTACAAAGGCGAAGCCTACAAACGCAAAATTACCGGTGACCACAAACTGGCGCCGGCGGAGATCGAAGCCCAAAACGAATTAAAAGCCGAATTGGAAAATGTCCGCGAGCTTAAGACGGTTAAAAGCGCCACATTGGAGGCGTTGGATGTCGATAAACTAAATCAATACATTATTCGGTTGAATCGCGACGTCAACGTCGAAGCCTTAAAAACTGATATTCATTCTGCG
>Ga0187893_10015862_pt1 | contig 10033 bp, 3 predicted proteins | sample MA1701074metaG_FD_139574 | JGI IMG/M metagenome (GOLD analysis project Ga0187893, IMG submission 139574) | White microbial mat communities from a basaltic lava cave in the Kipuka Kanohina Cave System on the Island of Hawaii, USA - MA170107-4 metaG ... | reverse complement strand
TTTTTCCAGGGCGGAGATTGAGGGGTCGATCGTCGCTCGATTCGAGCGCCAGGTGCGGATTCACGCCGACCGTCTTGCGATCAAAAGCGAAAACCGCGCGCTGTCTTATGATGAGCTGAATGGCCTTGCGAATCGGGTCGCCCACGCCGTGCTTGCTCGAAGCGGCGAAAGTGCGGAACCGATCGGAATGTTGCTTAAGCCGGGAATCGCGGCAGTGGTTGCGATCCTAGGCATATTGAAGTCCGGCAAATTCTATCTTCCTCTCGATGCCGGCTTTCCGCACGCGCGGCTCGCCGCGATTGTCAGGGACGTAAAGCTTGGCTTCATCCTGACCGCAGATGCCTACCTCTCGTCGGCGATGGCGTTGACGGAAGATGCCGAGCGCATCATTAACATCGATGCGCTCGATGCCGGCATCCCGGATAACGATCCAAGCCTGACTATCGCGCCCCCTGGGTACGCATATCTCTTGTATACGTCAGGCTCCAGCGGACTACCGAAGGGAGTGGTACAGAATCATAGAAACGTGCTTCATCAGCTCGCAAGCTATACGAATGGCCTCGGTCTGCATCCGGAAGACCGCCTGACATTCCTGCATTCGCATTGCTTCAGCGCATCGAGGCTCGATATCTTTGGCGCATTACTGAATGGCGCGGCGCTTCTTCACTTCGATTTCGGAGAACAAGGCCCGGCTCCGCTCGCGCATTGGTTGTACGAAGAAGAGATCACGGTTATGCACTGGGTGCCGACGGCGTTTCGCCATTTCGCCGATGGTTTGCGCGAGACCGAGCGATTCCCGGCGTTGCGCTCGATCGTGCTTGGCAGCGAGACACTCACGGCGCGCGACTTGGAGCTCTATAGGCGGCATTTTGCCTCAGACTGCACACTGGTAAATCGGTTCGGCACGACCGAGACCGGAAATATCGCGTGGCACTTCATTGACAACCAAACTGCGCTGACAGATAGTGTGGTGCCGATCGGGCGCCCAATCGACGGCATGGAAGTGTCTTTGCTCGGTGAAACAGGCAAACAGGTCGTAGACGGGGCGGTTGGCGAAATCACGGTTAAGAGCCAGTATTTGCCGCCAGGTTACTGGCGGCAACCCGAGTTGACGCGGTCGGCCTTCACCTTCGACGCGACCGGAATCGGCCTCTATCGCACCGGGGATCTCGGTTACAGGCTGCCCGATGGCTGTCTCGTTTATGCCGGCCGCAAGGATTCACAGGCCAAGATTCGCGGCTATCGCGTCGAGATTGGTGAGATCGAGACCGCGCTGCTCGCACATCCCGCGATCCGAGAAGCCGCAGTCGTGGTCGGCGAAGAAGAATCGGGCGCTCAGAAATTGCTCGCCTATTTGGTTGCGCGCGAAGGTCGCCGCCCGGCCAATGGTGCTTTACGCAGTCATCTCGCCGGGTGGTTGCCGCCGCATATGATTCCGGCCGCCTTCACCTGGCTCGAGCGCCTTCCACTGGCTCAAACCGGCAAGCTTGATCGCCTCGCTCTGTCGCGCTACGGTGATGCCAGCGCCGAGCTCGATACTGAGTTTGCCGAGCCGCGCACGGCCAATGAAGAGACCCTCGCCGCTATCTGGGCGGAGGTGCTGCAGCTCGACCGGGTCGGCATTCACGACAACTTCTTCGACCTGGGCGGTCATTCGCTGCTGGCAACGCAGGTGATCTCGCGCGTGAACAAGACCTTCGAGGCCGATATTCAGTTGCGCGCCTTGTTCGAGTCGCCCACTGTGGCGGGTCTGTCGGCGGTAATCGTGCAAAAGCAGGCCGAGGGGCTCAGCGAAGATCAACTCGCGCAGCTGCTGTTAGAGGTACAAGAGCAGGCAGCACGTCAATGAATACCATCAAGCACATCGGCGAACTCTCCGCGGAAAAACGAGCGCGGCACAAAGAGCATTTGGAGAGCGAGAAGGGTATTGCTGAACTCGCGGGCGCGCGCGCTATCCGATCAGCACCGCTTTCGTTCGCGCAGCAGCGGCTGTGGTTCCTCGATCAGTTGGAGCCCGGCAGTCCTTTCTACAACATGCCCGCTGCATTTCATCTGAAGGGTGCGCTCGATATCGCCGCGCTCGAACGATGCTTTTCGGAAATCCAGCGCCGCCACGAGGTTCTGCGCACACGTTTCATCGCGGCTGATGACGAAGCGCTGCAAGTGATACAGGCCGCGCCGGATTTCGAGCTGTCAATCATCGATCTGGCATCTCTCGCGCCTTCGTCGCGTGAAGCCGAGGCGCTGCGCTTCGCGCATGAAGAAGCGACGAAGCCATTTTCGTTGTCTTGCGGACCCGTATTCCGCGCCCACCTCGCCAAGCTTGCCGCGGACGATCATGTGCTCACCATCAATCTGCACCACATCGTATCCGACAATTGGTCGCTTGTCGTCCTGTACCGCGAGCTCGCCGCGCTGTATGACGAGTACACGACAGGCAGCGAATCGCAGCTTGCCGAACTGTCGATCCAATACGCCGACTACGCGCTGTGGCAACGGGAGCGGCTAAAGGGAAGACTGGTTGATGAGCAGCTCGCTTACTGGAAAGCCCAACTGAAGGGCGCGCCTGCCTTACTCGAACTGCCGATCGACCGGCCGCGTCCGCAGATCCAAAAGTATCACGGCGCGCACCAGACCCATGTGCTGGCGAGGTCGCTGCTCGATGACATGAAAAGGTTGAGTCAGGCTAACGGCGCTACGCTCTTCATGGCGCTGCTCACGGTGTTCAAGCTGTTGTTGGCGCGCTATACGCGCTCCGAGGATATTCTCGTCGCCACGCCGGTCGCTGGCCGCACGCGCATCGAAACCGAAAACCTGATCGGCTTTTTTGTGAATACGCTGGTCTTGCGCACGAACTGCTCGAACGACCCGAGCTTTACCGAACTTCTCGCGCGAGTGCGCGCGACCTGCCTCGAAGCCTATGCGCACCAGGACATGCCGTTCGAGAAGCTGGTCGAGGAGCTGAAGCCGGATAGAAGCTTGAGTTATGCGCCGCTCGTCCAAGTCATGTTCGGTCAACGATTGGCGGGTGCGCGCAAACTGGCGTTGCGTGGCCTTGACGTCACGCGCATCGAGCTTGCGCGTGAGTCGGCGACTTTTGACCTCTATATGGGAGTGACCGAGACTGAGGCGGGCCTGCATCTGTCCGTCGAATACAACACCGATTTATTCGACGCGGCCAGCATTGCGCGCCTGCTTAACCACTATGAAAACTTGCTGCGCGGCATTCTCCGCAATCCAAACGCGAGGCTCTCGGAACTGCCGCTGCTAGCCGAAGTCGAGCAAAACCAGCTCCTACTCGATTGGAACGAAACTCACGCCGATTACCCGCAACACGCGACCGTCCAAGCCCTGTTCGAAGCCCAGGTCGAGAAAACCCCCGATGCGATTGCGCTCGTCTTCCAGAATGAAGAGCTGACCTACGTCGAACTGAACAAGAAGGCCAACCGCCTCGCCCATCATCTGATCGCGCTCGGCGTCGGACCAGAAGTGCTGGTCGGCATCTGCGTCGAGCGCTCCCTGGACATGATCGTCGGTCTTCTCGCCATCCTGAAAGCCGGCGGCGCTTATGTGCCGCTCGATCCGGCTTATCCCAAAGAGCGTCTTGCCTTCATGCTCGAAGACAGTAAAGCGTCGGTTCTCATTACTCGGGGCGGGCTTACAGACAAGCTGCCTGCGCATCCCGCGCAGTGCGTACTCATCGATCAAGCCGAAGCGTTTGATCGATCCCCCATCACGAATCCTACGACCAACGCCAGCCCGGACGGCCTGGCCTATGTGGTCTACACCTCAGGCTCGACCGGCAGACCGAAGGGGGTGGCCATCGAGCACCGTGGATTGGCCAATCTTGTTACCTGGCATCGTCGTGCCTATGACGTAATGCCGGCCGATCGGGCGACCCAAGTCGCCGGAATCGCTTTCGATGCCTCGGTCTGGGAGCTTTGGCCTTATCTATGCGCGGGCGCGAGCATCCATATTCCCGGCGAAGAGATCCGCAGCGTTCCGCAGAAGCTGCTGGATTGGCTCGCGGCTAAGAGGATTACACTGTGTTTCCTGCCAACGCCGCTGGCCGAGAGCCTGTTGGATGAGCAATGGCCGGAACAGATGGCTTTGAGAGCATTGCTCACCGGCGGCGATCGCCTTCATCGCGCCCCACCCAAGGCCTTGCCTTTTGCCTTGATCAATCACTACGGTCCGACCGAGAACACGGTGGTGACCACATCGGCGAAGGTAATCACTGGCCACGGCGAGTCGCCGCCTATCGGCCGTCCGATCGCCAACACCCAGGTCTACATCCTCGACCCGCATCTAAAGCCCGTTCCCATCGGCATCCCCGGGGAGCTTCATATCGGCGGCGCCGGACTCGCGCGCGGTTATCTGAACCGGCCTGAGCTGACCGCCGAGAAATTCATCGTGAACCCGTTCGGCGATAAACCTGGGGCGCGCCTCTACAAAACCGGCGATCTCGCGCGTTATTTACCCGATGGGAATATCCAGTTCCTTGGACGCCTCGACACCCAGGTCAAGATCAGGGGCTTCCGCATCGAATTGGGCGAGATCGAGACGGCGCTGCTCGATCTTTCCTCGATCAAAGAAGCCGCTGTCACGGTATGGGAGGATCAGCCCGGCGACCGACGCCTGATCGCCTATCTGGTCGTGAACGGCCGCCCGGCTCCATCGGTCGGCGAACTGCGCAGCTTCCTGAAGGAAAGGTTGCCGGACTACATGGCGCCCGCTGCCTTCGTATTCCTGGATGCCCTGCCGCTGACACCCAATGGTAAGGTAGATCGAAAAGCGTTGCCCGCTCCGGACGGGGCCAGACCCGAGATGGAGCAAGCTCTCGCGGCCCCGCGCACTCCATCGGAGGACATTCTGGCGCGGATATGGGCCGAGGTTCTCCGGCTGGACAGGATTGGCGTGAACGACAACTTCTTTGAGTTAGGAGGAGATTCCATTCTCAGCATTCAGATCGTTGCCAGAGCTAGCCGAGCGGGCCTGCGGCTCACTCCTCGGCATATTTTTCAGCACCAGACGATCGCCGAGTTGGCTTCAGTGGCGGGCACGGCCCCAACCATCCGACCTTTGCACTTCCCGGCGGCCAAGCTTAACCAAGGGCAACTGGATAGCCTCGTCGACAAGTTCCGGAGGTTAAGGGGAAGTCGCAAAATAAGCGCTGAAGAGATTGAAGACGTCTATCCTCTCTCGCCCACGCAGCGAGTGATGCTGCTTTATAACTTGTGTTATCCCGCCGGCTCTGGAGTGTATCACCAGGAGTTTCGTTATACCTTGCGCGGCAATCTTGATGTTTCGTTATTTGAACGCAGTTGGCAACAAATGGTGGAGCGTCATTCGATCTTACGAACCGCTTTCCTTAAGGAGCCTGTGCAGGTAGTCAAGCGACATGTAAGCCTGCCGCTTGATTACAGAGACTGGCGCGGGTTGACCTCGGTTGAGCAGCAAGACCAGTTGGAGGAATTTCTCAAGGTAGACCGGCGCCGCCGGTTCGAGATTTCTGAGCCGCCGCTTATGCGGCTGGCGCTCTTCCGCCTGTCCCAAAATCATTATCAATTCATCTGGATCTCCCATCATGTGCTATTGGATGGCTGGTCCAGGTCAGTCCTGTGGAAGGAAATCTTGGCTTGCTACGAAGCGTTGAGTCGAGGCCGGCAGCCGGACTGGCAGCCGGCGCCGCCCTTCCGGGATTACATTGTGTGGCTGCAACAGCAGCAGCGAAGAGACTCCGAGGCGGAGGCGTTCTGGCGGGCGTTGCTCAAGGATTTTACGACGCCGACCCCTCTTGGTGCGGATGCCGCTTCGAGAGCAAGTGAGCAAGAAAAGCTCTACGGCAAGCAGCAAATTCAACTCTCCAGAGCCGAGACGGCGAAACTTCAGGCCTTTGCCCGGCGGCATCGGGTGACCCTGAACACTCTGGCGCAAGCCGCCTGGGCCTTGCTCCTCAGCCGCTACAGCGGAGAGTCGGATGTGCTATTTGGCGGTGTACTCTCTGTCCGCCCTTCGGCCATACTGGGCGTTGAATCGATGGTGGGGCCTCTTATCAACACCCTACCTATCCGCGTGCAACTCACTCCAAGGGATTCTGTAGGGACGTTTTTAAAGAAGCTGCACGAGCAGCAAGTGGAAATGAGTCAATACGACTATAGCTCGCTGGCAAAGGTGCAGGAATGGAGCGGCGTCCCTCGAGGGAGGGCCCTGTTTGACAGCTTGTTTCTGTTTCAGAACTTTCCGCAGGGTGCGCGCCGAGGGCAAGGTGGAAGCTTTGAAATATCTCCCGATCGTTCGGCGGGACGGACAAACTGCGCCCTCGCTATAGTGGTGCGGCCAGGCGCGGAATTGTCTCTCGCTATCGGCTTCGATGCAGACCGCTTTGACAAGGTCACAATCACCCGGATGCTTGGGGATTTCCAGATATTGCTGCGAGCGATCGTTGCCGACCCTGGTCGGCGCGTAGGCGATTTGGGGCCTCTGACAGATAAAGAAGCCAAAAAAACCACTTGCGGACGAGGCTTTTGAGCAGGCACGTGATGTTTGATCTCACTATCCCTGCTGGTCCTGAGGCCGTTACACCTGAATGGCTCACGCAAGCTCTCAGCAGTACCGGAACGATTACCAAAGCCCGCACCGAATCTTATAGCATGGAGAGAAAGAGGATATGACTCAGAATAACGCTACACGGGCGAACGTAAAGTCCCCACCTGGTCCTTCCGGCATCCTGTTATCTGAAGCGCCTCGCGATCCTCTCCGGTTCCTTCTGCAACTCACCCGCGAGTACGGCGATGTAGTGCAATTCCCAACTGCCTTCGGCCCGCTCTATCTGGTCAACCACCCCGATGACATCCGCGCCGTTTTGCATAGCAGCACTTCTGTGCGGGTTTCGATGCTGAAAATGGGGCTTGGGCAAGGGCTCCTCACCAGCGAAGGATCGTACTGGCGCTCGCAGCGTCGGCGCATGCAGCCGGCCTTTCACCAGCAATGCCTAGAGTCCCTGGACGCGCTCATCATCGGAACCACAGTCGAGCTGGTGCGCGGATGGCGAGAGTTTTCCGAATCAGGCCAAGCGGTCGATGTTGCGGCGGAAATGACCCGGTTGACGCTGCGGATCATCGGCAAGGCTCTTCTCGGTGTCGATTTCGCCTCTAAGGCCGACAGCATCAGCAAGGCGATTGCCACGATGCTGGAATGTTTGAAGCAACTCTCGTTCTTTGCGCCTTCCAACACGATAACGCCGTCGCACAATCGCCTGTTTCAAGAAGCCATGAGAACGATCGACAAATTGGTTTACGGTATCATTGAAGATCGCCGGAGAGGCGAGAAACGTCACGATCTTCTTGGCCTCCTCCTCGAACAAAACGGCACGCGAAGCTCGCTCAGCGACCGCCGGGTGCGCGACGAGATCGTTACCATGTTTATCGCGGGGCACGAAACCACGGCGAACATGCTCGCCTGGACCTGGTACTTGCTCTCCGAACACCCTGAGGTGGAACATCGTCTGCACAGCGAGCTCGACAAGCTGCTCGGCGGGCGGTTCCCCGGGAATCAGGATGTAGCCAAGTTATCGTACACAAAGATGGTGATTCAGGAGTCCATGCGCATCTACCCGCCGGTCTTGCTTTTGTATCGAAAGTCGCTAGTGGACCGGAGGGTCGGTGATTTTCATATCCCGGCAAATTCAATCGTCGCCGTGAGCCCCTATACGGCCCACCGCCATCCCGGATTTTGGGAAGAGCCGGATCGATTCGATCCAGAGCGCTTCACATTTGAGGGGCATTCGAAGCGTCCGCAGTATGCCTACTTTCCCTTCGGGGGCGGACCCCATCTTTGCATGGGCAAGGTCTTAGCCATGATGGAAGGTGTGCTTATTCTGGCAACGATCGCCCAAAACTATTTTCTTCGCCTCGGGCCCGGAGAACGGGTCGAGCCCGATCCCTTCATCACGTTCCGGCTTAGCCACGGTCTTCGCATGACGCTTGAGCCTCGCCACCCATAGCCCAAGGATTCGTTCTTGAATACCGGCATAGCTGCACAAAAAACAATCCACGAGGCAGAGGTGACATTGTATGACTAGAACCAACAACAAGAACGGCGATGAAGCTGAGATCCAAGGAGACGGACAAAGGTCCCGGCTGGCGGAAACCATTCAAGCCTGGATAATCGTGAGGCTCTCGGACGAGTTGAAGGTTGCGCCGGCGGAAATCGACACCCGCAAGCCTCTTCTAAGCTACGGTTTAGACTCCGTAATCGCTTTTAGCCTCATGGGGGAGTTGGCCGACTTGATAGGCCGAGAGCTGCCGGTTACGCTCTTCTGGGATCTTCCAACGCTCGAAGCGCTCGCCTTCCATGTGGTCGATACAATCGAAGACGCCGCGGTGGCAGAGTCTCTGCTCGGCGAGATGAACCGCGCGTTATCGCTGGTTGAAGAACCGCCCGTAGACGAATTTTCTAAGTCTGCCAAGAAGCAGAATTAATCCAAGAGATCTTAGAGGCATCCTTTGGATAGACTCGTTCAGTGTGTCACTGTCGGCGGCCTCGCGGCGATCGTCATGCAATGCCAGACCGCCGCCGCTGCCGTAGACATGCTTGTTGAGATCGAAGCGCTGGTGGAGAGCAAAACACCGACAGGCGCTGAAGCGAGGCGCACGTGAACGTCCTCGGGTTCAGCGGCCTGCATAACAGCGTGGCGTTTAAGAAGCGCGAGATGCCCCATCTTTCCGCGCGCGATTACGGCATCGTCCAAGGTTTCGATTCCGCGGCGGCACTAGTCACGAGCTCAGGGATTCGCGCCGCGGCGGCCGAGGAGCGTTTCACGCGTGACAAGGCGACTGGTGCTTTTCCATATCACGCGATTCGGTATTGCCTCGGCGCCGCGAGTCTCGCGCCGAAGGATCTCAATTACGTCGCGCATGGTTTCCACTACGAGCCGTACAAATCGCTGTTTGAGCACAGCGAGTTTACGCGGAAACAATTTGCCGAAGTCTATTCTCGTGAAGCCCAATTACACTGTCTCGAGCAGTGCTTTCCTGCTTGCGCCTGGCAAGCCAAGCTGGTGCGAGTGCCGCACCACATGGCGCACGCTGCGAGTACCTTTTACCCGAGCGGTTTTACCGAAGCGCTGATTCTCGTCGCCGATGGAATGGGGGAAATCGGAAGCACGACCATTGCCGTTGGCTGCGGCAACGACATCGAGAAGGTCGCCGAAGTTCAAGGACTGCACTCGCTCGGAATTCTTTACGGCGTGTTCACTTTGTATCTCGGATTCTGCATGGGGCTGGACGAATACAAAGTCATGGGACTGGCGCCGTACGGAGACTCGCGCCGGTACTTCACCAAGCTCATGGACTTGATCCATTTAAAGCCCGGTGGCGGCTATGCGATTCCCATCCTGTATGAAAACAAAACACTCAAAGAAACCGAGACCTACGGCGGAACCTTGCGCCTGCTCGCTGAACGGTTCGGCGCTGTGCGTGAACCCGAGACCGCCATTACGCAGGATCATATGGATGTTGCCGCGGCTTTGCAGGCGGCTCTGGAAGAGAGTTTGCTACATGTTTTGCGGCACTTCAAAGCGAAGACCGCACAGACAAATCTTTGTATGGCGGGCGGGGTTGCGCTTAACTGCACGGCGAATGGCCTGGTGCAGCGAAGCCGGATGTTCAAGAGCATTTTCATTCAACCGGCGGCCGGTGATGACGGTACGGCGCTCGGCGCAGCGCTCTACACGCAGCACCAGCACGAGCCGCGGCTGCGCTTTCGCAAAATGACCCTGCCTTTATGGGGCCCGGATTACGGGGATGAGGCGATCGAAAAGGCGTTCAGGCAACAGCGGGACTGCGCAGGCACTTTTTACCCGTCATTGGACCACGTGATCGCAGCTACAGCGCAGCGCCTTGCGCAAGGACAGATTCTCGGCTGGTTCCAGGGACGCATGGAATTCGGGCCGCGCGCCTTGGGGGGGCGCAGCATTCTGGCCGATCCGCGCGATCCAAAAATGCGCAGCCGCGTCAATCGGCTGGTCAAA
>Ga0187893_10015861_pt1 | contig 10033 bp, 11 predicted proteins | sample MA1701074metaG_FD_139574 | JGI IMG/M metagenome (GOLD analysis project Ga0187893, IMG submission 139574) | White microbial mat communities from a basaltic lava cave in the Kipuka Kanohina Cave System on the Island of Hawaii, USA - MA170107-4 metaG ... | reverse complement strand
CGGCCTCGCGGATCGAGTGGCCCTTGTCCCGCAGGCGCTTGAACTCCTCGTCCGCCCAGGTCCGGCGCAGATCATGAAACAGCTCGTCCTTTTCCCTCGAGAGCCCGGCCTCGCGCAGGCGCCCATACCCCGCCTGCCTCCACTGCTCCCAGGTCTTGTCCTGATCGACCAGGTTTCCGTTCCGCCCGTCGACCAGCTTTCGGAGCGCCTCCAGCAGTTCGTATTGCTGCGGGCGGACCAGCCAGATGTAGCGCGGCCTTCCCCCCTTGGTCCCCCTCTTGATCCAGAGCATGTTCCCGCTGACGTCGCGGTTGGGCCGAAAGAGCGCCGCCTCTTTGAACCGCATCCCGAACTGTCGTGCCATCAGGACCAGCGCCTTGTCTTTGAGGCTCTCCAGCTTGTCCAGGATGGCCTTGACCTTTTCCGGGGGAAGGACTTTGCCTGCGCGGCCGTGGCGTATGCGTTTTTCTATCCCGGCCTCGCTGTTGCCCGGGGGGATCAGGCGGCTCTTGCCGAGTTTTTCGGCCAGCCACCGGAGGCTGGACATTTTGTTGTGCTGGGTTCCCGCGGCCAGCCCGCGCCGCTGCCATTCCTGCTTGAGGAACTCGACGTGCTTGGGCTTGATGTTCCAAAGCCGCTGCAGGCCGAACTTTTCGCACAGAATCCGGACCGACTGGCGAAGGTCGGTCTGCCGATCCCGCCGGGTTGCCTTGGAGTTTTCCGGATGCTGCTTGAAGAGCTTGACGAGCTGCTCGTAGAGCTCCCGCAGGAGGTTTTCCTGCCTATCGTCTCCCACGGCCTCGCTCCTTCGAAAATTGAGACCCACCCTCCCGGGCGGGTCCCGGCCGGTCTGTCCGGCCTGTGCGGCTTTCGGATCGAACGTTTCGGGTCGCATTGAGCTGGTCTTGTAGGAGGCATCGATCCCCCCAGCCGGCGCCTGCCCGAGGTCCTGTCCGAGGGGGGGATGCAGGCGGATCTGGATTCGGCTCCGAACGCTGAAGGTGGCTCATCCCTCGACCCTCCTTTAGCCGAAAGCCCTGCATTTCACAGGGGTGGCGGAGAATCGGCCGCATGTCGGGGCGCGCGCCAAGGGCTGCGCGAAGCTCCCTGTACTGATGGCGCGTTTCGGGTTTTTTGGCGTTACCGCCATCGGCTTGACCCTTGGGCCTTTGGCATGCGGCCCGAATGGATCCCCGCCGGCCTTTGACGCGGGGCCCGGAGTGGCGCCAGTCGAATGACCCGACTATCGAGACGGCAGGATTCCCGCATGGATCCCCCATCTTGGCGGGGTGAGAGCCTGCCGGGCGATGCCGCCGGCCGGATGACTCTTTGAACTGGAATTCGTGCTGGGATGTCATCGTAACTCCCCCCCCTCTACTAAGACCCTCCGCTCGAGCCGCCCCTATCGGGAGGGGCAACCTGAAAATTTCTGCAGGTTTCTGGCATCGTGTTCCCCTCATACGCCAATCCGTCCGAGGCGGCTCTGTCGGGAAGGGCCACTCGAACTTTTCTGACACCTGCTGGTGGAGCCATGGGGGCCAGGACCCGAGGATCGGCCTCGACCGCTCCCATCGCCGTTGGCATTCTCGGCGCTCCATTCACCTGCCCTCTACAAGGCGATCTGCGGCTCGGCAGGATCGACATCGTGCCGTTTCCGAATTCTCGGGCAGGTTTTTGGCTCATAGCCTCTACCTCCTCTCCACCCGAAAACCGAAACGACACCAGATCTTTTCGTGAATGGATGCAGATTCGGGAAGCCCCATTGACGGCGGGGAGTGCGCCGGCTACGTTGAGGTGTGCTGGTTCCGAGCTTTGTGTGAATGCAGGGCCCCGGCCTTGGCCGGGGCCTGCTTTTTTCACCAACAGGTTGTCGCTGGACGTCTGAGGCCGTGAGCTGATTGGTAATGGGTGACAGCTTCGTGCGTTTGAACGGACCCGAGGTCACCCTCGGGGGTTTTCTCGCCCTTCTCGGAGAGCTAGCAACGACGTTAGGAAGAGGCGCAAGGCCGTCTTTCGGCCGGATCGCCCCGGGGAACTATTCTCTTCACGCCCCCGCTCCAGCGCAGGGCCAGCTGGCGGGCACCCACTCGGTCCTGTCCGACAGCCGGATCCGGAGGTATCCCCGGAGCCGAATGTCGGACACTACTTAGGCGACCACACGACAGCCTTGCCGTCCGCTCCTGAGCTTGCGAAGCGATAGTCCTCCGGTGCAAATGCAATCCGACAGACCTTCCCTTTATGGGCATTAGCCTCGAAGACTTTACTCCCGTCGGTGGCGCGACACACGAACACCGACCCGTCCGAATTGGCCGCAGCAACATACTCGCCGTCATGGCTCACCGCGACGGCGGTGCCGCGATCAGGAAGTCTGGTCTTCCACAGAATTCGGCCAAGTTCGGCATCATAAAGGGTAACCTCACCATCTTCGGAACACGAGGCGACTTGGCCTCTGCTTACAGAAAGGTCACTTACCGAAGTGGAATGCGTATACAACCGTTTCCACGACGCCCCTCCGCGAGTCCACAGTCGCACGACTCCGTCCCTCCCGCCAGAGACAATGCCTTCAATACGTCGTGATCCGCCTATGGCATTGATACCGCGTTCATCGTACTCGCGCCCTTCGTGAACGACCGTTTGGGTCTCTGGATCCCAAATATAGACTCCGGCAGCATCTCCCGTCCTAGAATACACTACTGCGCCGAGCGCCACTCGACGGCTTTGATGAATAAAAAGTGCTGAGGTGAACGAGGCGTTAAATTCTTCGCGAGCTTGCCAAGTCATTTCGCGGAAGTTCTTCTGCGCAGCCACTTCCCAAATCCTCACGGTGTTGCTGTCTGTGCTGACAAGGAAGCGCTCGTCCTCGGAGAACGACACGGCCCATACCTCTTTCTTGTGAGAAGCTACCTCGGCTCGCACGGTTCCGGTACGGGCGTCCCAAATGTAAATGTGCCCGTCCCAGTCTCCCGTCGCAACCAGTGTGCCTCGAGGATGCCAGGCAAGCGACTGTGCTATGTTGTCGTGCTTCTCGAATATCGTGGCAATTCTCCACTCACTTGGGGGTAGCGTCGGGCTCGGATGTAGCGGCGCGCAACCCGCTTGCGCCCCTAGAATCACACCACAGATTGCTAAGCCCATTGCCATCGTTCTCGACAGGACCAGCGACCCCGAGGCTGTACGTAAATCGTTCGCCGACTTCATGTTCCTTCGAGATGCTCGGCTGCCGAACATGTTCTGATCCCTCACAATCATGATCGAGCCACGGGAATCATCTGAACTGTATAACGGAGCATTGATTTCTACGGTTCAGCAATTTGAATGATCCCCCGCCAAGGTGCGCGGAGGACTCTGCCCCCCCATGAGCAGGATTAGCAAGCGACTGCGAGCGCCCGAGGTGACGACGGTGTTTTGCGCAGACCAACGGGTTTAAAGGAATCTCTCCAGAAGGCCCTTCCGCGCTCTACTGGACGCCTCGCAAGGCTTCTCGCATATCAAGGATTGCGCGCGTCACTTCAGACATTTGTGTGGAGGAATCACCAATCTGCCCGTGGCTCGTTTCACGGTCATAATCTTGGTGGAAGCTCCCGACCGGTACCCTGTTCAGAATTCCAGCCACTGCATCATCGAACGCCTGTTCAGCAAACGCCTCCAGCTGTGATTCATCCCGCGCGACGCGTTGCGGAATGCACACACTGCGATCAAACTGATTGCGGATCAACCGTGGGAGTTGGTTGATAAAGTACTCCATGTTGATATCCACATGCCCCTGTTCATGAACCTCGATGACTCGTGGCGCCCCGAGTTCGAGGAGCATCCAGCTCACTAGGCAGTAACCCAAATCCACAGTTCCCCCGCCAGCGTCTGAGAGGCACGTCGCATCTGCTCGTTGGAACACGACAACGCCTTGAGTCCAGGCGTCCGCTCGTCCTGCGGCGAGTTCCCCCACAATCTGACGCATGAATGAGGCCACTCGTTCGCGATCACGGGGCCGCGCTTTTCGAAGGCATCGGCTTCGGGCGATGACTGATTCCGCAAGCTGATTGCCCATCTCCGCTCTGCGGATCGCGCCAGCGCGGCGGATAGCCTGCAAACCCGGGTCAATTACGATGAGCTCTTCTTGTTCTGGCGCAACGCGAATCGTACACAAGCAGGCTGGTACAGGCCGAGAAGGGGCAGGAACCGGTGGCGCCGGCATGGGTACCACCTCAGGTTCCCTTTCAAGCCGCCGTAGAATCTCCGGACGCATTCGAAGGAACTCGGCGCGGGTTGGCGGCAAGCCTAGCTCCTGACGCGTAGGGCCCGGAGGAAAAATGCCACGGACTTCGGTCTCAAGTCTCGTCACCCTCTCTACGGGAACCTCCTGATTGTCGGGGTTACCCGGATTATGGCTGCGTCGTTGAAGACCCGCAGGAAGTTCCAGGGAAAACATGGTGCCGTTCAGGAACTGAAGCGTCCTCAGCGGAGCATCTGCAAATCGCTGCATTAGAGACGAATTTCGAACTGCTGAGAGGTCGAGGGTAGAGTCCCCCATCAAGAAGGATCCCGATTGGCGAATTCCTGCCATTCCACCTCCTCGCTTGAATGCACTTCTTAGCCGTAGCGGCGGCCGGATTGTTCACTTGTCAGGTCTGAGGGCCTTTACTTCCCCTTCTGTCGGTCTTCGAAAACTCACAAGAACCTGAGTGCCGACCGCTGGCATCGTTGTCGCGGCTAACTTGAACGGTCTCGTGGATTCTGAGTTCAAGACTAGGAGTGATGCTCGATATCCCGGTATCGACGCGATTAGCCTTGATTGCGCGGACGCAAGGACCTTCCCGTTCCGATCCGTCCATGCGCCTTGATACACCCATCCGATCGGGGAGCGGCGCGGGAGTTCACTCCGCAGGATCGATTCGAGGAACGAGAACACGAACCGCCCGTCGCGATCCGACCACTGGATCTCGATCACTACCAGGTTCTCGTCGGTTGCGCTCGCCAAATCGCTTGTACGGAGGGGACGGGCACCGAGTATCGTGACAAGGGCTAGATCTAATGCCTGCGGGCCACATTCCAGTTCCATCACACCTGGTACGCCGTTGGCAGCCTTGATCAAGTACTCGACATCACGGGGTTCCGACCGAACCACAGCGCTGCAGACGAGTCTAATCGGCTTCTCCCCCTGACCCGGAGATACGTAACCGGTTTCCGAAAAAAACTTGAGCCCTTTACTCTTCGCTTCATCCAAGCTTAGGAGAACCCGTTCTGTCGCATCAGGTGTGCCATGGGATTTCGGTTTCTGCTCCGGAGGAATCGTCACACACCTGAGCACCGGTGACACGACAACCACGACCAAGAAGAGCCGGATCCAAAGCCCCCCCCCGTCTCGAGAGCCAGTCATCGACCCTCCAGATGCCATCCGTAGTAAGGCGTCATCAAGCAACCTGTTATAGGTAACAACGATGAAGGGACCGTGGCGGTTCGCAATTCCTGCAGATCGCGCTTGATGGGCAGCCCCCCCTTCGAGCCCCCAACCCCAGGCTATGGTCCAAGGTCTCAGTGCGCACCTGCAAGGCTGAACTCGCGATTCGAGCGGGACCAACACTATTCATGGCGTCAGCGGACTGTTTGGACGAGTTGGGTTGCACGACCGTCACGCGCCGATCCGCGGACCACCCATTGAGCTTGCTCAGTGGCGCCCCCGGGAGAAAGGCATTGGCATGTGATCGTGGCTTCTGCACGGAAATCGAAGATTCTAAAGCGAGTTCCTGGTCGAGTCCAAAACCCCAGCGTCAAGGCCTGGGAAAGGTCTGACGTGGCCCCACGAATCTGGACACCTCCAAGTGTAACGAACCTCTTCATTGGGCCTGCCCCCTTTTCTGGTCAGGGCTAAACTTCACACAGTTCAGGATTTCGAATGCGCCAAGCCTAACATCTTGGCCGCGCACTCGGAAGGGGGGATGTTGCCGAGGCTCGAATGCGGACGACGAAGGTTGTAGTCGCGTCGCCATGCTCTGGCCCGGCGTCTCGCCTCCTCCAAGCTGGTAAACCAGTCCTCGTTCAGGCACTCATCTCGGAACCTCCCATTGAAACTCTCGATCAGCCCGTTCTCGGAAGGTCGGCCTGGGGTGATGTAGTCCACCAGGATCTTGCGCCGCTTGGACCAAGCATCAAGTGGTTGCATGCAAACTCGGGTCCGTTGTCGACGGTGACCACCCCTGGCTTGCCCCGTCGGACGATCGCTCGGTCCAGCGCTTGGGTTACCGCCTCTGAAGGAAACGAACGATCAACCTCGATCAGAACGCACTCGCGCGTGAACTGATCGATGACGGTCAGGACCCGGATCCGCACTCCCTGACTCAGTTGATCGCTCATAAAGTCCATGCTCCAACGCTCGTTTCTCCTGGACTCCGGCTGCGGCAGTACGCGGAATCGGGCCGGCCTCTTCTTTCGGCTCCGAATCCGCACGTAGAGGCCCTCCAGGCGGTATAGCCGTAGCACCCGTTTGTGGTTCACCCTCCATCCCTCCTTCCGCAATAACAAGTGCAACCGCCGGTATCCGTACCGGGGTCTGCTGTACGCAAGCTCCCGCAGTCGCCGCCGTAAATCTGCGACCTGGTCTCGGCTCTTGGGCTGGTAGCGGTAGCTGCTTCGCCAGATCTCCAGCAGCCTGCACGCTCGAAGCTCCCCGATCTTGAACGTCCCCTTGAGATAGTCGACGAGCTCCCGCTTGCGTGCAGGCTTTAGGGCTTTTTTCGGAGTACCTCCTGGAGCATGTGTTTGTCCAGACTGAGGTCTGCTACCAGTGCCTTTAGACGGCTGTTCTCCTCCTCCAGCTCCTTCAGGCGGCGCAGCTCGCTGACTCCGAGTCCGCCGTACTTTTTCTTCCAGAGGTAAAACGTGTTGGGGGTGATCCCCAGCCGCCGGGAAATCTCCTTGACCGGGACTCCGGCCTCCACCTGCTTGAGCGCGTAGATGATCTGCTCGACCGTGAACCGGGACTTTTTCATCCAAGCCTCCTTTGCGATTCTAGCATAAAAAAGTGAGGTTCAGCTTGGACCAGTTTTCGGGGAGCAGGTCAGAGCACCTCAAAGCATCCTAGGCCAACTATCGGGAGTGTCCAGTTCCGGGGGGCGGGTCAATACCCACTTGCTCCGACGGGATAGGCCCCGTATTGCCTGTCCAAATGACCCGACTGGCCTTTGGTAGAATGCAGGAGGTCATTTTCCCATGTCCGCCTACTGGAGGACGGCCGGCCGCTCTCGATTGTGTAAGATGTGACATGCGACAGCGTTCCTTCCACTAGACCTGTCTACCCGATTTGGAGTGGCAGTGATAATGAACCTGTTCCACCCTGACCTCGTGCCAGTCTTTTCCCTAATCACCTTATTCACTTGCCAAGACCCGAAGGGACGGGAGCATGCCGGGCAGCATCAGAGACTCGTGGCAATTGCCGCTAATCTCGACGCAGGTCGAATGGCCTCAGGGTCCATTGATGGGAAGGTTTCACTGTGGGATATTAAGTCGGGAAAGGAGCTTGCCTCGCTATCCGCCCATGATGGGCCCGTAACAAGCTTGGCTATCGGCCCTTCCGGAGAATCATTCTACTCGGCGGGGACGGACGGCTTGGTACTAGAGTGGACGGCTGGCGGCTTGAACAAGGGCCGCAAATGGAAGGGAGCAGGTGTTGCGCCGGACTGCATGGCGCTTAGCTCCGACGAGAGTTACTTGGCTATCGGAAGAGTAGATGGCTCGCTGGCGATTGTTGATCTCAAGCAGGGCACACTCTCGCACCTCACGAATTTGCTCGACGCGACGCTTCCGGTATCGTTTTCCACGAAGGATAACCTAGTGGCAGCACTGACAAAGGACGGGAAGATCGTGTTTTGGGATGCCCGCACTACGAGAGAGATCGTCTCCCTAACGCCCCACACGCATATTACCCGCGCCGCGCTGAGCCCTGCTTGGAACACCCTAATATTCACACCAACATTGCCCGCCGATTCAGAGGAACAACGACAACTCTTCATCGCGGACCTTACGCGAGGCCAGGTGGTTAGCCGTCTTGGGGCATCGACGAAACATGGCAAGACTGCAACGATCACGTCTCTCGCAGTCTCCCAGACGGGCCGTCTATTCGCCATGGGTCATGAGGACGGAAGAATAGTAATCATGAATTCTGAGACTGGGGGTCTTGCAGAGACATGGGAATCATTTACGACACCCGTTCGGGGTCTGACATTTGCTTCTCCTTCAGGACCAGTTCTATCGTTTTCGGATGACAGGGTTTTTAGGGAGCGGACTCTTGCTGCGACTGCTTGGATGACAAGCGTATCGGGAATTGACGATCTTGCCCATGCTCTACTGGATGATAGGGGACGGGAAACACCCGACGATTTGCAAGAGATAGGCCCAAGGGCGCTACACCTGCTAAGGACAATCGACTCGGCTGACCTATCTGCGAAAGCTACGAATCGACTCAAATCCACCTTGAAGTCGCTGGAAGCCCAGCTTGAAGCGATGCGGGGCGATGAAAGCATGGAGGAAAAGCTCCTTACTTCAATAATCCCAGCGTTAGGAGATGAAGATGCCCTGAAGAGGACCGATGCACAGGCGACTATGGCCAAGATGGATCAGCGCGCCTTGCCCGCGTTTGCCAAACACATCCGTACAACCAAAGATATTGAGGTCCGCAACAGTCTACTCCAGCGGTTTAATGAGCTCTCACCTCGTCGCAGCATCGCTTTAGAACAGTTGCATGCCTGCATCGGGCCCCTAGAAGTAGAGCTTGCATCTAAGAGGGAGGCGATGTCAGAACTTCCTCCGGCAAGCGACCTTTATCGAACTCTCGCTGACATCTGCGCGGGACTCCACAACCGACTACACGAAATCAATAGCGGTACCCGTTCCCTAGTGGCCGAGGTCACCGTTGAAGACATTCTGAACTCCACCCCCACTAGGGTAAATCTAGCCGATCTTCCTTCTCAGGATAGCATGAGTCATATTCTAGAATTAACGGCTGATCAATCGAGACGGCTTCGCATGGAGTTTCTACGAGCCGGCGTTAGTCTAATCGAACACACCCTTGCGATCAGCAGATTCAAGGGAGACGTTCAACTAGGGATCCGCCAGAAATTGGATACTGTCGGCTTTGTTCGGGCAGTTCGATACGTTGCGGCATGGGATGTGGAGTGGTTAAACCGCGTTCGGACGTTACTGACGGGAGAGCAAACAAAGATCCTGGATGGAATCCTTGACGATATTCGACTCTGGAGACGATTCCAAGACTCGCGCAAGGGTCGTTAACCTGAGTTGTCGTCCGGTCAAACAACCCGAACGAGCGCATCACGCCGCCTCCCGGTGGTAGAACCGTAGCAGTCCCCCGAGCCTCTGCCGGCACGCGACCCGACCGGGCCGGCTCCCGATCTGATCCGGCGAATCCGGATCAAGCAGCGCATTGCGTTTTCCCTGGTGGTTTCGTTCCCGGTGATAATGGTCGACGAACCCCTGCAGCACGTGCCGCAGCGACGCCTCCCCGAACAGGATCAGCTTGTCCAGGCACTCCTGCTTGACCGAGAGCACCCATCGCTCCGCGAACGCGTTCAGGTCGGGGCTCCGCGGCGGCAGGATCACGCTCCGGATCCCCGAGCCTTCCAGGATCCTCCGAAAGCTCTCCGTGAACTTGGAATCGCGGTCCTGGATCAGGAATCGGCAGGGAATCTCGACCAGGAACCCCCAGCCTTCCATCGTCAGGTTCCGGGCCACCTGTTTCATCCAGGACTCGTCCGGATGGGGCGTCACCCCTGCAACATGGACGCTGCGGCTGCCCAGGTGCATGAAGAACAGGACGTAGTACGTCCTCAGCCCGAACATCGTCCAGATTTCGGCCGTGAAAAAACCGCCGCCGCCAGTACATCCATGTGGGAGCGCACGAACTCCTTCCAGGTCGTACTTTTCTTCCGCTCCGGGACCGGCTCCAGTCCGCTGCGCTTGAGCACGTTGCCGACGGTCTGATCCGAGACCTCATGTCCCAGGGTTGCCAGGGCTCCGCCGATCCGGT
>Ga0187893_10015860_pt1 | contig 10033 bp, 4 predicted proteins | sample MA1701074metaG_FD_139574 | JGI IMG/M metagenome (GOLD analysis project Ga0187893, IMG submission 139574) | White microbial mat communities from a basaltic lava cave in the Kipuka Kanohina Cave System on the Island of Hawaii, USA - MA170107-4 metaG ... | reverse complement strand
GAGCGCAGCGAGCTGGGGGGGCTCCACTCGCCGCCGGGCCGCCCCAAGGCGAGGCGCCCCCTCGGGGGGCCGCGAGCGCAGCGAGCTGGGGGGCTCCACTCGCCGCCGGGCCGCCCCAAGGCGAGGCGCCCCCTCGGGGGGCCGCGAGCGCAGCGAGCTGGGGGGCTCCACTCGCCGCCGGGCCGCCCCAAGGTGCTGAGCGCCCCCTCGGGGGGCCGCGAGCGCAGCGAGCTGGGGGGCGGCTTCACTCGCCGCTGTCCTGCTTGCGCGCGAACACGTAGCCCGCGCCGCGCACCGTCAGCACGCGGCGCGGGTTCTTCGGGTCGTCCTCGATCAGCGCGCGGATGCGCGAGATGTGCACGTCGATCGAGCGGTCGAAGGCTTCGAGCGGATGGCCGCGCAGCGCGTCCATGATCTGGTCGCGCGAGAGCACGCGGCCCGGGCTGTGCGCGAGCACGACCAGGAGATCGAACTGATGGCTGGTCAGGTCGCAGGGCCTGCCGTCGAGCCGCGCGACGCGTTCGCCGAGGTCGATCTCGAGCCGGCCGAAGCGCAGCATCTCGTCGCTGCCGGCGGCGGGCTGCGCGCGGCGCAGCAGCGCCTTGACGCGCGCCAGCAGCTCGCGCGGCTCGAACGGTTTGCCGAGATAGTCGTCGGCGCCGAGTTCGAGCCCGACCACGCGGTCCATCGGCTCGCCGCGCGCGGTGAGCATCAGGAGCGGCAGCTGGCGCGTCTTCGGCTGCGCGCGCAGCTCGCGGCACAGGTCGAGCCCGTCGCCGTCGGGCAGCATCAAGTCGAGCAGCAGCGCGTCGTACGGCGCCGACGCGATCCGTACCCGCGCCTCGGCGAGCGAGCCCGCCGTCGCGACTTCGAACCCCGCGCCGCGCAGATAGTCGCCGACCATCGCGACCAGGCGGTCGTCGTCGTCGATCAGCAGCAGGCGGGGAGCGCTCATTGCGGGGAAAGGATACGGCGGAACCGGGTCGTCGCCGCAGACGCGCGGAGGTCGCAGAGTACTTGCGAACGCTCTTCCTTGCCCCTGCCGCGTTCTCCGCGCCCTCGCGGCGAAACTCCGCGCGCGTTAGTTAGTTAGATTAGCTGCGCGGCGTGCCCTGCTCGCGCCAGCGGCGCTCCATCTTCTCGCGGCGCTCCTTCATCAGCTCGGCGAGCTTCGTGCGCTGCTCGGGCGAAAGAACGCGGCTCACGTCGAGCATCGCAGCGAGCATGCGGCGCGAGCGTTGCTCGTGCTCGGCCATCATGCGCGAGCGCAACGCTTCGGCGCGGGTGGCGTCGACGGTCGGCTCGGTGAACAGCGCGAGCGCTTCGTCGCGCAGGGCGCGGCCGGCTTCGCGCTGAGCCTTCAGGTCGGCCGCGGCGGCCTGCATGATTTGCCGAATCTGGCTCTTCTGTTCGTCGCTCGCGTTCACCCGGTCGAGAGCGCGTTCGCTGATGCGTCCGACGAACGGCGTGATGGCGCCGTGCGGCGCGGCCCACGCCGACAGCGCCGCCGCGGACAGCAGCGCCACGAACAAGCCGAGGGCGAGGAGCCGCGCGGGGTTCGAGAAAGTCCTGGACATCGATCACTCCTTGAGCGGTGGGAAGTGCGTCGCATCCTCGGCGCGGACGGTGAATGACCGGTGGCGGCCCGGTAAAGAATCGTGAACGCGGGCGCGCCGTTTGCTCCGCATGCCGGATGAGCTTCAAGACGATCTGGACGCTTACCAAGACCGCGGTCTCGTCCTGGATCGACGACTACGCGCCGAGCATGGGCGCCGCCCTCGCCTACTACACGCTGTTCTCGATCGCCCCGCTTTTGCTGATCGTGATTGCGGTGGCGGGCGCGATCTTCGGCGCCGAGGCGGCGCGCGGCGAGATCTTCGAGCAGCTGCGCGGCCTGATGGGCGCCCAAGGCGCGACCGCGGTCGAGGGCCTGCTCGAGAGCGTGCGCAAGCCCGGCCAGGGCCTGCTCGCGACCGTGATCGGCCTGGTCACGTTGTTCATCGGCGCGACGAGCGTGTTCGGCGAGCTGCAAAGCTCGCTCGACCGCATCTGGCGCGTGCCCGCCCAGGACACGCCGGGAGGAGTGTGGGGCCTGGTGCGCAAGCGCCTGCTCGCCTTCGGGATGATCCTCGGCATCGGCTTCCTGCTGATGGTGTCGCTCGTCGCGAGCGCCGCGCTCGCCGCGCTCGGTCGCTGGTGGGCGCCGATGTTCGGCAACTGGGCGCTGCTCGCCAATGCGATCAACGTCGGGCTGAGCTTCGTGCTCGTGATGCTCGTGTTCGCGATGATCTACAAGATCATGCCGAGCGTGCGCGTCCAGTGGCGCGACGTGTGGGTCGGCGCCGCGGTGACCGCGCTGCTGTTCACGCTCGGCAAGCAGCTGATCGGCATCTACCTCGGCACCAGCGCGGTCGCGTCGGGGTTCGGCGCCGCGGCGTCGCTCGTCGTGCTGCTGGTCTGGGTCTACTACTCGGCGCAGATCTTTTTGATGGGCGCCGAGTTCACCTGGGTCTATGCGCACACGTACGGCTCGCTGAAGGGCCGGCGCGAAGCGCCCCGGGCGGCGATCCCGACGCGCAGCGGCGCGGCCGTCTGAGGCCGGCTCAGAATACGTGCCGCTCGTCTTCGAGCGTGTTCTTCGCGAGCAGGAACGCCGCCGCGTTCCAGCTCTGCCCGGCCATGCCCATCGGCGTGTGGTCCATGCCGTGGAACCATTCGGTGAAGCGCCAGCCGTCCTGCGCGTTCGCCTCGGCGACCTTCGCCAGCTCGGCGCGCGCGAGTTCGTGCTTGCCGAGCATCGCGAGCGCCATCGCCCAGAAGCCGCCGATGAACGGCCAGATGCCGCCGTTGTGATACTGGTGCGGATGGTTCTGCCGGTGCCGCGTCATGTAGGGACGCCACAGCTCGTCGTCGGGGGTGATCGGGTCGATCACGCTCTTCATCGGCCACGGCGTGGCGGCTTCGGCGGCGAGCAAGGTCTTGACGATCTCGTGCGCCATCGAATCGCCCGACAGGCCGACCAGCATCGCGAGCAGGTTGCCGAACACGTCGCCCTCGTCGCCGTAGAACGAGAGGTTGACGAAGCTGAGGTACAGCCCCGGCCTGCGCTGTCCGCGCCGCGCGTAGTGCGCGAGCAGCCGGCCGCGCCTGTATTCGGGCAGGTCGCGTCCGAACGGATGGAACAGATGGTTGAAGTGGTGCTGCGTCTCTTCGAGCCGGGGGAGTGCGTAGAGCAGCTTGACGCGGTACCAGAGCGCGTTGCTGTAGAGCACGAACCCCGAGCGCGGCATGATGTCGGCCCAGTCGCTCGCCTCGTTCTGCTGCAGCAGGAAGAAGCGCTGGTGTTCCTGTGCCGACAGCCACGCGAGCGCGCGCTCGACATTGTGCTGCCAGCGCCCGACGAGCCCGGGCAGCGGGCTCGAGCGGCGCAGGTGGTCGACCGCGATCAGCCACCATAGCGTCGCGTCGATGCAGCCCAGGTACCAGAAGTCCGCCTCGTCGCCGCCGGGATCGACGTACTTCGGGATCTGCCCGTTCCTCGCCTGCGCGGACGCGAGCGTGTCGAGGCTCGACAGCGCCGCGCGTTCGAGCGCCGGAACGCCGCATTCGGCCATCGCCAGCGCGCAGATCGCTGCGTCGCGCCCGAACACGCGCGTGTAGCTGCGCCGCTCCGACGCGTCGCAAGGGCTCGCCGCGACGATGCCGCCGTCGGTGAGGTTGCGCTCGAGCAGCGCGAGCGATTCGCGGCTGCAGCGTTCGATCAGCGCGTCGGCCGCTTCGGTCGCGGCGGCGGCGATCGAGTGATCCGGCGTGGTTCCCTCCACGCCGTCATTCCATCACGGCTCTACCCCTGCGACGTTTCAATCCACAACGCCGCGGCAGGAAACGACGCGAACGCGTTGCCGATCGGCAGCGTTCGTGCCTGGACCACGATCGTTTCGCCGGTCAGCAGGTTGCGAAGCCGCATACCGTCGGCGCATTGCGGCAGTTGCAGCGCGGTGTGCCCCCAGATCGCGACTCCGAGCGGAAGCCGCGGCTCGCGCAGCAGGCGCGCGTACAGGCGTCCGGCGATCACGACCAAGGTCTTGCCGTCGTGTTCGCGCGCGTACGCGAGGACGTGCTCGGCGTGCTCGCCGGTCGCCGCGAGCGCCGCGTACGTTCCGGCCTGGAACAGCGCCGGCTCGGCGCGGCGCAGCCGGAGCAGCCGCCACAAGGTCCACAACTTCGCGCGCCCGTCGTGCGGCGCGCGCAGCAGCGCGGCAAGCCCGGCCGGCCAATCGGCGCCGCGCGCGACCTGCTCCAGTTCGTCCAGCAGGCGCTCGCGCAACGCGTAGTCGACAGGACGCCGGTTGTCGGGATCGACGAGCGACAGATCGACGAGCTCATTGCCTTGATAGATGTCGGGCACGCCGGGCGACGTGAGCTTGATCAACGTCGACGTCAGACTGTTGAGCGCGCCGTACCACGCGAGCCTCGCGGCGAGCGACTGCGCCGCGGCCAGGAACGGGTTCGGCCGCACGCGCGCCAGCAGCGCGCGAACGAAGCGCTGGAGCGCGCCTTCGTACTCGCCGTCCTGGTTGATCCAGCTCGTATCGACCTTCGCTTCGCGCGCGGCCTTCAACATGTACGCCTCGATGCGTTCGCGGTACGCCGCAAGCGTCGTCTCGCCGAGCCCTTCGGGCGGCAACGTGCCGAGCAGCGTCTGGTAGAGCAGGATTTCGTCGGCGGCGCTCGGCGCGAGCGTCGCACCGACCTCGCTCTTCGCGCCTTCGTTGAGCGCCGTCCAGCGCGCCAGCGCGCGGCGCCACGTCTCGGGCATCTCGGACAAGACGTGGATTCGGTTGCGCACGTCCTCGCTGCGCTTGTTGTCGTGCGTCGACGTCGCGAGCATCGTGTGCGGCCAGCGCTCGGCGCGGTCGGCGCTCGCGCCGTGGAACGCGCGCACCGTGACGCCGAACGTCTCCGGGTCGCCGCCGACCTCGTTCAGCGAAACGAGTCGCTGGTAGCGGTAGAACGCGGTGTCCTCGACGCCCTTCGCCGCGACCGGCGCGCAGTACTGCTGGAAGCGCATCGCGAACGCGAGCAGCCGCTCGCGCAGCGCCGGGCTCGCGTCGTCGCGCGCGCGCGCGAGCACCGCGTCGCGCACGAACGCGTACACCGACGCGTCGGATGCCTGCGCGCGGCGCCGCGCATGCGCGACCGCCCACTCGACGTAGCGCACGTCCTGCGCCGACGGCGCGGCGACGATGTAGGTGCGATAGACGGGCATCCACGCGACCACCTCGGCCAGCGCGTCGCGCAGCGCGTTCCAGGTGTAGTCGCGCGTGCGCCGGTCGGCGCGCGCGATGCGCAGCAACTCGGTGGCGAGCACCGAGAGCTCTGCGGCGAGCGTGCTCCGCATCACCGCGCGCCTGCCGTCGTAGGCCAGGCGCTGGAATGAGCGCTGCTCGCCGCTCGCGCGGCGCCAGATGCGCTCGAACGCGTCGGCCGCGTCGTTGGCGACGAGAACGCCTCCGGCGAGCGTCGCGAAGCGGTAGCCGGTCGTGCCGTGCACCGCCCAGCCGGCGGGCACGTCTTCGTGGGCGGCGGCGATCTTCTCGACCACGACGTAGAGCGGCTTCGCGTTTCCGGCTGCGGGCGAAAGCCCCGCGCGGCGCGCGTAACCTTCCTGCAGCCGGCGGAAGTACTCGGCCGGATCGCGCAGGCCGTCGGGATGGTCGATGCGCAGCCCCTCGACGACGCCGCGCGCCGCGAGATCGAGCGCGTAGCCGTGCGTCGCCTCGAACACCTCGACGTCCTCGATGCGCAGCGCGGCGAGGTCGTTGATGTCGAAGAAGCGGCGGTAGTTGATCTCGTCGCCGGCGACGCGCCAGTACGCGAGGCGGTACGCCTGCGCCTCGTGCAAGTCGTCGAGTGCGTCGTGGTCTCGCGCGAGCTCGCCCAGCGCGGCGTCGATCGCGGCGCGCGTCTCGGTGTCCTCGCGCACCAAAGTCGCGAGGCGCGCCTTGTGCAGCGGCGCGCCGCGCGCGCGCGCGGCGCGCGCTTGCGCGTCTTCGCTTCCCCGCTCGGGCACGCCGGCGAACGCCGCCGAGACGTCTTGCAGTGCGGCGCTGCGCCCGCGGTCGGCCAGCAGGTCGGACGCACGCGCGAGCAGCCGAGGGTAGCTGCGCGGATCGAGCGGGAACGCGTGCCCGAAGTAGCGCAGCGCGAAGCTCCCCGCCGCCGCGTCGAACGTCGGCTCGAGCTCGCCGTTCGCGAGCGCGTCGCCGTACTGCGCGCCGAGCACGGGGATGAGCACCTTGCCGTCCAGCTCGCGCGTCGCGGGGTGCCAGTCGATGTCGAAATAGCGCGCGTAGGGCGACGCGACGCCGTTTTCCAGCACGTCCATCCACCACGCGTTGTCCGTGCTCTGCACGCCCATGTGGTTGGGCACCATATCGAGCAGCTGGCCCATCGCGTGCGCGGCGAGCGCGCGGCAGAAGCGGTCGAACCCCTCCGCCCCGCCGAGTTCGGGGTTGATCTGGTCGTGCGCGACGATGTCGTAGCCGTGCGTGCTGCCCTTCCTCGCGCGCAGGATCGGCGAGTTGTAGACGTGGCTGATGCCGAGGCGCGCCAGGTACGGCAGCACGCCGATCGCCGCATCGAAACCGAAGCCGGCGTGCAACTGGAGCCGGTACGTCGCGCGCGGGATCACTGCCTCGGCGCGCCGGGTCGCGCGCGGGCGCGGACGCTCCGCGGCGAAGGTCTCGGCCAGCGCGGCGACGAGCGGGTCGGCAGCGATCGCGTCCAGGTCGAGCGGCAGCTTGCGCCGCCAGTTCGGATGCTCGCCGGTCGTCCCCGGAAGATTGGCCTGCTCGGTGAGGCAAAGCGCGTCTTCGAGCTGCAGCATCGCGACCTTGGACGGCGTCGCCGCCAGCCACGCGTGCGCCGCGCGCACGAGCTCGGGCGTGAGCTTTCCTTCGGCGATCGTCTCCGGCGCCCCTTCGCCGGGCAGCAGCGCGGCGCGGCGCAGCGCGCGCGCGAGGCGCAGCTTGTCCTCGGTGCGCGCGGCGCGCTGTGCGTCGTAGGCGCGCGCATCGGGGAACAGCCCGAGCTCGTTGCGCAGCGCGAGGTCGCGCCCGCTCCACCACCCGGCCAGGGTCGGCAGATCGTGCGTCGACAGCGCCACCAGCGCGTGTTCCGGATACTCGGCAGGCGTCTTGAAGACACCCTGCGCATCGCGCTCGAACCAGAGCAGACGGTAGGACAGCATGCCGGTGCGCGCCATTCCGTCGCGCACCGTGTCCTCGACGGTGCCGAGGTCCTCGCCGATCACGACGCAGCGGCTGCGCCGGCTCTCGGCGGCGACGACCGCGAGCAGCTCGTCGAACGGGTAGCGCACGTAGGCGCCGTCGCGCGCGCTCGCGCCCTCGGGGATCCAGTACAGCCGCGCGAGCGCCATCACGTGGTCGATGCGCAGCGCAGCGGCGTGCCGCATCGCCGCCGCCAGGGTCTGCGCGAACGCGGCGTGCGCGTCGGTGCGCGAACGGTCCGGCACGAACGGCGGCAAGCCCCAGTTCTGCCCGTTCGGGTTGAACTCGTCGGGCGGCGCGCCGATGCTCGCGTGGCGCGCGTAGAGCGCGGCGTTGCGCCACGCGTCCGAGCCCGCGCGATCGACCGACACCGCGAGATCGAGATAGAGGCCGAGCGCCATGCCGCGCTCCCGGCAGCGCAAGGCGACCGCGGCGAGCTGCGCGTCGGCGAGCCACTGCAGGTACTCGAAGTACTCGACCTCCTCGCGCCGCTCGGCGACGAAGCGCGCGACGGCATCCGACCTCACGTCGCGATACGCGTCGGGCCACGCCGGCCAGCCCCACACGCCGGGGTCGGCCGCATGGAAGTGCCGCTGCAACGCCTCGAAGGTTGCGTGCTGCTCGAGCGCCGCGCCGCGTTCCGAGCGGAAGCGCCTGAACGCGCGCCCGCGCTCGCTGTCGCGCTTCAGGTGGCGCTCACGGAAGTGCGCGTGGAGCAGCCGCAGCACCTCCGACTTGGCCGCTGCGACGCCGGGGTAGTCGACGAGTTCGCAAGCGCGCAGTGCGCCGAGCCGCTCCTGGAACGCTCGCGCCTCGACGTGCGCGCGCGCGGCGTCGCACGTGGCGTAGTCGGGCACCGCCTCGACGTCGATGGTGAGCGGGTTCAGCCACAGCCGCGACGACGGGCTGTACGGGCTCGCGTGCGCGGGGTCGTGGTCGAACAGCGCGTGCAGCGGGTTGAGGCCGACGATGTCGGCTCCACGCGCGGCCCAGAAGTCGACCGCCAGCGCGAGGTCGCCGAAGTCGCCGATTCCCCAATTGCGATGCGAGCGCAGTGCGTAGAGCTGCAGCGCAGGGCCCCAGACGCGGCGCTCCGCGGCGAGCGCGGGCGGCAGCCAGCAGCGTTCGGCACGGTCCGGTGTCGATGGCGGCGCCGTCACCGCCGCCGGCCCGAAGTCGCGCAACAGCAGCTCGAGCGTGTTCGCGCCGGCGCGGTGCGCGCGGCCGAACACGTCGGTGTATTCGAGCGCGATCCCGGCTGCTTCGGCGCGTGCGGCGAGCGCGTCCCGTTCGTCGTTCGACGTGAGCCACACGCGCAGCGAGTGCGCTGCGAGCCGCGCCTGCGCCGCGCCGTGGACGAGCGTTGCGCGCGGGTCGACGTCGAGCGGCTCGGGCACGCTTCCAAAGTTGGCCGCGAGGTGCCAGCGTTCGCCCGCGCCGAGCGGCCACTCGACGTGCAGCAGGTTGCCGTGCACGCGGTAGCTTCCGCCCGCCGACTGCGCGGCGAGCCGCGGCGCGAGCCACTTGCGGCGCAGCGCGAGCAGCGCAGCGACGGCGTCGAGCCGCGCGCGGTGCGACGGCTCGTCGCGCTCGTTCCACCGCAGCTTCGACGCGAGCAACGTGCTCTCGGCGTTCGGGTCGGGGATGCGCGCACGTTGCGCCGCGTCGGCGAACGCGGCGAAGCGCGCGAACTCGGCCCGCCGGCCGTCGGTCACCGCCTGCGCGAGCTCGTTCTCGAAGTCGCAGAAGTAGAGGAACGGCGTCGTCGCAGCCCATTCCTCGCCCATGAACAGCATCGGCACCTGCGGCGCGAGCAGCAGGCACGCCTCTGCCGCGGCAAGCCGGGCCGGGTCGGCGTGATGTGCCATGCGTTCGCCGAACGCGCGGTTGCCGATCTGGTCGTGGTTCTGCAGGAACGAGACGAACGCGCTGCCCGGCAGGTGCCGGCTCGGCTCGCCGCGCGGCGCGCCGCCGCGGAACGCCGACGCTTCGCCCTGGTAGACGAAGCCTTCGGCGAGCGCACGGCCGAAGCGCTCGAGCGTGCGCTCGGCGTAGTCGGCGTAGTAGCCGTCGCGCTCGCCGCTCACCAGCACGTGCGCGGCGTGGTGCAGGTCGTCGTTCCACTGCGCGGTCGCGGCTTTCGGCGCGCCGGACACGTCACGCGCGAGGTAGCGCGCCTCGTTCGCGTCGTTCTCGAGCACGAGGTGCACGTGCCGCTCGCGGCCCGGGCCGTCGCGCAGCGCGCGCGCGATTTCGGCCACGATGTGCTCGGGCGAGCGGTCGCGGATCGCGTGCACCGCGTCGAGCCGCAAGCCGTCGAAACGGTACTCACCGACCCAGTACAGCGCGTTGGCGACGTAGAAGTCGCGCACGGTGCGGCTTTCGGCGCCGTCGAAATCGATCGCGGCGCCCCACGGCGTCTGCTCGCTCGGGTCGAAGAACTCGGGGCAGTACGCGTGCAGGTAGTTGCCGTCGGGTCCGAAGTGGTTGTAGACGACGTCGAGCACCACCATCAGGCCGAGCGCGTGCGCGCGGTCGACGAAGCGTTTCAGCTGCTCGGGCGTGCCGTACGCAGCGTGCGGCGCGTAGAGCAGCACGCCGTCGTAGCCCCAGCCGCGCGCGCCGGCGAACGCGGCGAGCGGCATCAGCTCGATCGCGGTGACGCCGAGCGCGGCGAGGTCGGGCAGCCGCTCCTCGGCTGCCGCGTAGGTGCCCTCGTGCGTGAACGCGCCGACGTGCAG
>Ga0187893_10015859_pt1 | contig 10034 bp, 9 predicted proteins | sample MA1701074metaG_FD_139574 | JGI IMG/M metagenome (GOLD analysis project Ga0187893, IMG submission 139574) | White microbial mat communities from a basaltic lava cave in the Kipuka Kanohina Cave System on the Island of Hawaii, USA - MA170107-4 metaG ... | reverse complement strand
GTCCATGCGCTGCTGCGCCACGTCGAGCCCGAACCGCACGGCGGGACAGTACCCACACACCGACGGTCGTGGCCACGGGCCGGCCCGCCGACGGCCTCCCGTGCACTCCGGGCCGTACGCGGCGGCGACCCCGTCGATGGCCCGGGCGAGGTCTCAGCGCTGGATCAGGTGATCGCACACGAGCTGGCCGAGGTAGTCCCGCCCACCGGCTCCGACTCCGACTCCGACACCGTGTCCGTGGCTCGGCTGTCGGATCGGGTCTATATGGCCGATGACGAGGTCATCGTGACGCGGCCATCGGGGCTCCACTCTCAGCCCGGACTACGAGGTGGCGCTACGGTCCCGGCGGCTTGGGCCTGTTCCACCACCAGACGGAGCTTACCGATCGCATAGGCCCAGTTGTGGCACTTGAAGCTCCGCAGGTCGGTGATCGGTGACCGGCACTTGGTGCAGGCCAGGTCGGCGATCGCCCGCGGCGCCTCGGTGTTCACGAACTTCTTGTCGCCGAGGATGACCTTGATCAGTAGCGAGGGATCGTGCACCTTGGCCAGCGCCGAGTCGACGATGTCGAGCCAGCTCGTCTCCCTGCCGCATTTCGCGCAGTTGCGGCTGTCGCCACTGACCCACAGCGGGGCGCCGATGGCGCCGGGCTCCAGCCCCAGTCGCTTCTCGATGGTGCGCACGTCCTTGTCGTTGGTGACCCAGCGCTCCTTGCCGGGAAGCGACTGAGGCGAGTCGTAGACCCGCCTGAACATCTCGTCGCTGACCACCGTCGTTGTCGGCCGCCCTGGGCGCCGCTGTGTCGGCATTCCCTGTGCCCCCCATGGTCGAAGAGCGGCGCATCCTAGCTGGTTGGTCGATCCCATGGAGCCAGGATGGGAGCGGCCGCCACGCCTATTTCACCGGCGGCAACGATCCCTACGCCCAGCTCCGCCGTGCCCTGCGGGCCGACGTGGACGAGGAGGCGTGGGCCACCCTCTACTCGACGGTGAGACGACCGTTCCCGGCACCCGAGACCGGCAAGATCCCATCAAGGTCTACGACGTCGGCTCCGGATGACCGAGCGGGCGGCGCGTCCGCTCACCGAGGATCCCCGGACGCGGCTCTCGCTGGTACACCGCCCCGGCCGGTCGGTTCACGACCGACGGGCCGGGGCGACGGACCTCCGCTGGACTGGCCAGGAGCTACCTTCCGGCCACGGTGACCACGCCGCAGGCCACCCGGTTACCGGCGTTGCCGGTGCCCTGGGTCTTGGTCAGCGCCGCCTCGCCGTTGGCGCTGTACTGGTCGGCCAAGGTCCCGACGGGCACGTTGCCGAAGTTGTCGGCGCCGGCGTGGAGGATGACGACGCGGTCCCGCAAGGCATCAGCGCTGAACCGGTCCGTGCTGAAGGTGGCCGACGCGGTGCCGTCGCTGTTGACCAGCACGCTGGGCATGTCGCCCGCGTGGCCGGCATGGGTCTCGTCGGTGGCCTTGTAGTGGCCGTCGGCCGAGGTGAACCAGGTGGTCGGGTCGGCGGCCGGGTCGGCCACGCAGCCGGCGCCGTTGTCGGGGACGTCGTTGGCGTGGACATGCAAGCCGTGGAAGGCCCGCACCGGCGTCACGCCGTCGGGGAGGTCGAGGCCGACCACCACCGTGGTCAACCCCGCCTGGCGGTTGGTGAACGTGGCCGAGCCGATCTCGGTCCCGTCGGCCGTGCTGAGCTTGACGGAGGCGAAGGGACGGGCGGCGCTGGCGGGGCCCGACAGGGCCATCACCACCCCTCCGGCGCTGAGCGTGGTGAGGGCCAGGGCGGCCAGGGTGCGTCGGGACGGGATCATCGAAGTCTCCTGTTCGTGGTCATCGGTTGGTCATCGGTTGGTCGAAGCAGCAGACGACCGCACCCGCCGCCGCGGGTGACCGGCCGCTCGAAAAACTCGAGACGTGCCAGGATGCGACCAGTGGCGCGGTCGGTGAGGAGCGAGCCGGAACCGGGCGGCGCCGGCTCCATCGGGGCCCGCATCGCCGACGCCCTGCACGCCGCCTGTCACCCGCGACCCACCCTCGCGACGTCAGTCTGCGCGATGCAGGCGCTCGAATCGGTGAACCGGCGCGACCCGATCGGGCGCCTCGAGGCGTTGGTCCGGCGTCTGGCCGCCGCGGCCATGGCCGACCTCGAGGGCGCCCTCGGCCCGCTTACGGGCTCGCTCGCCGACTCGCCCACCATCGATGTCGAGGCCCTGGTGGCCCGCCTGTTCGAACAGGAGGGCCGGCCGTTGGTGCGCCTGGTCCGCCTGTTCGTCGACGACCGCAACGCCGCCGAGGACCTGGTGCAGGAGGGTTTCATCCGCCTGTCCCGCAACGCCCACCGCATCAGGGACGAGTCGAAGGCCGCGGCCTACCTTCGCTCGATCGTGCTCAACCTGGCCCGCGACCACAACCGGCGGGGGCTGGTGTCGCTGCGCCACCACCTGCCCTTCGACGACGCCCGTGCTTCGGCCGAGGACGAGATCGTGCTGCTCGACGACCAGCGCGAGGTGATCGACGCCCTGCGCGCCCTACCGCTGCGCCAGCGGGACTGCCTGGTGCTGCGGTACTACCAGGAGCTCAGCGTGGACGGCATCGCCGAGACCCTCGGGATCTCCCGCAACTCGGTGAAGACCCATCTCAAGCGCGCGCTGGTGGCGATGAACCAGCGCCTGGGCGGTGAGCCCGAAGGGCGCGGCGCCGTGCTGGCGGTGCCCGAGCGATGAGCGTGCTCGAGGAGCGGCTACGCGACGCCCTCCTGGAGGCCAGCGCCGCGCTGGACGAGAGCGAGGACCTGTTCGCCCGGGTCCGGCTCAGCATCGAAGACGACCGGCGGCGGAGGCGGCAGCGGCGTCGCCGGGCCGGGATCCTCGGTTGCCTGGTGGGTGCCGTCGCCGCCGCCACGGCGGCGACCGTTGACCTTCGACAAGGAGAGTTGATCATGGACTGGTGGATCCTCGAGCTGACCTGGTTCGCCACGATGGTCGCCCTGGCCCTGTGGCTGGGGCCGTTCATCCGGCGCTTCGGCAAGAGCTACGCGGCCGACGTCTTTCGCGCCAACCCACGGACTGGCAAGAGCTTCATCGTCTTGATGGACGTGGCCTACTACCTGATCTTCACCTCGTTCATCCTGTTCACCGTGCAGTTCGAGCCCGCCAGTGACTGGGCGGACACGGTCACCGCCGACCAGATGCGGGCGACGACCGTGCGCGTCGGGGGCATCCTGCTCATCGTCGGCGTGCTCCACGGCTTGAACGTGCTGACCCTGCCCATCATCGGGCGCATCCTCACGCTGAACCGTCACCTCGACGAGTCGTCGCCCAATCCGCCGCCGCCCGACGTCACCGGGCCGCCCCGGTCCTGACGGGTAGGACGACCGTTGATCATCGCCGCCGTCGTGGCTCTGGTGGTCCTCGGTTGTTGGGCCGCGGGACTCGCCGGAATCGTGCCGTCGCTCTTCGGCCGCCCGAAGCCGGGCGCGCGAGTGCCGGGTGAGGCCGGGCGGGCGCCGGGGCTTGTCGTCGCCGGGATCGTGGCGATGGTGATCGCCGTCACCCTGCTGGGCGCCGTCGCCCTGCTGGGCATCGACCGCGGCGCGGGCGTCGACCGCGGCGGGGGCTCGGGCGGAGCCGACGACGAGCCACCGGTCACGACGACGACCGTGGGGGGTGAGAGCGAGGACGCCAGGCCAGCCGGTCCGCCCCCGATCCCTCCCGCGGAAAGCGTGGCCAGCGACGTGCTCGGACCGGTGGTGGCGATTCGGGCGAACGAGGTCGACCCGACCTCGTTCCCGCGCGCGTACGCGGTCGTCGGCGGGCTCCGACCCGACACGGTCCTGCAGGTGCGGGTGTCGGGCTTCGACGAGCACGGCACTGCCCGAGCCAGGCAGTGCGTCATGACGGACGTCCTGCGGTGCGGAAACGCCCTCGAGGTGCAGTTCGACCACGATGGGAACGCCGCCTTCCAGTACCTGGTCACGACCGCCTTCGCCGACGGAGCCCGCGACGGGGACTGCCGGCTCGGCACCCCTCGCTGCGCCGTGGTGGTCGAGAGCCTCGACGGGAACCGCAGGGCCGAGGTGCTGACGGTGTTCGTCGATGCCCTCCCCCCGCCCGGGCGTGTGCAGGTGACGCCGCGCGACGGCCTCGGCGACGGCTCGGTCGTGACCGTGGCCATCGCCGACTACCCGCCGGGAGCGCGGGCCGAGGTACTGCTGTGCGCGCCGCCGGCCGGCTCGGGTAGCGATCGCTGCCGCGACCTCGATCCGGGCGACAGCATGACCGTCGGTGCCGACGGCACCGCGCGCACGGAGGTGGCCATCGCCGCCGGCGCCGTGGGGGATGCAGGGATGTTCTGCGGGCGGGGCGACAACTGTGGCGTGTCGGTCGTGTCCGACGCGTTGGCCGCTCCCGTTCCGGTCACCGTGGTCGGCTTCGCCGCCCCCCCGGGCGCCGACTACGACCCCGCCCGCGTCGGGGTCGGCCTGAGCGTCGCCGCGCTGTTGCTCCTGGTCGGCCTCGCGCTCATCCGGCGCACCGACTGGTCCCCCGTCGGCGAGGAGGCGGCGCCGGAGATCGACCGGGCCGACTACGCCGACCTTGACGCCATGGTGGCGGCTCTGCCACCAGAGGGCGATCCGCGGTAGCGGCACCGCCGGGATCGCTCGGTCCATGCCTCGTCTCACCGAGGCCGGTCCTCGCCTCACCGTCACCCGCGAAGCTGTCGATCGCGAAGCTGTCACCCGCGGGCGGGCGCGGGCACGTCAGTCGTGTCGATGGGCCGCCGACGGGGGCCCGGAGGAGCGTGACGATGACCCCCGCGATCGAGATCGAAGGGCTACGCAAGGAGTACCGGAGCCGCAAGGGACGCACGACGGCCGTCGACGGGCTCGACCTGTCGGTGCCCGAAGGGTGCGTGTACGGCTTCCTGGGACCGAACGGCTCGGGCAAGACCACCACCATCCGCTGCCTGCTGGGACTGATCGGCGCCACGTCGGGATGCGCCCGGGTCTTCGGCCGGGAGGTGCCCGCCGCGCTCCCGGCCGCGATGCGCCGCATCGGCGCCATCGTCGAGTCGCCGGCGCTCTTCCCGACCATGAGCGCCCGCGAGAACCTGCGACTGCTGGCTCACATCGACGGCATCAGCCGCCGGCGGGTGGACGACGTCCTCGACCTCGTCGGGCTCGCCGACCGGGCCGGCGACCGCGTGCGGTCCTACTCGCTGGGCATGCGCCAACGCCTCGGGCTGGCTGCGGCGCTGCTGAAGGACCCGGCCCTGGTCGTCCTCGACGAACCGGCCAACGGGCTCGACCCCGCCGGCATCCGCCAGGTGCGGGAGCTGTTGCGGGAGCTGGGCCGCCAGGGGCGCACGGTGTTCGTGTCGAGCCACATCCTCGCCGAGATCGAGCACACCTGTGACGCCCTGGCCATCGTGCACCGGGGCCGCTGCGTTGCGTCGGGCCCGGTGGCGGCGGTGCTCGCCGCGGCCGGACCGGTGGGGCTGCTGGTCACCGTGGAGGACCTGCCCGCGGGCTTCGACCTGCTGCGCCGGGCCGCGTTGCCGGTCGAGCGCCGCAACGGCCATCTGCGGGTCGCGGTCGGGCCGAGCGAGGCCGGCGCGGTCACGGCCCTGCTCGCGGCCGAACAGCTCTGGGTCACCGAGCTGCGCGCCGAAAGGGCCACGCTCGAAGACCTCTTCCTCGAGCTCACCGGTGACGGTGATGCCGGGGCCGGGGCCGATGCCGATGCCGATGCCGATGCCGAGATCAGGGGGGTCGGATCATGGACCTGAGGCTCCTGGGAGCGGAGATGCGCCGGTCGCTGCACCGCCGCCTGGTGTGGGTGCTGGTCGGGCTGGCGCTGATCGGCATCGTCGTGCTCGGGGTCGTCGCCTACGTCGACTCCTCGGGCAAGTCGCTGGCCGAGCTGGCGGAGAACGGCGAGCACCCGGCACTGTTGGAAAGCTGGTGGGTCAGCAGCGGTGGCGGCATCCTGATGATCGCCGGCATGCCCCTGCTCATCGGGGGGCTGCTCGGCGGAGCGTCGGTGGCCGGCGCCGAGTGGAGGGCCGGCACCATCACCACGGTTCTCACCTGGGAACCGCGCCGGGGTCGCCTGCACCTCGCCCGCATGCTGTCGTCGTTCGTGCTGGCGTCGCTCATCGCCCTCGCGCTCGAGACGCTGTTCCTGTTGGCGACCTTGCCGGCCGTGCTGCTCAACGGCTCCACCGCCGGCATGGACGGCCCGGCGTGGATGTCGCTGCTGGCGGCGATGGCCCGCATCGCCGCGCTCACCGGCGTCGCGGCCGTGCTGGGCGGTTCGCTGGCCACGCTCGGCCGGGGCACGACCTTCGCCCTCGGCGCGGTGTTCGTGTGGATGGCCGTGGTCGAGAACCTGCTGCGCGGCTACAAGCCGTCGTGGCAGCCGATGCTCCTCGGTGACAACCTGAGCATCGTCGCCACCTGGCACCAACTGGATACCGCCGACTTCACCCGGTCGACGGTGCTGGCCACCCTCACCGTCGCCGGCTATCTGGGCATCGTCGCCGTCGGAGCCGCGGTGGCCTTCGTGCGTGGTGACGTCGGAGCGGCATCGTGATCTTCGCGGTCAGCCGCACATGGGCGTGGATGGTGGGCGTGGATGGTGCCGCGGCCCGCCCCGAAATGGCGTCTGGATGGCCCACATGTGAGCCATCCGGACGCCAGAACGGCCTTGGGGGGGACGCAGCTGGCCGCGGGCTTGTCACCGAGTTCTGACCGTGTTCGTGCGACCTGCGACTTGGCGACAGTAGTGGTCGAGGCACTTGGCCAGGGCGCCACGGTTGACCTTGTGCCGCTCGAGAAACCGCCCGAGCACGTCGTCCTGGAGGAGGCAGGACAACAGGTCGCAGAGCGACTGCTTGTCGGCGGAGTGGTCGCTGGTGGGCAGGGGACGGTCGCCGCCTCGGAGCACCGCGCCGGTGAGGAGGTGCTCACGGGTGAAGGGCATGCCCCGCAGCGTCACGCCGGCGGCGAGCGTTCGCACCCGGTACACGCCAGGTACCGGTGCGGCCACGGTCTGGGCGAACCGACCGGGCCCGGTCTCGTCGAGCGGGACGGTGAGCGTCGCGCCATCGGGACGGTGGACCTCCGCCCTCACCGAGGCCCGGTCAGCTACCGGCACCCCGTACTCGCTGAGCGTGGCGGAGAGGCCGAGGCTGGCGCCGGGCTCCAGGCTGTCCTGGGTCAGGCGGGCCTCCATTCGCAGGTTCGTCCACGAATGCACGTTGAAGCTGTACCGGACCGGGCCGCGGGGCTGGGCGAGCTCGACGGTCGATGGCGTCTTACGGCCGCTGTGGACCAGCACCGCGTGCCAGGTCCCGGCGTGCGCACCGGCACCGATGGCCAGCGGCAGGAGAAAGCGATAGTGCACGAGGCCCGGGCGCGCCCCGATCGTGCCCCCCACCGTCGTCAGCGTCGTCGGGTCGACCAGCGTGCCATCCGGCGTCTCGAGGTACATCCCGGCGCCGAACCGGTCGGTCATGAGGATCACGGTGGCCTCGATGTCGGCTTCGCAGAGGACGAAGGGGATGCGATGCTTCTCGTCGGGCAGGAGCACGCCGTTCGGATCAACCACGACATCGGTGTTGTTGACGCCGGCCAGTATCTGGAGGAACAGCTTGTTCAGCCGGAAGCGTGACTCGACGTCCGCGGCGAGATGGTCGCTCAGCGAGACCGTCCCCCCGGTGCCTTCGGCCACGGCCGTGAGGGCGGCGGTGTCGACCTGGTCCGACGAGCCCAACCCGACGGCGAACGTCGGCACCGTGACCGAGCCCAGCGCGTCGGCGATCATCGGCGACGTGTTCTCGAGGGCGTCGGTGAAGACGAGGAGCGCCTTCTTCTCGAAGCCGCCCACCGGCAGCAGCTCGTCGTGGGCCAGCTCGATGCCGGCACCGACCGAGGTGGCGCCAAAGGGGTTCGTGGCGTGGCTCCCGACCTTGGCCGCAACCTGGACCCGGCCGGGGTCGAACTCGTCGTTGCTCGAGATCGGGGTGACCGCGATCCCTCCGAAGCTCGGGTGACCGGGTGCGTAGGCCTCGTGGTCGAAGCGGACCAGGCCCACGCCGTTGCCCGCCTTGACGAGGCTCACGAAGTAGCCGGCCGCCTCCTGGAGGAGCTGCAAACGAGTTGCACCGGTCGTGCCCGCGGCCCAGCCCATGCTGGCCGACTGGTCGAGCGCCATCATCACCGCCATGGTGGGCCGGGTGATGGTGTTGGACCGCAGCGTCACCGCGAAGTCCTCGCCGGTCTCGTCGCAGTGGATGGTGGCGGTGTCCTCGGGCCCGTCCGTTCCCGGCGTCTGGCCGGTGAAGCTGAACCAGAGGCGCGCGTCGGCGGAGGCGGCCCCGTGCTGGTCGAGGTGGACCTCGGTCCCCAGGCCGGTGGTGGCATAGGGAGCAGAGGGGCCGGGCAGGACGAGCCGCAACGTGACGGGATGGCACCCGTACACGGTGAAGCGCGCGGCGCGCAGCGCGGTCTCGCCCTCGGGCACGTCGTTGAAGCGGACCTCGGTGTTGAACTGGTCGACGCCGATGGGGTTCGTGTCGTAGCAGGGCGGGGCGACGATCGAGGGGTGCTTGGCGTTCTTGGGTGCGGGGCTGCTGACCCACGGCTCGACCCCACCGTCACCGGCCCAGGGTTCCATGACCGAGGTGATGGAGACCGAGCCGGTATGGATCCCGTAGACCTGGTCGGGATCGAGCCGCCACCGTTGCCCGGCCTGGAGCTGCCACAGCGCCCAGAGCCGGTCGACGTTGGCGTGGAGCAGGAAGACGAAGGGGTCCCGGAACGCGATGTGCTGCTCGCCGATGGTGCCCCTGATGTAGCTGCTGTGGACGGTGTCGTGGGTGCTCTGCAGCGCGACGTCGAAGGCGTCGAACTGGTCGCCCTGGGCCAGGCCCGCGCTGCTGGCGACGATGGTGGCGTCGCTGTCGATTCCCGGAGGCGGTGAGGCCAGGTCGCGGGTGAAGGAGGGCACGAAGCTCGCGAACGGCGCGCCGGCGGAGCCGTCGGAGCTGCCCATCAGCCCGGGCGCGCTCTCCTGGGCACCGGCCGGGCGGAGCAGCGGCGCCGCCCCGACGCGGGGGTCGGTCGTCCAGTCCCAGTAGTGCAGGGAGAGCTCCCCGTCCACCATGCGCAGCAGCGCCTCGAAGCGGTTGCAGATCTCCCGATGCCAGCCCAGGAACCCGGGGCCGGAGTGCACGTCGTTGCCGGCGATATGCGCCGCGACGTGGCTGTCCTGCTGGAGGTCCCAGTAGCTCTTGCCCGGGTACACCTCCGTCACGTCGAGCGCCTGGATGGCGGCGACGAAGCGCTCCCGCTCCTCGTCGGACACCTCCGACCCGGCCAGGTTTCGACGGATGCCATCGCCCAGAGCCATGGTTGCCTCCCGTTCGCACGATGAGTTTCGGAAGGGAGAGCGCGTCAGCAGAGCGCGTGATACATGGTCTTCGTCTCGGCGGCATGGCGTCCGTGATCACGCCGGCACGTGTTCGTGGGACGATCGCACGGGTGCGACGGCCGCTCCCGCGGTCCCGCTTCGAAATGGCGTCCTCACGGCTCGTATGTGAGCCATCTGGACGCCAGAACGTTCCTGGGCCGCCGGTCGAGGAGACGGTCGACGCGCGACTCCGCGGCGGATGACGGCGTGCCGTCAGGGGGCGAGACCGCGGAGCGCTAGCTGGATCTGGTCGGGATCGGCACCGACGTCGCGTAGCAACCGGTTGGACATGGCGTCGGGCACCTCGAGCATCCCGAGCAACAGCGCGGCCGCGTCGATGTGGGTGATGCCGCGCCGTTGGGCATCGTGCTGCGCTCGTTCCAGCGCCTGCTTGACGCGAGGCGCGACGCTCATGGTGCCGGCGAGGAGTGAGGATCCCCCCACTGACCGGTCACCTCAACTAGGAGGTAGCCATGTCAGTAATGGAGGAGCAGCGGGCCAGGAGCCGGCGCTCGTTCACCGGCGAGTTCAAGGCTGATGCCGTTGCCATGG
>Ga0187893_10015858_pt1 | contig 10034 bp, 8 predicted proteins | sample MA1701074metaG_FD_139574 | JGI IMG/M metagenome (GOLD analysis project Ga0187893, IMG submission 139574) | White microbial mat communities from a basaltic lava cave in the Kipuka Kanohina Cave System on the Island of Hawaii, USA - MA170107-4 metaG ... | reverse complement strand
CACATTGACAGCGGTCGGCCATTCGTTTTCCGTCAGTTGGATCGCCCCTCGGCTCGCGCGGCCCTTCACCTCGATCGCAACGATCTCGCCATTCGCCCGGTGGCTCTCCAGGTCATACCCCTTAGCCAGGTGGGGTGCGGACACATCAATCACGCGAGCGTTGTAACGGTCCGCCTCGAAATTGCGGGCTACCCGTACTGCGATATCCTCGATGTTTCGGTCATACGCCTCTTGCGCTTCCGGACTGTCATCCGGAATGACCAACCCTACAGCGACACGCTCAAACGATACGATGTCCAACAGTTCGGCTCGACGCTGCTCGCGGAGAAGCGTAGCTGCCCGGTCTTCCTGGATTTGGGCTTGCTGAGCCTTGATTTCGGCCAGACGGGCTTGAGCGGCAACATCGCCAGCGCGAGCCTTCTTGGAACTCTCCGAACGGCGCTCTGCAAGTTCGGCCGCCTGCAGATCGAACCCGCGAGCCAGATCTTCTATCCTAGTATCAGATTCCGTCCGGAGCGCCTTCCGAACCTGTTGCAGAAAGTTGGACTCCGCCAAGGCGCGGGCGTATCGGTCGCAGCGCTGGATCTGCTCATCAGGATTGCGCAGCAATCGGTTCGCTTTCCATAGGCTGGACTTCGGGGCCGCTTGCAGCGCGAGCAGATGGTTCGGCGCGCTGACAGCGAACTCGCCATCGCCATCCCAGCGCACGGCCAGCAGACGCCGATCCAGCAGATTCCGCGTCGGGGACCGGGCATCCGCTTCCTTCAGATTTGTCCGTTCGCCGATCTGGCAGGCGTAGAATGCTACGCCGTACGGCGCCTCGGCAGTAGGGTCGCGAAATACAGCGCCACGCTCTGCGTCGGGGCGGAATCGCCGGACGACTTCGGCGCAAAGACCCTCAAAAAACGGTTCCCCGGGCCGGAGGAAGTGGGCCCGTGCAACGATCAATTCGCCCGGTGGCGGATCGCGCCGGACCGAGATGTATTCTGGCAGGCCATCCGGGAGACGACGTGCGATCGGCTGAACCCACGCCGCTGTGTCCTTCTGAAAACTCAACCGCGCTGCCCGACCGAGGTCGCCTGTCAGCGAGAACCCCATCGGCGCTGCGCACTTCTCCACGAAGTTCTGCACATAGGCGGGTAGAAGGTGCGTGAAGTTCTCTACGTCCATTTCGGACTGAAGCTGCCCGATCCGTCGCCCGACATCACCGAACTTCGACGCTTGTCGGCGCATCTTCTCGACCGCTTCGCGAAGCTTCTGTGTGGCGAGCCAGGCATCAAGTTCGCGCTTCCACTCTCCGGATTGAGGATGGATGAGGGTGTCGAGAAGGAGGTCGCGGATCGACGTTTCGGGAAGTTGCTGTCCGATCACATCGAATACCTTGTCTGTGCTCAGCGCCCGGCGGGCTTCGTCCAGCTTGTCCAGGAGCACCGCGAGCACGTCACCTTCCCGTGTATTCGCAGCCACGAGGTTGAAGATACGGACCTCAGAGTGCCGCTGTCCGAAGCGATGGAGCCGGCCCATGCGCTGTTCCAAGCGTGCCGGATTCCAGGGAATGTCATAGTTGACCATGATCCATGCGAACTGCAGATTGATGCCCTCGCCGGCGGCGTCGGTCGCGACCATGATGCTCGCGCTGCTGGGCGGGGGATTCAGCCGAGCCAGATCATCGGGCCGCATCAGCTGGGATCGCAGATCCACGGGCATGAAGAATGCGCGCTGGCGTTCACGCTCGGCCGCAACCATCCCGCCGTGGATGACCGCCACGCGGTCTGTGTATCCCATACCGGCGAACTGGTTTTGGAGGTAAACAAGGGTGTCTCGGTGCTCCGTGAAGACCAGGACCTTCTCACGGTGATATTCGGGCGAGTCGATCAGTTCGCGGAGTTTCGCGAACTTCGCATCTTCCTTGACCTGACGGCCTTGCTCCAGAACACCGTCAATCATCAAGATTTCTTGTTCGAGTTGGGTAGCGGTTCTGGGCCGAATCGCGGCCAGCATCTGTTCTTCTAGTCGCTCACCGCTCTCTGTGCCTTCATCCGTGGGTTCGCTATCATCCGCTGTAGCCCCCTCGATCTCAGCAATGAGCTGGTCCAAGTCGGCCTGGGCCGCGGCCGCACGGGCATCCTGCTGGGCGAGACGCTTTTCCTTGATCCGCCGCAGCGATTCCATAAGCGCGAACGTCGAACTCGCAAGTCGGCGCTGGAGAACGGCCACGACCATTGCCGCCGCATTGCGATTGAGTGCGCGGTTGTTCTCATAGCTCCACTGGAGATACTGCGTGGCGGCGTCGTAAAACAGCCGCTCCTGATCCGTGAGGGTTACTGGAATTGTTTGCGTCAGCCGAGGCTTGTAGATCGGCTGGCCATCGTAGCTGATCATTTCCTCCTTGAGGCGCCGGATGAAATGCCTGTTCTGCTTCTCTTCGGGAAGCGAACGGAGCGCTTCGACCGTCGAGAAGACCGCCGGGTCGAGAAGACGCCAGAGAGCGAAGTAGGGAAACTCCTTGCCGGCGTGTGGAGTCGCGGTTAACAGCAGCAGATTTGGGACGCGCTTCGCCAGCACCTCCGCGAGGCGATAGCGCAGTGTCTTGCTGTCCGCCCGGTTGGGGTCAATCCAAGCGAGCTTGTGCGCCTCGTCGAAGACCACCAGATCGAGGGCCGCCCCATCGTCTTCTGCAAGCTTTTCGCGGACGGAAGGCGTTGCTGCCGTGTCCATACTCATGATGAACAGGGGCGGGTCGATCTCCTTGAGGGGATCCTGGTCGCGGAAGTCGGCTCCACGGAGAATCGTGAAGTTCAGGTCGAAGAAGAACCGGAGCTCTCGTTGCCAGTTGTACACCAACCCAGCCGGGCAGCAGATCAGCACTCGCCGCATCCGGCCACGGTTCAGCATCTCCAGGATGTAGAGCCCGGCCATAATGGTCTTACCCGCGCCGGCGTCGTCGGCCAGCAGGAAGCGCAATGGCGACTGTGGCAGGAGGTTCTCGTACACGGCGATGCGCTGATGGGGCAGAGGCACTACACGGGAAAGCTCGAGGCCGTAAGCCTTGTTGAAGAGATGGCCGTTCCTCAGTCGGAACGCGTCGACAACCAGCTTGATCGCTTCGGGGTCACCCTCAAAGTCCACCGGCGGCGTCTTGTCCCCGGCCCTCGTTGCAGTATCCGTCGGGTTAATGCGGGCTAAGTACTCCGCGTGCATTTCACGGATCCGCATGAGGCGATCAGGCTGTGGCTCGTTGTGCCCCCTCTCCCAACGATTCACGGCACCGAAGGACACACCGAGCCTGGTAGCAAATTCCTGCTGCGTGAGGCCCATCGACTTACGAATTCTCTTGATGTCCTCGGCGCTCATGGCGAGATTAGGGCACGCCTCAAGAAGAACCGCAAGTTAAATTGTGTGATCATCATATGCCACATGTTATATAATCCGGTTCGCGAAGTAATATTACATATTTAGCTGAGGTAAATTCTACGGCAGAAGCTCAGGGCAAGATCCGGGCGGTTCTGCGCTCGTGCCTCCCATCCCGGGCCGGAGCGCCTCCAGCAGGTTCGGTGGGCGCCGGCGTCTCTCCCAAGCTCCGCCCGGATCGTCTTAACCGCCGCCAGCAGCCGGGCCGTGGCCCCAGCTTCGGCGTCGGCCTCTCGCTGACTTCCTATATCTCTCGCGGCGTCGAGGACCTCGCGGCTGCGGTTCCCTCTATCCTCCATGTCAGCCACGAAGGCGATGGCGAGCGGCGGCAAGCGGGTTGGCCAGGCTAAGAAAGGCTGTTTCACCAGCCTCGTCCGGCCCTTGTTTTGCAACTCGTCAGATGTTGAGGTGGAACTTCGCCATGCCTGAAGAGCGAATTGTCTACGGGTGCGTGGGTGGAGATCGTCCCGAGGCCCAGTCTTACATCGACGAGGTGGACGGGGTGCTGTACTACACCTGCCCGGAGTGTCGGGAGGAGCTCGCGGCACTGGTGCCAGGATGACTGGAAGCGATTGGGAGCCGTCATAATGCGGCTGCGCGGAACGTCCAAGTGCGACGACCCGAGCGGAGCCCAGGACGTAAACTCCTGAAAAGACAGCCAGAGACTACCATCATGAATAAACCCGTGGATTTTTGACAACACCAATGCCATACTCGACCCCGTCCGAATCGTAGGGACGAGGAGGCCGAATTGGGCGGCGACAGCCAGCTTACGCCGAGCGAAGTCGAAGTGATCGTGAAGCCGTACTACCCCAAGTTCATCGAGTGCATCGAGGGGGCCTGGGGGGAGTACTACGAGGCCGTCTCCTCGGCGATACGCGCCAAGATGGAGAAGCGCGCGCGCGCCGCCATCATCCACTGCCTGATGGTCCACCACGCCTTCCGGGTCTTCCAGGGCGTCACGGGGATCAACTTCGTCACGGCCCGGGGCTACGTCCACATGAACATCCAAGGGCGTCTCCTCATCCGCCTGAAGAAGCTCGACGACAAGGGGCGCCCCACGAACTACCAGACGAGGCAGGTCAAGGAGTTGAACTCCGGCGGGATGCTGGCCGACATCCCCGAGGCCATACGCCTGGTCGCCGGCTACCAGCTCGATGGGCTCCAGTCCGCGCTGGCCTCGCTCCTGATCGTCGCCCCACGCGGTCGAAGCCTCGCGTTCAAGCTCACCATTAAGGACTATGGAGAGGGCACGGGGTCCTTGGCGGGCGTCAGCGACATCACCCCGCCGCAGACCTCGAGTGGAACAAGGCTGGTCCAGAAGAGCGCGGTGCCGGAGAAAGCCACGAGCACCGAATGACCCGTCCGATCAACCCCCAGATGGTGACCCTGGCTAGGGAGTCGCGGGGACTCACGCAGTCGGAACTCGCCTCGAGGATGGGCGACCGTCAGGCCAAGGTCTCGAAGATGGAGTCCGGCCTGATAGGCGTCACGCCCGACACGCTGAGGTCTCTCAGCGCGGCGGTCGACTACCCGGAGGAGTTCTTCTACCAGCGGGACGAACTGCACGGGATCGACACTAGCGTCCTATTCCACCGGCGGCGGCAGGCGATCTCCTCCCGGGTTCTCTCGAAGATCCACGCCTCGGTGAACATCCGGCGCATCCACTGCCAGCTCTTGCTGAAGTCCGTCGATCTGAAACCCGCCAAGCCCTTCCCGCGCTTCGACATCGTCGAGTTCGGGGACCCAGCCGCAGTGGCCCAGGCGGTGAGGGCGACCTGGGTGCTGCCCCGCGGGCCTGTCGCCAACGTCACGAAGGCGATCGAGGACGCGGGGGGCATCGTCTTCAAGTGCGACTTCGAGACCCGGATGATCGACGCCGTCTCGCAGTGGATCGCCGGCCACCCGCCAATGTTCTTCGTGAGCGACGCGATCCCCGGCGACAGGCTGCGCTGGACACTCGCCCACGAGATCGGCCACGTGGTGATGCACCGGACGGTCAGCCCGGATATAGAGGACGAGGCCGACAAGTTCGCGTCCAACTTCCTCATGCCGGCCGACGAGATACGCCCCTACCTCGCCGGCGGAGTCGCGGCGGGGAAGCTGGCCGAGCTGAAGCCGTACTGGAAGGTCTCCATGGCCTCCTTGCTCAAGCGTGCTGCGGACCTCGGTGCCATCGGGGAACGTCAGGCGCGCTACCTCTGGATGCAGTTCGGGAAGGCCGGCTACCGGACCCGGGAGCCGGAGTACCTCGACGTGCCGGTCGAGGAGTCGAGCATCTTCCAGCAGCTCGTGGCGTACCACACGGGGAATCTCCGCTTCTCGGTACGGGACCTGGCGTCCCTGCTGCACCTCGGCGAGGAGGAACTCAAGGAGCGCTACCTGCGAGCTCGCGAGCCGCGGCGACTCGGCAAGGCGGCGCCCACACTGAGGAAGGTGTCGAAATAGCCCCGGAGAATGAAAGGAGACAGACATGGCAAAGACGCCACCACGGCACCACAAGGAATGGTCCCGCGGAGAAGTTCAGGAACTCCGCAAGCTCGCGGACCAGAACACGCCGACCCGCGTCACAGGCCTGAAGCTCGGCCGCACGCCCGATGCGGTCAGGTCGAAGGCGAGCGACGAGGGCATCTCGCTCAAACCGACGAACCAGGCGCCCTACAACCGGCGGAAGTAGCGGCGCCGAGGAGGCGTATCCGCCGGGACACACTGGCCGCGCCCGGCCCGAGGTGATAGACGCTCGCGCGTGGGCCTCGTCGACGACCTCGCCGCCTTCGTGCAGGAGCACCGCCACTGCGGCCTGCTCGACGGCGGCGTCGAGGGCGGCTGGGTGCGGCTCTCCTGCGAGTGCGGCGCGGAACTGCTGCGCCGGGCCGACGAGGAGTAACGCCGGCCGCGAGGGAGAAACTGTTGAGGAGGCGAGTCTCTTGAGGGAGTCGCTTCCGTCCCGGTCCTGAGAGAGTGAGCATATGGCCAAGAAGCCGGAGCTCAGCCAGGAGTCCGACCCAGAGGCCGCAGAGCGCGCCAAGGTGGCGCGCCGCGAACGCGAAAAGGAGCTGCTGCTCCGCGACATCGCGGCGGCGACCACCAACGACCTCCGCGCGCAGGTCGGGTGGGTGCTCAGCCACTACCCGGCCGCGCGCGACTCCGACGTGCGGCTCGCCCACCTCTTGTGGCAGGTCTTCTACCCCGACTACGTCGAGGGGGAGATGGTGCGGCTGCGAGACATGTTCCGGCTGCCGCGCCAGATCACCATCACGCGCACGCGGGCCATCATCCAGAACGACTACGGGCTCTTCCAGGCGAGCGCGGAGGTGGCGACCCGGCGGCGGGCGCTCCGGGACGAGGTCCAGGCGCAGGTGGTCGCGGACAAGCCGGGGCCGCCGGTACTGTCCGTCTACGCGGACGAGAGCAGCAAGACCAAGCACCGCTTCCTCGTGGTCGGCAGCGTCTGGGGCCTCGACGTCGGGCGCGTGTGGCGGGTCACCGGCGCGCTGCAGGATTGGAAGCGCGAGGCGGGCGTCAGCGGGGAGTTCAAGTTCGCCGAGCTGTCGAAGGGGAAGAAGCTGGAGCGCGCCCAGGCCTTCGTGAAGAAGGCGGTGGAGCACTCCGCCCTGATCGACCTGAAGGCCTGCGTGCTGGACACCGAGGCGGCGCCGGGTCTGCACGGGGAGGAGCGCCTCTACCGCCTGTACTACGAGCTCGTGATGAGCGGGCTGGACCACGAGATCGACGCGCGGCGGGTGGTCCTCCCGCGCCAGCTCCACATCGTGAAGGACGCCGACGCCGGCCCTGACGCCCTCCAGCTGCCCGAGTTCGAGCGGCGCCTGACGGTGGCGTGCCGCGAGTACTTCAGGGACAGCGTGCGGCTCGACTCGCTCGACACGGGGCTCTCCCATGAGTCCCCGCTGCTCCAGCTCGCCGACCTGTTCGCGGGCAGCGTGGCGCGGAAGTTCAACAAGGAGGGCGAGACCGCGAACGCGAAGGACGAGTTCGCGGACTTCTTCGAGACGCTCGCCGGCTTCGACTTCGTCAAGGGCGGAGCCGGCGGGAGCGGCTTCGTGTACGTCCACCGGCTCGGCGCGGCCGGCGACGCAGCGGCTCCCGAGCCGACGGCTCCCCAGCCGTTCCCGCTCGTGGAGCTGACCTAGCCGCGAGGATGCCGCTCGCGCAGGCGGCGAGCAGGGGCGACGAGCGTCGCGACTCCGCTATCCAATCAGGACGATCACATTCTTCGCCATGGCGTCCTCCGCTGCGTGTCGAGCAGTCTCTCCCGGGATGATCGGCGAAGCGGGTGGCTCCTACTTGGGACGGATCGAATCTGCCCGCTCCTTGGTCATGCGCTCCAGATCTGTCTCATAGCGCTGCTGGTCCTCGACGGAAAGCTTCGCGGTGGAATCTAGGCGCGAGTAGCCCTTGGTCTCCCATTTGGTCTTGCACTCGTTGTAGACGGCTCCTTGAGCCGCCATGACCATGGAGCCAAATAGAACTTTTCCAGCGATGCCGACACCGCCCTTGTCACACCACTGCACTTCTCCCGTCGTGGGGTGCCGGAAGATCGCATCTGGCTTTGGGGGTCCAGCTGAGGCGCAACCGGCGAACGAGGCGAAAACGGCGAGTAGGGCGATCCGAGTCAGGGCGGTCATGGGCTCCTCCTGGGGCTCAGGGTCGGTCCCTTCCAGCATCACGCGCCGCGAATTTTCCCCCAAGGCGTCGGTGCGCTTACTGGGTGAGGGGCTACCCTTACTGTGTAGATCCGGAATGAGAGCCCGAAGGACGGAGGGCCGGTTCAGCTGTGGGACCGTAATCTGCCCGGCGGGCAGAATTAGCGCCCGCCGCTCCGTCACCAAGGCGAGGGGCCAGACCCGCCAGGTCCATCCACACGCCGGGGTTGGTCCACGGTCGGCGCGGCCAGCCGGGCGAACCGAGCCGTGCCGGAGCACCTGAACCAGACCACCCCGTCCTCGAATCCGCCGCCCAGTTCGCCGCAGCGCCGGTGCTCGGCGGCGAACGCGATGAGAGCGGCGAGCACGTCGGGCATGATGCCGAGCGTAGCGACCGCTGGCGGCTGTGAACAGATACAGCGGGATTCCCGAAGCAAAGTTCCGTGTCCCGCAGATGGGATCGACTAGCCAATGCGGCGAGCCTTCGGCCGACGCCTCACCACCACGCTCCTCGCCTATCACCGAGGAGCCCAGCGAGTCGGCCACAATCCTTCGAACCGCGTCCTCAACGGCGACATCTGCCACCGTAACCAGATCGCGCCCGCCTTTGGTAATGATGTCTTCCGGGCCGACGCCACGCCGCGCGATAGTGAGAGCTCGCATCACCGCGTCAATGGCCACGAGGGTCTCGGAACGAAACTTGCCAGTGGACTTAGTCATCGCGCACGCTCCGCCCGAAAGTGAATGCTTTCCAGTAGCCGGAGCAGGATCAGCCATCGCCCATCGAGCCTGGCAGGCTCATCCTGCCCCACGCTCATCGGCGAGCTCCAGCAGTGCGGTCGCGACGATGTTGGGTCTTATGAGCATGGCGTGGCGGAGTAGGCCCCATTGAGTCCCCGGCATCGCCGCCTCTCGGCTCGAGCCCGACGTTCAGTGACGCTTCTCCTGACTATTCCCGGTGTCGTGCAACCCAGGATCGCGATCGACACGTGCTTCACGATGCACAAGGCGCCAACCCTCCCGAGTTTTGCGCCACTTGTCGCAATATACGCCAGTGAGATGCAGAAGGGGCGTGGCATCGGGCGTATCCTGCTTGGTCAGGAGCAACATTGTTCGTGTAGTTGCTGTTTCGCTAGTCAGCTCATCGAAGAGGACCCCCGATTGGTAGTGGCGCGCTTGACATGCCGGACTAAGGTGATGCCGCTGAGCTGCCCACTCGCGAATCGCTGCCCGCGACGATAGTTTGACTGTTGGACTAGATGTGCCGAGAACGGTCACTTCGAAGACCCCATCCTCAACGAAGAGTTGCGCAAAAGCTCCCGCGTCCTTGCTGTCGTATGCATACGAATACCTCGCGATCGCTTCTTGGATGGCCAGCTTGTCTTCGATGGTCATGGTCGCTGTCCTTGGATTCGAGGCCGATGTGCGAACCGCGCGCGGCACGAATCAGCTGATCATATGCCGCAGTCGGTGTCGAGCCGTGTGGCTCCCGCGCGATCCGCGCGATCCAGCCAGGTTGTATCTGCTGCCACGTTTCTCGCGGGGGCAGAGCGACCAGGGCTGTGTGCCTGGACGTAAGCGATTGGCCGCAGAGTCATCGGTCCCCTCCGTGACGACATGGTCGCGCCAACTCGATCGGGGGGAGGCTGGCGCCCTCGCGTCTTCAGCACCGCACATACCGCGTAAAGGGCCCGTGTTGGTGCAGGTAGTCACACACGTCGTCTCCTCACGCATCGCCAACCTTGAAGACCCGTGCCGCGTTTTCATACAGAAAGAGCGCCGCCGTCTCTTCCTCGAGGTTCAAGTGCTCGAAGTCTTCGAGGCAGTCCTTCGCCGGCCACGCTGGATAGTTGGAGCCGAAAAGCACCTTGCGGCGTCCGTGAGCGCGGAGGTAGTCCACAAGTTCTTTCGGATACCGCCGGACCTTGTACGCCGACGTGTCGATGTAGACGTTCGGAT